>Ga0067045_1003479_pt1 | contig 21102 bp, 22 predicted proteins | sample TerdegcTABiofilm_FD_59184 | JGI IMG/M metagenome (GOLD analysis project Ga0067045, IMG submission 59184) | Combined Assembly of (Gp0054472, Gp0054536) Wastewater bioreactor microbial communities from Singapore -Terephthalate degrading...
TTCAAGCAGAAGACGGCATACGAGATGACCTGGTCAAAGATGCTCTGAGCGTCTCTCATGCTGCCCTCCGCTGATTCCGCAATCCAGCCGAGACCGACGTCCCCGACCTCTATCCCTTCAGATACAGCGATCCGCCTCAGGTGGTCCTTGATCTGCCGCAGCGGCACCCTGCGGAAATCATGTCTCTGGCACCTGGACAGGATAGTGGCCGGAACCTTATGTATCTCGGTTGTCGCGAATATGAAGATGACATGGGGCGGAGGCTCCTCAACAGTTTTGAGAAGCGCGTTGAAAGCCTCCTTGGTCAGCATGTGAACTTCATCGATGATGTAAATCTTGAAAGGCGAGGATGCCGGAGAAAACTTTATGTTCTCCCGCAGCTCCCTGACCTCGTCGATTCCCCTGTTCGAGGCCCCGTCAATTTCCCGGACGTCCATGGAAATGCCTTCCGTGATTTCCCTGCAGTTGATGCAGCGATTGCAAGGGGTTTCGGCCGGACCATTTTCGCAATTCAACGCCTTTGCCATGATCCGCGCAACGGATGTCTTTCCGATGCCCCGGGGCCCGCTGAAGATATAGGCATGGGCGATCCGGTCGTACCTGATGGCGTTTTTCAGCGTCTTTACGATGTGATCCTGGCCGATCACGTCTTCGAAGACCTGGGGTCTCCATTTCCGGGCAAGGACCAGATAATCCACAATTACTCCTCGAAAAAAGAATTCAGAATTCCGGAAGTCAAAATAGAATCCTGATCAAGATCCTTTCGACTTGATTTTACACTTTTGTAAAAAGTCGAAAATCCTGATTTTTGTCATTCCGACCAGCCGCAATCCAGCAATATCCACCATATATAAAAAATACCGGACACCGGTTTTACGGGTGCGACGATTCTTTACGGAAGGCGTCAATTCTGAATTCTGGTATTCTGAAATGTTTCCTAAATTGAGCTGACAGCCGGGTTTTTCCGCAGCACACGTCGGTCATTGCTACCGCTGCTTCCTTCCGGACCTGACGGGGTTTGCAATCCTTCGTTGCGCGGAACCCGGCTATCATTTTATGTACAGGGCGCAAGATTCAATATTCCGAAAAGCCTTCTTCGCTTATTGGAATTGAGTGTATACCCGCCTCTCACCTTCTCACCTTGTATTTTTATGGCGGAGAGAGCGGGATTCGAACCCGCGGTACACCTTTGTGGGTGTACACACGATTTCCAGTCGTGCCCCTTCGGCCTCTCGGGCATCTCTCCATTTTTCAGGCTAAAGGCTCAGGACACAAGAACCCCCGCTTTTATTGACCGACTCATGCACGAAATGAATCGATCTCTCCTTCTCACCTTGTATTTTTATGGCGGAGAGAGGGGGATTCGAACCCCCGTGAGGGCTTTTGGCCCCCAAATCGATTTCGAGTCGATCCCGTTACGACCACTTCGGTATCTCTCCGCAACATATTATTATTGTGTGATATTCTTCGCAGCGACCTTTGAGCCTACCCTCTTTTGCCGAAAAAATCCACTTAAAATTGAGGCGCATTGCTCTTGCAGCACTCCCCTCTTTACCTCGACGGAATGATTGAGCCTGCCGTCATTCAATATCCGGTAAAGAGATGAGACACCGCCGTTTTTCGGGTCTCTTGCGCCGAATACTAGCCGTGATATCCGGGCATGTACGATGGCTCCCGCGCACATAACGCAGGGTTCGACGGTGACATACAATGCCGCTCCTGTCAGGCGATAATTTCCAATTGTTTTTCCCGCCATGCGCATGGCGAGAATCTCGGCATGTGCGCAGGGATCGCTTGTGGAAACAGGGCGATTGTGAGCCTTTGCAATAACAGAGCCCTCCAGCACTACAACGGCTCCGATCGGCACTTCGTCCTTTTTCAGAGCCTTTTCGGCTTCCTTCAAAGCGATGCTCATGAATTTCTCGTCGTTATCCATTTCTCTCAGGTTTTCAGTTATTTAATTTATTTTATCCGATTTAAATCACTATGTCCATTCATTAGCAATTTCTTTGCTTCTCGGCTCTTTTCTTTGTCCCCGTTGCCTTTAGCTTTTAGTCTTTTGCCCGTATTATTATCAAATAGTCCGCACTGAGAGGCGTTTTTCGATCCCTGTTAAACAGCCCCGAATATATATTTATGAGAACAGTAAAGGAGGATGATTGTAGATGAGAAAATCCGGGAGAATTATTCCTGTCGTACTAATATTGTCAATATTTTATGCTTTCCCGGGGGACGGTTCAGGTAAAGATCGAAATGACTGTACTCTGCTCCCGCGGTGGTGGGAGCGCCCTCATGTCATCCGGAAAATCGAGCTCACTCAGGAGCAGATCTCGAAAATCAAAGAAATCCATAGGGAGGAGTCGAAGAATATCGGCCGGATGGAGGATGACCTGAAAAGCAGGCGGGGGGAACTTGAGCGGATGTTCGTTCAGAGCGACTTGGATGACAGGGAAATCGAGCGCAGGATGGAGATGGTACAGTGGGCGCTTTCGGCACTGGTGAGGGCTGAAATGGATATGGATTACAGGATGCTTGGCGAGCTTTCACAGGAGCAGAGGGAAAAATTGGTTTCACTGTCCCGTCAGAAGCCGGAGAAACACAAAAAAAGGTACAAACCCAGGAAGGATAAAAGATATAACAGATTTTAGCAACTGACTAACTGCCGGCTGCATCATCCGGCGCCTTTCCCTGTCCGGGCGATTCACCTGGCATTGACTCATGTTCGAGTGTGTTTTGTTCCGCATTAGCTACCAGGACTTCATAATGGTTTTTCCACAATGTATCGATAAATTCTTCCACCCTGTCTCCCCTGACCCTGAGCATGACCAGATGGCTGGCATTGCCCTGTATCGGGTGAGTCAGCAGGGTTAATATTTCAAGCCGGTTTTTCTCGCACAGAGAGACGATCTCGTAGAAGGTCTCCATCTTTTTCGCCACCGGGATACGGAAGCAAATTCTCCGTCCGTCACTGCCCATCCGGGCGATGCTCGCGAGCGCCCCCAGGATATCCGATTCCGTTATGATTCCGACCAGCTCATCCCTGTCCACGACCGGCACGGCTCCGATCTTTTTTCTGCGCATGAGAGCTCCAACTTCTTCAAGGGAAGTATTGCGCTCGCATGTAAAGGGTGAATGAGTCATTACTTCCCCCACGCGGATGTTATGCAGTTTACCCGCCTGGTCTTCAGGCAGCGAGGCCTTCCCCTGGTTACGCGGCTCGATGTATCTGTAAAGATCGGAAAGGGCGACAATGCCGATGAGCTTTTTGCCGCGCACCACCGGAAGCCGGCGGACCCTGTTCCTGCGCATTATCCCGAGGGCCTCATCCAGCGTCATATCTTCTATTGCGAACCAAGGCGATTCCGTCATCCAGTAGCGTACAAGCATGAGATACTCCTTCTCGAAAGCAGATATCGACAGTTTGCGGTCAGGGGCGCATTTCCGTGGAAGCCGGACTTGCAGGTCTATTTTATTAGATCGGAATTCCAGGCAGAAAGTTGAGTTTCCGATCTGTATTTTTAATTTTGTTCGGAAAATTCGGGGAATTTATGTGGCTCACCAGGGATTCCACAGATACATGAACTTTACCTCAGGCAATGGGGAAACACCGTCCGATCCGATCTGGATGAGACTGAAATTCAAGGGCCACGAAGAAGTGCTTGCCGGATAACTGGAGTAGATGCTTCCTTTGTAATGGCCAGGCCTCACATAAACAATGATTCTCGCCTGGCTGAGTTTCAGGGATTTCTTGAGCCGGGAAATGGCATCGTCCATATAGCCGATATGGTCGATCAGTTTGTTGTTGAATGCTTGTTCCGCAGTGTAAATCCTGCCGTCGGCCAGTTTTTCAACGGCCTCTCTCTTGAGCGCGCCATTGCGTCCCGTGACGATTACATCAATGAATCTTTTGTAAAGCTGGTTGATAATAGTCTGCATGACCTCGACTTCCTGAGGCGAACTCGGCCTGAATGGAGAAAGGAGGTCCTTCATCGAACCCGATTTGAAGGTTTCGTTCTTCACTCCGACCTTTTCGAGAAGCCCGTGGACATTCATTTTCATGGCTATGACGCCGATGCTTCCCGTAAGAGCCGTGGGGTGCGCCATAATTTCATCCGCCGCCGAAGCGATATAGTAGCCTCCCGAGGTACCCAGCCCCGTAATGCAGGCGAAGACGCGCTTGCCCGTTTTCTTCTTGAATGCCATCAGTTCATGGTAAATCATATCGGATGCGGTCACCGTCCCTCCGGGGGAATCTATCTTCAGGAGAACGCCCGCCACCAGCTTGTCTTTTTCCGCCTTCTGCAGTTCCTCTTTGATCTGGGCCACAAGAGAGACCTCCTCCGTCAGGCCCATTTTTTTCTGTTTTTCCTGTTCGGATATGACCCCGGCCACTTCTACCAGTAGAATTTTGGAAGCCCCTTCTCCCTCCAGCACCTTTTCCTGCAGTGGTTGTACAGGGGTAAACAGTGGTACCTGGACGTAAGCGCAGCCGCCAAGAAAGATGAAAATCATCGGACCAATAATCCAAAAACGAAATTTCCTCACTGTCAATTCCTCCTTCAAACGGAAATGATCGCTGATCGCCCGAGGCTTCTTCAACAATACGGTAAAACGGTCCCAATAGGAACCGGATCAGGATAATATCCGTTCTGTCTGGGAGAGCCCGGATTCTTTATAGATCGGACTCTCGAGATTCCAACGATTTAACAGAAATATCGGCCGGATTGATTATCAAGGCGGCCTCCGCACGTTTTCAATTTGAGGGTCGAGGAAATAGAACAGAAATGAATATCTCAGTTGATGTGATTTTCTGGAATATAACCCCTTCAGCCGACGTATGATTGACGCCTGCTCTACTACACGCAAGATCATAAAGTCAAGCCCTATTTGGTTTTGGCTCGAAACATCCAGCGTCTGCCTCTATTCGGGGAAGGCGGCCTGCCTTATTCTTTCGAATTCACTTTCACAAGAATGCTCCGGCAGCATTCTGCATTCTTAATGACAAAACAGTCGGGCCTTTCGATGAGCTGAAATTGCCCGTTTGACTCTATCAGCAGGTCGTCCTTTTTCAGGTTGTTGTCTCCCCTCGGAATGAAAAGCATGCGACCGATTGGTATAGATGCTTCTTTGAGCAAAGCCATGTCAGTCTCTCTCCTTTCACAAAGTCTATGTCCGGCGGAAAAAGCTCCAAATCTTAAATCCGAATATCCAAGGCATTCGAAAATCGAAAACTCTTTGAACAGGATTTCGGCTCAAATGCTGTTTTTCATCAGTCCAGTAATATTATTCCTGTCCACGTAACAAAATCACTCACAGGAAAAGAAATCGGAAGTCCCGCCCGGGCCGTCGTTGCAATGACGTCTATGCCCATTGCCTCCATGGAGGGCCTTGCCTTGAAGGGGAAACGGCAGGTTATCCCGCCGCGCACTGCAACGCATTGCCTGCAGAGACGGCAGCACCCCCCTATAAAACCGGCTGCAAAACGGAATCCCGACAAGAACGCCTCTTTTTCCGCTATGTTCACCAGTTCGTGAAGACGCTTCGCCGGCCTGAAGGGGTCGTTCGATCCGCCTGCAGACGCACATACCTGAAGCAGAATGGCTCTTGAATACCGGGACAGTGTCTCTTCAAACACCGCCACCGAAGGGGTATGGGGCGGGCACATGAGATTGCGATTATAACTGTCACAAAGGGGGACCTGGCATTTGAGCCGGACCCGCTCATCTATGATGATATCCGCGGCATTTATCCGTTTCACGGCGGAGGCTCCCCCTTTTTCCAGTAAGCGGATAATTTTATCCGTTGCAGCGCGCTGCTGTGCGGAAGGGATTTTTCTTCTGTTCTTTGTCACTGCCGGCCCAACCCCTTAACATGTCTATCCATGAAATTCATTGCGCCTCGTAGCTGTAGCCGGCCCCCGTCAGCCTCAGGCATCCTGTTTCGGTTACGGCAAAGGCATCTTCTACTCCCACGACCCCGAGCCCGGGAAATGTGAATTTCGGCTCCAGGGCGAAAACCATGCCCGGGGACAGGACCGCTTTGTTTTCTTTCGTGATTACTGGTAGTTCATCCAGCTCAATACCGATCCCATGGCCGCAGAAACCGGCCTTCTGGCTTCCATACCCCATGAAATGCTCGGCAAGGCCGTGATTGCCGCAAATGCGCTCGGCCTCAGCGAAGAGCTCATGGGCGGAAAGCCCGGGGCGTATCGCCGCTTCCAGCGATTGCAGGATTTCAACCGAAACATTATAGGCTGTCTCCAGCTTTTCCGGAAGGCGTCCCAGGCACAGGGTCCGCGTCTGATCGGCATTGTAGCCTTCGAAAGCGGCTGCCAAATCGACGAGGACGGGCTCATGACGGTTTATGGGCCGCGGTCCCGCTCCGGCCGGGAGGGCCAGGGTAGTGCCGCGCCCTCCTTGAGTAAGATCGATAAAGGCCGGTTCCGCAGCATCGGGACCCGAGACTACAGCGCCCCAGTAAATTTCCTGGTTGAAAGATCTCATGCGGACATAACCCTGATGGCCTCTTACCCTTGCAGCCATTTCAATCGCGGCTGCCAGTTCCACCTCGGTTATGCCTTCCCTGAGTGTCCGGCGGGCTGTCTCCACCATGAAGTCGGACAATCTCCCGGCCTGACGTATGAGGTCTATCTCGTATCCGGATTTGATGGAGCGGATCGACTGGATGGACAGGCTGATATCCACGATGGCTTGCGGTTTCAAGCTCTTCAGGTAGCGGAAATAATGGCTGACGGGCAGCACATCGAGTTCCATCCCGAGCCTTTTCAGATCGCGGTAGCCGTGATCGGAAAGAATCCCGGCCACATCCCGGGGATGGGAAACAGGAATAATCAGGTCAAGGGAGGATTCCTGACGGATCCGCTGCGGGTTCTTGCGAACCAGCAGGAGAGGCTCCCCCACGGCTGGAATAAAAAGGTATGCCTGGGCTACCGTGCCACAGAAGTAAAAGAGATCGGCGTTCTGCACAACAAGGGCCCCGTCGATCCCGGTGGAACCCAGGTGCGCCTGCAGGGCACTGATCCGGCTGTACAGTTCACTTTTGGGGACCTTGTTCAAATCATATTCCTTTTTTACCCAAGCATCCCGTATCGAGTGCGGGACAAGCTTTTGAACGTCCTGCAAAGCAGGCGTTTTTCAACAACCTGTTTGAATTTTAAAATTCTATTCCCGCTCTTTCTTTATATCCCTTCGAATAATGGTGCTTGATTTCCTTCACCTCGCTTACCATGTCCGCGAGCTCGATGACTTCGGCCGGAGCATAGCGTCCCGTGAGGACCAGATCCAGATCGGCCGGTTTATTTTTGATCATCTCCAGCACCTCATCCAGAGGAATCAGTTTGAAATCGAGCGCGACATTGATCTCATCCAGTATCACCATCTGATATTCATGGGAAGATATACTCTGCTTAGCCAGATCCAGTCCGCGGCGGGCCAGTTCCACATCGACCGGAGCGGGATTATCCTTCATGACGAAACTGTCCAGCCCGCACTGGCAGAAAGTCAGATTCGGAAGGTATTTCTCCGCGCATAGGACCTCGCCGTACTTTTTCCCTTTCATGAACTGGATAACAAAGACTTTCCCTCCGTGCCCCATGACCCGGAGCGCCTGGCCCAGGGCCGCCGTGGTTTTCCCTTTTCCATTGCCTGTATAAACCAGAACCAGCCCCCTGGTATACTTAGCCAGCGTTTCTTCTATGACATTTCCCGCCATCTCAGGCCCTCTTTTTAATAAAAGCCCGGATGAAAAACGCGGGATCATCCGGGCTCCTATCATCGGTATTGCGTCACTGCCGGCAAGGCCGCCGAAAAATCCTCATCGCCTGCGGCTTCATTGCAGGCCGAAGGATCAATGACTGAGGAAATCGCCTAAACCTTTCTCTCTCAGCCAATATTTTCGAACATCCTGCAAAGCAGGTGTTTTTTCAACGCCTGTTAGAACTTGACGCAGTCATTCAGATATTTTCTTGCGACATCCTCGGCGATGGTATAAGGATCGGATTCCTTCCTCTGAAGCGCATCGATCATGCGATCCAGTTCACCGGATGTTACAAGCAATTTCATAATCGGCTCCAGGATTGTTGATCGGAGAGCTTCGTTGAGTTCATGCCTGGTCTTGCGGCGTACACGATCTCCGATGAGATTTGTCTTGATCAGGTGTTCGTAATGATCGTGGACATTCTTGGTAATGGCTTCGATGCCTCTTTCAAACTCAACCGGATCGAACGCATTTCCGATGGAGAGGATCGGCGGGCGCCAGCCCCCCGGAGGGATCGGCGACATATCAAGAACCGCCATTAATTCTCTCTGCAGCTTTCCCGCTCCTTCACGATCAGCCTTGTTGATTACGAAAATATCCGCGATTTCCATGATCCCGGCTTTGATGGCCTGTATTTCATCTCCCATGCCGGGTACCAGAACAACGATTACAGTATGGGCGTGATTGATAATCTCAACTTCCTGCTGGCCGGTTCCCACCGTTTCCACCAGGATCAGGTCCTTGCCCATGGCATCCAGGACGTGAATGGCATCGCCTACAGCCTTGGAGAGCCCTCCCAGAGAACCCCGTGTGGCGAGACTGCGGACAAATACACCTGGATCTTCGGCATGCCGCTGCATACGGATCCGGTCACCGAGAATTGCACCTCCCGTAAAAGGGCTTGTGGGGTCAACTGCAAGGACGCCGACGGTCTTTTCTTCCTTCCGCGTGGATTCGATAAGTCCATCCACAATAGTGCTTTTCCCCGCGCCGGGTGAGCCCGTTATGCCTACCACATGGGCTTTACCGGTGAAGGGGAAAATATGCTTGATGGTCGACTTGGCTTCGGGGATGCTGTCTTCTATGTTTCTTATGAGGCGGGATGCCGCCCGGACGTCTCCCGCCTTGATTTTTTTTCCTATTTCCATTTCTTTCAGTTCCTTGGTTTAATATTTGTATTGATCCATTCCACTATGCTGTCCAGGGTTGCCCCTGGAGTAAAGATTGCCTTGATACCGGCGTCATAAAGAGCTTTAAAATCCTGATCAGGTATGATTCCGCCCCCGATGACGCTGATATCATCGGCGTTTTTCTCCTTCAGCAGTTTTACGACTGCAGGGAACAGATAACGGTGCGCGCCTGAAAGACAGCTCAAGCCCACAACATCAACGTCCTCCTGGATCGCCGAGGCGGCAATTTGCTCCGGCGTCTGGTGACAGCCCGTGTATATTACTTCAAAGCCGGCGTCCCTGAAACATCTGGCGAGGACTCTCGCGCCCCGATCATGGCCGTCCAGACCCGGCTTTGCAACCATTATACGAATTTTTCTTTCAGCCATATTTCCCTCCCAAAGCTCGTCTCAATAGAGTCCCGGATCGCGGTATTCGCCGTAGACCTCGCGGTAAACGTCACAGATTTCCTGAACGCTGGCCAGATTCTTGACCGCTTCTATGCAGTACGGCATGACATTCTCGCCTTTTTTGCAGGCCGCCTTGATATCATCGAGGCATTTCTTGACGGCCTTGCCGTCGCGTTTTCTGCGCACCGCGTTCAGCCTCTCGATCTGCTCCGTTTCGACCCTGTCGTCGATTTCCAGGAACGGAATAGGCGTTACGTCTTCAGACACGTATTTGTTGACGCCGATCATGACTTTTTCACCTGCATCGATCTGCCGCTGGAACTGATATGCGGCGTCGGCTATCTCCAGCTGCGGGAATCCTTTTTCGATCGCGGCCACCATCCCGCCCATCTCATCGATTTTGTGGATGTAATCCCAAGCCTTCTCCTCCATTTCGTTGGTCAGCGCCTCGACGAAATACGAGCCCGCAAGCGGGTCTATTGTGTTGGCCACGCCGGTCTCTTCCGCGATGATCTGCTGCGTTCTCAGCGCGATCTGCACGGCATGGTCCGAAGGCAGGCAGAGCACCTCGTCCAGTGAATTGGTGTGCAGGGACTGGGTCCCTCCGAGAACCGCGGCAAGGGCCTCCGTGGCGGTGCGGATGACGTTGTTGTACGGCTGCTGTGCAGTCAGTGAACAACCCGCGGTCTGCGTGTGGAACCTCATCCACCAGGAACGTTCGTCTTTTGATTTGAATCGGTCGCGCATGGCCTTGGCCCATATTCTGCGCGCCGCACGCAGCTTCGCGATCTCCTCAAAGAAATCGATATGAGAGTTGAAGAAAAACGAAAGCCGCGGCGCAAACTCATCGACATCGAGCCCCTTGCGGCGGATAACGTCTTCCACGTACTCCATTCCATCCCGCAGCGTGAACGCCAGCTCCTGAACGGCCGTAGAGCCGGCTTCCCGGATATGGTAGCCGCTGATGGAAATCGTGTTCCATCTCGGGACATACTTGGTCCCGAACTCCACGGTATCGCTGATCAGCTTGACCGAGGGTTCGGGCGGACACATCAGTGTCTTCTGGGCGATAAACTCTTTGAGCATATCATTTTGAATCGTGCCGCCGATCTTGCTCAAGGGAATCCCCTTCAAATCCGCAGCCGCGCAATACATGGCCCACAGAACCGTGGCCGGCGGGTTGATCGTCATGGAAGTGGTGATCTTGTCCATGGGGATCCCGTCCACCAGTTGCAGAAAATCTTCGAGAGTATCTATGGCCACACCGCATTTTCCGCACTCGCCCCGCGCCTTAGGCGAATCCGTGTCGTAACCCATCAGGGTCGGAAAATCGAAAGCGGTGCTCAGGCCCGTCTGACCTTCCTTCAGCAGCAAGTGCCACCGCTGGTTTGTCTCCTTTGCGCTTCCCATTCCGGAGAACATCCGGAAGGTCCAGTACTTTCCCCGATAGCCGGTAACCTGATTGCCGCGCAGGAACGGAAACTGCCCCGGGTAACCGATATCGTTGGCGAAATCCATATCCTTGATATCCTCGGGGGTATACAATCTCTTGATCTCGAGATCGGAAACCGTGGACCAGCGTGGTTTCTGATCAGGCCATTTTGCTACGGATTTCTTAACCTCGTCTTCCCACCTTTTACGGAGTCGGCTGGATTGATCCAGCAATTCTTTAGCAAAATACACTTTCACCCCTCCTCTCTCTTTTAGTAAGTTCCGCGTGAACTAAAATAAGACCGTATTACCCTACTCCTCCAATGAATATGGGTATAACGGAACAGTCCCGATGTCAAGCGAAAATCATGGAAAACACCGGAACAAAGGCATGCAAAGTAGCTTCTGATTGAGGATATTTACGCCGCCTGTCAACGGGCTTCTTTTGGCCATGAAATCAGCGGGGGATTGTGGTAGAAATCACTCAAATCGGAGCTGAAAGGAGGCTACGGGATGTGGGGACTCCTCTTTTAATGAAATTCGAGAACAATATTTACCTGGAAGGGGACAAACTCGTTATCATAGACCGCAGGAGATTACCCTCCGAGATCGTTCCCCTGTATTGCAGGACCTATGAGGATGTGGCGCTCGCGATTGAAAAAATGGCCGTGCAGGGGGCGGGAGATATCGCCGTCGCCGCCGGATTCGGCCTCTATCTGGCCGCTCGGGAAACGGAAAGGAAAAAAGGAAAAATCCCGGCGGAGCTGAAGCGGGCCGCCGCCAGGCTGGAGGCCACCCGTCCGACTGGCTTTCATTTGAAAGCCCTTTTGAACAAAATAATGACCCGCGTCGAGGGGCAGAGCGGCGCGGCTTCCGATTTTATTCACTCCTATTTGCAAGGAGTCATCGCCCGGCAGGATTCCGTTTCCCGGGAAACGGGCAAGCATGCCGAAACCCTGCTCGTGCCGGGTGATACGATTCTGACACACTGTTTTGCCGGAGCCGGGCTGCTCTACATGCTTCAGTTCGCCCGCGATCATAAAAAGGAGATCAAAGTCATTTGCACTGAGACGAGGCCCTATCTGCAGGGAGCGCGGCTGACCGCCTGGTCGGTCAGCGAACTCGGACTGGATACGACCCTGATAACCGATAATATGGCCGCCCATTTCATGTCGAAAGGGATGATCAGCAAAATATTCACCGCCGCGGACAGGATTTCCATGGACGGCACGGTGGCAAACAAAATCGGAACTTTGCAGCTCGCAATCTGCGCGGAATTTTTCCGTATTCCTTTTTATGTCCTCGCTTATGGAGGTCCCGACCGGGGCACTCCGAGCGCAGAGGATATTCCCATTGAGGAAAGGGACCCGGAGGAGGTTCTTCTTTTTCAGGGCATTCGCATTACAGGCCCATCCGTCAAGGCATTTTATCCGGCGTTTGACCTGACTCCGGCCCGTCTTATAACCGGCGTTGTAACTTCTTCGGGAGTCATATCCCTACAGCGTTGAAAAAGCTCATCTGTACAGCTCCGCTGCAGGCGAAGGGCGGAAGGGAATAAAATTTCCGAGCCTGTTTTGAACAGCCTTCAAAACAGGTGTTTTTCAACGTGCTGCTAATGCAGGCCGCGGTTTACCGGATATCCGATTTCACCTGCGGTAGATTTCAGCATCGATCGGGGAATGAGATAACTGCGCATGCGCGAGCCGATATACACGAGATACCATATATCTTCAAGTTCCCGCCTGCCGCGTCTCCCCACTATTTTGCCGATGCAGCCGTTAAGGGGATGCCTGGCGTTATCCACCATAACTACGTCGCCCAAGTCCATCCTTTTCCTTTCTTGAGAATTGCATTTTTTTTATTTATAACATAAAAATCCCTTATTGGGAAAATAATTCACGGATTTTCGATCCTTTCAGAATCGAAAAGCGTTCCGGCGAAAGGGGAAGAAAACATGGTTATCAAAATGCCGATCAAATTTCACGGCAACTACGTGGTCATCATCAGGAGCCCCGGTTCCGAGGCGCGGGAGAGATGCCAGAAGTTGACGGTACGGGAGCTTTCGGGGGAAGAAAAGGAGCGATCCTATCCGGGAGTGGCCTCAGCCGATCTGCCGACTCACCAGGTTACGTTCTACGATTTCGGTTGTAAAAGGATTATCGAGGGAAAACTGAAGACCAACTCAGAAGACAGGGTGGTCTTCAGCGTCAGGGAGAAGGAATACGAATTCGCGCCGTTTGTACCTAAGAAAGGCTAAGGGACAAAGGTTTACTAACCGCATTCAGTGAATCCTGAACCTTTCGCCCTCAGTCATTAATGCGCTGAGTCTATGTACTCCACAATCTTGTCCGCAATAGTCCGGATGACCTGTTCGAACTTCGATTCGTCCTTTTCCAGCAAAGTGATGCGGAAACCCGGAAGAGAAGTGAAAAATGAGGTGAGGGGAACCACGCAGATTCCGGTGGACCCGAGCAGATAATAGACAAATCTCTTATCGAGCTCTATTTTGCTGTTGACGATTTTATCGATGTAGTCTCTCACACCCGGCTGCTCTATAGGCAGCACCTGCCTGTCGTTTAAAACCGCTTCGTTGAATACCACCGACATGTAAAACGCCCCGTTTGTCCGGTTTACGATAATGTACGGGACATCTTTCAAGATGTCGTAGGCGATATTGGAAAGTTTTTCGTAATGCCTGAGGCGGTCGCTGAGATATTTTTCGTATTCCGGATGAGAGAGGAGCCTGGGAATCGCCATCTGCGGCAGCGTCGTCGAGCATACCTCCGCCATCTTCTGATTCAGAATCGCGTTTATGTAACGGGTAAAGGAGTCGTCTTTTTCAGCGTTGTATACCTCGATCCAGCCGCAGCGCGCTCCGGGCCAGGGGAATTCCTTGGAAATGCCTTTCATGCTGATTCCCGGCACATCCTCTATAATATCGGACAGAGGGACTGTCTTCTGCCCGTTATAGACCATATTTGTATAGATCTCGTCGAAAACGACAAAGAGTTCGTATTCCCTGGCGATCTTGATGATCCGCTTCAGGGTCTCTATAGGATACACGAATCCGGTAGGGTTATCGGGATTGATCACCAGGATTCCAACAATGGAGCGATGGCTCTTGACTTTTTGCTCCAGTTCGCGCATGTCCGGATGCCAGTTATAATAGGGATTCATGCGATATGTGTTGGGCGGAAACGAGGCATGGAGAACTTCCGCCAGAAAGTGTGTGGAGTATGTCGGCTCCGGCATAATTACCCGCGCGTCGACACGGATCGCACTGTACGCGCGCGCAATGGCATCGCCGAGCCCGTTGAAGAAAATAATATCTTCTTTGGTGATTTTTGCCTTTCCCCGGAGGTTCACCCTCTGCGCCAGGAATTCCCTGGTCGCTTCCATGCCTTTTGTAGGTGAATAGGCATAACAGCAATCCTCTTTGAGGATGTCGAACAGAACGTCCTTCATCCAGCCAGGAATCTTTTCACCTTTTTGAACGGGATCTCCGATATTTTCCCATGTAATTTCAACGCCGTACTCTTTAAGCTTGCTCGCCACACCCACGATGTTCCTGATCTCGTAGGTCATGCCGTTTCCACTCTTTGCAATATCGAATCTCATGATTTTTTCACCTTTTCACATCGGATGATCTCGTAAAAAGTCAGGATCAGTGTATATTGTCATGCTGAGCTGGCACGCCATAAGCTTACCGAAAGAAAGCATGATGTAATATCAACAACTTATATTCACCATCCGGCTGGCTCAGGACGACAATTCGGACTTTTTACAAGCTCACCACATCGTACAATGCATACTTGCCGTGACTTAATACAAATACGGAAAAAATTCTACCTTTTTTTCTTGGAGCACCGCACCAGACTCATTTTCCGGTCTTATGCATGCACTCGGCGCGTCCTGTTCTTTGTTTATTCTTGACATGCCTCCACGGCCCTCCTATACTTTATTCGTCTTGCGACTCTTTCGGCAACAGAGCGAGATCATAAAAAAACCGGCCTTCAAGCGACAAAACTGGAGGGATTATGAGCTATAAATATCTGCTCTTTGAAGCGGACTCCGGCGTGGGGGAAATCACTCTGAACCAGCCTGAAAAGAGAAACGCCCTGTCTCTGGATCTCCTGCGGGAATTGGGTTCTCTTTTTGAAAGGATTCAGAATGAAAAGAACATCAAGGTGGTCATTGTGAAAGGTGCCGGCAAAGTTTTCTCATCCGGCCACGACATCTCTGAAATGGTGGGCGGCGATGTCAATTACTACAATGAAATTTTCAGCACCTGCAGTGGTGTCATGCAGAAGATACAGAGCCTCCCTCAGCCTTTTATCGCCCAGGTCCACGGGATCGCCACTGCGGCCGGGTGCCAGCTCGTGGCGGCATGTGATCTGGCTGTAGCGGCGGAGGATGCTCTTTTCGGCACTCCCGGCGTTAAAATCGGGGTATTTTGTTCTACACCGGCTGTTCCTCTAGTGCGCGCGATCGGAAGGAAAAGGGCGCTCGAAATGCTCTTCACCGGGCGGATGATCTCAGCCAGGGAGGCCGAGCAGTACGGTCTGGTGAACAAGGTGGTTCCCGCCGCTCAACTCGGGCCTGAAACAAGGGCCATGGCGCATGAGATTGCGCAAGCCAGCCCGCTCACTCTGGCGATCGGCAAGTCGGCATTTTACGCCCAGGTCAACCTGAGCGATTCCCAGGCGTATAATTACTGCAACCAGATCATGGTAAATAACCTTTTTGCAGAAGACGCCGAAGAGGGCCTGAAAGCGTTTCTGGAGAAGAGGAAGCCGGTCTGGAAGGGAAAGTGAGAAAACCCCAAATTGTGAAATCGGGATTCGGGATTCTGGTGCCCGGGATTTGAGATTTATTTTCTGAGGCTCTTTATAGTCGACACATCGATTCCGTACTTCTTCACCCTGTGCCAGAGACTTCTCTCTTTAATCCCCAGCAATTGGGCCGCTCTTACCTGGATGCCCCCCGCCTTGATCATGGCCTCAAGGATCATCAGCTTCTCGATTTCGCGGAGCCGGTCGTCGATCGAGGCATCCTCCGAAAGTTCCGCGGGCGGGAGCCGGCCGGCAAGTCCCTTGGTCGAAATAATGTGTCCCGGCAGGTGCGCCGGCTCGATGATCCCCTCCTCGGCGATCAAGGCCGATCTTTCGGCGGTGTTTTTCAATTCCCTTATATTGCCCGGCCAGGGATAGGCCATCAAGAATTGCAGCGCTGTTGAAGAAACCTGGACGGGACCGGTCGATTTGCTCAGGAAGTGCTCCAGCAGTATGGGAATGTCTTCACGCCTCTCGCGCAGAGGCGGCAGGACAAGCGAGAATACATTGAGCCGGTAATAAAGATCTTCCCTGAACTCCCCGTTTTTCACCATCTTTGCAAGATTTTTGTTGGTCGCCGCAATAAAACGCACGTCGACTTTGATGGGTCGCGTGCCGCCTACCCGCTCGAATTCTCTTTCCTGAAGAGCCCTGAGCAATTTTGCCTGCGTAGAGAGAGGCATATCCGCGATTTCGTCTAGAAAGATCGTCCCCTTGTTGGCAATTTCGAATTTGCCCTGTTTCTGTGACGTCGCCCCGGTGAACGCGCCTTTTTCGTGCCCGAAAAGCTCGCTTTCAAGCAGGCCCTCCGGGATGGCGACGCAATTCAGTTTTACGAATGGCTTTCCCTTGCGCAGGCTGTGATTGTAGATGCTTGTCGCGATCAATTCCTTGCCCGTGCCGCTTTCGCCCGAGATAAGGACGGTCGCATCTGTCGGGGCGACCTTCATGATCTGGCTGAAAATAGCCCGCATGATTTTGCTCTGGGATACGATTTCCGGGAAGAGTTCCCGCGCCTCCGCCTTGCTCAGGCAATTTGTCATCTGCTGGAATGCGAGATTGAAATGTTCCAGATCATCCAGGCTGTCCGGCGTCTTTCTTTGGAATAGCGCTTTAGGCATCCCGGAGCCGGCCGCGATTTGCGCGCTGATCTCATTTTCCCCCTTCTCGGGCTTTTTCCGGGGATGAACGAAGTAATGCGTCAGTAACAACCCGCACATAAAACTGAGGACGATGACAGCCAGCCCCCACATATTGTTCCAAATGCCCGAGTGCGGATTCCATCCGAAAGGGCTGTCGCTGATCTTGAAGGCGACGATGGTGGACAACACGGAAAGCCCGCTGAAAACCGAGGGAATCAAAACATAAGGATTGATGTTGAAATGGAAGTTCTTCATCTTATTATCCGGACTCCTTTGTCTTAATCGGTTTATACTACGCAGGACGTTCTGCAGGGATGCAAGCATTTGTGCAGCGAACCGAGAAGGCGAATCCGGGGGAGAGATCATACCTGATGTCCTTCCAACCGGGGTAGAAATCTGCGGGCCGTGATGCTCCATCCTTTGTTGATGTGCGAACAGGCGTTTTGTATGCATCGGAAGATCAAGATTTTCTGCCGGATTTTCTAACTTCATGTTTACTTATTATGACAATAATATAAGAATGAACCTACATTGAGTAAGTCAAATATCCTACGCCTGGGGGCAAAAAAATAATGCTGATGGGTAATGATTTTTCAGGGGATTACGCGAACAACTTAAAAGGTATTCAAGGAGTTACTTTTATTTTGCCACATCTTTTTAGATGTGACTGGAAAATAAAATCGCTGTTATCGTGGCATGTTCTTTTTTTGTTGTCAAGCTGTTTTTAAGGAAATTTTTTCGACATTTTTTGGAGCAGGCAGCACGGATACCCATTAAAGCCGTACTCTTTCTTTCCCAGGTTACCTGTTATATCCTCGTATATGCCCAGGAATTAATAAGTATTGCTTTTTTTTCGGATCAGTGCTTGTATTTTTCCGGTTTAATGGATTGTCTGGCGGGTAATCTGGTACCGATAAGGTTTAATAGCCACACCATTTAAGGGAAAAGGAGGATAAAGCCGTGACCAGGGAAGAAAAAATTGAGGAGATCCGACAGCGGGCTCGAAAGAATTTTTCTTTGGGGTATAATTGCGCCGAGTGCGTCACCGAGGCTGTTTTGAGTCTCGTGGATACAGGGCTGCCTGGTGAAGTGAAGAAAGTGGCGACGGGTTTCGGCGGGGGCATAGGTCTTTTCGGCGATACCTGCGGAGCCCTTGTCGGCGCTGTTCTTGCCGTAAGCGCCGTTCATGGCAGGAGTTCGCTTCCGGAGGGAGAGGGTAAGGAAGCCGCGATGAAATCCAAACAGCAACTGTATGGAAGGCCGGGTCTTTACCGGCTCTTCAATCAGATACCAAACAGGTTCAAGGAAAAATATGGAAAGACGCTTTGCCGCGACCTGACGACAGCATGGCAGTCTTCCTGGCTTTGCAAGGAGCACGCGCTCTTCTGTCGGGAGATCATCACAGAGGCTGCGGGCATCGCCGCGGAACTGATAATGTCTGACCGGGATGAGCTTGCTTCCCGAAGCTTCGGGGCGAATGTAGAGAATCTGAAAGACTGAGAAATCATGAGGACGAGAATTATGGGTAAAAATGTAGTAGTCATAGGCGGTGGTGCGGCCGGGCCGTCCGCGGCGGCCGAGGCCCAGAGGCGGGATCCTTTGCTGAAGGTCACAATTGTTGAGCGGGGCGAGTTTGTATCATATGCCGCCTGACCGATGCCCTATTACATCGGTGATGTAATCAAGGATTACAAGAGGCTGGTGATAAGGACTCCCGAAGATTTCAAGAAAACAGGCATTGATGTCAAATTAAATACCAGCGTAGAGGCAATAGATCCCGAAAAGGGATCGGTCCGCCTCTCCGATGGGACAACATTGCCGTATGACATCCTCGTCATGGCTACGGGTGCTGATGCGGTTCACCTGGGACTGCCTGGAGAGGACATGGAAGGAGTCTTCACCCTGAGGAAACTGACCGACGCCCTGAAGATCAAGTCCTTTCTGAACGGCAGGAAGTGCCGCAAGGCCGTGATAGTCGGGGCTGGCTATATCGGCATGGAGATGTGCGAGGCTTTTCGAAACCTCGACATTGAGACCCAGGTAATCGACATTTTACCCCGCCCCGTTCTCAGGTGGGATGCGGAGTTTGGAAAGCTGATTCTGGAGGAGCTCGGCAAGAACCATGTGTCTTTTCTTCCTGAGACCAGGCCGCTGGCTGTCGAGAAGGGAAAAGAGTTCGCGCTGCGCCTTGTTACAGACAAGGGAAATCTCGATGCCGACCTCATCCTGATCGGCGTCGGCACAAGGAGTAATACGGAGATGGCAAGATCCATCGGCCTGGCTCTGGGTGAGAGCGGCGCCATCAAGGTGGATGCCCGGCAGCGCACGTCCCGGGAAGAGGTTTATGCCGTCGGAGATTGCTGCGAGGTCTTCCATCGCGTCATCGGGAAATGGGTATATTTCCCGCTGGGAGATGTCGCGAACAAACAGGGGCGGACGGCCGGCCAGAATATCGGCGGCTCTACCGCCCAATTCCCGGGGGTCGTGGGAGCGCAGTCGTTCAAGCTCTTCAATCTCGAAGCTGCTGCGACCGGCCTCACGGAAGAGGAAGCCCTGAAACACGGCTTCCAGCCTGTGAGTACTATAATACAGGGCCTTCCCGTCGGCCGCCCCATGGCCAAAGGCGAAAAACTGGGTCTGAAGCTGATCGCGGATAAAGCGACGGGAAAACTCCTCGGTGCGCAGTCTGTGGCCGAAAAAGGCGCTGTGATGAGGATCAACAGCCTTTCTGTTGCGCTCTTCGCGGGGCTTACGCTTGATGAAGTTGGTTACCTGGATCTGGCCTATGCGCCTCCCTTCGGGGGTGCCTGGGACGCCATCCATATCGCAGCCCAGACGCTGGCCAGGAAGTTATAGAAGGTGAAAGGAAATTTATAGGCGCACAGCACAGGGCGTAAGGTTCAAAGCAAAAAAGCCGGGGAAAAATTTCCCCGGCTTTTTTATAGAGTAAAAAAATATTACAGCCTTATGCCAAAATCGAAAATACCATCACCGGCACTATTTCGATCAGCTCACACCCCGCCCCCAGGGTATCCCCCGTGAATCCGCCTATTTTCCTGTATGTATATATCCCGAACAGGATCATTGCGGCAACAGACGATAATCCCGCGAGCAGGCCTTTCCACTCGGCCCCGAACCATCCGGCCAGTGCCAGCAGTGCAGCCGCCCACAATGCGTTCAGCCACGACCGCCTGCGGCGGAACACGGTCGCCAGGCCGCCTTCCGGGCGGGCATAGGGCATGGCTGTTATCAGGAGCACAAGGGTACAGCGTCCCGCCAGTGGCATGAGGAAAAGAGCCTTCCAGCGCAGATCGCAAGGGACGGATCCGACCAGCGCGATTTTCAGAGCCGTAACGCATACAATGGCAGTCACCCCCATTGCTCCGATCCTGCTGTCATGCATGATCTGTAAAATTGTTTCCCGCGGCCGCGCGCTGAAGAATCCGTCCGCCGTATCCGCGAGTCCGTCCATATGCAGTCCGCCGGAAGATCCGATCAGTACTATGATGACCAGGACGCTTGTCGGAAATGGGGGGAGGATGCCGCCGGCAAGCCTGTCGAAGAGGGCCGCGGCGATTCCGATCAGCAACCCGACAACCGGGAAAAAAGGAACACTCCGTTCCAGCCCTTTTTCCCCGCCGGTCCATTTTTCGGGCAGGGGCACGATCGTCAGAAAGCGCAAGGCTGCAAAGAAAGCTTTCATTTATCGGCCCTGGAAACGGAGGCCTCCTCGAAAGTCGCCACCTCAGTGAGGACCCGAACAGCCGCATCGATCAGATACATAGCCAGAGCCGCACCGGTCCCTTCCCCCAACCGGAGGTCCAGGTTGAGAAGGGGTTTTTTCCCGAGCGCTTCCAGCGCAATGCGGTGGCCTCTTTCCACGCTGAGATGGGAGGCGATCATGTAGTCCGCGGAAAGAGGAGCAATGCGCTTCGCTATCAGGGCCCCGGCCGTGGAAATGAAACCATCCACCAGGATAGGCTTCTGCATGGAAGCGGCTCCGAGGATCAGGCCCGCTATTCCTCCGATTTCGAAACCGCCCACACTCGCCAGGACTTTCAGGGCATCCTCCGGATCCGGCCGGTGGAGCATGAGCGATTTCTCAATGACAGATATCTTATGCCTGAGCTGCCTGTCATCCAGTCCCGTTCCGCGGCCGGTGATTTCTTCGACGGGTTTTCCGCTGAACACAGAAACGATGGCGCTGCTGGGTGTCGTATTGCCGATTCCCATTTCGCCCGTTCCGAATACGTCTGTTGAGGACTCAAGCTCGAGGGCGACTTCGATCCCCGCTTCCACGCAGCGAATCGCCTCTTCTGCTGACATGGCGGGGCCGGCCGCC
>Ga0067045_1029395_pt1 | contig 21098 bp, 18 predicted proteins | sample TerdegcTABiofilm_FD_59184 | JGI IMG/M metagenome (GOLD analysis project Ga0067045, IMG submission 59184) | Combined Assembly of (Gp0054472, Gp0054536) Wastewater bioreactor microbial communities from Singapore -Terephthalate degrading...
GTCTCACGCGACGGAGCTTCTTGAACCGTGTCAGGTCCTGACGGAAGCAGCACTAAGGGAAATACTCCGGGTGCCGTGAGGGTGCCTGGTCCGAGCTACCTGCGGGTGTATCGCCCGGAAGCTAATATTCAAAGGCAGGTGCGCGGCCTTAAAATGTGAGGAACCGTCCTTATCGAGTAGGGGCGGTTTTGTTTTTGGCCGGATATGAGCCGCGTTATAAGTCCACAGGTCACATGATTTATTCTTAATTTAACAGGAAAATAATATTATTCGGCGAAGTAATACTCGAAAAACATGTATCCAAAAAACATGCGTCTAGTGAGGAAATAAGATGGCATATCTGGCTCTTTACAGGGAGTGGCGGCCCCAGACCTTCGGGGCCGTTGTCGGCCAGGAACATGTTACAAGAACATTGCAGAACGCGGTGCAGGCGGGACGGACCGGCCACGCTTATCTTTTTTGCGGCAGCCGCGGCACAGGTAAAACAACCACTGCCAAGGTACTGGCGAAAGCCTTGAATTGTCTTGACAGGAACGGGCCGGAGCCCTGTAACCGGTGCGCTAATTGTCAGGCCGTTACCGAAGGCTTCTCCGTTGACGTTATTGAGGTAGACGCGGCTTCCAACCGTGGTATCGACGAGATCAGGGATTTAAGGGAAAAAGTCAAGTTCGCGCCCGCGACCGGGCAGTTCCGGGTATATATTATTGACGAGGTGCATATGCTCACCAACGAGGCCTTTAACGCTTTGTTAAAAACCCTGGAGGAACCGCCCCGGCATGTTGTTTTTATCCTGGCGACGACCGAGCCGCACAAAGTGCCGCTGACCATCCTTTCCCGCTGCCAGCGCTTTGATTTCAGACGCATTACCCCTGATGAAATTGCCGGGAGACTGAGGGAGGTGGCCGCGGGAACGGGAATAGAAGTGGAGGAGGAGGCTTTGCGGCTGATTGCCAGGGCTGCCGAGGGAGGCTTGCGGGACGCTCTCAGTATTCTCGACCAGGGGGCGGCCCTGGGGGAAATGAAGGTAACGGCTGAGGATATTCACAACATTCTTGGAACGGTGCGCGTCGATTTCCTGAGCAGGATGGCGGGGCATCTGGCCGCCGGCGAAGCCGGACAGGCGTTGCGGCTAATAGGCGAGTTGACGGGCATGGGAAAAGACTTGCGGCTTTTTGCCAGAGAAATGGCTGCTTATCTGCGGGCTCTTGTCCTGGAAAAAGTTTCACCGGGCGCCGCAGCGGACGAGGCATGGGGCGACGCTTTAAAAATTATGCCCGGCGTGGCGGAGTTCAGCGAGGAGAGGCTGCTCCGCGCCATAGATATTTTAATCAAGGCCGAGCAGGAGATGAAGTGGAGCAGTCTGCCCGGTGTCATTCTGGAGCTTGCCCTGGTTAAAGCCTGCCGCCCGGAAATCACACATGACCTGTCTTCTCTTGCCGCAAGAGTAGCGACTCTGGAGGAAAAACTAAAAAGCTTTGTTCCGGAAAAACCCGGTATGCCGCCGGTTGACCGGAATGTCTCCGGTAGCGTCTCCAATGAACGGGAAATAGCGCCGGAGCGGTACGAGGCGGTACATGGCGCTCTTGCCGGAGCCGGCCGGTTGCAAAAACCTGAAGCGGTTCCTGACGGAACCTGGACAAGATATGAAACCGGCCAAACCGCCGAGGCACAGAAACCGGAAGGTACTGCTTCAGAAGAATTAAGCCGGAGTGAAGATCCGGGAGTGAACCTTGATCAAGTCCTGGCCTCCTGGGGAGAGATCATAGGCACATTGCGCAAGGAAAGGCCGGCGCTTTACCCTACTTTTATCAAGGCTGTACCCTTGCAGATGCAGGAGCGCGGCCTGACCGTGGGTTTTCCCGAGGGTGATGATTTGGCTTATGCGATGGCGGAGCGCCCTAAGAATAAAAAATATTTTGAGGAACTGCTGGGCAAATTTTTGGGTGGTGAATGGCAAGTTGTCTATAAATTCTACCAGGGTGAAATCCACATGCCCGCAGTCCGGCCGGAGCCCGCTAATGATATCAGCCGCCGCTTCAACGGGATGGAAGTTATCCTCGAAGATGAACCGGAATTTTCATTATTCGATGACGAATAGCATTTTACAATCGCAAGCAAAAGGAGGTTTTTTAATATGATGGGCGGAAATATGAACAAGATGATGAAACAGGTGCAGAAAATGCAGCAGGGCATGATTAAGCTGCAAGAGGAACTGAAAGGCCGGACGGTGGAAAGTACGGCCGGGGGCGGCATGGTAAAAGTGATCGCCAACGGAAATAATGAGATTTTGTCTATAGAAATAAAACCCGAGGCGGTAGATCCGGATGATGTGGAAATGCTTCAGGACATGATTCTGGCGGCGGTTAACGAGGCTCTGAAAGAAGCGCAGGAAATGGTGTCCCGGGAAATGAACAAGCTCACCGGCGGATTGAATATCCCCGGATTGTTTTAACCATGCATTACTATGCCAGGCCGGTCGCCCGGCTGATCGATGAACTGTCCAGACTGCCCGGTATCGGCCCCAAAACGGCGCAGCGGCTGGCGTTTCACCTTTTGAACGCCCCGCCTGATGTGGCCCTGGCCCTGGCCCGCGCGTTGGAGGAGGCCAGGACCTCCATTCGTTACTGCTCCGTATGCGGTAACTTTACAGACGACGACCCATGTTTTATTTGCCGCGACGAGCGGCGCAGGCGGGACGTGATCTGTGTGGTGGAGCGTCCCAGGGATGTCGTGGCGATGGAGAAAACCAGGGCGTTTAACGGGCTGTATCATGTACTGCACGGGGCTATATCGCCAATGGACGGTATCGGGCCGGAGCACCTGCGCGTAAAAGAATTATTCAGGCGTCTCGAAGGCGGTGAGGTCCTTGAGTTGATTCTGGCGACAAATCCCAACGTGGAAGGTGACGCCACCGCGCTGTACCTGGCCGGACTGCTGAAGCCCTTGGGCCTGAAGGTCACCCGGATCGCGCATGGTTTGCCCGTGGGAGCCGATCTGGAATATGCCGATCAAATCACCTTGAGCAAGTCGCTGGAAGGCAGACGGGAAATGAAGTAATATTTTTCATCCCCGGCCATATAATGGTACAAAAGGGGGTGCTCCGGATTGGAATGGAGATACGTTGTCATCGGTCTGGCGGGCCTGGTGGGGCTTTATTTGATTGGAACGGTTTTATTCCAGCCTTTGAGGTTTTTAGTACGCCTGACCGCCTGCATGCTGTTGGGGGGCGGCTTGCTGATCGCGATCAATGCTGTTTTTGGGCATTGGGGCTTGCATATTGCCGTTAATCCGGTTACGATCCTAACCGCCGGGGTTCTCCAACTGCCCGGGGTGGCCTTGCTGGTGCTGGTTCACTATTTTATAATATGAGGATAAAATAATTTAGGAGTCAGGAGTCAGAATAATAATCTTTGGTTTCATCTTTAGGGTTTAAAAAACCCTAAAGGAATGCAAGTAATCTCTACTGAATTCTGACTACTGAATTCTGAATACCTGAATAATAAAATGTATACAATCCAATAGTGGGTATAATTCAAACTTTCGGGTTTGAATTTTTTTTATTGTATATTATAATTTAGGAAATTCGGGAAGTAGTGATACTGAACATGTCCGGCAAATCACGTGTTTTAGCGGTAGATCCGGGGCTGGCCGCGACGGGTTACGCCATTTTGGACTATCAGAACAATTTTGTTATTCAACTGATTGAAGGGGGAATTATCAAAACACAGGCCGGGCATTCCCTGGAAGACAGGTTAAAACAAATATATTCGGGTCTGGAAGAAATATTTAATGAATTTAACCCTGGTGTCTTTGCCATTGAAGAATTATTTTCTGACTATAAGAACCCGAAAACCGCCCTGCTGATGGCGCACGTGAGAGGTGTGTGCCTGTTGGCCGCGGGCCGGTCGGGTATAAAAGTTTACCATTACCCGGCTAGAAAAGTAAAACAGTCAATCACCGGCACCGGTGGCGCCACCAAGGCCCAGGTGCAGAAAATGGTTCAGGCCAGGCTCAAGCTTGACGCATTACCCCGGCCAGATCACGTAGCGGACGCGATAGCCGTGGCTTTATGCCACATTTCTCATTGTCATGACCTGGAGGGATGTTGAAATGATTGTGAAAATAAGCGGGACTTATACCGGCCTGAGCCAAAAGGGGATATTGCTGGACGTTGACAACATTACCTATGAGGTGTGTTTAACAAGCTTTTCCAGGGAACATTTTCAAACTAAAAAAATCGGTGAGAGAGTATCGTTATATACAATATATTATATTGAGAGCAACATTGCCGGCGGACATCTTACCCCGACATTGATTGGGTTTGAAGATGAAACTGATAAAGAATTTTTCCAGTTGTTTACCAGTGTGGCCAAAGTTGGCGTTAAAACCGCCCTGGCTGCTGTTACGATCCCGGTTTCAGCTATTGCGGAAGCTATAGAGAGCTCGGATGTTCAGACGCTAAAGAAACTTAAAGGAATTGGCGAAAGGACAGCCAATAAAATAATTGCTTCGCTCCGGGGCAAGGTTACCGGTTACGCGATCACTTCCGGCGCTGATAATGATACCGGCGGCAGCCGGCCCGATCCTGGAATTGAAAATGAATCTATACAGGTTTTGCTTCAATTAGGGTATAATTTAAACGAGGCGAAGAAGATGATTAAGGATACTGTTTCTAAAAACCGTAATATCCAGACAGCGGAAGAACTGTTGGAGGAGATCTACAGAAACAAGGCCAAATCGTTTTAGGAGAGGTGAATTTTTTGGCGCGGCTCCGTTTGATTGATACCGGTGAGCAGCCCGGTGAGGAAAAGTATCAGTGGTCTCTCAGGCCCACTAAGTTATCTGAATATATTGGCCAAAAAGATTTGCTTGTCCGCCTCGGGATTTCAATAAAAGCGGCGAAAAAGAGAGGTGAACCGATTGACCACGTTTTGCTTTACGGGCCGCCCGGCCTGGGAAAAACAACATTGGCCCACATAATCAGCAATGAAATGAATTCCAATATTATCTGCACGTCCGGTCCGGCAATCGAGCGGAGCGGGGACCTGATGGGCATACTGACAAACCTGCAATACGCGGATGTTCTGTTTATAGATGAAATACACCGGCTGCCCCGGCCGGTTGAAGAGTTTCTATATTCCGCGATGGAAGATTTCAAAATAGACTTTGTTGTTGATAAAGGACCCTTTGCCAAAACCATAAAAATTAATATAAAACATTTTACATTGGTGGGAGCTACTACAAGGGCCGGTCTTTTGTCGGCGCCTCTGCGCGACCGGTTTGGCATACTGCACCACGTTGATTTTTACACAACGGAAGAATTGAGCAAAATCGTTAAAAGGTCGAGCGCTATCCTTCACGTGCCTGTTGATGAAAAGGGAGCCCTTGAAATTGCCGGACGTTCCAGGGGGACGCCGAGGATTGCCAACAGGCTCTTGAGAAGGGTGAGAGATTACGCTGAAGTGCTTGGCGACGGGGCGATTAACGAAGAAATTGCGGTAAAATCTCTCGAACTGGAGGGTATCGACCCGGAAGGCCTGGACAAAATGGATAAATTATACCTGAAAACAATAATCGAAAATTACAAGGGCGGTCCGGTCGGCATAGAAGCAATCGCAGCCACACTTAATGAGGAAGTTGATACCCTGGAGGACATGGTAGAGCCGTTTTTACTGAAAACCGGGTATATCAGCAGATCGCCTTCCGGGCGTAAGGTTACTTATAAAGCCTGTCAGCATCTTGGGTATAAAAGTCAATAGTCAGGAGTCAGAATTCAGAATAAAAAAGAGGGAAGATATGGGTTTTATTCTAAATTCTGAATCAAGGATTCTAAATAAATATTCACTCTCTGGAGTGGACAAATTATAAGCGGACAAATTATAATTTGAAAGGAGCGAAACCTGGTGACAGGGGGCAGCTGGAATAGTGATGTGTTTGAGACCAGGTGAGCATAACAATGTCGAAGCGAATTGTGGAGGCGTACACCGGCGAATATGCCGGCGGAAAAAGTGAGAACGCTTTGAACCGCGCCTTGGCGCTGGCGCGCCTGGGGCGGAAGGTTACTCTGGTTGACCTCGACATTGTCGAGCCGGTTTATACCCTGCGGCCAATCCAGGAAGAACTGAAGGCCCTGGGCGTTAACGTGATCGCGTGGAAGACAAGGGAGACCGTCGGGCTGGGCGAGGCCGGCACAACTTTAAAGCCGGGCGCCAGGTGGGCGCTGCGGCATGAAGGGGACATCATCCTCGACATCGGCTACGGGGTGGAAGGCACCAGAACGCTGAATTTATTGGAGGGCGCCGGAACCGACCCGGACTTGCAGGTTATTGCCGTGATTAACACATCGCGTCCCATGACGGCCGGGGTCGGGGATATTATAGAGCATGTCGGGGAGTTGGGCAGGGTTGACGCGTTGCTGAACAATACCCACCTCAGTGATGAAACCACGGCGGAGTTGGTTCAGGAAGGCGCGCGTGTGGTTACGGAGGCTGCCCGGCGCCTCGGGTTGCCGGTGGCGGCAACCGCCGCCGTCGCCGGGATAGCGGAAGAAATCGGTCCTGTCGACTGTATGGGCAACCCGGTCCGGGTCTTGACAAGGTTCATGCAGAAGGCATTCTGGTAGGATGGTAATTAATTTGACCAAAAGGGGGATAAAAATATGTCAAAAAAAATAGTTGAACAGGATAAAAGGGCGTTTATGACGGGTAACGAGGTAGTCGCCTGGGCCGCGCTGGCCGCTGATGCCGACATTATGTACGGCTACCCGATCACGCCGCAGAACGAAATCATGCACTACTGGACAAGACTGGCGCCTAAATATAACAAGAACTTTTTGCAAACGGAAGATGAACTGTCAGCCGGATTTACCACCATCGGCGGCGTTATGGCCGGGCGCAAATCTTTTACAGCCACCGCCGGGCCGGGCAACACCCTGATGCAGGAGCCGATGTCCATGGCCGAAATGATGCGCTTGCCGACCGTGGTAATTGTCCAGCAAAGAGGAGGGCCGTCCACAGCCACAGTGATTTACTCCCAACAGGAAGTAACTATGACCACGATTGGCGGAAACGGCGAAGGGATGCGCATTGTTTACTCCACCTCCAGTCACCAGGAGCTCTACGACTATACGATCAAGGCTTTCAATACGGCGTGGAAATACCGCTTTCCCACTTTCGTGCTGGGTGACGGTTACCAGGCCAAAATGCGCGAGCCGCTGACGTTGTATGACCCGGAATCGCGGGGCATCGAATTAATACCCTCCCAACCGTTTGTCGGCGCTGAAGGAGTGCCCGGGAAGGACAGGCCCCCCGCCCATTTCAGGAATACTTACAGCATGGAGGAAGAACTCTACGAAATATTAACGGATGCTCTCCAGGTCTATGAAAAGATCAGTCCGGAGGTGGCTGAGTATCAGTCTTCCGGTATCGAAGACGCCGAACTGGTGATTGTCGGGCACGGGATTGTCTTTCGCGCGATCAGGGCGGCTGTGGAAGCCATGCGGGAAAAAGGCATGCGAGTCGGCTATTTCCGCCCGGTAACCCTGCGCCCGCTGCCTGTACCGCAAATCAAAGAACTGATGAGCAGTAACAAGCCGATATTAATGGTGGAATCCTCCCAAGGACAACTGACCAGGTTGTTTAAAGAGGCCGCCTACGGCTCGACCTCGGAAATGCACACATTATTCAAACCCGGTGTGGGAATCACCGCCGAAGAGGTCGAGGCCGCGGCAAGAGAGATCCTAAAATAAAAAATCGTAACTACTCAGGAGTCAGAAGACAGGAGTCAGAAGTCGGAATAATCTTTGGGTACAGGAAATCCCTAGTGAATTCTGGCTACTGACTCCTGAATTCTATAAAATTCATTGACAATCACGGTATAAGCCGCCCGCCGGCCAGATAAAATATAATTAGCCGGTTACGATACCACTAAAGGGCGGTGCTGTGGATTGTCGATAAGTGATCACGGCGCATTACAGCCTGTCATGCCCCAGAGTTGGCGGGCAGAAACCAAACCCCACAAGTTTTGCCCGGGTTGCGGCCACGGCCTGATATTGAAGTGCCTGGGCCAGGCAATTGATGAACTGGGCATCCGGGAGAAGGCGGTGTTTGGCTGCGACATCGGCTGTTCTTTGCTGTCATGGGATTTTTTTAACCTCGATTCTATCCAGACCCACCACGGGAGAACCACGCCCGTGATGACAGGCATTAAACGTGCCAGGCCTGAATTGATCTGTATCGCATACATGGGTGACGGGGGTGGTTATTCGATCGGAGTCCAACACCTGATCAGCGCGGCGTCGCGCAATGAAAAAATCACCGCTATTCTGGCCAACAACACTCAGTACGCGATGACCGGCGGCCAAATGGCGCCGACCACCCTGCCCGGGCAAAAAACAGAAACCACGCCTTACGGACGCGACCCTGAAACCACCGGGTTACCGCTGCCCGGCTGTGATATGGTTTCATCCGTTACCAGAGATGGAGCTTACGTGGCGCGGGGCAGTATCGCCAACCTGCGCCAGTTGAAGAGCTTTTTAAAAAAAGCGCTGGAAAACCAGATGGCGGAGAACGGTTTTTCCTTTGTTGAAGCCCTTTCCGCTTGCCCCACCAACTGGCGTACAAATGCCGCGGAAACGTGGGATTTCATTGAACATAAGATGCCGGTTTATTTTAAAGTAGGTGAAACCAGAAAAAATGAACAAGACAATAAAGATCGTATTAGCCGGTGAGGGTGGCCAGGGCGTTCAGTCGGTAGCCGAGATTATAGCGGAAGCGGCGAACGAGGAAGGTAAACAGGCGCTGTATATTCCCAATTTCGGGGTGGAACAGCGTGGCGGTGTGTCGGTGGCCTATGTCCAGATCAGTGACGGCAATATCGGCTCACCCAAGTTTCAGATCGGCGACATTGTGGTGGCTCTTAGTGACCGGGCCGTGCGCCGCACCGTTAATTATGCCGGTCCCGAAACTACCTTTGTGTATGATCGCGGGATCAAGGGCATAGAAAACGATCTGCCTCAAAAAGCAGGCAGGATCCTGCCCATACCGGCCATTGAGGTGGCCAAAAACGAATTTCATCCCAGGGTGTTTAATATCATCATCATGGGAGCGGTTATCGGCGCCACCGGGGTGATTCCCCTGGAGCGGGCCAAGGCGGCTGTTGAAAAGAAGCTGGGTTACAAATTTGAAAAACAGCCGAAGCTGCGTGACCTGAATTTTAAGGCAATGGAGCGTGGCATCGAACTGGTTGCCGGAGCTTGAAAGCCTGGCAAGGAAGGGAAGTATTCCGATGACGATGAGATTTGAGCCGAAGACGCAGGAGTTGGAAAGAAGCTTTTTTACTCTTTTCCCCGGTTTGTGTAAAGGCTGCGGGTTATGTATTGAAAAATGCCCGAAAAAGTGCCTGGACTGGTCCAGTGTGCTGGGGGTTTACGGTACGCCGTCGGTGCGGGCGAACAACGATTGTATCGCCTGCGGCGTTTGCCAGAATGTTTGCCCGGACTGCGCCATACGTATAGAAAAAAAGTTAAAACATTAGGTGGCAAGTGGGGACGGTTCTTGACTTGCCCCCCATAAAATTCCAAACAACAAGGGATTTTCACCGGTTGAAGATGAGAGTCCCTTGTTGTTTTTGTGTTCGGAATTTTCTGTAGTTTGCATGAATCATGTTAAGAGCTGACAGACGAAAAAAGCATATATGTAAGATATCTTGCCATAAATAACATTAAAACCAATATGTTAATGGTTAACAAAAAAATATATTGACTTTGGAAATTGTTTTAGTATAATGTAATTATTGGTTTTACCCTTTTTAAGAGAGGGTTGAATAAAAAAAACAGAGATAAAAAAACAGGTCCGAGAAATAGCCGTTCCCGGACTTGCCGCTGAAATCAGCACATGTACACATGTATATGATAAACACATAATATCACAAATATATTTTGCTAAGCGGTGATATTTATGGTTTTGCTGATGAAGGGGATTTATCTCGGAAAGGGGAAATTATGGCATACCAACAAAATCGCACATTTCGGAATGGACATTTCGACCAGCAGACGATATTGGCCGTGTGGAATAAGGCGACTATCGTTCCGGGATACAACCAGAACGAGTACAGGAAAGACCGGTGTGGCGCGTGGATCAAATTCGCCGATTACAACAACGACAAAGCCGATTTCGGCTGGGAGATCGACCATGAGAAGCCTTTAGCCAAGGGCGGGACAGATGACCTGGACAATCTCCAGCCGCTGCATTGGCTTAACAACCGGGGCAAGGGCGACAACTGGCCGAACTGGTCGTGTTCTTACCAGGAAAGAAAAAAGGTTTAGATTAGCTGTAGCCGCCCTCGCCGGGGATAGTGCGGGGGTATGGCAATCAGCATGTTCGAGCATCCTGGTTGGGGTTGGCAGGTTAAAGGTGGGAAAGAGTGATGGCGCTTAAAAATGTAAAGCTCGGTGAAATCGCCGAAATATTTAACGGTTTACCCGATATAAAACAACACGAACTTATATACAAGGAAAATTTGATAACATATAATTTTATTCAGCCAAACCATTTAGGAATCTTCAACGACATAAATATTAGTTCGGAGATAAAAAGGCAAACCTCTGTTGATGACAGCTATCTTATTCGGAAAAACGATATTTTACTTAAACGGCTGAATCCGGATATTGCTACGCTGGTGAGAGAGGATATATCAAATACAACCTTTTCGAGCAATCTTTTTGTTATTCGCGTCTTCAAGGGATATTACCCCGCCTATATCGCCTGCCTGCTGGAAAACCAAGGTATGGCATGGTTAAACAGCAATATTGTCGGTTCGGTCGCGGCAATAAAGTCCATATCCACAAAAACATTAAAGGCATTGGATATACCTGCCGTGGAATATGAAAAACAAAAAGCAATTGGCCGGATGTGGCTGCTGCACAAAAAACGAAAACATCTGTTGAGTTCTTTGGTCGCGGAAGACCAGCGGCTTATGGCGGCAGTGGTAAATAGCATTACAGCAGGCCCTAAGGAGGGAAAAAATGAATGGCTACGACCAAAGAAGACATCAAGGCCGCTCTCTGGAGAGGAGCAAATACGTTTAGAGGGGCTATAGACGCAGCCAATTATAAAGATTACATTTTACCTATACTTTTTGTTAAATACTTGAGCGACACCTATTTGGAAAACGTTGAAGAAATAAGAAAAAAATACAATAATCCGGTGAGGGTGCAAAGAGCGATTAAATGGCTTCCCTTTGTGATAAGAGAAGAGCAAAGCTTTTCCTGGCTTTATAATAATAGATATAACGATAATTTAGGGAACCTCATTAATATGGCTTTGCGTGGTATAGAAGATGATAATCCGGCACTATTTACCGGGATATTCAGAAATATTGATTTTAACAGTGAAGCCATGCTGGGCAATCCCAGGCAAAAGAATACCCGCTTAAGGGAACTGCTTGAAGATTTCAAGCCCCTTGATTTGCGCCCTTCTTCCATTTTACCGGAGGAAGGCAAGGTGGCCTCCGACACAATAGGCGAAGCATTCGAATATATGATCGGCGAGTTTGCCAGCCAGGCAGGCAAAAAAGCCGGTTCATTTTTTACGCCCTCCGAAGTGTCGGAACTGATGGCGCGTATTGTCGATCCCAAGATAAGCGACACCATGTACGATCCTACCTGCGGCTCCGGTTCCCTGTTGATTAAAACCGGGAAAATAGCCAAAGAAAAGGAAAACGGTTTGATCAAGAGCCTTTCGTTATACGGGCAGGAAATGAACGGTTCCTCCTGGTCAATGGCCAAAATGAACATGTTTCTCCATCAGATTTATGATGCCAAGATACTCTGGGGCGATACCCTGGCCAACCCCCTGCACCTTGACGCTGACGGCAATCTCATGCAGTTCGACGTCATCGTGGCCAACATGCCTTTTTCGCAGGATAAATGGGCGGCAGGTTTCAACACCGGCGGCGAGATGACCGGAAAAGGCAAAGAATTCAAGATGGAAGCGTCGCTTGACAGGTACCACCGCTTTGACTGGGGCGTACCCCCTGCCAGCAAGGGGGACTGGGCGTTTTTACTGCACATGATCGCCAGCCTGAAAAGCGGTGGCAGGATTGCCGCCGTAGCTCCCCACGGCGTTTTGTTCAGGGGCGCGTCGGAAAAAAGGATACGGCAGACTGTAATCGAAAAAAACTTGCTGGACGCGGTCATCGGCCTGCCGGCGAACATGTTTTACGGGACCAGCATACCAGCCTGCATCCTGGTTTTCAAAAAGAACCGTAATCGAGACGACGTGCTTTTCATTGACGCCTCCGGCAAGGATGAAAACGGCAGGCCCCGCTATAAAAAGGACAAGAACCAGAATAAGCTGGAAACAAAACATATCGAAGATATTGTAAACGCCTATAAAAACAGGGTAGATATAAAGAAATTTGCCCACGTGGCCAGTGTTGACGAAATCAAAGCCAACGAATACAACCTTAATATCCCGCGTTATGTGGATACTTTTGAGGAAGAAGCGTTGGTGGATATTGAGGAGGTTAAAAACAATATCGCGAATATCCAAAAGGAGCTTGCCGAAGTCGAAGCGCAGATGGCCGGGTATCTGAAGGAGCTGGGACTGTGAGCAATACTCAAAGATATAGTGACATCTGCCTACTCCAAGCGAAAGCATCAAGCAGCTTGAGAAGAAAGAGCCGGAAAAATTAAAGGGGGAAAGTGAAAAAAGTAAAAATAATCCTTGACAATTAAATTAAGTACAGTAATTATTTAAGTGGATATAAGTGGGCATCGATTAAAAGACAACAATGACGAGCTTGGATTGTAGGAGACAGTTGTGAAAAGAGATAGTGAATATTCTGTGGTAATGAGGAATTATAAAGATTATCCGAGTGATTGGAAAGTTGTTGAATTAGGTGATTTGCTTGAAAAGATTAATAGACCTGTAGATGTTGTTCCCGATTATGAATATCGGGAAATTGGTATCCGTTCTCATGGAAAAGGGCTGTTTCATAAAGAGCCGGTTAAAGGAAGCGACCTGGGGAATAAATCCGTTTTTTGGGTTGAGGTGGACTGCTTAATTATTAATATTGTTTTTGCATGGGAACAAGCCGTCGGAATTACCACCACTCAGGAAAAAGGAATGATTGCTTCGCACAGGTTCCCGATGTGGCAGTCAAAAGGAAATGTAGACTTAAATTATCTGCTGAAGGTTTTTTTGACTCCGTTTGGCAGGCATCTTCTTGAATTGGCCTCACCGGGTGGAGCGGGGAGGAATAGGACACTCGGGCATGACAGCTTCAATAAGATTCCAGTCTGTATACCTTCAAATATTAAAGAGCAACAAAAAATAGTTAAAATTCTTTCAACCTGGGACAAGGCCATCGAATTGAAAGAACGGCTTATCTTCGAGAAAAAGCAGCAGAAAAAGTGGCTGATGCAAAATCTGCTTTCAGGCAAAAAACGCCTCCCCGGCTTCACCGGCGAGTGGCGAAAATTCGAAGTTGGTAAAATAATTTTTCTATCATCAACTAAGATAAATCCAATTGTAGAAAAGCAATCATTTAATTGTATCGAATTAGAGCATATTGAATCAGAAACAGGAAGACTTTTAGGTTCAACAATATCTACAATACAAAAAAGTAATAAGATTTTTTTTACAAAGGAAGATGTTTTATTTGGTAGACTTAGGCCATATTTGAAAAAATTCTATTTCGCAAAACACGAGGGAGTCTGTTCTAGCGAAATATGGGTTTTAAAACCAAAGACGAAAAAAATGCTGTCTAAGTTTTTATTTTATATTGTTCAATCATCAAAATTCATTGAAAAATGCTGTGTTTCATATGGTTCAAAAATGCCCCGAGCGGATTGGGATTATGTTTCGGACCTTATTATTGATCTCCCTCCCCTACCCGAACAAACCGCTATCGCCGAAGTCCTCTCTACCGCGGACCGTGAAATCGACCTGCATGAAAAACAGCTTGAGGAACTGAAAAAGCAGAAAAAGGCCCTGACGCAGCTATTGCTGACAGGTGCTGTTAGAGTCAACACGCAGGAGGTCATTTGATGCCCGACCGCACTATGTTCGACGAACGCCCGGAGAGCCAGAACCGGGCGATAAAAGTGTTAGAGAGATTAGGCTATCAATACATACCCCGCTCCCAGGCGGAGGTCTTGCGGGGACGGCTTTCCAATGTGATTTTCTCCGAGGTTTTGCGTGAGTTTCTACACCGCCAGTCCTTTGTGTATAGAGGTAAGCGAACTCCTTTTTCCGACCGGTCTATCGGCAAGGCGATCCATGATATCGACGCGCCGCTTGTTTCCGGCCTGATGTCGGCGAGCAAGACTGTCTACGACATGCTCATCACCGGCAACAGCTATGAAGAGGGGCTGTTTGACGGCGTCCGCCAGTCTTTCGACTTGAAGTTTATCGACTGGGAACAGCCGGAAAACAATATCTGGCAGGTCACTGACGAGTTCCCGGTGGAACGGCCCGACGACAAATACGCGCGGCCGGATATTGTGCTTCTTGTCAACGGCATTCCCCTGGTGGTCATGGAGTGTAAAAAATCCAGCGCCGATGTGGAAGAAGGAATTGCGCAAATAATACGGAACTGGCAACCCAACTATATCCCCCATCTTTTCAAATTTGCCCAGATTGTCATGGCCGTGAACCTCAATACCGTCAAATACGGTACCTGCGGCACACTGGCCGAGTACTTCAGCGTGTGGCGGGAAAAAGATTATCAATGGCAGCAGGAAAAATGTAATAACGTCAGCCCCGACGGGCGGGTCTTCGAACAGGACAGGGCCATCGTTTCCCTGCTCTCCAGGGAGAGGCTGCTGGAGTTGATTCGCTATTTCATCATTTATGATAACAATGTGAAGAAAATAGCCCGTTACCAGCAGTTTTTCGGCATCCAGAAAGCCATGAAACGTATTAAAGGCGAAGACGGGAGGAATACCAGGGGCGGTGTGATCTGGCATACGCAGGGCAGCGGCAAGTCTCTGACCATGATTATGCTGGTTAAAAAGATCATAGCTGATCCGGATATCAAGAATCCCCGTTTTGTGCTGGTCAACGACCGGATTAACCTGGATAAACAGCTTAGGGATAACTTTACCAATACACAGCTCAGTCCGGCCCGGGCTAAAACAGGCAAGGGCTTGATCAGCCTGTTAAATAACAAAAGCGAAACCATCATTACCACTCTGGTGCATAAATTTGATACGGCGGCGAAAAGCAGGGTCAAGATCGAGGACGATAATATTTTCTTGCTGGTGGACGAGAGCCACCGCAGCCAGTACGGTCAACTGCACAACGCTATGAATGATGTGTTGCCCAACGCGATAAAAATTGGATTTACCGGCACGCCCCTGCTTAAGAAGGACAAGTTCAACACTTATAAAAGATTCGGACCGCTCATCGACAGTTACCCGATCGACAGGGCGGTTGAAGACGGCGTCATCGTTCCTCTGGTTTATGAGGGCAGGATCATCCCCCAGGATGTGGCCGGCGAGAAGATAGACGATTATCTCAAGTACATCATCGCCCCGCTGAACCGTGAGCGGCAGGAAGATATGAAGCGCAAGTGGAGCCGCTTTTTGCCCCTGGCTCAGACCCGCCAGCGTATCGACATGGTAGCCTTTGATATTCACGAGCACTTCATCAGCTACGCCAAACCGAAGGGTTTCAAGGCGATGGTGGCGGCCTCGTCCCGACCGGCCGCCATCGACCTGCATAAATCCATAAGGAAACTCGGCGGTGTAAAAACGGCGGTGGTGATATCGCCCGAAAATGTTAAGGAGGATGATGACCTCAACGTTGAAAACAGGAAGAAAATCAGGACCTTTTTCAGGGAAGAGGTGGAGCCGCTTTTTGGTACCGGTTATGAGGAATATGTGGACTGGGTCAAAAACAGCTTCACCGGCGGCGATGATATCGACATGCTTATCGTCAAGGACATGCTGCTGACCGGCTTTGACGCGCCGGTCGCCGCAGTGCTTTATGTGGACAAGCCGATGAAAGATCATACGCTGTTGCAGGCCATCGCCCGTGTCAACCGCGTGTATCCCGGTAAGGACTTCGGACTCATCGTGGACTACTGGGGCGTATTCAGCAAGCTGAATACCGCCATGGATATGTACTCGGACGAAAAATCCGGCATGGACGGGTACGACCAGGCCGATATAGAAAATGCCGTTCTCGGCGCCGGGGATCAAAAGGTTGAACTGGAAAGGGCTCATCGGGACTTGTGGGCGATATTTGAGGGGAAGGACTTTAATCGTAACAATTCTGAAAGCTGGCAAGGCGTACTGGCGGACAATGATTTGAGAAAGATGTTTTATGAAAGGCTTTCCATTTTTTCACGCTTACTGGATCTGGCCATGGCAAGCTACTCTTTGTATAAAGCCGTCGGATATGAGAAGATTCAGGAATACAAGCAGGACTTGCTTCATTTCCAAAAACTTCGTGGAGCGGTGTTGCTCCGTTACAGCGAAAAAGTGGATTTCAGCAAATACGAGGACGGCATTCGCAACCTGCTGAATAATTTTGTGCTCTCCGAACCAGGCCAGATTATTATAGAACCTGTTTCCATCCACGATACCGAGGGGATGAAGGAGCAGCTTGAAAAGCTGAACAGCAAAGCCGCCAGGGGCGACGCCATTCGTACGCGTATGAGCAGGGAGTTGGAAACCTGCCGTTATGACGACCCTTTGCTGTACAGGAAATTTTCCGAGCAGGTCAGGGAAACCCTTGCTGAATACAGGGCGTCAAGGGATGATGACTCTTATCTCTTCAAAATGGAGAAGTTGGCGGATGATTTCAAGAGGGGCTATACCGGCCACCGCTACCCCGCCTGTATAGACAACGACAGTGACGCAAAAGCTTTTTACGGGTCGATTCAGAATGTCATCGCGGGGGAAATAAAGGATGTTTCGCCGGAAATAGATGAAGCGATGGGGCGTATGGCCATTGAGGTTAAGGAGGCTATTTCCAGCCGGGCCAAGGTGGATTGGCGTTTTAACGAGGCGGTGCGTAGAGATATGCAACAGGCGCTTGACGATATCATATGGGATTTTATAGAAGAGCATGGGATAGAACTGCCGGTTGAGAAAATTGACCTGATCCTGGATGGACTAATGAAAACAGCAATAAGCAGGTATTAAGCAGGTTAGGTTATGAATATCGGTGATATTGAAGTAATAATTGAGCGTAAAAACGTAAAAACCATCCGGCTTAAAGTGTATCCCAACGGTGCTGTCAAGCTGTCCGTACCTCTGGGAGTGACGGATGAATTCATCAATAATTTTCTTATAAATAAAACACCGTGGCTTGAGAAGTCTTTGCGTTACTTTGAAAATGCCAAGGCCAATGAGATTGAAACAAGGATACACAGCGGAGTATCCACCCGCGTTTTGGGTAGGCCGGTTAGAATTACTGTCAACGAAGCGAAAATTTATAAAATAGAACAAAAGGGAGACTATATCTATATTCAGTCTCCCGTCAGCGAGGATAAACAAGCTTTACAAAAGCAATTTGAGCGCTGGTGGCAGAAGCGGAGTAAGGCTTATTTTTTAGAGGTAATTGATCGGTTGTATCCGATCATTGCCAAATACGGTATGGATAAACCGGCGCTTCAAGTTAGAAAAATGAAAACCCTCTGGGGCAGCTGCTCCAGAAGGCACGGCAAAATTAACCTGAATTACTATTTATACAAGGCTCCGCCGCCCTGTATTGAATATGTCGTTTTACATGAGTTGACGCACTTTCTTTATTCCAAACATAATAAAGATTTTTATGATTTTTTGACCGTGCATATGCCTGATTGGAAAGAGCGTAAAAGAATTCTTGATCACGAGGTTGTAAAAGGACTGGGATATTGAATGAGTCACCAAATAGATATTAAATGAATAAATTAAAGTGCGCTTCATTAAAAAACTTTGAGGGTGAAAGAAGGATGGCCTGCATCCCCCCAACCTGTATTATTTGCCGGCGGGCGCTGCAAGAGGGCGAGCAGGCGCTAATTATCGCCGGCCACAATATCTGTCTCGAATGTGGAAATAAAATTGTGGCCCTGTCCCCGGATCAACCGGATTATAATTATTTTATGACAGGATTAAAAAAAATCTGGTGCTTTCCAAGTGCATGAGCTTCTGCCAGCTCTTGTTTTTTTTGGGCCAGCCGGATCCTCCTGTGAATAAGTTCGATGTCCTGCCTGATTAAATAGATGGTGGAGAGCTTGATACCAGTTCTGTCAGATATTTCTTGATCGGAAAGACCGTGTTTCCATGCCCTGATTAATCTACCTACATCGGTGCGGTACTTTTGGGACAAGGATTTTTCTTCGACTTTCTTGTTAGAATTCCCGTTAGAATTCCCGGCCGTGGCTATCCGCTCCTTTTCTTTTATGTATTATAAAAATATTTTGACCAAGAATCTGTTATCTATGATTTAAAACTACTGGGAATATCAAAGGCTGAACTTGGTAGTGTGACGCCGGATGTGATAAAATGGTTCAGTAGTCAGTAGTCAGATTCCATGAATCTTCGCTTCATATTTTTTAGTTGCATAGAAAACTATGCTTTTCCAGAATTGTAAATAAGTGACCTTTGGGCATACATAAGCGGCGATTTTGAGGCTTAATTCAAAGAGCGAGTGAGTCCGAGGATAAGTGAGGGAACTGTTTGAGGCGCAAAGCGCCGAGTTTGACCGAACCCGAGGGCGATTGAGCTCGAACAATTATAAGGCCGAACATGAGCCGCGTTATATGTCCAAAGGTCGCCTCAGGCGAATTTGTTCCTATAATTTGGCTGGAGGTTGTCAACGATTACCGGGCAATGTCAAGCTCCCCTTTTTGAGGCGTTACGAAACCACGCGGGAAAGCAGCCGGCAAATTTTCATGTGCCGGGGCACAAGCAAGGCCGGGGTCTTCCCGCGGAGCTTTCATCCCTTGATGGACAAGCTTTATTCGAGTTGGATCTAACAGAAATACCGGGGCTGGATGACTTGCACAACCCGCGGGGCGCGATTGCCCTTGCCCAGGAATTGGCGGCCCGGGCTTATGGAGCCGCTAAAAGCTTTTTTCTGGTCAACGGCACTACAGTAGGTATTCACGCTTTACTGATGGCGGCAGGAGGGCGGGGAGGCATTGTTATTCCCAGGAATGTCCACCGCTCTGTAATGGGTGGTTTAATTTTGTCGGGCGCTGATCCTGAATATATTATGCCTGGAGTTATCAGTGAGTTTGGGATACCATCAGGCGTTTCACCTGAACAAATACATCAGGCGCTGGAAACGAATCCCCGCGCCGCGGCTGTTCTGACGGTGCGGCCGAACTACTACGGGGTGGCGGATGAATTGGCCGGTCAGGTCCGGGTTTCTCATGCCGCGGGCAAGCCGCTGATCGTTGATGAGGCGCATGGCGCCCACCTGCGGTTTCACCGCGGTCTGCCGGATGACGCCATGGCGGCCGGGGCCGACGCTTCCGTGCAAAGTACCCATAAAATGGGCGGTTCCTTAACCCAGAGTTCGCTGTTGCACCTGAGCGGCGGGCTCCTTGATGCCGGAGCGGTGGCCGGCGCGCTGTCTTTATTACAGACCACCAGCCCTTCCTATATTCTGATGGCTTCACTTGACCTGGCCAGGCGGCAACTGGCTCTAAACGGCGAAGGATTGCTGGAAAGGACTTTGAGCCTGGCGGACAAAACAAGGAAGCGGCTGGCCGGCGTCAGCGGACTCAAGGTTTTATCGGAAGAATACCTGGCCGGGGGCGGGGCGGCGCTTGATTTGACCAAACTGGTCATATCGGTAAAAGGCCTGGGCTTGACCGGTTTTCAGGTTGGCGATTTATTGGCTAGGCGTTACAATATTTATATTGAAATGGCCGACGCGACCAATATTGTCGTGTTTTTGTCAGCCGGCACCACCCCGGCTGAATGCGATGCCCTGGTTTTTGCCTTGAAGGACATAGCGCGGCGGGACAGGCTTGCCGCAGCACCTGTCAGACTGCCTGAAATGCCGGGTCGCCCGGTTAAAAGAATGAAACCCAGGGACGCCTGGTTTGCTTCAGCCCAGAGAGTCGCGCCGGCCGAAGCCCGCGGCAGGGTGTGCGCTGAGATGGTGGCGGTTTACCCGCCGGGTATCCCTGTACTGTGTCCGGGCGAAGAAATAACTCACGGAATTTATGAATACCTGGAGGAAGTAAGTAAGCTTGGCCTGCCCTGCCAGGGGCCGTCCGACCATACGTTAAAAAGTTTAAAAGTTGTGGTAGAATAACATATGGAGAAGCGAGGGGGCTATGCGTTAAGCAATCATGAAGGGGAAACTCATTGCTATAGAAGCGGGCGACGGAAGCGGGAAGGGTACCCAAACTGAAAAATTGTGCAACCGGCTGGCGGCAGAGGGGTATCGCGTAAAAAAAGTTGAATTCCCGGATTACGGGAGCGAATCTTCAGCTTTAATCAAGATGTATTTAAACGGTGAATTCGGCAGTGATCCGGATGAAGTAAATCCATATGTCGCATCTACGTTTTATACTGTCGACCGTTATGCCTCGTATAAAAAAGAGTGGGAAAAATTCTATAAAGATGGCGGTATTATTGTTGCCGACCGGTATACGACAGCGAATATGGTCCATCAAGCGGTGAAAATAGCCGGTGAAACGGAAAGAGAAAATTTTATCAACTGGTTGTTGGATTTTGAGTTTGCCTTGTTTCAGCTCCCGGTTCCCGATTGCGTAATATTTTTGGATATGCCGCCTGAATATAGCAGAAAGCTGATTGACGGCAGGGTTAATAAGTTTGGTGAAGAAGAAAAAGATATCCATGAGCGGAATTATGAATATATCGTAAGGACTTACCGCAATGCCCGCGAGATCGCCGAGCGGCATCAATGGCACAGAATAAATTGTGTGGCCGGCGGGCGGCTGAGAGATATTAATGAAATTCACGCGGAAATCTATCAAGTAGTCAGGGATTGCGTTCTTGCTTAGGAAGCGTATGGTGTGGTGCTTATCAACGGGCTCATGTTCGCCCTTTTAATTGTATGAGCTCGTTCGTCCTTGGGCTCGGTCAAACTCGCTCGCTTCACTCGCTCAAACAGTTCCCTCGC
>Ga0067045_1003424_pt1 | contig 21092 bp, 20 predicted proteins | sample TerdegcTABiofilm_FD_59184 | JGI IMG/M metagenome (GOLD analysis project Ga0067045, IMG submission 59184) | Combined Assembly of (Gp0054472, Gp0054536) Wastewater bioreactor microbial communities from Singapore -Terephthalate degrading...
GGTAAAAGAAGAACCATATGGATACATAATAACACATCATAAGGCTCACTACCTATGATACAAAGGGTATAAAAATGCCTATGGAGGGAAAAAATCTAAGGGTTAGGGATTATGCAAAGGTCTTAAAATGGATATTACCGAGAAACAAAAATAGAACCGAAATAGAACCGAGTTTTAAGAGTATTAAATCCAATAATTTCAATAAGTTAATTGGTGGAGGCGGCGGGAATCGAACCCGCGTCCAAAAAAGCTGGGATGCAAAGAGACTACATGCTTAGTCAGTGTTTTGATCTCGGATGACAGAACACCCACTGACAGGTTTTCTCCCATCCATACCTATAGGGTTTCGCCTTTCTGTATAGGTGTCCAGAAAGACTATCCTGCTTGAATTACACCATTCTAAACTTAAAGCAGGAAAAAAGTTTAGATGATGTAGCCGTCTTACGCGGCTAATGCGTACTCGTGAGAGTCTGCAGTTATATTTAGATCTGCCTTTTTTCGGGTTGGCAGTTCCCCGGCATGCCTCTCTGACCCACACTTCCCTGTCGAAACCTATCGCCCCCATGGAAGATTCTATTATCATCTTATCCGCATCTCCCTCTCAGCGAGCCGCTTTTCATCCTTACGTTTTATACTCTCCCTTTTATCATAAAGGGTTTTACCCTTTACAAGGGCAAGCTCAACCTTTGCCCTGTTCTGTTTGTTAAAATACATAGAAAGTGGGACAACTGTATAGCCCCTCTCACTTATTTTACCGGTCAGCCTGTTTATCTCCTTTCTATGCAACAATAGCTTTCTGTCCCTCTTTGGTTCGTGGTTATATATATTTCCACAGGAATAAGGGCTTATGTGGACATTTACAAGAAAAATCTCGCCATTTTTTATCCTTGCAAAGCTGTCCTTGAGGTTTGCCCTACCCTCCCTCAATGACTTTACCTCTGTTCCAGAAAGGACAATCCCTGCCTCAAATTTGTCCTCTATATGGTAGTCATGGTATGCCTTTCTGTTAGTACATATAACCTTCATAATGATAATTATAACACATTTCTAAGAAAAAACCATAATCATTTTGCTTGAATAAACAAGCATCATATGGTATCTCGTGAATTAATGAAGGAAATATAAAAAAAGGGGGAAAGAGATGAGCCATATAAAATCTGTGCTGATAATAGCCACATTGGATACAAAAAACAGAGAGGTAGAATTTCTCGAGTCATGCTTCAGAGCGATTGATATGCCTTTTATAACCCTTGATGGAGGCATTAAGGGATCCTCGCCCCTTCCAGTTGCCATAAACAGGGAGGATGTGGCAATAAAGGGTGGTATGTCTATTGATGAGGTTAGAAATATTGGCCACGAGGGAGAGGCAATCTCTGTTATGGCAAGGGGGGCAAGGGAGATTGCCATGGATTTATACAGAAAAGGTGATATAGGGGGGATTATAGGTTTAGGAGGCTCCATGGGGACCACACTTGTCACATATGTAATGCAGGCATTCCCTGTAGGTTTTCCAAAGGTAATGATAACAACAATGGCATCCCGGGATACTAGGCCTTTTGTGGGGACAAAAGATATAGCCATGCTCTATTCCATATGTGATATATCAGGGATAAACCGAATAACAGAGAGGGTCCTCCGTAACGGTGCCCTTGCCATAGCAGGTATGGTAAAGGATAGCATAGAGTTTCCTGAACCTACAAAACCACCTATTATTATGTCAACCCTTGGCACGACAGAGATATGTGCCCAATATATTAAAAATACCCTTGAGAAAAAAGGCAGGGAGGTCATTGTATTCCATACAAATGGTTCTGGAGGGGAGGCTATGGAGGAGATGATAAAAAATGAAACAGTGGAGGCTGTAATAGACCTATCGCTCCATGAACTCACAGACCATTATTTTGGCGGGGACTACGATGCAGGGCCTGAAAGGGGCTTGGCTGCACTAAAAAAAGGCATCCCCACTATTATTATCCCGGGCAATATAGATTTCATCGCCACAGGACCCCTTGATAAGGCTAAAAGATATTTCCCGGGCAGGGAATACCACGTCCATAATACTGCTATTACAACCATAAAAACTAAAAAAAGAGAATTAGAGGTAATAGCAGAGATAATGGCAAGGTTCTGTAATGAGGCAACGGGTAATTTTTCTGTTATGATACCTGCAGGCGGGTTTTCAGTGTGGGGTCAGAAGGGACATCCATTTTATGACCCCGATGGCGTAAGGTTGTTTATAAAGGTTATAAAAAAAGAGCTCAATCCTGAAATATCTCTGGAGATATTGCCATATAATATAAATGATAGTGAGTTTGCAGAGGCTATTATTGATAAACTGGCCAATAACCTGAGATTAGAACTATAGAGATTTATGGAAAGACATTCTGTAATTATTGAGGCTGTGGCAGACATTAGAAGAAAGCCTGTAGATGCAAAGGAAAGATATATCCATGATGAGCTACAGGAGACCCAGGCTATATACAATGAGATGCTTTTATGCAGGGAGGAAATGGATGAATGGGTCTATATTGAGGCCATAGAGCAGAAAACCTTCAGAGGTGAACAGCGATGGCAGGGTTATCCTGGATGGATAAAAAAAAGCAAGATAGCGGATTTAAATGAAGAGCCTAAGGGAGACTCCCTTGTTGTAAAGAAACGCACATCACCACTATTCTTAAGGCCCTCAGATAGTTCACCTATCATCCTTAATGTCCCCCTGGGCGCAAGGCTCTGGATGACAGGTAATGTTCACAAAACTGAAGGCTGTATCTACTGCGAGGTATCCCTCCATGACAAAAAAAACGCCTGGATAAAAAGGGATGATGCCAATCTTTCAAAAGAAATACTGCCTGAAAATAAGATAAGAGAAGGTATTGCCCATGTAGCCGAGCTTTTTTTAGGTATCCCGTATCTATGGGGGGGGAGGAGTATAGATGAAGGGGTTGATTGCTCAGGGCTGGTAAATCTTGTCTACCGTGCCAATAATATAGACCTCCCAAGAGACAGCCATGACCAGTGGATGGCAACAAAGATGATATATCCTGTTGAACTAGAGCCAGGGGATCTGATATTTACACGAGATGCAAAACATTACAAGGTTAGCCACGTTATGCTCTATACAGGCGGGGATGAGATAATAGAGGCCTATGAGACAGGAGGCAATGTCCGAAGGATTGGATTTAGAGAAAGGTTTGGTTTGGGATTAAAAGATATAGCTGCTGGAAGGGAAATCTTAATAGATAACAGGTGCATATATTTTTGCAGGATTGAGGAATTTGCGTGAACCTTATAAAAAAGATAGATATCAAAGAGGTTGTAAGACCGCTCAGGGTGATTTTTTCCACGTCTCTGGGAAGAAAAAATATTCTGAAAAGCATTATTATAAAGGTCAGGCTTGATAATGGAAATGAAGGCACAGGCGAATGTCCCACGAGCTTTGTATCAAGATTAGAGAGCCTGGATTCTATAAAAAAAATCCTCAACAGTATTCTTCCTGGGCTAGTAAATATGTCCATAGACAACTATAGTGAAAAGATTGGGACCTTGCGAGATAAATTCAGGCAGTATCCTATGACCATATCAGGCCTTGAGTTGGCGTTATTTAGGGCATACCTTGAAAATAGGGGGATAGGTGAACATGAATATTGGGGTGCAAGATTACATGAGATTGAAACAGACATAACAATACCTTTTATAACAGAAAAAGAACCCCTTGACAGATGGCTGAGATATGCCATTAAAAAAAGGTTTAAGGTCTTTAAAATCAAGGTAAGTGGGGGTGTAGAGGCCGATATACCCTTTCTCCATTACATCCATAGCATCCTATCAGACTCATTAAAGGTATTTACTATCCGTCTCGATGGTAACCAGGGGTTTACAGGTAAGGGATTATTGAAATTCTCAGACCACATTGAAAAAAAAGGCATTAAGATAGAGCTTTTTGAACAACCCCTCCTAAAAGATGACTATAAAGGCATGAAGGCTGTAAGAAAAAAAACAAGATTTCCTATAATCATCGATGAAACAGTGTTTAATTCCAAAGACCTGATATTTGCCATATCAGAGGATATCTGTGATGGCATAAATATAAAGATAGCGAAAAGCGGGGTGTTAGAATCATTAAGGATGATTGAGATTGCCAGAAAAAACAACCTTAGATTAATGGCAGGGTGTATGACTGAGACTATGGTTGGGCTCTCAGCGGGTATCCACATGACTGCAGGTTCTGGTGTATTTGATTTTATTGATTTAGATTCCATCTATTACATGCATCACCGGAATATCTATGATGGTATACAGATGAATCCACCTTTTTTTACAATAAAACAGGGTGATAGATAATATTGTGGCTATCTCGCTATGAACCTAATTTTTTATGTCATTTTAAACTTGACGCTATGCAAATAGCAGCATAATATATAGCGCATCAGGCTTTTAACTATAACAGTAAAGGGGGCTAAGATGGTGAGGAAAATCACTCAAGCAGTTTTGATGGGATTTTTTATGCTGGTGGCTATAAATCTCTTTGCGTATGATCTGACAGGAACGTGGCATGGGAATGACGGAGGAAAATATTACATAAGGCAGTTGGGAAACGAGATATGGTGGTACGGGGAGAACTCTCCCACAGGAACATCGTGGTCAAATGTGGCATATGGCAATATTTCTGGCAATAACATAAGGTTAAAATGGTCCGATGTTCCCAAGGGCAGGATCATGAATAGTGGAATGCTATCGCTTGAGGTTATGTCTACCTCAAGGATAGTGGCAAGGGAAAAGACAGGGGGATTTGGTGGCTCTGAGTGGCAAAAGGAGGGTGTGATTGCCGAGCCATCTACACCACCACAAGATCGTGGGCCACAGACTGGTCAGGCAGCAAGGGTGGTCTTTGATAATGGTAATATTTCTGCCGTTTATAACAATCCATCACGGCCAACGGTATTTACTATTAATCAGCCGCACTATATCACCAAGATTGTCAACTATCACTGGAATAACGCAAGGGGCGCTACCCCAGGAACCATCGCCCTTAAAGACAGCTATGGCAGGACATATGGCCCATGGCAGGCACAGGGATCTCCTGGACAGGGAGGGGTGCCCAACGCATACTGGACTGTCTATCCCAACGTAGTAATACCCCAGGGGACCTATACTGTTATAGATTCTGAACCCCATACATGGGCTCAAAATTCAGGTTCTCAGTCAAGCGGGATGAGCAGGGTTGAAGGGTATCCAGCAGGAGGACAGCGGCAGACACAACAACAGACAACGGATATCCCTTTTTCAAGGGAAGAGCTCACCAGAATGACGTGGCAGTTTGGCCGTGGCGATGGCTCTATTATAGCCCAGAGGATAAGGCTTTTACCAGACGGAAGGATTGAGGGCTATTACCATCCAAACGAATCGAGATGGGGAATAGAGGGCAATACAATAGTTTTTTATCACTCGAGCGGAAGGCCTGCAACTCGGCTTAATTCCTTCAGACAAGAAGGTGGAAGATGGGTGATAAGCGGCCCCTTTTTGCTCTCAAACAATATAACCCATGTGCTTAGGGAAGTGAGGTAGCAGGAAAAACAATGCATTAAACAATATATTATATCTGTTCGTGGTTGCGAGCAGTCTCTGATTTTTTTAGGTCAGCGGGTATCATCAGATGCCTGCTGACCTTTTCGTTGTTTCAGCAAATCTGAATATTTGTTTATTATATATTTGACCCATGATGTCTACAGTGTTAATATTTATTATTATACCATATATATCAAGTGGTTACAAGACATTTGAGGGGGAAATACCGTGCAAAGGTCTTATTATTATATGTTTTAGGCAACAAGTTGTTGATATCAGGGATCAAGAGTGATGAAAAACTCGACTGTCTGTCTCTCTAACCCACCCATTATCGATGGAGATTAAACTTATTCTATACTGTAAAATTTTCAACAGGGATAAAGCGAGATCCTTCAAGGTGAGATTGATAGGCAAGATGTATAAGTTGAGCACACCACATTGCCTCCATTAGGTTAGCCCGAGGAGCCTTGAGATCCAGAACCTCATGGAGAAAGTCCTCGGTAACAGGCCTCATCCATTCAGGGTGATGAGAACCCCCAGATAGGGGCTCTGGAAAGTCATATCGAACCATCTTAGAGCCTTGTTTTTCCAAGATATGGTCATCGTTAATGAAAAGCGTTCCTTTATCACCTATGATGAGTCCCTCATTTCGTCGGCATGATGCCCGGCCATTGAGCCTTAACCTGGCCTCTCCTGTAGGAAAAAGTATCACGAGGTCTACGATCTCATCCAGCTGATGCTCAGTCCCCTGGGCATATTCAAGGCTTGCTGTCACAGCGAGTGGGGATTCCCCTATGGTTGAAAGGAGCAGATATAACTGGTGCCAACCATGGTCAAGAAGGATACCCCCTCCTGCAACCTGAACGCACCTTCGCCAATTAGAGACACCACCACCCGAGCCTGGGGGACGAAGGACAGTGAGTGAGACAGACCTAACCCTACCAATCCCCTTAATATGGACAAGCTCGATTGTTTTCATCCATTGAGGCGCATACTTCCAGTTGTTTACACTAAAAACAACACGACCAACATCAGAGGCAGCCTGGTAGATTTCTCGCAGACTTTCAAAAGAGGTGACCAAGGGTTTTTCACAAAAAACGTGAAGTCCTGCCCTCAAGGCCTTGAGAATCAAGTCAGCGTGGAAACAAGGAGGGGTGCAGATATCAACAAAATCAAGTCTTTCCTCAGCCAACAGGGATTCGAGATCAGAATAGACATGTGATTCAGGCAGAAGGTTCCTTGCCAAGTTTGCCCGCTCAGGCTCAGGCTCTAATATAGCATCTATTCTAAAGCGGTCGTCCTTTTGCCATATAGGTAAATGGCCATAGATTGCAACATTGCCAAAACCAATGATGGCCCCTCGCAATGGAAGTTGGTTTTGCTTTTGGTTCTTTTTCATGGATTGAGCCTACCCTTTGTAGGGGATATTTTTAGCTACAAAGGCAAAAACCTCCTCCAGGATTCCAACCCCCATGTCCGCCTCTTCCTTGCTGAGAATCAAAGGAGGATTGATTCGAAAGTTCGGTTTGTAATTCATGCTCACCATCCCCCTTTTGAGGGTTTCCAAAAAGATCTGCTTTGATACAGCCTTATCAAGGGGTTCTTTAGTTTTCCTATCTTTCACCAGCTCCACCCCTATCAAAAGCCCCTTGCCACGCACATCGCCGACAAATTCATATTTCTCTTTAAACTCTCGGAGCCTATTCAAGAGATAATCCCCTACTATCCTCGAATTTTCTACCAAGGATTCCTCAATAATCACCTGAAGTGTGGCTAAAGACGCAGAGCTCGCAAGGGGGTTCCCCCCATAGCTACTTGAAGAAGAGCTGGGCTTAGAGAAGGGCTCCTTTTTGGTAATCTCTTCCTTTGCAACAAGACCGCTAATGGGAAAACCATTTCCCATCCCTTTGCCAATGGTCATGATGTCAGGTATGACCCCTGTATGGTTTGAGCCAAACATCATGCCTGTGCGGCCAAATCCAGTAATCATCTCATCGGCAATGAGGAGGGCATCATTCTCGTGGGCTATCTTAAGGATACCAGGAAGAAATTCTGGTGGCGGAATCACATTTCCTGCAGTCCCCTGAATAGGCTCAATGATGATTGCCGCAAGGCTTCCTGCTGTGTTCTTCTCAATTACCTTCTGAACAAACTCCAGACAATATATACCGCATTGTGGGTATTCCATTTTGAATGGACAACGATAGCAATCTGCATAGGGGGCAAGATGAAGCCCAGGATGGAGAACCCCCCAATGCTTCTTAAATGGGTCGCCAATAAGGCCTAATACCCCACCTGTCTTTCCATGAAAACCGCCCCAAAAACCCAAGATTTCAAATTTCTTTGTATATGATTTGGCCAGACGAACTGCAGCCTCAACGGCCTCGGCACCGCCGCTATAAAGCTGGATTTTATTGAGACCTTGAGGGACTACAGAGGCAATCAGGCGTAACAAGGCCAATCTTGTTTCGGTTGTAAAGCTGCCTACAGTGACCTTATCTAATTGTCCTTTGATGGCCCCGATATATTTTGGATGGGAGTGTCCAAGGCTACACACTGATACCCCAGCCATAAAATCGAGGTAACGTCTTCTATCCGCATCTATGAGCCAACAACCTTTGCCCTCGCTTATAACGAGCTGAGAGAGTTGGGCCACTTCTTGAAGACCAGGTGACATGTATTGTTCTTCCTGTAGATAAATTTGTGAACAAACCGATTGAGGGGATTCCTCAAGAAGCGTTTGATATTCCATTGACTCCTCCTTCATAAATGTCTTTTACATATTCAGCAATCCTTTTAGCAGCAGATGCACTGCATCGCCAAAAACTTGGCCAATCATTGAGATCAATCAAGACTATTTCTCCTTTCTGAGTAATAATAGCATCACCACCGTAGATTTCGAGACCTACTGCCTTGGCAGAGTGATAGGCTAAAAGGCTTAAATGCCCTACCTGAGAGGTCACCTCATCACCACTTGAGGCCAGAAATGCCTTAAAATATTCCCCTGCGCCTACGCCATAAAACTTGATTACCTCGCCATCCACATGCCCCTGGAGAAGGATCTCCTTGATTTCCTGACGACGGAAATGATTAAGGGCATGGTTCAGCTCTTCTTTTGATGTTACCTTCACGACATCTCCATCCTGCATGGCATGGACATCCCCACGCTTCAGCCAGTACGAAGTGGATCGCTCAAAGGAGACCTTTTGTTCTACCATCTCCAATGGAATGACCTGACTTGGAGGCATTGGCAGATTGGCTTTTTTCAAAAGAGAGATAAGGGGTCTACGATAAGAATTGCGGATTGAGGAAGGCGAATTGATTATCCTCGCCCCTTTTTTCTGCCAATCCTCTAATATATTGAGGGGCCGCTCAGATTGAGCCATGGTCAAGACAAAAGAAGGTGTATAATTATGTGATATGGGTTTAAGATTTTCAGCCTCCACCGCTGAGGTCTTATATCCTGCGAGGGACAACTCAGATAAGGTGGCATTGAGAATGGCAGCATCTTCACGGACCTTCCCTGGTGAAAAGACCTTCTCACGATAGATGCCTAAAAACATGGCCTCTGGCATTCTTAACCTATCCTTTCCAAATATCTTTGTGCCTTCTTAATATCCTCTGGATAGTCAATATCAATGGTTTTTGATACATGGACAGCATAAAGGTTGAAACCCCCCTCTAATAAAAAGCCGAGGAATTCACGAAGGGCATTTAACCTTTTTGCCCGAGCAGCATAAATTAAGGAGAAGATATCAGGATTAAAGTAATAAAACCCAGACGTTATATATTGAGTTGGCCTTGCCTTATCGCCCAAGGCAACTATCTTTTGATTTTTATCAAACCTTACCCAGAGGGGTTTCTCATCGTCGACAAAACTGGTTACTGCAAGGGCACCATCTCCCTTCAATCTATGGGCCTTGGCAACAAATCCTCTCAATGCCTCAAATTCAAATATTGAATCGACAGTTAAGAGAAGAAATGGTTCATCCCTTAAAAGGGGTGCCAACGAAAAAAGGCTTTCCATCGAACTGGGGGTGGTCTTTACAACCAATTCTAAGGGGACTGGCCAGGAAGATGATCGGAGATAATCTGCAACACCTGTGTCCTGATCATTCACAATGCAGGCAATAGAGCTTACTCCAACATGATGGGCTGCACGAATCATCCGAGCAATAAGCGGCTCATTGTTCACCTGTATCAAGGGTTTAGGGATGAGAACCCCTCCTTTTATAAGACGTTCACCTCGGCCTGCAGCAATGATTCCGGCCTTCATACAATCAACTCTTCTAACATGGAAAGCATTGAGATAGAGGCATCCACTGGCCCGGGGTTAGGGGGTATTCGAGGATTGGGTCCCCTCAACCAGATTGTCTTCATTCCAATTTCTCGTGCAGGAATCATGTCCCTCTCAAAAGAATCACCCACATAAATAACCTTTTCTGGTGGTAATTTGAGCCCTTCTAATGCAAGTCGGAATATGTCAGGATGTGGTTTACCTACCCCGACCTGGGCTGAATCAAGAATTACATCCAATATCTCTGTTAGTCCTGCCTCTTCGCATAGCGTGGCTACATTGCCATAAAAATTTGAGACCAATCCCAAGACATAGTGGTCTTTTATACGGTGGAGCAAACGAGCATTCCGACGGATAAAATATTCTGCCCTCTCACAAAAGGCCTCTGTCATCCTTTTCTCTATCTCACCATCCACCAGGTTTAAAGAGGTGAATTGCAAGTGGATATGACGTTCCATTAATGGCCGAAGGCCCAATGAAACCACCTGAGGGTCTGAAGTGCAAAGCTCATCTGCATGATAAAACACCCGCTTAATATCAGATTGTGGGATATGCAACCCCATCTGCTCGTAAAGGGCATAAAATCGGTCCAACCAATGTTCCCCGTCAGAGTCGAGAGTTCCCCCAAAATCAAATAGAATTGCTTCGCATTCCCTAAATTTTCCGCTATTCATTGTAAGATTTCACGCCTGCCTTCAATAGCTGCATTGTCTGCCCACATCTATTATTATTTCTCTTATGTTCTGTGTATAAAAACTCAAGACAGCTCTTTACTCCACCGTCAATAGACTAGTCGAAGCCCAGGGGTTTGTCAACGAAAAAGCTGTTAAGCCAGCAATCCTTGGTAAACATTGTTTATCCTCTTTTCTCCCTTGAAGGTCATCCTCCCTTGGATATAATCTATAGCAGTGTATCAACCTGGTAGGATATAAAGGGCCTTTTTTTTCGTGCCTTAATCGCCCCTTCCTGATAACAGGTTACAGAGCGGGATAGATGATGATGCCTTTGCTATTCCCCTTTGCTTCTCACGTCTTACGAGCAAGAGCTTTCTCTCAATCATCGATTATGGTTTATATCGCTTAGGAACATGAAATAATTTTGATAATGATTATTTCAGTTATAGAAAAAGTGGGTATTTTGATATAGAATAAGGATTATAAAAAAAACAGCAAGGAATAATAGAAGTAAGGATATAGCAAAAAAGATTGATCCAGAAGATTACACTTTATTAGTTCTTCCTCCTGATGATAGGTTTGATGCGGTATTCAAAGTTGCAAGAGAAGCATTTAAGAAGACAAACTTGACAATGAAAGAAATTGACTATGCTGTAAAATCAGTAAGGATAAAGGCATACGCAAAGAAGAAATAAGGTAGTTATTAGATGCTGGTGTACTTGTTTCTGTATTTGTTTTTAGTGGAATTCCAAAAAAGCAGTAAAAGGGGTTGAATTTACGATGCACGATGATTTTCTCATTCACCAATCACTGTATTTAATCAAAGTGAGTGAAATGTGTGCCTTGGAGACTCGATTCTATTTCGGCTCTATCGCCTCAAAGCATTGAAAAATGGTACTTCAAGGCGATTCAAGACCCCTGGGAACACAAGCTATCCGCATAAGATGCTTGAAAAATTATCCATATTAGCATATAAACATTAGATTTAACATTGGACAAAGGGGCAATTAGATAAACTTAAAAATAAACTATGTAGAATGTCTAAAATTGTAATAATACTCAGTCTTGCTTACCTTCTTTTTTTCAATAACCTGGGTGGTATTGACCTCTGGGACCCTGATGAACCAAGGCAGGCAATAATGGCAAGGGAGATGATGGAGAGGGGTGATTATATCCATCCCTATCTGAATGGGCAGCCTTATCTTGAAAAACCACCTGCCTATCCTTGGATGATAATTGCTGCGGCAAGGTTAAAAGGCAGGCTCGATGAATTCACTTCAAGAATACCTGCGGCAGTCTCGGCAACCCTCCTCCTTCTGATTACATATTCCCTGGGGACTATGCTTGTAGACAGACAATGCGGTCTTTTATCAGCTATTATCCTTGCCACAAACTACCAGTTCCTTTCCATTGCAAGGGAGTCTGTCATGGATATGAGCTTTGCATTATTTATAGGTCTCACTATATATCTTAACTATATTGCCATCCGTAAGGACAGGATATCTATGTTTGTCCTTTCCTTTATACCTGCCTCTATCGGTATCCTAACAAAGGGCCCTGCAGGTCTTGCCATACCCGGCATAACTACGTTTTTCTATCTCATATCACAAAAAAAACTAAAGAGATTCATAATCCCCCTGGTTGCAGGGTGTATCATATCGGCAGGCCTGGCATCGATATGGTTTTTCCTTGCCGGGGAGGAATACTTTCGTGAATTCATCTTCAGACAGAATATAACAAGATATACGCATGCCTTTGACCATATAGAGTCTTCCCTTTATTATTTTCACAAGTTATTTTTCAATTTTCTGCCATGGAGCCTTATACTGCCCTTTGCCATCTTTTATGCCTTTAAAAAAAGGATGTGGCTACCCCTTATATGGTTTGTGGGAACATTTATGTTTTATGAGCTTTCTAAAAGCAAAAGAGCGATATATCTTCTATCCCTTTATCCTGCCTGTGGCCTTTTATGCGGTATCTACATAAAAGACAGGTGGTCATGGATGATCAAAACAGGATGGACCCGTTTTGCTTTATTGTTTTTTATGGTTATCCTAATGCTACTACCTGTTGCCTCTGTATTTTCTTTTGATTTTATCCCACCCCCCATTATAACTGAGCTAAAAAAGAGGCTGCCTTTGTTTTATCTGTTTGCCAGTGTGATTTTTGTTACAGGGCTCATACAGGTTTATCTGCTCATTAGAAAAAAGGAAAAAGGGGTTCTAACAGCCTTTATTGTTTATCTTTCTATTTTGGGCTTGTTTTATAATGCATTCTATCTGCCCCTTATGGACAGGACATTGAAATCGCCGAGGCTTATTACAGACAGGTTAAAGGGTATAGAGAGGGGAAGGGAGATATATACCTATGGATTTTTATCTGCAGGGATCATATTCTACACAGGGCGTCCCATAAAAGAACTGAGAGATATAAAAGAGATAAAAGACAAAAAAAATGATATACTCCTTATCGTCAAAGATGAGGATATGCCTGCCTCTATGGAGAGAGAGCTCAATAAAGGCTTTTGTATGGTAGGTAAAGCCCGTTACGAAAAAGACAGATATACCTTTTATGTGAAAAAGAATAAACAGCAGATGGCTATAAATTGTTTATGGTGAGGTATCCATGGAAGATAACCCCTATATATCTGTTTTAATCCCTGTCCTCAATGAGGAGGAATCACTACCTGAACTAAATGAACGCATGGTCAGGGTCATGGAGGATATGAAAAAACCCTATGAGATAATTTACATAAATGATGGAAGCACCGATAAGACCCCTTATCTGCTGGAAAAATTCCATAGAGAAAATAGTCAGATAAAGGCTATAGAGTTCAATAGAAATTATGGCCAGCACATGGCACTCTTCGGGGGCTTTGAGTATGCAAAGGGCGAGATTATAATAACCATAGATGCAGACCTACAAAATCCCCCTGAGGAGATTCCAAAACTCGTTGCAAAGATGGAGGAGGGATATGAGGTTGTAGGAACATATAGAAAAGATAGGAAGGATTCATTATTTAGGACAATCCCCTCATATATAGTTAACAAGATCACAGCAAGGCTCGTAGGCGTAAGATTGAGGGATTATGGCTGCATGCTCAGGGCCTACAGAAAAGACATTGTTGAATACATGAAGATGTGTCCTGAATCCTCAAGCTTTATCCCTGCCCTGGCAAATACATTTGCAAAAAAGATAGTGGAGATAGAGGTAAAGCATGAGGAGAGAAAAAAGGGAAAGACAAAATACAGCATCATGAAGCTCTTCCAGCTTAATTTTGACCTCATGACGAACTTCTCTCTCCTGCCCATACAGTTTATAGGCATGGTAGGCATCATTATATCCCTTATAGGTGTCTCATTCGCCATATTTCTCTTTATAAGAAGACTTATAGTAGGACCCGAGTCAGAGGGCCTCTTTACCCTCTTTGCCATACTATTTTTCTTTATCGGCGTCCAGATACTGGCATTGGGCATAATAGGTGAATACATTGGGAGGATATACCAGGAGGTCAGAAGGAGACCAAGGTTCATTGTAAAAAGGGAGCTTCTGTGAAGACAGTTGTCTTTGGATATCACGAGATTGGCTATGTATGCCTTGAAGAGCTTATTGCCTATAAGGCGGGGGTTCAGGTTCAGTGCCTCTTCACACACAGAGATGACCTGAAAGAGGAGGTATGGTTCAGAAGGCCTGTCATGATTGCTGAAAAAAATGCCATCCCTGTATATACCCCTGATAATCTAAAAGACCCAAAATGGCGTAAGATGATAGAATCTCTTAAGCCAGATGTAATATTTTCCTTTTATTACAGGAATATGATACCCATGGACATAATAGGGATACCAAGGATAGGGGCATTCAACCTCCACGGCTCGCTTTTGCCAAAATTCAGAGGCAGGGCGCCTGTGAACTGGGTGCTTGTTGCCGGTGAAAAGAAGACAGGCGTCACCCTTCATTACATGGTGGAAAAACCTGATGCAGGGGATATAATAGCCCAGAGAGAGGTGGATATTGCCTTTGATGATACCGCCAGGACACTCTTCATGAAGATAGCAGACGCAGCAAGGATATTAATGAGGGAGATACTTCCAAAGATAGAAAAAGGGGTGTTTGAGAGGATACCACAGACAGGGGAATCAACCTATTTTGGTGGGAGAAAACCTGAGGACGGGATTATATGGTGGGAAAAAGACAACATAACAATATATAACCTCATAAGGGCAGTGACGCACCCCTACCCGGGGGCATTCACCTATATGGATGGGAGGAAGTTATTTATATGGTGGGCGGTGCCTGTAGAGGGGGCATGCTCAACGCAGCAGCCTGGCTCTGTTGTATCAGCAGACCCCCTTATTGTATCAACGGGGAAGGGCATGTTGAGGCTTATAAAGGTTCAGCTTGAGGGGGATAAGGAGATGGAGGGGAAAGATTTTGCTGCTATCTATGACATTAAAAATAAAATACTCGGAGGTCACAATTGAAGATACTCATACTTGGTGTAAATGGCTTTATAGGTAACAGCCTGGCAGCAAAGATATTAAGGGATACCGACTGGGAGATATACGGTATGGATATAAAGGCAGACAAGATAAATGCCTGCCTTAGGAATGAACGTTTTCGCTTTGTAGAAGGGGATATTAGTATAAACAGGGAGTGGATAGAATACCATGTGAAGAAATGTGATATTGTTATGCCCCTTGTTGCCATTGCCACTCCAGCTACCTATGTCAGGGAGCCGCTTAAGGTCTTTGAGCTTGACTTCGAGGAAAACCTTAAGGTTGTAAGGCTTTGTGTAAAATACAGAAAGAGACTCCTGTTTCCCTCTACCTCAGAGGTATACGGCATGTGTCAAGACCCTGAGTTTGTTGAGGATGAAAGCAATCTTATCCTTGGGCCTATAAGAAAGCAGAGATGGATATACAGTGCATCAAAACAATTACTAGATAGGGTCATCTGGGCATATGGTTTTCAACAAGGTCTTAGATTTACCCTCTTCAGGCCCTTTAACTGGATAGGGCCAAAGCTGGATGAACTCACAACAGACCCTGAAAAAGAGGGGAGTTCCAGGGTGGTGACCCAGTTTATAAGCAGCCTGCTTCTAGGTGAACCTATAAGGCTTGTGGATGGTGGTAACCAGCGTAGGTGCTTCACATATATAGACGATGGCATAGACTGTCTTATCAGGATCATAGAAGACAAAAACAATAACTGTAATGGCGAGATATTTAACATTGGCAACCCAAAAAATGAGGCAACTATAAAGGAACTGGCATATAAGCTGAAGGGGCTTTTTGAGGCACACCCTTCAACAAAGAATGCCAGGAAACGTTCGGAGATTATCGAGGTATTCTCAAAGGAATTCTATGGCGAGGGGTACCAGGATATAGACAGGAGGGTTCCATCTGTTAAAAAGGCAAAGGCCCTTCTTGGCTGGGAGCCGAGGGTTGACCTTGATACAGCCCTTAAAAAGACATTGGAGTACTATCTCGAGACAACCCTGAAAAACCTATGTTAATTTAATGGATCATACCCCTTATTTGCCATAGTCTGGATGTAACTTATTTAAACATTTTTTGTTAAAATAAAAAATTCATAACAAAAGGGGGATATTAAATGAAGATAACCAACCTTGAAAAGACAGAGAGGCGCTTAATGGCTATGGAGGGTGCAAAAGATACATACAAGCAGATACCCATATCTGCAAAAGATGGCACGCCTGCCTATTCTTTCAGGGTGTTCACCATAATGCCAGGTGGACATACGCCATACCATACACATGAATTTGAACATATAAACTATATAATAGATGGCGAAGGTGCTGTTGTAAGTGAGAATAGGACAGACCAACCTGTTTCTAAAGGCGATTTTGTTCTGATTATGCCCGGCGAGAAACATCAGTATAAAAATAAAGGCAAAGAGCCGTTTATTATTATATGCGCTGTGCCAAAGGAGTACGAGTAGAGGGAATCACCTTTACCTAAGGCACTATAAGAAAGGGGTTTTCTACCCATGTTCGTATATCCACTCGTTCATATATGATTTTTTAAGAAAACGTGGGGTTACCCGCACGTTACTATTCAGCTATGTCAGGTGGTGTATCTTCTTGGGTAAACAATCTCTTTTGGTTTGCCCAATGTCACGGCTTACGCCTCAGCCTTTTCTTTCAATATGTTGTTGCGATCCCCGTGTTTTTTTTAAACGACCCACTTCCCGCTCCTTCTTTGTCGGGCAACATTCAAAAGATACTGGTCCATACCTTCAGCAGCCTCGGGACGAAAGGCATTGACTGCACCCTCGCGGTCGGCATCGGTAACAATGACGATTCTCTCGTTTGCCGCCAGTCCTTTAAGAATTCCGCGAGCAGACTCTTCCGGCGTGATTGCAGATTCAGGGGCCCCGGCTTCACCCCAGATGGGGGTGGCGACAGTCCCGGGAATAACCGTGGAAAGGCGAATGTTCTCATCCCAAAATTCGTAGCGTAGCGAGCCGGTAAGACCTATCAAGGCAGACTTGGTGGCGCTATACATGCTCTGATAGGCCATCGGTACAAAACCGATACCCGAGGCGGTGTTCGCGATATGTCCGCCCCCTTGGGCACGCATGATCGGCAATACCGCCCGAATGCCATATAAGGCACCGTAAAAATTCACATCAAAGGCAAATTTCCAATCAGCATCTGTGGTCTCGTCAAAGGATTTTCCCAAACCGAGGCCTGCATTGTTGAAGAGAAAATGAATCTGGCCACCTCCGAACTCTGCTGCTTGCCGGATCATCGCAGCAACGCTTCCCTGTTTGGTCACATCGGTTTGGATCCCCAATACTTTTCCGGGGTAAGCACTCTCAAGTCTTGCACTTTCTGTTTTTAGTTTCTCATCGTTTAAATCTGCGAGAACGACGGCCTTTACACCGATTGAGAGAAGTAGTTCACACAATGCAAGACCTATTCCTGATGCCCCGCCGGTAACAACGGCAACCTTGTTTTTATAATACTCTTTCATGTCTCAAATCCTCCTTTTGAATTATATGGATACGAGCTAGGAAAAGCACGCCTACTCAAGAACACGTCCCTGCGCCTCCATCAGGATCGCCCGACCCTCCATCATTATGACAGGCGCCATCTCGATCATGGGCAAACCTGCCAGAGCCTTGATTATATGCCATTGCGTAGGGTTTTGATCCCACGTCAACCCTGTCCATTTGATTGTGCCGCTGCCCAGCCAGGCGGCATCGGGCTCACTGCGCATGGGAAAAAGAATGGGCTGACTCAAATCCGCTCCCGGGGCACCCACTTTCGGGATATAGCGCCACCCAAAGGAATTTACGTCCATATTCAAGGCCTTCACCTGTTTCTCGTCCATCGGCTCATGCCCTTTCATTTCCATTTGTAGAAATGTGCTACCTTCGTAGCTGAGACGGGTGCGGTAAGTATCTGCGATGATGTGCAGGTCTTCAATGTCGGCGTAGATCTTGGGGACACCCATCATGTTTCCTGTCAGGATCGGCGTGGTCTTGTTCTCCCAAACCACAAGAGCAAACGCTCCTTCGAGATGGTCGTGTCGGCCGTTGAAACGCACCGGGGCCGCAATGGTAACCAGATTGTAATACGATCCCGCCATCCATTCGACCTGACGACACTGCTGGTACTGAACGACCAGCTCGGGTTTAATCAGCTCAAAGCCTTCCGGCAGGTAGTCGGCTAACTGATTTCCGTCGGTTGTATAGCTGTAGACTATGCTCACCACATCATTGTAGCAGGCCCTCGCCTCAGGATCAAAGACAGCACCGCCAAAGTGGGCCGGCATCCTATAAGACTTTCCATCTTCAAACTTAAACATGACAATCCTCCTTAAGCTATAAGTTTATGTGGCACCCTCCATATCACGTTGCATCTTGTCCAGTACGACCAGAATACCTAGAAGATACAAAAGAACGCATCCATTCGCGACAAGAATCACGCCGATGACCAGTCCATGGACCAGACCGGGGATGAGCATTGATGTGCCAAACATAATCTGCAATAGGTTCATGGTCAGTTGTGCCGCGAAAAGCCTTGCGAGTATCGGGGGAATGGGCTTGCGTAGCTCGGCCGGTTGCCTTGAGCGTCGATTCCACATCTTTATCAGTGCAGTTACGCCGCCCAGGATGTTGAGCACACCGACGAGAATCGTCAACGGTGATATCAGGATTTCTGGAATTATGCAGGACACGACCCCCAGGACTGCAAACAAAAGCCCAAATCCAATCATCAACCATGTACGGGGAAACGGACCAATCGGCGTACTTCCGGATGCAAGCATCTGAACCGCAAAAATTACCATCAGAAGCCCCAACTGTGCGCTTCCTGAAAAAGGAAGCAGGCTCAGATTTACCGGGACAAGCAGCACACCAAGAATTAGCAAAAAAATGCCCATTAGCATGAGTATTGCCTGATCCGTGGAAAGCCCTACATCTCCAATAGGGCGTTTCTTGGCCTCCGGATACTTGCGATATATATTCCAGAGCACACCTGCAAGATAGAAGATTGCCACGCCAAAAAGCAGAATCGCCACCGCTGTCATGGGCGTCGTTAGCAGACTTCGTTTCCAGAGAAGCAGTGCGATAAGCATTGACAAAACATAGACTGCGCCGCATCCAAGAATCAGATGCCGAAAAATTCCCCCATATTTTGTCCAACTNCTGAGCCTGTCCTTAGCAAAGCACATTTGTAGAAGCAGCAAAAAGCCNCCCGGTCCAAAACAGAGAAACAGCAACACGCGGGGGAGGCCAATCGAAATNGGGATAAAACANGTCACCATGCCTACTGCTGCAATCAATACTCCCACAGNAAACAAAGGCTTTGACCGGGGCATNTCGCCAAAAGGTGTCTTTCCAAGCGTTATAATCTGCAGGGCAAATATAATCAAGAACAATCCATACAAACCGTTTTCATAGTAAGGGAGCCTTCCGTCATACACAGGGAAAAGTAGAACTCCGGTCATCAACATGGCCATGCCGCCGATAACCAGGATCACCACCTCAAGCGGGAGGTCTATCTCTTTGAATATCATGTATTCCGTCCTGTATGTCATGGCCATTGGTTATTAATTCTCATCGTGTTGCCCCTCTTTCGGTTGTCTAGCAGTATCTTTTAGGCATATCCTCTATTTGTTTTGATTTTATAGAGGAGTTACAGGCAAGTCAAGTTGTTTATCCACCAATTGTCATCTAAACTTGAAAAGTAGACACCTGAAATATTGTAGCCTTAGACCAAAAACGGAGGTGCAAGGCTATGGTTCAGGTGCACAAAAAATTTACTGATGAGCAGGTTAAAAACCTTTTAGAACGGTACCTCAAACATGAAATCGAAAGAAAATATATTCAGGAGATCCTCAGGATTAGAAAAGCGCGGTTCTTTGCTTTATTAAAGGATTATCGCAAGGACCCTGAACACTTCTCCATTCAATATCACCGAGGCACTCAACCTAAACTGAGAAAAACAGCCGAACAAGCCCTTATCAAAGAGCTCGGGATCGAAAAACAACTGATAGACAATAAGGACATCCCCATTCGAAAATACAACTATTCTTATATAAAAGACCTTCTGGAGGTAGCATACCAACAAAAAGTATCCTTAACTACCATCATTAAGAGAGCCAAACAAAATGATTTTTACTTACCTAAAAAACCGAAGAAAGCCATTCATGACCGTGAGGTTCTCACCAATTACGTTGGGGAACTTATCCAGCATGATTCTTCCTTCCGCCTCTGGTCTCCTCCTGCCAAAGAAAAATGGTATCTCGTTACTTCCTTAGATGATTTTAGCCGTTTTATCTTTTATGCTACCTTCCTCAAAAAAGAAACCTCCTGGGATCATATCCTTGCCTTACAGACAGTAATCCTTAACTATGGCCTTCCCCTTTCCTATTACGTGGATTCTCATTCTATCTTCCGTTTTGTGCAAGGCCGAGATTCGATTTGGAGAAACCATAGAAAACTTACTGATGAAATTAATCCCCAATGGAAACAGGTTCTCAATGACTGCAACGTGAAGGTTACTTATGCCTTGTCACCTCAAGCCAAAGGTAAGATTGAACGCCCCTATCAATGGCTCCAGGATAGGCTCATTAGAACCTGTGTGCGAGAAGACGTTAAGGACATCAACCATGGCCAAAGAATCCTTGATAGCGAACTTCAACGATACAATTATAAGCAACTTCACTCAACTACTCAGGAGGTTCCTTACTATCGGTTGCAAAGGGCCCTTAAAGAAGGAAAGTCCTTATTCCGGGAATTTAAAGTTCCATTCCCCTATGAGTCTGTGAAAGATATTTTTTGCCTCAGAACTACAAGGGTTGCTGATGCTTATAGGAACATATCCCTTAACGGGTTACAACTAAAAGTCAAAAATGTTTCTCCCAGAGAGACACTTTTTCTTCGGATTTATCCCCTGAACAAAGAGGTCTCGGAAATAAGATTCTGGTGCCAGGATAAGCTTATTGACATCCAAAAAGTAAAAATAAATGCTGTTGAAGGTGTCCAGTTTTGAAGTTTAAAGTGTCCACTTTTCAAGTTTAGGT
>Ga0067045_1003425_pt1 | contig 21090 bp, 17 predicted proteins | sample TerdegcTABiofilm_FD_59184 | JGI IMG/M metagenome (GOLD analysis project Ga0067045, IMG submission 59184) | Combined Assembly of (Gp0054472, Gp0054536) Wastewater bioreactor microbial communities from Singapore -Terephthalate degrading...
TCCGGGCGTTGCCGCCGGTAAGACGGTAAATATCCCGGATTACAGCCTGGGGCTTCAGTTTACCGGTATCGCAGAAATTTACCGGGTACTCCTTTTTCCAGGTCTGGATCTTCTCCCGCCAGGCCTCTCCCAGCCTTGGCTGTATTATGTCCATGAGCTGTTTTAATACTCTCTTGACATCACCGACTATGGGAATGTCCACCTGTACATTTTTCCCGATTTCCGCCGGGTCTATATCGATATGAATTACCTTTGCCCCGGGTGCAAAAGTTTCCAGCTTACCGGTAACCCGGTCGTCAAAACGCGCCCCTACCGCAATCAAGAGATCACATTCGCAAACAGCAAAATTGGCGTACTTGGTTCCGTGCATCCCAAGCATACCAAGCGATAAGGGGTGGTCGCCCGGAAAGCCCCCCAGGCCCATCAGCGTGGTGGCCACCGGCGCCGCCAGCAGTTCCGCCAGGCGAAGCAGTTCCTCATGAGCGCCGGAAATAACCACCCCACCTCCGGCGTAAATTACCGGCCGTTCCGATTCAGCAATTGCTTTGGCCGCTTCCATCACCTGCCGCGGGTCGGCTTCCAGCACGGGCTTATAGCCCGGCAGGTTAATTTCACCCGGTGCTTCATATTCATCTACAGAAGCGGATACGTCTTTAGGTATATCAATCAACACCGGGCCGGGCCTGCCGGTGGTAGCAATATAAAACGCCTCTTTAACAACGCCCGCCAGTTCGGACAGATCCCTCACCAGGTAGCTGTGCTTGGTTATGGGCAGGGTGATGCCTGTAATGTCGGCTTCCTGAAAAGAATCCCTTCCCAACAGGTTCTGCGGAACTTGGCCGGTGATGGCTACCAGGGGCACCGAGTCCATATAGGCGTTGGCAATGCCGGTAACCAGGTTGGTCGCGCCGGGGCCTGATGTAGCCAGGCAGACCCCCGGCCTGCCGGTTGCACGGGCATAGCCGTCCGCAGCATGAGCCGCTCCCTGTTCGTGCCGGCACAGGATATGCCGGATGTCGGCGTCGTAGAGAGCATCATAGATCGGTAAGACCTGGCCTCCGGGGTAACCGAAAATAGTATCTACTTTTTCTGCTTCCAAACTTTTGATCAAGATTTCCGCCCCGGACAGTCTCAAGTTGCACACCTCCATCAATCTTCCCTGATTATTGCCCCGGTGCTGGCCGAGGTCACACGGCGGGCATAACGGGCCAGGTAGCCTTTCTTAACTTTTGGCTCCGGAGGCCGCCAGTCTTTCAGCCGGGCAGAGATCTCCTCCGGGCTAAGCGCCACATTGAGAGAGTTGTTCGGGATATCGATCTCAATTATATCCCCGTCTTTTAGAACGGCAACCGGCCCACCCTCAGCCGCCTCGGGGGAAATATGGCCGATTGAAGCGCCCCGGGTCGCTCCTGAAAAACGGCCGTCAGTCAAAAGAGCAACGTCCTTATCCATTCCCAGACCGGCAACGGTAGCAGTGGGGGTGAGCATTTCCCGCATCCCCGGCCCGCCCCTGGGACCCTCGTAACGGATAACAATTACATCGCCCTTGTTGATTTTCTTTGCGGTAATGGCCTGTACCGCCTCGTCCTCGGAATCAAATACCCGGGCCGGCCCCCGGTGTTTCAGCATCTCCGGCGCCACCCCCGCCTTTTTCACCACTGCGCCGTCGGGCGCCAGGTTGCCGCGCAAAACGGCGATACCGCCGCTGGGGCTGTGGGGATCTTCCACGCTGCGGATAACATCCCGGCGCAAAACTTCCCGGCCGCGGATATTCTCACCCACAGTACCGGTAACTGTACGGGCTTCCAGGTTAATCAGCTCCTTGCGGGCCAGTTCAGCCATAACCGCCTGGATTCCCCCCGCTTCATCCAGATCCTGCATGAAATACGGCCCCATCGGGCTCAACTTGCAGAGGTTGGGAGTCCGCTCGCTAATCATATTTACATAATCAAGGTCCATTTCCACTCCCGCCTCATGGGCTATAGCCGGGAGATGGAGCACTGTATTGGTGGAACAGCCTAAGGCCATATCTACAGCCAGACCGTTATTAAAGGCTTCCCTGGTCATAATATCGGACGGCCGGATACCTTCTTTCACCAGTTTGACAATCTGTACGCCGGTCATTTTAGCCAGGCGGCGCCGGGCGGCAGAAACGGCAGGAACGGTGCCGTTGCCGGGCAGGGCCATGCCCAGTGCCTCGGTCAGGCAGTTCATCGAATTGGCGGTAAACATCCCGGCGCAGGAACCGCAGCCGGGACAGGCCGCCTCCTCCACCTCATGCAGCTCAGCCTCGGTCATGGTGCCAGCATATACCTTACCTACTGCCTCAAACAGATTACTCAAAGAAATATTTTTCCCGTTATAGCGGCCAGCCAGCATCGGGCCGCCGCTGACCACGATAGCCGGAATATTCAGCCTGGCCGCAGCCATCAGCATCCCCGGCACGATCTTGTCACAATTGGGGATCAGCACCAGGCCGTCGAAAGGATGTGCCTCAGCCATCACTTCAATGCTGTCGGCGATCAGCTCTCTGCTGGCCAGAGAATATTTCATCCCGGTGTGGTTCATGGCAATCCCGTCGCAAACGCCTATGACCGGAAATTCTATGGGAGTGCCCCCGGCCAGGCGCACGCCGGCTTTCACCGCTTCTGCAATATCATTAAGGTGAATGTGGCCCGGCACGATTTCATTGTACGAGTTTACTATGCCGATTAAAGGGAGTTCCAGTTCGAGATCAGTATAACCCAGCGCCTTAAAGAGCGAGCGGTGGGGAGCTTTCTCAATACCTTTCTTCATTACATCACTTCGCAACCCAATCCCCTCCTTAAAAAATATATTTTAATTTGCCTTGATAAAAAAACAGCCGGTTCTACGGCCGGCCGTTACGCCCGTTATCAACAGCCACAACCACAGCCTGCCGCTTCCCCGGGATAAATCAGCGGGCCGTCAACTTTAGTCAGTTCACGGAAAGCGGAGATCAGTTCCCGGGTCATTCTGCCCGGCTTGCCGTCGGCAATCACACGACCGTCAACCATTACGGTGGGGATAACCTCGGCAGCAGTGCCGGTAAGAAAACATTCGTCTGCATTGTAAACATCATGAAGGGTAAAAACTTTTTCTTCAACAGGAATACCCTTTTGTCGGGCCAGGTCCATCACTGCATTGCGGGTAACCCCTTCCAAAATGCCTATATATGTAGGAGGAGTGACAAGAACCCCATTTTTTACTATAAAAATATTATCTCCGGTAGCTTCAGCCACATAACCATTAGAATTAAGCATAATCGCTTCGGGCACACCGGCCAGGTTGGCCTCCATCTTGGCATAAATGTTGTTCAGGTAGTTCAGCGACTTCACCCGCGGCGTCAATGCATCAGGTATATTCCGGCGGGTGGAAACAGTAATCACGATCAGGCCTTTTTCGTACAGTTCCTCCGGGTAAAGCCGTATAGTTGCAGCTATACAGAATAAAGTGGGCCGGGGACACTTATTCGGATCCAGCCCTAGATCGCCCTTGCCGCGGGTTACCACCAGACGGATGTAAGCGTCACGCAGGTTGTTGCGCCGCAGGGTTTCTAAAACAACCTCATGCATTTCTTCCATAGATAGCGGGATCTCCAGGTCAATGGTCCTGGCTGATTCGTAAAGCCGGACCAAATGTTCGTGTAATTTGAAAACCCTGCCGTTATAAGCACGGATACCCTCAAAAACCCCGTCCCCGTATAAAAGTCCATGGTCAAAGACAGAAACTACCGCCTGCTCCTCGGGCACATATTTACCGTTAAGATAAATAATAAGGCTCATCTACAAACTCCTCCATATAAAAAATATGAAAAATTAACCGGCTGGTAAATTAAAGAAAAGCCCTTTGGATAAAATTCCATTAACCGGAATTATCCGTCAGGGTCTTTAAGTTCCCTATGACATTAAATTATCTCATTAATAATATAATATAAATATATTTTAGAAATAAAACAACCCCCCATCCGTGGCTTACATAAACTGCCAGGGACGGGAGGTTTATACCTTGCGCGGTACCACCCTGCTTGCCTCCACCAAAAGTTAAGGCCTCTTAACGTGCCTGTTCAGGCACAGCATTGTAACGGACGCCTGGCCCGGCCCGGCTTACTGGCAACCTTTCAGCCGGCAGCTCCGGGGTGATGAAAAGCAACGTATTAAAGGCACCGGTTTTCAGCTCCCCCGGCTCTCTGCAGCCCAACACACAAGCTCCTTGTCCCCTTCACAGCCTTTTCCAGATATAACTTGTTAACCAGTATACAAAAAACCTGGTATTGTGTCAAGAATTTTTTGCGAGCCGTCATTGCCGGCATAGCTAACAGGCATATCTATATTTACAGGCAGATGGCAGATCAGATCAATAGTTATAGATCTTCATTGTAAACCACCGGCTCCCCGGACGTTTTTTGCAAAGCCTTGGCAAAGCAAGTGGAAGTACAAGCCGGCTCTAGGCAATGAAAGCATTGAGGCCTTCGAATCCTCCCGCATAATAATAGATACTCCTATTGGCTTATATGCCGCTGACACAAAATTGACAGAGAATGAGTTTTCAACTGTTGCAGCAGCTAATAGCAACTAAATAACACCCTTATTTTATCAATAAACAGATTAAACTTATGGCTGGGCCATTAGTTGACTAGCAGGTATTTGAGAATTATTCCTAATAGCTTCAGTAAAGAGCGTTACAAGACGGTTTTCTTCCGCCTGCCTTTTGGCTTGATGCGGGCAGAGTTGATACCTGAGTTGAAAAAGGTATAGGAAGGGATTGTCTATTCCGCCCCCAATTCGAATCTCGTGGTCATCAATTGGCGATTCTATATGGAGGTGTGCGGCAGGATGAAAAAGTAGTCCGCCCAGGACGTCTTTAATATGTTCATCCGAGAATTTCTTTACGGCTGTGTTTCTCCCCTTGCGATATGTAAGGAACAATTGATTCGGGAAAGTAAAATAATTTCTGTCAACATCATGAGTCCATATCAATTCTTTTGTTTTTTGCGGAAGAATATACAAAAAATGGACATTGAACTTGATACTTGAATCAATGGCATACTGTAGGCATAAGTCGCGCCTAACGCAGTCGATGCTCGCCACAATCTTACCGTTCTTAATGCGGGGAGCGGCCGGATATATATCAATCTCCCAGAAATCCCTGAGACTGCGCCCATATTCAAGCAGCCAGCGTTTTTGGTCTCTTGTGCCCGATGGGCAAAATCCCAATCTAATTATATCTTGCCAAAGATAGGCGCAAATCATTTCTTTATCCATGATTTTTTCCCTCTCTGACTCTCTTCAAGTATTCCAGAACAGTTTTAAGGTTTTTTACAACATTTGCTTCAGCACTGTTTTCACTTTCAACCAGTTCTTCAAAGAACGCCAAATCGGCCTCTACTTCTTCAGCCGAAATACTTCCCAACAATTCGTCTTCTAGAACAAATACTTCAAATAATTGGCGCAGGTGAATCCAGTGCGGAAGGTACTTCTTTAATTCAGCAAGGGGAATCCACCAGATCATTTGATAATCAAGGAAGCAGTCACGTTTTTTATCCAGCGCTTTCAATTGTGCTTTTTCCCACTCTCCTGAGAATTCAAAAGAAAAAATATCGGTATCTTTAGAAAGAATCTCCTCAAGCTGTTCCAATGGGCGCTTGCCGGCTCCGCCTTCAAGATTGAAGTGAAGGCACCGCTGGTATTCGTAGGTATTAGCTTTTGCCAAAAGGTAAGCTCTGGCCGCTTCAACAACATTAGAATCTTTATAGGCAATAATTGCTCTGTCTGCCCGATCCTTTGAGAGAAGCGCCCCACTGAGAATATCAAATATTTCGCCTAGATTTGTTTGCATCGGCTGTTCTACGCCTGATGCAAGAAAATCCCATAACAGTTGATCTCCGGTCTTCTCTTCACCCTTTATTTCATCTACACGGTGGATACTAAGCCCTATTGCGCTTGTATCAGTTTCTTCGGCATACTTTTTCAATAGCTTCACTTCTGGTTCTTCAGGTGTGGTCGATTTATCAAATGCTGCCTTGATAATTGGGTTAACCACCGCAACCCAGGAAGCGTCGTCGACCATTCTGCTTATAAATATCCAGTTTCCGTATAAAGCCAACCGTGCCGTATCTCTATCGCCTGGCAAAGAGAACAGGGATGACTCAATTTTACCTGATTGCTGTATCGTTTTAATAAGATCGATTGACGGTTTCGGAGAGAATGCGAAAAAGTCTTGTACCGTTTCATGAATGGCAACAATAATACACTCGGGATTATTCCATTTCCGGTTCTTTCTCGCGGTTACAAAGTGAGTTAACAATCGAATGGCCTGCCTGGGATTCCCGCCGGACCATTTAGCCAAATCCGCCAATTCCTGACGGACTGGCTTGGCATAAGTCCCCATCCCGTTTTGACAACATTTCGAACACGGCTTCTTGTTCGGCCACTGGAATAAACAACCGATCAAGTGAAGAAAACATAGAACCCGGACTATAAAAAAGATGGACAGCATTAACTTCATACAGCGTTTTAAACTCAGATAAGGCGGAGACTACATCTTGCGCGCTGAAAAACGCTGCACTCGCTGGATCATATTTGTCCAGGCCCGAGGCAAAGATAAAAAGCGGCCTACCCAGCGATTTTTCAAGACGCTTTCCTATTTCGTCCACTACAGTTCCAATGTACGTGGTATTTTCCGCAATCTTTTTCCGGAGAGCATTTTTAGTAGCAAAGGACTCCATGGAATATTTCGCCGGGTGCAAACCAGCATAGAGCGCGTCCCACCGATCCGGGCCATACCCGCCCAACTCCTGCGGCAACGCACAAAATGACAAGTCAACCTGTTGCTTCATTGCTTCCTTTATAAACTCAGCAAGAGTAATCCCCCAGAAGTCTCCTGCATCCAGGTTCAAAGCTTCCCGGTCAAATTGGAGAACTAGATCCGGCTGCTTAGCTGCCTCTATAAAAGCCTTTTTGATAAGAGTGCTTTTTCCCGAACCAATTTGGCCGCCTATTAAAAGCGGTTTATTGCCCTCTTTCATCCACAAAAGGAGTTTCCCGACAATTTCACTAAAACAGTCAACATGGAGTTGCTCAAAATCCTCCTGAGTTAAAAGAGGAACTCCTTCATCGAGGTTTATTCCGAACCTATTGCGTTTCATGGGCTAATTCTCCTTTGACGGCGCATATTCTCGACAGCCTTCTCAAAATCCGGAGCTATAGCATCCTTCTGCCATTCGGTCCAAAAATCAATTGTTGCGCTACGAGGTTTTTCCACAGGCGGATTGATACAAATTCGGCTTGGGAGCAGTACCGCATCACCGACCACCAAAGCCTCCCCAATTTCCATAACAGGAAGGACATCCAGCAGGCTTTCCAGGCTTTCCGGCATAAGCTTTTTAACCGTGAGTTGGTCGTCGGCGTTGGTAAGACGTAATGCGATCACATTATTACATTGGCTCAGCACGGTCGGGCTGACATCCGAGGGCCGTTGACTGACAATTAATAAAGCCACCCCGTACTTCCTGCCTTCCTTGGCAATCTTTTCAAATATTTCAACGGCCCGTTTTTCCACCGGGTTCTGCCCATCTTTCTTCGGCAGATAGAGGTGGGCCTCGTCGCAGATAAAAGCAAGGGGATGACGTTTTTCATAGTCTGTCCAAAATTGAACCTGATAGACAATGCGCGCAACCAGTCCGATTATTACCGGTAAAATATCGGCGGGTACCTCAGAAAAGTCAATAACTTTCACTTGCTTGCCTGGGATATGGTAATCCATTAATCTTGCCGCAATTTTTGCCATGGTCTCATATTGATGTTCCGATTCCGGAGCCTGGAACAAAAAGCCATACCGTTTGTCGCTGAGTTTACTGCGAATTCGCATCAGCAGGCGGCTAAATTGCCCGTAGAATTTCCCTTGCTTTAACCCCCTGGAACCCTGCTCCATCTCCTCGTTCAAATATTTGAGCTTAGCGAGTACATCCTTGATGTTAAAAGGGATCGGGCTGTCCAGCGTGAATGATGCTAAAACCTCGTCTTTCCCCAGTTTCGTTAAAGTGGCCTTTTTTTGTTCTACCACAGCATCTTGAAAAGCCATTACCTGGTTGTGGGCACTAAATTCCGAGCGATCAATAAACATTGCCTGCATCTCTTCAGCATTAAGAAGCCAATATGGCAAGTACAACAATTCATTAGCGCTGCGGCCGAGATCCTCCGGACCAGGAATACGCAGATGACTGGCATAACTCAATTCGCTGTATTCACCATGTAGATCAAAAACAATCAAATTGGCGGAAGGAAGTTTTGCTGCACGCTCTAAAATGGAAGCAACTGTCCAGGATTTACCCGAACCTGTGCTTCCCAGCAAAGCTGCATGCCGCTGGAACAACTTATTGCCATCCAAAAATGCGGTAGCCGACTCATCAAGGGTATACTTCCCGATCTCCAAAGAATGCTCCCGGTCACCTTCGGCAGCCAGCACGCACATGAATTTTTCCAGTTGTTTATCGCGGAGAATATTGCATTCCGCATCAATCTCCGGCACCTGTGCAAGTGAACGGTAAAACTTGGTCCGGCCTGAGTTCGCTTCCCATTTTACTGTTCCTAACAATGTTACTCGGACAATATTGACGACGGTTTCCTGGACCACGATAAACTCTTCTGTGTCCACCTCAACATTTGGTATATCCTGGTTGGCAACCGATTTAATCACTTTATCGATAATACCTATTAGCCAGGCCTCCACAGCCCCCGCTAGTTTCAATGCCACCAGTTTACCGACGTGAGCCTTCCGCAGGTCTTCATCACTATTCACCAGGATTGAAACCTTGCGTGTGTCCACCTCCCGGACCTTACCGATAAGGTACGATTGGTCAAATGAAAAAATGGCCATTGTTCATCCTCCTAAAATCTCATTTGTGAAAACGCTTGCATCCCACAACTGTTTATCATTGATATGCAACCAGTCTTTAAAGAGCGGATTAAAAATACGCGACCCATTGTTATCCTCACCTGGGTGTTTACAGACCAACCAGAGGTTTGCGCACTCATTAATGTACGATTCAATCCGCGGGTTGCAATCTCGGGTGATGATCAACCCAGGGCATTTTTGCTCTTTCAACTTCCGCTTTATTGTGTTGTTGGTCAATTGGTTATCATTAAACCCAAACCCAATAAAAAGAAAGGCATTATGCTTTTCTATCGCCCGGTCGTGCTCCCCCAGCAGTTCAGTCCGATATTTATGAAGCCGTTCATATTTTGACGTTCCAGGTGTAATCATTAATCTCTCAATATCATTAGGTGGTTCATACATCCAGGCATTATTTTCAACTATCGCACTATCCAGTGTAAAAGTATTTAGAGAACCGTGGACCTTGTATAGGCGGATGTGTTTTTTTATTTTCGGTATATGTCTACTCACACGTCCTTTTGGGATATTTTCAAAATAAATCATACTGCGTCCCGCCTGTGTCCAATCCATGCAGCGATTTACACCCCCAGAAAACCCGTTGATATAAGGGATACCCGCTCTTTCAAAGGCGTATTCGGCAAGAAGATCATAGTTCGTTGTCGCTACATGCAGAATCCGATCTGTTTCAGGAAGACCGCCCACCAAGCGTTCGAAAAGAGTTACAGCAGGCCATTCAATTTCACCTAAAAGTATTTTAACACTATATTCCCTGTCAAGCGTAGCGATAAAGGTTGCAGTACACTCAATAATTTTTTTTGTTAAACTATCATCCTGTACGTCATTCATCGCAGATTCAAGGTCAGCTCCGTTGTTTAAATTATTAATAACGGATTCCCACTGCCTACGTTGGTTATCATCTAAATATTTTTTTTGAATCTCCGAAAGCAAATGTTCTTTAAGAGCATCCATCCCGAAGCGAGTATCTACAGCGCAGGATGTACCAGTGCCAAACAGGACAAACGGCTTTTGTTGAAAAAAATTTTGCAAGGCTTTATATGCAATATCTTCTGTTAACACCTGACTCATGCCGGCGCCTCCATGTTTTTCCTCTTTAGACAGTGTAACATCACCCTGCGGAGTGGTGATTAATTCCTTAAAATAGATGATACTCCTAAATAATTATAACCATTTCTTAAAATGGATAACTAAAGCTGCATCTGATTTTTTTGTGCACTATTCTGGATGAGATGAAAACGCGCCGCCAGACTGGTGCTCCCGCTGCCTGCCCGCTCCCGGAACTCCTGCCGGTCTTGCACCGTCGGCTCTCCGGGAATACCAAGAATGTGGCTCAGAAAGTTGTTTCATCGTTTTACCAGCCCCGAGACAAATGCTTCCGCTGTCGGCCGAATCAAGCACCCTGGCGCACGACTCCCAGGACACTTTTTTGATCTGGTGATATTTTATCTCAAAGGGATGCTGTTTTTGTACCGCGTCAATGTCTGCCCGGCCTTATCAATTTCACCAAAAGCGACGTATACCCAGACATCCTCCAAAACACCTGGAAGCTGGCCGAACAACTTATATATGTCTTCCATGCGGCCGGCAGTAATTCGTGCACCTGATCCTCTACGGAATCTTATACCGCAAGTTGTAAATACATACGGTGTCTCTATTGCCGGAATAATTTTTCCGCCAATCAGATTAAATACACTATCCCGCGGCTGGCACAGCTCTAAAATGGTATACATGCCGACCTTCCCTTCAACTGTATTCAAACGCCTACTTTATTGGTTATGAGTCTTACCATGAAATAATCCATATGATCCCATAAAAATACTTGAATAATAAGCGTATTTCGATAGCAGCACTTTTGTCTCCTTCCACCATTTAGAAAACATTAACAGCCTGATAATTATCAACTATATGTTTGAAACGCTATTTATCCAGTTTCATATCCATAACAAAGTATCCCAGCAAAAGTCATAAAGCAGCCTTCTCATTAATATATATATAAAATATAAGAATTTACCAGCAGGGGGACGGCTTTTAATGAGCGTGCTGAACCGCTTCATTGCCAGTTCGGAAGAATTCAGCGACCTTGCCGGGCAGGATGTAAAGCCCTCCGTTGCCGTTCTCGGCTCATTTAATTCAGGAAAATCCACTTTGCTGAACTGCCTGCTGGGGGAAGAAATCAGTCCGGTGGGGGCTGTTCCCACCACAGGATGCCTGCTGTATTTCGACTATGGGAATCATTTCAGTGCGAAGTATGCTGGAGCCAGGGACAAGTGTGTATTTCCTGACCGCGCCGGCCTTGTCTCTTTTCTGGCCGGCCGGCTGCCCGCCGGCGGCCGGGTGTATATTGAGGCCCCGTCACCTGTTTTAAAGAAATGCCGGCTAATCGACACGCCGGGGATAGATTCCTCCTCCCGCGAGTCGATCCTCCTGGCGGAACAGGCTGCAAGCGAGGCAGACAAAGTTTTTTACCTTTTCCACCAGCGCGGCATTGAAGATTTCAACCGCCGGTTCCTGTACAGGCTTGCTTCAATTTGGAAGCACAAAAATTTAAACGACATATCCTTCTGGCTCAACTGCAACCTGGGGGATTGTGACGGCACTTCTCTCGAAACAACCCGGGTGGAGTTAAGAAAAATCTTTTTGGGCCAAGTAAGGCTAAACGCGATAAATACCTTTAACCATGAAAATACTGAGGCATTGCGTCTCTTTCTGGAAGCTGAACTGGCCAGGGACCATTTTAAGAACATGGTCAATAACTTAAAAAAAATAGACAGCGAAATACCCGCCAGACTGAAAAAGGTTGCGGGAACCACAGATGATTCTCTCTTCCTTTCTGAATACTGGGCAGTAGTAGAAATATCTGAAAAGCTTCTCTCAGCAAGCCTTTTTATCCACTCTATACCGCTGATCACCAGAGAAACAGAGAAACTATTAAGTTCAATCAATAATTCCAACCTGACCAAAACAGAAAGCAGGCAGTGTGGACAGCCTTACCGCCCTCACGCCGCAGGTCTCAGGGAATGCAGGGAACTCATCCTGGAACTGGTTAATTACTTATTGCAGGAAAAACAGTTGAACGGTTTGTTGGAACGGCCGGAACTGATAAAACTGGCCGGAGAAATAGAGGAAGAACGTTTTACAGTAGTGGCGGCGGGAGGTTTTTCGACCGGCAAGTCTACTTTTTTCAATGCTTTGATGAGAGAAGAAATACTGCCCACAGGAAACGGCCCGACCACCTCATCCATAACCCGCGTTTCTTATGGTAAAGAAAAAACAGCATCAGTCCATATGCCACTGCAAGTTACCTTACAGATCTGTGAGAACACCGGGGGAAAAATGATTCTTTGCCGCGATGAAGTGGACACTCTGGAAAGATGGCTTGTAAAAAATGAAAATGATATTGCCGACCTGGAGGTATGTATAGACAGCCGTTTTAAAAAAGTTGAAAGGCAGGAAATGACCGCGCTGGTCAACCAGACCAAGGATTTGTTTGCCGCGGGCGCATTTGCCGGAACCGCCGGGGGGTTCCAAATGCCGGCCGCTTTTAAGCCGGTTTCCACTAAATTATTTACACGGAAAAAAGTGCTCCAAAAAGTCAGGGTAACTTTTCAATACTCGGGCACGCGGGAATTCTGCCTTTCCAACCCGGCATCTTTAAAAGAATTCAGGGAAATAACCGGGCCGGATAACGCTTTCCGGATCGCAGGCATCGACATCCGCCACCCCTCCGGTCTCCTCAAGCTGGCTGATTTTGTAGATACACCGGGGCTTGATTCTATCCAAAAGCACTGCTTCAACGAAATTTCCGGTTACGTCCGGCAATGCGACGCCTGCCTTGTTTTTCTAAATGCCCGGCATATACTGAACGACATGGACAGAGAGAATTTACAGGCATTCTTATTACACCAAATACCCGCAAACTTTAAACCACAGGAAATGCCGGAAAAAGAATTAGCTAAATTATTTTTTGTTGTCAATTTCACGGATACTCTGACCCCGCCTCAGCGGGAAGCGGTGGCCAACTATGTCCGAAAGAACCTGGGCAATCCTCTTGCCCCAGGTTTCCGGGCAATCCAGGCTCCGAAGATATTCATGATTTCCGCCCTCGGCGGGCTCACCGGAAAGGACCGGGGCATGGCTCTCCTGTTGAAAAGCCTCGAAGAAGGGATCATGCGTTTTCGCGGCCGGGATTTTTACAGGGGCAAACTAGATGAACTTTACGCAATGCTTGAAAGTTTTTCACAAAAAATCAACGCTGAATTATTCGAAAATGGTGGCAGGGCAACTGGAGAAAGGAGAAAAGCACTGCGGAAAGCGCTGGAAATACTCAGGGAATCCCGCAGGAAAATAAAGGTTATAAGGAATACTATTTATAGTCCCGGGAGGTTGTAGCAGGTTGGAAAACGCCAGATTACTAGACGCGCGGCTCCGTAAAATTATCGGCGAGGTTAGTGACCGCACCGGCAGGGAAATCAAAGGAAACCTGCTTCAAGAGCTTGAAGCAGCCGTTAACGCGGCAATAGAAAAGCATTTCCAAAAAGAAACTGTTAGAATACTGGCATTGCTAAAAAGCACCATTGAAAAATTTTAATTTTTAAGGAGGGAAAAATGTGGAGATCAAATTGGAAAACCTGCAAGGCGGGAAAAGCGGCGATGAACTAATCCGGCAAATGTTATCAGAAATCCTCACCGGCATAAAGGTAAAGCTGGTGCAGCCTGTGCTGGATGATAATCTAAAAATCGCCGGGCAACTGGAAGAATTGAAAGAACAGGCGCGGACAGAGATGGCCGGGTTGAAGGAAACATTAGCGGCGCTTGATGCCAGGATACAGCAAGTACCTCTGGTTATTCTTGCGGCAATTAGAGACGCTATAAACCAGGCCGGTGAGGAAAGTCAAAATGGCAATTAATGTTACAGCCGGACAGAATGAACTGGTCAATGCACTGGCATCCACCATTCAGGGAAAAATCATACTGCCGGCCGAAGAAAAAGCTGCTGCCCTCAACTACGCGCTTATTGAATTAAATGAAAGGATCGATTACCTGGAAAAAAGATTATCTGCGCTGTCCGCCGCACACAGCCGGACAAAGGTAATAGCAGCCATATCTGTATTGGGGCTGACTGTTCTCGCAGCTGTTCAAATCACCTTTTTCATAAAATAGTCAGCTCATTCCTTTTTCAGCCCCCGGCCGGTCTTCATTAAAGTGAAGACAAAAGTTGTAGCCCCTAAAATAACAAACACTTTGACAATAAAATAAATAGTCTCTCTCTTAAACCCTGCTTTTTCTTTTCTCAACTCCACCGCCGGGTCCAGCTTCAGGTCGAAATAGCTGCCTTTCTCAACCTTATATGCCAGACTTTCCAATTTAACCATTTTATCCTCATGGCGGGATATGCTGGTCATAAAGCTTACCACCTGGATACCTAGAAAAGCTAAAGCAAATAAGATAAGAAGCAATCGAGGGCTATTATTCATAAAAATCTCCTTTTCTTTACCGGATTCTTTCAGGCAACAGGTCATATCAGTTCTTCAAAACATTTATAAGCTACCTTGAAAATAGAATTTATCCGAGAAGGGTGTTATCCCTGTTCACTCCGGTGCTCCGCACCGACAGCACCAGGGCTCGCGTCGGGCGAAATTGGACCGCCTTCAACTCGCCGTCCTGGCTCGGTGAAGGCTGGCGCGAACATCCTGTTCGCGCCCCCAATTTCGCTTCCTCGCTTCGCCGGGTGCTGTTACCGGTGCTGCGCAAGTCGTTCACCCGGGATAACCACCCTTCCCCAGCTTATTTTCATCCTTTTGCTGGTGCCGCATAAGCGGCATGGAGGTCTATACAGGAATATTATAATTTTATTCAGCAACAATTTCAAAATCCCTTCCCCCCTTTTAACCAAATAAAAGGAGTGTCCCATGGAATATATAAAGAAAAACATGTCGACCCAACTGGAGTGGCTGAAAAGCTGCCAGATCCTGAAACTGGGAAGCAGCGCGGACGGCGCGATAAAAAAGTACCCGGACCAGGGCTGGATCATGCCATACTTTTCAAATTTTGCGGCCATGGCTATGCTGGAAGACCCTCTGTCACACCCCCGTGTTGAACGCTATCTGGACTGGTACCTGCGTAACCTTGAAAAAAACGGAACCATTCTCGATTATCACTATGATGGCCAGATGAATTTCAAAACGGCCAGGCCTGACTCGGAGGATTCCTACGCCGGTACATATCTTTCGCTGGTTAGCGCTTATCACAGCCGGACCGGGCAAACCGGCTGGGTCAGGAAAAACCTCCCACTATTAAAAAAAGTGGCCGGGGTAATTATAAATTTAACAGATCGGGACGGGCTGACATTCGCCCTGACCGGCTACAAAGTAAAGTATTTAATGGATAACTGCGAAGCCTGCCGGGGCTTGAGGGACTTCGCCAACCTCCTGTATTATCTCGGCGATCAGGACGCCCGGCGCTGCCAGGCCGGGGCAGACGCTATTGCTGCCGGGATCGAAAGGCAGCTCTGGAACCCGCGCACCCGGTGCTACCATGCCAGTAAAACCGGATGGCTCAGGTCCAGGGTCAATCTGAGAAAATTTTACCCCGACGCGACCTGCCAGGTTTTTCCGGCGCTTTACGGGCTGATCGATCCTGACTCGGAGCGGGCTGCCCACTTATACAGGTTATTTAACAAAAACCAGCCGGACTGGGTTTATATTAGGCCACCGGACTTCCCCTGGATGCTTCTGGGCTACTATGCCTGCCTGCATAGCGATTACAAACGCGCATACGAGAAAGTACACCAGGCTGATGTAGCTTATATCGGCCCGCAATCGGGGAACTGGTATTGCGCCGAGTCCGCCTTTTTTATCATGACCTGCGCAAAGTTGCTCAGGTTCAACGGAAGCCGCTTAAATCATGATTCAAGTGCACTGTTTCCCGGGCATAATATAGAAAAATAACGAGTGGTGGTGAAAAAAAATAATTAACCCAAAGGCCCAGCCGGAAATGCCGGAAGCCATCGTCGGAAACTCTAAAATGCTTGTCTCTATCAGGGATAATGGAGAGATTTACAAGCTATTCTGGCCTAACATCGATTACGGGCAGCATCTCGGACATTACTGGCCGGGGGTTAGGATATCCCTACCAGAAGGACATAGTTTTACCAAGTGGTTTCATTTTAATATATGGAAGTCTTCCCAACGTTACCTGGAAAATACCAACATACTGGAAACAGAATTGTCCAGCCGCACACATAATCTCAAAGCTATCCAATGGGACTTCGTTCTTCCCGACCGGGATATTCTGGTACGCCACTACACATTAACAAACCACGGGGAAAAAAACGAAAAGCTCACCTTTCTCGTGTACTGCTCATTCGATATTGAAGAGTCAACTCTATACGACGGCGCTTTCTTTGACTTTTCCAACAATTCCCTCATATTTTTCCGGAGGAACATTTACCTGGCCGTCGCCGGGGCAGGATACCCTCTGGCGGGTTACCAGTGCGGCAGGCGCGGCACTCATTCCGACCCCTTTCAGGATGCCTCAAGGGGCGTGCTCCGGGGAGGCAGGGACAATATCCGGCAAAGTGCCGGAAGCCTGGATTGGGATATGGGTGAACTCCAGCCGGGGGAATCAAAAAGTTTTACCCTTTACCTGGCTGCAGGTACCGGGAGAGAAAAGGTAAAGGCGCTGATAAATGAAGCCGCTTCCAAAGAAGGCCATGAATGGCTGGAATATACAAAACAATACTGGTACGGCTGGCTCGAGAAAGGAACAGCCCCGGCGGGTGATAATACGGATAGCAAGGCTTATCGCAGGTCCCTCCTGGTCATGAAGCTAATGTCAAACAAAGAAACCGGCGCTTCAATCGCCGCACCGGAATTTGATCCTTATTACCTGATGTGCGGCGGTTACGGCTACTGCTGGCCGCGAGATTCTGTTTATGTAGCCGCTGCTTTTGACGAAGCCGGTTACCATGACATCGCGGCGCAATTCTACCACTTTGCCCGCTCGGTTCAAGAAAAAGAGGGGGACTGGGAACAGAGATTTTTCACAGACGGCCCGGTCGCGCCTACCTGGGGTAAGCAAATCGACCAGACAGGATCTGTATTATGGGGTTACTGGCACCACTTCAGCCTGACCGGGAACGGCAGTTTTTTGGAACAGACCTGGCAGTCACTGTCGGCAGGCGCAAATTACCTTTCCGGTAATTTGGAAGCCAACGGCCTCCCTTCCCCCAGCTTTGACCCCTGGGAGGACGAATACTGTCAGGGTACTTACTCTGCGGCTGCAGTTTACGGTGGTCTAAAGGCAGCAAGTGAACTTGCCGCAATAAAAGGGGAAAAAGAAACGGCGGAACGGTGGCGCCTGGCTGCGGAAAAAGTGAAAAAAGGAATACTGAACTTCCAGTTTTCGGCCAGGCATAACAGGTTCATGCGCGGTATCAACAGGAGGGTTTACAAAGATACTTACGACCATGCCTCCTGGGAAGGTAAAAAAACTTTTATAGGAACCGACCATGCCGGTCTTTATCAAACATACTGGGTGGGGGAAGATGAACGGGTGGACGCGGCATTGTTAGGACTGGCTTTCCCTTTCGGTGTCCTGGACCCGGGAGATGAAAGGATGCAGGCCACCGTCACGGCCATTGAAGAAAGGTTATGGAACCACAACGTCGGCGGCCTGTACCGTTACGAAGGTGACGGCTACAGAGGCGGAAATCCTTGGCTGATTACAACCTTCTGGCTGGCGATTTACTACTGCATGTCGGGAAACCGCGACCGGGCCGAAACACTCTATCGCTGGTGTCTGGAACAGGCAAACCGCCACCTCCTCCTCCCCGAACAGGTTGACAAGAACCGCGGGGGGCCGGCCTGGGTGATGCCCCTGAACTGGTCTCACGCAATGCTTGTACTTGCCCGGCTGGCGCTGGACGGTAGGCTGAGTATAACTCTAAAGTAACAACTCAGGAGCCAGGAGTCAGGAGCTCAGAATAAGAGAACGGTTTATCGTCTCGAAATATTCCGAATTCTGAATACCCGAACAGTAACACTTTAAATTAATTTTTTACCAGATCGTCCAGTGTTTTAAACGAGTATCCCTGCGCCTTTATATCTCTTAAAATTTGATCCATCGCCTCGGCATCATCTCTGGAGACGGTATGCAGCAGGATCAGCGCGCCGTTATGCAGGTTATCCATTACCGACCGGTATGCCTCCTGCGGGCCGCCCGGCATCGGCACCCAGTCCACCAGCGCCAGGCTCCAAAAGATATTGTGATAGCCCAGTTCCCTGGTCAGCGCCAGGGTGCGCTCGCTGTACTCGCCTTTAGGCGGGCGCAAGTATTTCATCCCTTTCCGGCCGGTTATTTTTTCGAAATTCCGCTCTACCGCTTGAATCTCTTTAACAATCTGTTCATCGGATATGTCGGGCAGGCTGGGGTGAGTGTCAGTGTGGTTGCCCACAATATGCCCTTCATTAACCATCCGTTTGACCAGTTCCGGCTGAGTCTCCAGGTAATGCCCGGTAACAAAGAAAGCCGCTTTCACATCATTAGCTTTAAGGGCATCCAAAATTTTGGATGTATACCCGTTTTCATAACCATTGTCAAAGGTCAGGTAAACAGCTTTTTCATCCGGCCTGCCGATCCAGTAGGCGCCGTATTTGCCAAGCAAGGAACTGATTGACGCCGGCATCTCCGGTTGCAAGTGATTGGCATTGCGTTTCATACCCCAGCCGCGTTTGGCGTTAGATAACTGGCCGGCGGCAGCGGTGGACGTTTCACCCGCGGCAGAAAATGTGCCTGTATCAGTCTCGCTGGCGGGTGATACCGGAGCTTGTGCCCCGGTCATTTCGCCGGTTTTAACGTCCGGCAGGGCGCTTTCAGGACAGGTTCCGGAATAGGTTGCTCCGGTAACATCCTGCCGGGCTGTCTCCAGCCGGCTTTGCAGCATATAACCGGATACCCCCAGCAACAAAACTATAGCAGCCAGAAAAACCTTTTTGTTCCTCAAACTTTTCAACAGCTCTTTCATTTTAATCCCCCCGCATGTGCTAAAGATACTACTTATAATTAACAGATTGCTATCTTATTATCCTCTCTTAAAGCAATCACTGTAATTACACAAATTCTACAAAATATTTAGTGGAGGTAAGGCATTATCGTTAGCGCGAACGACTTGCGTCGCGCCGGTAACAGCACTCGGCGAAGCTGAGGACGGGAAAATAGATTCTTTTATCATTTTATATAAATTCGACACAAACAGATATTATCTTCTGAATAAGGCATTCTCCACGCGAGGGGACAAAACAAATATAAGACTTTCCGGCTAAAAAAAACAAGAGAAAGCCCATTAATTATCCAGCTTTCTCTCGTTATGGTCAAGAAGAAAACAGCGCATCAACAAACTCTCTGGGGTTAAACGGTCTCAGGTCCCCGGGACCTTCCCCGATCCCAATCAGTTTTACTGGAATATTCAAAGCCCGATCCACCGCTATTACCACGCCGCCCCTGGCACTCCCGTCCAGTTTGGTCAGAGCAATCCCCTGTCACTCCCACCGCCTCGCTGAATAGCCTGGCCTGGTTAACAGCATTCTGGCCGGTAGTGGCATCCAGCACCAGTATTACTTCATGGGGCGCCCCGGGCATTTCACGGCCCAGCACCCGGCTGATTTTTTTCAATTCCTCCATCAGGTTGCCTTTAGTATGCAACCTGCCCGCGGTATCTATAATTAAGACGTCTGCCCGCCGCGCTTTCGCAGCCTGCAAAGAGTCAAAGGCAACAGCGGCGGGATCGGCTCTTTCCTGGTGTTTGACCAGCTCCACACCCGCTCGGTTGGCCCAGAACTCCAGCTGGTCTATGGCAGCAGCACGGAAAGTGTCCGCAGCTCCTAATATAACTTTCTTTCCCTCAGACTTGCACAGGTGTGCCAGCTTTCCGATAGTGGTGGTCTTTCCCACACCGTTAACACCTACAACGACAATTACGGTCGGGCCCTCGTTACTAAAATTTAATGTTGACCTGCCCTCGCCCAGCATATCAATGATCTGTTCTTTTAAAATAAGCTTCAATTCCCCGGCGTTTTCCACCCGGCGCTCCTTGACAGCACGCCTTACCCTTTCCACCAGATCGAGGGCGGTACTTACCCCGACATCTGCCTGTATCAGCAGATCTTCCAGCTCTTCGTAAAATTCCTCGTCAATGGCCCTGTGGCGGTGTACCAGGTTATCTATTTTTTCAACAAAACCGCGGCGGGTCTTGGTCAGGCTTTCTTTTAACCGGTTGAAAAAACCCATCAGTTTGTTAAGCCTCCCGTTTCAGCAATTGCTAAGAGTAATAATCATCTGATCTTTTCCAGAGCCTTTCTGGCCGCCCGCTGTTCAGCGTCTTTTTTTGAACGCCCGGTTCCCGTACCATACATCTTGCCCCGGTAGACCACACCTGCAGTAAAAGTCTTTTCATGATCCGGTCCATCTTCCCTTAAAATAACATACCGGACTGTCTCCCCACCGTGCTTTTGGACCAACTCCTGAAGTTCGGTCTTATAATCCCGGTCAAACCGCCCTTTCATAACATCATCAATGACCGGAGTCAAACACCTGATGGCTATCTCAGCAGCCCGGCCCAAGCCCTGGTCCAGATAAACCGCCCCAAGTAAAGCCTCAAAGGAATCGGCCAAGATCGACGGACGCTTCCTGCCGCCGGACCGCTCCTCCCCCCTACCCATACTGAGGCAGGGCCCCAGGTTAAGATCGGAGGCAACTCTGGCCAGGGAAGGCTCGCATACCACCGCTGCCCGCAGCTTCGTCAACTCCCCTTCATCCATACCCGGGTTATTGCGGTACAGGTAGTCGCTGACCACCAGTTCCAGCACGGCGTCACCTAGAAACTCCAGGCGCTGGTTATTTTCCAGACCGGTTTGGCGATATTCACTGGTAAATGAACTGTGGGTAAGTGCCTGGGACAGTAAGTTACCGTCCCGCCAGTCAAAACCAAGACGCTCTTTTAACTTGCCCCGGTGTTCCTCAATTTTAGACAACAACACCACCTCTAGTTCCCGGCATGATTGGGCCTTTACTCATACCGCTTAAAAACCAGCGTGGCATTATGCCCGCCAAACCCAAAAGAATTGGAAAGCGCCACATTTATTTCGGCCTTTCTGGCTACGT
>Ga0067045_1029394_pt1 | contig 21085 bp, 24 predicted proteins | sample TerdegcTABiofilm_FD_59184 | JGI IMG/M metagenome (GOLD analysis project Ga0067045, IMG submission 59184) | Combined Assembly of (Gp0054472, Gp0054536) Wastewater bioreactor microbial communities from Singapore -Terephthalate degrading...
CCCCTCTCCGCTTCCCGCCCCTCCCACCCCTACCCCCGAACCCACCGAAACCACTTCGCCCACACCTTCTCCTCTTACTCCTCTTATCTCTCCCGCCATCACCTCCACTCCCTCTTTAGTTCCCCAACCTACCGCTAAACCAAAATCTGCTAACTCTGTCATTGTCGTTCCTGCCCTTAACAGTTATGCTAATGTCCGCTCTGGGCCCAACCGGACTTACCCTATTGTCACCAAAACCATCTCCGGCCAACAATTAACCGTCCTCGGGGAAAAATACAATGAATTCGGCGAAAAATGGATCAACGTTTCTGTTGATCAATTCAACGGCTGGATCCTTGGTGAGTTAGTCCAGTCTGTCCAAACTTCCAGCTCTCCCGAAACTTCTCCGAGGGTTAATATCCTCGTCCCCGACCACGACACCGTCTATGTCTATTCCCGCCCCTCATTCAACGCCAGTATCACCTACAAAATCACCGAAAAACAATCAGCTGATATTCTGGTTGAAACCAAACGCTGGGTCAAGGTTATTTTGTCTCGAATCAATATCGAGGGTTGGGTCTGCCAAGACTTTATTGAAAAAATCATTCCCTAGCATGGCCGTCCTCTATCTCCTCGCTCTTTTCGCCCCTTTTCCCTTGTGGTTAATCGAACAACCCCTGCCTTATCCTTACCTTATTGAAGAATTTTTCAAATTTTTCATCATCAAAAACATTCCCGCCTCCTGCCGCTGGAAAGACATTCTTCTCTTTAGTCTTCTCTTCTCTCTGTCAGAATCCATCCTTTACCTAATCAATTTCTTCCAGTTGGGTAATTTATCCCTCTTCCCGCCCCGCCTTCTTCTCACTACCACCCTCCACGCTACCACCGCCTCTCTGCTTTATCTTTCGCGCCGCTCCCGCTATCTTTCTTGTCTTTCTCTTCTCGCCGCCGTTCTTATTCACTTTGTCTACAACCATTTAGTCTAAAAACCGCCTCGCTCACTATGGTGACTCCAGGGGGAGTCGAACCCCCGATTACCTGGATGAAAGCCAGGTGTCCTAGGCCACTAGACGATGGAGCCAAAGCAAGATATTTTACCAAATCCAACCCCTTGCCCTGTCAAGGGAAAGGGGGAGGAGTTAGGGTTTGGTTTAAAAAAATGTAAAATAGCTTATGGTTTTTCTTTTCCATGGCGATGATATTTTCGCCAGCCGCCATGCCGTCAATGATTTTTTGGCCCAATACAGCCATCACGAAATCCTTCGCGCCGACAAAGACACTAATTTTCAAACCATTAACTTCTTCCTCTCCGGCCAATCTTTATTTTCCCTTGGCAAGGTTCTCTTCCTTTCCAACCCCTTTAGTCTCCCCAAATCCAACCAAGAAAAATTAATTAAATCTATCGCCGCCAACCCCGAAATTCCCGTTGTCCTCTGGCAGGATAAGAAACTCACCTCTGCCCAGATCAAGCTTTTCCCCCAATCTCAAATCCGGCATTTCCCTTTGGACAACCTTCTTTTCCGATGTCTTAATGCCATCAAACCCAAAAACCTCCCCCAATTTCTTCATCTCTATCAGCAACTCGACCTCGATCGTTATTACGACCTTTTTTTATACTTGACCAAAACCCAATTGCGCCGCCAGTTATTAAGCTACAGCCGCTTTCCGCCTCAACTTCTCAAGTCTAGCTATCTTCGTCTAATTGAGCTTGATTACCTCACCAAAACCGGTCAACTTACTATATCAAAGCACACCGCTTTACTTCATATTATATCTTTATTGATCAAATAGGCAAAAACTAAATTTTTCTATCTATCAGCACTCTAGCCAGTAGACTGCTAATTATAATTCTGTTATTATCTTTTCATGCAACAAATTGTCGAAAAACCCTGGGGTCAGGAAATTCTCCTCTCTGAACCCGAGCTTCCCTATACCGCCAAAATCCTCTCTCTTCAACCCCAAGCTCGTCTCTCCCTTCAGTATCACGACCAAAAAACCGAAACTCTCACTCTTATCAACGGTCAAGCCAACCTTACCTTCGGTCCCGACCAAAATCAACTCCAAACCGTCTCTATGGTTCCTCAAACCGGCTACACTATCAAACCCACCATTCTCCATCGCCTCGAAGCTGTCACCGATTGCCAAATTTTTGAAGCCTCTACTCCCGAAAAAGGGACCACCTTCCGTCTGGAAGACGACTACGGTCGTTCCAACGAAATTAACAAATAGTTTTACCTTATGAACTTTATAACTTTATAAACTTTCAGACTAAAAATGAATTATATTCTCTGGTTTCATGAAATTAGTCGCGAAGATATCGCCAAAGTCGGGGGCAAAGGTGCCAATTTGGGCGAAATGTATAACCTGGGCATTCCCGTTCCCAACGGTTTCGTAGTTACCGCCGATGCTTATTTTGATTTCCTTAAGGAAAACCGCCTCCAACCCCAAATCCAAGACATTTTTAAAACCATTGATGTTGATCAGCCAGATCAGCTTCTCGCCGCTTCCAAAAAAATCAAATCTCTTATTAGAAAATCTGCCGTTCCCGAAAATATCGCCATTGCCGTCATGAAAGCCTACAAGCGTCTTTCCGATATCGGCGGTCTGAAAAATGTCCCGGTTGCCGTTAGGTCCTCTGCCACCGCCGAAGACCTTCCCGACGCCTCCTTCGCCGGACAGCAGGAAACCTTTTTAAATGTCATTGGCGAAGCCAATGTGGTTAACCGTCTTCGCGACACTTGGGCCAGCCTCTTCACTCCTCGGGCCATTTTTTACCGCCAAAAAAAACATTTCGATCACTTTAAGGTCGGATTAGCCACTCCCATCCAAAAACTTATCAATTCCGAAGTTTCGGGTATTGTTTTTACTGCCAACCCTGTCACCAACGATAAAAACCAAATCATTATCGAAACTGTCTGGGGCTTGGGCGAATATGTCGTCCAGGGTAAAGTTACCCCTGACCAGCATATTGTCGACAAAAATACTTGGAAAATTATTTCTAAATATACCGTTAAGCAGGATATCCAGCTCGTCCGGGCCGAAACCGAAACCAAAGAAATTGCCGTCCCCAAAAGCAAGCAGGATAAATTCAAAATTAGCGACCAGATGGCTATCAAGATTGCCAAGGTCAGCCAGAAACTCCATAATCACTACGCCCATCCCCAAGATATCGAATTTGCTATCGCCAAAAATAAACTTTACATCGTCCAAACACGCCCTATCACTACTGCTCTCATCAGTCAAAAAACTCTCGATCAGCAATCTACTATAATCAAACCAGCCGATTTTAAGGGAGACGCCGCTAGCCCCGGCACTGCCGCCGGGCCGGTTGTCATTATTGGCTCGCCCAAAGAAATTAGCCGCGTTAAAAAGGGCGATATTCTTGTCACCGACATGACTACCCCCGACTTTGTTCCTGCCATGAAAAAAGCCAACGGTATTATTACCAACAAAGGCGGCCAAACTTCCCACGCCGCCATCGTCAGCCGCGAACTCGGCGTCCCTTGCGTCGTCGGTACCAAAGTCGCCACCAAACTTCTCAAAACCGGTGATATGGTCACCATAAACGGCACCACTGGTGAAATCTGGTATGGCAACCTGACTGGTTCTTCTCCTAATACTCTAAAGCTCCAAAATTCTAAATCTCTAATCAAAACCGCCACCAAGCTCTACGTTAATCTCGGTGAGCCCGATCTGGCCGCCGATATTTCCCAACGCCCGGTTGACGGGGTTGGACTGCTTCGGGCCGAGTTTATGATGGCCGCCATCGGTATTCATCCTAAAAGGATTATCGCCGACGGCAAACAAAAATCATACATCAAAGAACTGGCCGACGGTATTTCCGCATTCTGCCGAAGTTTTAACCCACGACCCGTTATCTATCGGGCAACTGATTTCAAAACCAATGAGTATCGCTATCTTAAATATGGCAAACTTTACGAACCCGAAGAGCCTAACCCGCTTCTTGGCTTCCGCGGGGCTGTCCGCTATATCAATTCCCCTGATGTTTTTGGTATGGAGCTCGAAGCTATCAAGCTGGTCAGGAATAAATTAAATCTAAAAAATCTCTGGTTAATGATCCCTTTCGTCCGCACCCCGCATGAACTCTCCGAAGTCAAAAAAATCATCACCACCTCCGGCCTCCTCCGCTCTCCCACTTTCAAGCTTTATATGATGGTCGAAATCCCCAGCAATGTCATCCTTCTTGATAAATTTATTGATGTTGGCATTGACGGCATTTCCATCGGCAGCAACGATCTCACCATGCTCGTCCTTGGCCTTGACCGCGACAACAGCGAAGTCGCTCCCAACTTTAATGAAATGGATCCTGCCGTCCTTTGGTCTCTCCGCCGGGTCATTAAAACTGCCCGCAAAAGAGGCATTTCCGCCTCCATCTGCGGTCAGGCTCCCAGTAATCATCCTGATTTAGTCGACAAACTTGTCCGCTGGGGCATCACCAGTATCTCCGTTTCTCCCGACGCCATTGACCGCACCCGCGAAATCATCCGTTGGGCCGAATCCCGAAGAATCAAGAAAAAACGACGGTAATTTCCCCCTTAAGCTTCCTAGTCCTACCCGCATCCCTTATTTCCTCAAACTTCTTTGTCATCTCGCGGCAAATTTTAATCTCCACATTTTCTCCCCAAACCTCCTTTATTTCCGAAACCAGTTTTTCCGCTCTAAAAGGGGATTCATAAACCACTTTCGCTCCTTCAATATTTTTATACTTCTCTAAAACCTTTTTCCTTTCTCCTTTTTTCTTCGGCAAAAAACCCAAAAAACTAAACCTGCCGCACGGTAATCCCGCCAGCGCCAAGGCGTTTATCGCCGCGCACGGCCCGGGCAACGCTGTGTATTTTAACCCTAGTTCACGGCATTTTTTCACCAGCCTCCACCCCGGATCCGAAATTATCGGCATCCCGGCATTGCTTACTAACCCCACCTCCTTTCCCTCCTTTAACCAGTGTAATATCTCTGGCATCTTCTGCTCTTCCACCTCATCATAAAACGACACCAAAAACGGCTTATTTCTAATCCCCAAATTCTGCATCATTAATCCCGTTTTTCTGGTATCTTCACAAAGCAGTATGTCCGCTTTCTCCAAAGCTTCTCTCGCTCTAGCCGTAATGTCCCCCAAATTCCCAATCGGTGTCGCAATTATGTAGAGCATCTAATTAAACTGTCTAATAACCGCCACCACTTTCCCCCTGATCTCCACGTCTGTCACATACATTGGCGCCATCGTGCTATTGGCCGGCTGTAGCCTGATTCTGCTCGCTTCCCGATAAAACCGTTTTAAGGTAGCAAAGCCATTTTTCAACACCGCCACCACAATGTCGCCATTATTGGCCTCACTTTGTTCTTTTACTACCACATAGTCCCCATTCAAAATTCCGTCGTCTACCATCGAATCTCCCTTGGCCTGAAGCACATACGACTTGTCTCCGCTTTTCAAAAGCGCCATGTTCACCGCTAAAGTCGCATTCGGATCGCTGTATGGCTCAATCGGCGCCCCGCAGGCGATAAACCCCATTATCGGTAACTCGACTAATTGTCTCTCTTTCTGGCTTTCCCCTCCTGCCAACAGTTCAATTCCCCTCACTGCCCCCCGATACCTTCTGATAAAACCTTTCTTCTCTAAAACCGCCAAATGTTCATGGACTGTTGCCAAAGACGACAACCCTAAATATTCAGCGATCTCTGTCAAGGTCGGCGCCGAGCCTTGTTCCTCTATCCTTCGGCCAATATAATCCAAAATCTGTTTCTGTCTCCGGTAAAGCACTCTGGCCATACTTTCTTGATTTTTAATTGATAACTTAAAATTAGTAATTTCTTATTATCTAACATAATACACGAACAATACCCGAAGTCAAGAACCTAAACGTCTGTTATATTTAATTATGTCCTTCTTTATTATTCTTTTATTGTTTATTCTCGCCAACTTTCCTGTCCTTGGCGCCAACGAATTCCTCACCAAAGAAAAAATCACTTATCTGGTTGACACCTTAGGTAACGCCAATATCAACCAGGAAATTGAACTTACCAACCAACTACCAGACGTCTACGCCAAGGAATATCAAATCACCCTCTCTGGCAACAATATCAGCCAAATCACCGCCGCCGACGGGCTAGGGGATATCCTCCACCAAGTTGAACAAACCTCCAACGCTGTCAATATCAACCTTCGCTTTAACCAGCCCGCCATCGGCAAAAACCAAACTATTAAATTTAATCTCCGTTATTTCATCAAAGGTTTTGCCTTGTCTAAAGGCAATACTTGGGAAATCTCCTTGCCAGAGTACAAAAACATCGATAGTCTCGATGAACTTAACGCCATTATCAAAGTTCCTTCCCAATTTGGCAAACTTACTTATTCCTCTCTCCCTCTGCTTACCCTGCGCTATAACGAGTCCGAAAACCAAATTAGCCTTAGCAAAAACCAGTTGGATGACAAAACCCTTTTTGTCTTTGGCAACTATCAAATCTTTGACTTTAACCTCACCTATGATCTTAAAAACCCCACCTCTTCTCTCCTCAAAACCGAAATTGCCATTCCCCCCGACACCGACAGTCAATTAGTCGTTTATCAAACCCTTTCTCCCTTGCCCCAAAATGTTATCGTCGATCCAGACGGCAACTGGCTCGCCCAATATCTTTTAAATCCACAGCAAGAAATCTCGGTTAAGGCCAGCGGACAGGTAAAAATATTCCCTCCTTTATCCGCCAGCCATTCAAAAATCGATCTTGCTAAATTAACCAGCCCCCAACCTTATTGGCCTGTCGACGACCCCCGGATTCAGCAAATTGCCGCTACTCTTAATAGTCCCAAAGAAATTTTTGATTACGTCGTCAAGACTCTTAATTATAATTACCAGCTGGTTGATGGCTCTCCCCGTCGGCAGGGAGCCCTTGCCGCCCTTGATTCCCCCAGCCAATCCCTTTGCACTGAATTCAGCGACCTTTTTGTCACCCTAGCTCGAGCCAAAAACATTCCCGCCCGGGAAGTTGAAGGCTTCGCTTATACCAACAATCCCAAAATCAAACCTCTTAACCTCGACACCGACATTCTTCACGCTTGGCCGCAATACTACCACTCCGGAAAAAATACATGGATATCGGTTGATCCCACTTGGACCAAAACCACCAACGGCATTAACTATTTTAACGATCTTGATCTTAACCATTTTACCTTTGTCATCCACGGCCATAATAGCCAATACCCTCCTCCCCCCGGATCCTATAAATCAGATCCCAATAACCGGTCGGTTTCCGTCGACTTCGCTAAATCAGAAATCCGCCCCGAAGCCCTCGCCATCCAGCTCAAGCCCCACCGCTACCGGCTTATCGTCTCCAACCCTAACGGCATCTCTCAAAACAATCTTCTGATTAAACTCGACAATTCTACTTGGTCTCGATCAATTGAATTCCTGCCTCCCTTCGCCTCCGCTACTATCGACCTCCCCGCCATGTCCTTTTTTGCTTCTCTCCTCCCCAAAAACCAGCAACTTCACTTCCATATCCAAAGTCACCAATATTCTCTCGATTACTATCCCCACTTTGTTAACTTAAGCCTAAGCATTGCCCTGTCTATGATAATCTTAAGTATCGGCGGTATAATATTGGTCACCAGAATTACCCATGCGAAAAATACTTAGGTACACCCTCCTCCATCTCTTTGCCCTTATCACCGTTAATCAGCTTTGGCAGAACCTCACCTTTGCCAACCAAATTCCTACCTTGATTAAAGTCTCTTTTATCCTCACCGTCTTTGAGCTCGTCCTGAAGCCTGTCGTCAAATTTTTACTCTTGCCCATTAACATTCTCACCTTGGGAACCATCCGTATCTTCATCAACACTCTCGGCCTTTATCTGGCTGTTTTTCTGCTGGATGACTTTTCCGTCAATTCCATTTCTCATTCTCGTTTTAGCGCCGAAGGGTTTTCTGCCTTTCTTATCACTTCGCTTAGTCTTAGCCTTGTCTTCTTTGTCTACCAGCGAATCTTAAGAAAATGAAAACTTCTCTAACCATCTTCCAAATTATCATTTCTCTTGTTATTACTGCCTTAATTTTCCTCCAATCTCAAAACGATACTGAATCGCGTTCCAACATTCTCACCACCGTCAACACCCAAAAACGCGGCTGGGAGAAAACCCTCTTCTCTATTACCCTCATTCTGCTCGCCGTCTTCCTTGTTTCCTCAATTATCCAAACCCTTATCTAGCCCCTTGATTAGCAAAATCAAATTCAAAATCGAGATTCTTTTTTTGTATCTCAAAAAAAATCTCCTTTTTTTAGTTCTTGGCCTCATCCTCGGCTCTCTGGTCTACTTTTACCATCAACCACTCCTCTCCCTTCTGCTTCTCCTTAACTCATCTCCTCAAAGAATTGGCATCGAAGGTTTATATACCAAAGACAACATCCCTTCGGAAATCACCAAACTTGTCTCTTACGGCCTAACCATCACCACCGAAAACCACAAAAGTTCCCTCTCGCCCTTAGTCAAATCCCTTGATATTCAAAACAATAATCTTGATTATATTTTTCATCTTCAAGACAATCTGTTTTGGCATAACGGCAAAAAATTTACCGCCTATGACGTCAATTATCAAATCTCCGGCTTAAAATTCTCTGTCATTGATCCCTACCAGCTCAAAATCTCTACTGAAACCACCTTCGCCCCGCTTCTCTCCCTTCTCAGTCGGCCCTTGCTCAAAGGCAAGATCGGCTTAGGCCCCTATCGAATCAAAAAAATCGACTACCGCGATGGCTTTCTTCGCCAAGTCATACTCCAGCCCCTAGATAGTTCCCAAAATATTGTTTATCGCTTTTATTCAAATGAACAACTTCTCCTCACCGCCTTTAAAACCGGCGCCGTTGACCAAATCAGCCTCTCTCGTTTACCTTCGGAAATGCTTAAATGGGCTAATACCAAAGTCAGCCAAAGTGTCGACACTAATCACCAATATTCGGCTGTCTTTTTTAACACTGAAAAAATTAACAATAAATCCATCCGCCAAGCATTAGCCTATGCTATCCCCAAAACCGAAGACCGCAACGAGCGTTGCCTTGGGCCAATTTCCCCCAATTCATGGGCCTACAACCCTTCAGTTAAGGAATATCTCTACAACCCCGCTAAGGCCAAGGAAATGTGGGACAAGGAAAAAGACAATCAGTTAAAGAAAATCAGCCTCTCTGTCAGCGATCGGGACCTGCTCACTGCCGCCGAAGACATCAAGTCGGCTTGGAAAAGAATCCTCAACATCGATACCACCATCACCATTGAGAATCGCCTCGATACCCAAAATTTTGAAGCCGTCCTCGCCTACGGCGGCATTCCCGACGATCCTGACCAATATCCTTTCTGGCATTCCCTTCAAACCCAAACCAATTTAACCAAAATTAAACACCCTCAAATCGACAAACTCCTTGAAGAAGGTCGTCAAACCATCGACCAGCAGGAACGCAAGAAAATTTATCAAAACTTTCAGCGAATCCTCCTCGAAGAATGTCCCGCTGTTTTTTTAACTTACCCTACCATCTACACTCTTAATCGCTTAAAATAATCAAATGGCTATTAATCAAAACCAGCCTCAAAAAATTGATTATATAGGCATCGGCTTGATTAGCCTCCTTTTTGTTTTCCTCCTCTACGCCGGCTACCTCTCCTATAAAAGCATTGACTGGACTGTCCTTAAACGCCTCGAATCCCAACCGCTCATTCTTCCGCCGCCGGCCACCCCATCAGCTCAAATTTCCACATCCTCAGCCTCTTCTTCATCCACTTCACCATAAGCAATTAGACATCTAACTTACTCAGTTAAACCAGCCCTCCTCATCTTCTCTATAATTTGCCCGTTCCTTGTTTTCACCTCTTCTATTCTCCGTCTCGGCAAAACCACCCAGTCCGGGAATTTCTGTCTATTTTCAATTACCAGATAACTCAATCCCTCCTTCAGCGCCCCCAAATCATCCCAGTCAACCTCATCCAAACCAAAAGAATCACTCTTATCCGTCCCTAACGATAAATGAACCCCCACCGTCCTTACCTGATCCAACAGGCTCTTGCATTTCTTGACCACCTCCTTCCACCTTCTTCCATTAGCAGAATATTCATGAAACAAATCAAACATGATTCCCGCCTCCACCCCCTCTCTTTCAATTTCTTTTACCAACCCTACCACCCTTTCGGCCGAACCCAAAACAGAGTTATTCTCTATCATCACCCTTCCTTTCTTTACCCCCAAAAAGCAAGCCCGTCTCTCGCCCGCTTCCTTTTCGTGTATCAAAATATAATCCACTTTGCTGGCATATCGTATTAAAACATTCGTCGGAATCAAAGCCTGGTTCATCAGCCAGTAGTTAAAATTCCCAACCGGATCAACTCTTGACGACATCCGGCCATGAATACCTGCCACTCTGCCCTCTTTAATTATCTTCTCTAAATCTACCCATCTCCAAGCCAACACTTCGCACCGATATTCATTCGACCACCATTTTTGTACTTCTCTGGGATTTCCCAAAGCTCCCGCCAAATCAGTCGAAACACAAATCTCCAACTTATTCCTAGCCATATTAAATTATATCGTCTTGATAAAAAACGACTTCCCGTTTTCTATTTTATACTCCTTAAAACCTTGATTCAGGCAAAAAGCATACATCTGGGGAAACTTATCTTTATAAGTGTTTAGGGTCAGATATCTAAACCCCTTGCTTATCGCAAATTTCCATATCACCCCGTACATCTTTGTCCATACCCCCAATCTTCTATGGCTTTCCAACACCCCCGCGTTCCAAATATGAAATTTCTCTTTTTTGGGATAACACACAGCGTATCCCACCACCATCTTGCCGTCCTTTGCAGTAATCAAAAGCCCTCCGCTCTTGATTACCTCCTGCCAATCATCTTTGTTATGATATCTTCTCGCTTCAGATAAAGAAGGCTTAAAAACCTTATTCGAGACCTCTATCGCCTCGTCCAGCTCTTCTAGTTTGTTTAGGTCTACAACTAAATTCATGTTGGGAACCGTGGTCAAATTTTGAACCTATTTTAAGACAAATTCCCCTCATATTCTATAACCAATCCCACCCCGGTCTTTCTATTTCCTTAATTTTACTTTTAAGCATCTTATATAGTCCGTCCTCTAAAACTGTCTGCCATGTGCCTTCGTAGTAGTGAATTTCTGCTTCGCCGTCTACCCAGTTTTTGGTGTAAAATTTTACCAGAACAGTGTCTTTGGTATTCTCGTATCTTTCGGACTTGATCACGTTAACATCCAAAACATCCTTAAATCTATTCGTCCATTCTTCAAAATTGGTCTTCTTCAAATACTCGCGGCTTAAAAGATTAAAACCGTCCTTCATTCTTCTCGCCTTTAGGTAGGTGTAAAAGGCTCTAACCGCTTCCTCTGGTGAAATTGAAGCATCCACCTCGATTTTAGCCACGCCTTGGTCTGTAAAAGAAGGTATTAATGCCTTCGCGTCAGAGCCAATGATAAAGAGCGACAAACCGGCAAGGCTCATGGTATTAACTCCAACTACTTGTCCGCACTGGTCGGCTATAGGCCCGCCGCTCATGCCTTCAACCAAGCTTATATCTGTCTGAATATATCCTGCAGGGAAAGATCTTGGTTTTCTGAATTCTACAAATTTGCCTCTAAGTATTGTCGCCTTCCCGCTTAAACCCGTGCCCAGCGGATAGCCGGCAGAAACAAGCGGTTCTTCTTCAGAAAAATCAACCTTGTCAGGCAAAGGCAAAACCAGCTGGGGAAAATTTTTTTCTGTAAAAAGCAGGGCTAAATCGGCATCCTTGTTGCCAAGTATTTTTGTCGGGGTAAAAAAATCGCCGTTGGGAAGAATAACTTTTGGGCTAGGCTCACCGGCAATTACATGGAAGTTGGTTAGAATCTGGTTTTCGGCAACAAAAAATCCCGAGCCTTCAGAATAGCCGCCCACTATTCGCACCACGGAGTTTTGTAATCGGTCGCGAGTGCCCATTGAACATAAAAACTTTCCCCACCGACCGTATTGCCTTTCTAGGTAATCGCCGATTACAATCAATGAGGCTACTAAATACAAACCAACCACCACGATAACGATAGATTTTAAAAAACTCTTAAGACTCTTGAACGGATAAACAATACAGTCAAAGATAAGTCCGATAAAAGCAATGATTAGCCTTATCAGAAACTTAATAAAATAATAGGCAGAATAGGTCAATAATTTAACAGGGAAAAGGTAGGGTGGAAAAAGCAGTTTTTTAAAATAAAACCTTAATCCGCAAACAAGATTTTCCCAACGGGATCTAACATTATTTGCTAATCTGTCAAAATAATCCATATTCTTACTTGTTGCCCCGCATGGATTCGAACCACAATAAACAGCTCCAAAGGCTGCTGTCCTACCATTAGACGACGGGGCAATCAGCTTCTATTTTACCTTCAATCTACCCTTATTTCCACTTCTTACCAAAGCAATCGCTCCCTTTTGTATACCCCGCCGCCGCCGCTTCTTTTTCCGTGCAAAACCACCTGTCGCCCAAATATAATTGGACCAAGGTATTATCATATTGCCCGCAACCGGGAAACCGGTAATACTTCTCTCCATAACCTCCCAACTGATTTCCCTTAATCACGCATTCTGGATTTTTCTGGTTTTTCGTTTGGGTGCATTCTTCACCAAAGATACCTAATTTTTTCTCCTTGGCTTTTTCTCCAGCCGCCATCAGCCTCTCGCCTTCCGCGCCCCCTCTGGCATAATACGCCCAGCCCAATTCCAGCATCTGTTCGCTTACCAGTCCTTGCTCGTTATAAACCAATGCCACTCCCCGCCCGTATTCGTCTTTAACTGTCGTTTTGATATATAAATTTCGATCCATTATCAGCAAACCCAGAGCCTTTTTGGATTCCTCTCCTCCACACTTGGTCAAATCCGGCGCGTCAACATAGGCTAACCTTATTACCTGTTTATCGGTCGTCATAAAAGTATCGCCGTCGATTATTTTCTCTACCCTATACGCCGGTACCAAAATCGGTCTTCTGTTTTTTCCGCTGCTTAGCCACCATATCCCGCTAATCGCCAGCGCCGCTACCCCTACTGCCGCCACCCCTCTCTTTTTACCCTTCTTTTTCTGTTTCACTGTTAACTATCAACTGTTGACTCTCGACTGTCTAGTGCCGACGAGAGGAGTTGAACCTCCACGCCTTGCGGCATACGCACCTCAAGCGTACGTGTATACCAGTTTCACCACGTCGGCAACACTTTGGAAATATTATACCAATAATATAGTTAAAGCCACGCTAATTTACGGAGTAAATTTTACCCAGTGGTCGTTGAGGGACTCGGACCCCCGACACCATCGATGTAAACGATGTGCTCTACCAACTGAGCTAAACGACCAACAGCAGAATTATATCCTATCCACCCATCCCATCCAAAATTTCCCAAAAACTTTTGAGCGAGAGAAGGGACTTGAACCCTCGGCCTGTCGCCTTAGGCGACCGTTCTCGCCAACTGAATCTTTAACCACGCCCGACCTCTTCCTGATTTCAGCTCCCTTTCTCTTTCTATTGCTTCAATCCTGTTTGTTTTGTTTTCAAAATAAACCAATTCAAAAGGTGTAGTAGCAGAAGTATATTTTGATCTCCCGCTATTATGCTCTTCCAACCTCCTTTCTAAATTGACCGTTTGTCCCACATACAATCTACCGTTTTTTAAGCTCCTCAAAACATAGACAAAATACATCTGGAGCGAGAGAAGGGACTTGAACCCTCGGCCTTCTCCTTGGCAAGGAGACGTTCTAGCCAACTGAACTACTCTCGCGCTAGGTGCCGAAGGCTGGACTCGCCCCGCCGCCGCGGGGTTGGAGACCAGTTCGGTGTGCCGAAGGCTGGACTCGAACCAGCATCCCAGGTTTTTCAGACCAGTGCCGTGACCATCTTGGCTACTTCGGCTTATGCCCTATTATACTTAATACTTAATACTTAATACTAGATACTAAGTTTAGTGCCAGGGGAGGGAGTCGAACCCACATGCCTTGCGGCACGCCGTTCTGAACGACGCTTGTCTACCAATTCCAACACCCTGGCCGAAATTCTTGAGCGGGATATGGGAGTCGGACCCATCTATTCAGCTTGGAAAGCTGACGTTGAACCGCTCAACTAATCCCGCAATTCACCTATTTTATCAAACAAGTCGGGCTTGCCCGGCGAAGCACGGTCAAAGACAACATTTCCGCCCGAGACGGATTACGTTGTCGGGGATGGGAGATTCGAACTCCCAACCTCATGGTCCCAAACCACGCGCGCTAGCCAATTGCGCCAATCCCCGGTGCCGCGGGAGGGAATCGAACCCACATGGTCGGTTGAGGACCACAAGATTTTAAGTCTTGCGCGTATACCAGTTCCGCCACCACGGCAAAATATCGATTTTGCCACTTATTATATAATTCTATCCATGCTATCACAACCTACCTTTGTCCCCGTCGGCACCCAAGGCACCGTTAAATCCCTTACCCCCGAAGACTTAGAATCTATTGGTGTCGAAATTTTCTTTTGTAACACCTATCATCTCTATCTCCGCCCCGGAGATCGCTTAATTAAAAAATTCGGCGGACTTCACAAATTTACCCGCTGGAAAGGTCAGTTAATCACTGACTCCGGCGGCTTCCAAGTATTTTCCTTAGCCAAAGAACACAACGGCGCCGGCAATTTAGTCAACATCAGTGAGGACGGCGTTGAATTTCGTTCCCACCTTGATGGCTCGCTTCATTTCTTTACCCCCGAAAAATCGCTTCAAATCCAACATCGCCTCGGCGCCGACTATCTTATCGCCTTCGACGAATGCGCCCCCTATCCCGCCACTAAAAAATATGCCCAACAAGCCCTCGATCGTACCCACCGCTGGGCTATCCGCTCTCTTAAAGAACACCAAAAATTAAATCAAAAATATCATCAGAACCTGAAACTCTACGGCGTTGTTCAGGGTGGCTATTTCAAAGACCTCCGCCGCCAATCTGCCGAATTTATCTGTTCCCAAAATTTTGACGGTATCGCCATCGGCGGTGTTTCTGTGGGTGAACCAAAAAACAAAATGCGTGACGCCGTTTCCTGGGTTATCGACATCCTTCTTAAAACCCAAAAACCAATCCATCTTCTTGGAGTAGGGGAGATCGATGATCTTTTTGATTTCTTTGGTATCGGCATCACCTCTATGGACTGTACTCTTCCCACCCGCCTTGGTCGTAGCGGCCAATTCTTGCACCGCTCTGAAAACCAAAAACAAGACTTGCGTAATAAATTCAGAAATCAAATCATGTCAGCTAAATATAAATCCGACCCAACCCCGCTTGATCCCCGCTGTCATTGCTATACCTGCACTCATTACGATAAAGCCTATCTTCATCACCTTTTTAAAGCCCAAGAGTTGCTCGCCTACCGTTTATTAACTATCCACAATCTCTCCTTTGTGATTAATCTTACCCAACAAATCCGCGATTCACTCAAAAATAACACCTTTAAGGCACTCAAATACTCATGGCTCGGACGATAAATCCCGCAGAGACGCCCCAAGGGGGCGTCTCTGCAAAAAAAATGAAAAATAAATATTTTTCGGTTTTTAATTTCGGCTGTCGCGTCAATGCCGCCGAAACCAACCAATTTTCCCAACTGCTTCTTGATAACGGGTACATTCCCTCTGCAACCGACGACCCACCGTCTATCATCTTTGTTAACACCTGTTCTGTCACCAAAAAAGCCAACATTGAATCATTAAGCCGTATCCGTGTCCTCCGCCGCCGATATCCCCGTGTTCCCATCCTCGTTTCCGGCTGCAGCGATCTTGCCAAAATAAAAAAACTCCCCGGCGTTTTTATTTTTGACAATCTCCAAAAAGAAAAAATCTTAAGCCTCATCAGCCGCTATACTCCCCAAATTAGCGACAAATATTCCCACTCTCATCGCTATATTCTCAAGGTCCAATCCGGCTGCAACCATTTTTGCGCTTACTGCCTCGTCCCTTACCAGCGTCCCTATCTTTTTTCCTTGCCCATCCCCCAAGCCATAAAAACAGTCAACTCTGCTTTGCAAAGTGGCTACCAAGAAATCATTATTACCGGCACCAATTTAAATCTCTACCAACCCGGTCTTTCCAATCTCCTTGAAGCCTTGCTTACCCAAACCAAAATTCCTCTTGTCTCTTTCGGTTCCGTTCCCTTAAATTGTATCAACGATAAATTTCTTCAACTCCTTTCTACTTTCCACTTTCGACTTTCGACTTATTTACATATCCCTCTTCAATCCGGTTCCGACCGTATTCTAAGGCTCATGCACCGTCCCTACACTAAAAAAATTATCTTAAAAAAACTCAATTTACTAAAAAATATTTCTCCCCGCCCTGTCAAGGGAGGGATCGGAGGAGGGTTTAAGTTGGCCACTGATATTATCGTCGGCTTCCCCGGTGAAACCGATGCCGATTTTCAGGATACACTCGACCTCTGCCGCCAAATCGGCTTTGCCAAAATCCATCTTTTTAAATTTTCCCCCCGTCCCGGCACCCAAGCCTGGAATTTATACCAAAACAGTCCCAAGATTAGTCCAATCATTATCAAATCCCGCTTGCTCCAACTCAAAAAACTTTCTTCTCCAACTTCTCAATCCGCCTAGTATTAGCAATAATCTGAAAACTAGCAACCTCCCTAAATTCTCTTTCATCTCTGATCTCCTTAGTTAACACCTCAACTGCATCAACTATGTCCGACTTCCATTTAAACATTTTACCCTCAATTCCGTCATTATATACATTTCGCATCGATCAAATCCCCAATTTGTTTCAAACCTTTCTGATCCACAATTTATTCTATCACCAACTTTCTCCCGCCAAATTCTTGTAATTTTCCTTACCAACTGTTACAATCCGCCATGCCACTTTCAATTGAAAGAACTAGCAAAGTTCTACCTAGCAATATTGTCAATAGAATCGTTATAAATCCCAATGACGAGGGGGATAGTGTTGAATTTACATACGGGGATAAAAACCTCCTTCTCTTCGCGTCAGGAATAGGATTTAGCGGAGTAATGAATGTACGCGTTATTGATATAACCCGCCGAGAAAAACCTGTTGAAATAGGTAACGGATGCGATCTTAGAAAGTGGGGTGGCCCCAAAACAGGCACACTGGCCACAAGAGAACAAGGAATCCCAGATTTAAGAGTATCGCTCATAAGACGAAATCCCAAAAAGTAATTTTTGTCAATCATCTTCCAAACCACACTTCCATCTCATCAAACACCATAAATTTAAACGACACCTCTTGCCCCGGAAATCTGGCATTTTTCCCCCAAATCAACGCTCTGTTTACGTCTTCTCTCATTTCATTGGAAATCCTTGCCAACACATCCTCCAGTTTCTGTCCCCTTTTCATAATCAACGGCTCCTGATAGTCAGCCTTGCCCGATCTTTCTCTTTTTAGATACACCCTTACCAATCCCAGCTCCTGCCAAATCCTTTCTTTTAATTCCTCTATTCCTATTCCCTTCTCCGCACTTATTAATAGCGTATCCTTACTTTCAACTTTTAACTTTCGACTTTCGACTTCAGGGTTGTCAATTTTATTGACAACCCGTACTACCGGCATATATTTCCGGCTCTTGCTCAAACCATCAATCAATCTATCCACCGAATCTATCTTCTCGCCAAAGATTATCACCGCGTTGTCGATTCCCATTTCCTCCGCTATCTCTGTCACCAGGTCTTTTCCTATGCCGCCAAATTGGTTTATTACTTGTATCCCCCCTTTGGCCATCCTGTTAATCTGAATCTTCGGCGGCCTCTCCCCCAGCCTGATTCCCGTCAGATACAACTCTCTCTCAATCTTCTCCAGCCATTCCACCCGCCCAACATCAGTTATTAGCACTGCCAAATCCGCCGCCCTTACCACCGAAATCACCTTTCTCCCAAATCCTTTATTATCACTCGCTTTCTCTACAATCCCGGGTAAATCCAAAAGTTGAATCTTTACTCCTTTGTATTCCATCATTCCCGGTACTACTCCCAAAGTGGTAAAGTCATAATTTCCCACCTTAGACTCGGCATTCGTGACCTTGTTTAATAATGTCGATTTCCCCACATTTGGTAATCCCACCAGCACTACCGACGCATCCCCCGAATGCTTGATCGCATAACCCCCGCCTCCGCTACCCCCTTTACCAGGGGACCCATTTAGTTCTTCTTCTAATTTTGCCAATTTTGCTTTCAGAACTGCATGATGATGTTCGCTTGATTTATCATATGGCGTATCGCGGATTTCTTTCTCCACCCGCTTGATTTTCATTTTTATAATTTCTTCCTTGTTCATTTTTGCGGTAAAATTAACCGTATTATATGAAAAAATTCCTGCGTTTTCTTATTATACTTAATACTTACTACCTAATACTTAATACTAATGTTTTTGCCTCCGGCAAAAACATCTTCGGTCTTCATTTGACCCAAACCTCCGATATTCATTCCGGCAAAGATATTATTAACTCTTCCGGCGGCGACTGGGGCTGGGTTACTATCGTCATCCGCGCCGATCAGCTAAATCGCCAATTATGGCAAGAATTTTTCGACAACTGCCGGCAGTATCACCTCATCCCCATCCTCCGCCTCGCTACTCTCATGGAAAACGATATCTGGAAACGCCCAGAATATTCCGACATCGACACCCTTACCTCTTTTCTCAATTCTCTTAATTGGCCCACCGCCCAGCAACATCTAATTCTCTTTAACGAAATTAATCACGCCTCCGAATGGGGTGGGGGAGTCGACATCAAAAATTTTACCGATACCACTCTCTATGCCATCGACAAACTCAAAAGCCTGAATCCAAATTTCTTCATTTTAAGCTCTCCTCTTGATCTCGCCGCCCCTGAAAAACCACCCCTATTCAAATCTGCCGACAATGTCTACCGGGAAATTTACTCCTATCGCCCTGAATATTTCCAGCTAATTGACGGCCTCGCCTCTCACTCTTATCCCAACCACGGCTTCGTTGGCAAACCTACCGACACCGGCCGGCACAGTATCCGCGGCTACGACTGGGAGCTAAATTTCTTAAAAAATCTTGGCATCAGCAAAACCTATCCTATCTTTATCACTGAAACCGGCTGGCCTCACCGAGAGGGAGAATCCAAAAACAACCACTACTACTCAGTTATCACTGCCGCCAACTTTCTCGAATCTGCCATAAAGATCTGGTCCGAAGATAACCGCATAATCGCCGCAACACCCTTTATTTACAATTACCCCCATCCTCCTTTTGATCACTTCTCTTGGATGGATAAAAACGAAAAACTCTACCCGGAATACCAACAGATCGTCAATCTTACCAAAACTCCTAACGTCCCGCTCCAGCTCACCAAATTTCGTCTCCAAAAAATCAATCTTCCGTTCCTCGTCCTAACCGGCAACGAGTATTCTGGCAGTATCATCTTAACCAATACCGGTCAGTCAATTTGGGGCGAAAAACCGTTTTGTCTCTCTCCCCAAGCCTCGCCCAATGTTGACCTTGAAGCCATCTGTTTAATCAACGGTCTGGTTTACCCCGGTCAAAACCATCAGTTTAATTTCAAATTCCAAGTTCGCCAAGCCGCCGATAATTCAAAAACCCATCTTTCCTGGCAAGACCTACCCCAATTTGAAATTGTTCCTTTTTACGGCGGCGCTTCTCTCTATCACCCAAAAACCGATATCAAATCCAACATCGCTCAATTTCTAAAAACTCTCCGTTTCTTGCTTAAGCAATCTAAGTAACACAAATCACCTAAAACCTTGTGAGTCGCGTGGGACTCGAACCCACGACCAGAGACTTAAGAGGTCCCTGCTCTACCAACTGAGCTAGCGACTCTAATTTAGTTTACAGTTTACAATCAACTGTCAACTGTCTGGTGCGCCCAGAGGGAATCGAACCCCCATCACTAGTTCCGAAGACTAGTACTCTATCCGTTGAGCTATAGGCGCTAATCAGCCCACAGACAACAGTAAACAGTTAACTGTCCAGTATCCCCAGCAGGAATCGAACCTGCGACCTGTCGCTTAGAGGGCGACCGCTCTATCCAACTGAGCTATGGGGACAATTGGATTATTTTACCAACAAAACTGCTAAAATACTCATAAGCCGCGGTGTTGGAATTGGTAGACAAGCACGGCTTAGAACCGTGTACCCTCAAAAGGTGTAGAGGTTCAACTCCTCTCCGCGGCACATCTGTTACACTAAATCATGCTTTGGCTTTTTCCGGTGGTTGTCGCCCTAGCTCAAAACCAAAACCCCTCATTATTCTCCCAATACCAAACAGATTACCTCTTTCAACGCGACCGATATATCCAAAGTTATCAAATCTACCTTGACAAAAAGGATATCGACCAACAATACCGCTCCATCGCCACCCAAAAAGACAAAACCATGGCCGCCCAACAGGCCATCACTGCCCGCAATCTAATGCTAAAAACCTACCTTATGGCTCTCCGTGTCAAACTCGAGGATTACAAAGCCGCCAATCCCGAAACTACTTCAACCATTCAAAACGATCTATCTTCTCACGAGAGTTGGTTGGAATCTAACCAAGATCTTCTTTCCCGCTACGTCCCTATCCAACAATCTGTTTATAGCGCTCTGGTCCAGCATCAAATCAACCGCCAGCAATCCGCCCTGCTCCTTCTTCAAAGCCTCGCCAATCAAATCAGCGACCCTCTCCTAGACACCCTCCCTCAAAAATATCCCCAAATCAACTCTCATTTCCAAAAAGCCGCCCAATTTTACCAAAAAAACCAATATTCCTCGTCCTCATTTAACAACTTTTATCCCGAAGCCCAAAACGAGCTGCTTAAATCCCAAAAACTCCTAAACGATATTTATCAAACCCTCCTTTATGCTATCCGCCACTGAATTGCCTCCAGACCAAACCAATCCCCAATATCACCCCCGCCAAATATCTCTCATCATTCCTAAAAATCCTAAAATAATTATTCTCCTTGTCTTAACCGCTCTCATTCTTATCCTCCTCTTTCTCAATCTCATCTTTTCCTCCTCTCGCCGACCTCCCGCCGCCAACCCTTCCACCCCCGCCCCTGTCTC
>Ga0067045_1029396_pt1 | contig 21082 bp, 13 predicted proteins | sample TerdegcTABiofilm_FD_59184 | JGI IMG/M metagenome (GOLD analysis project Ga0067045, IMG submission 59184) | Combined Assembly of (Gp0054472, Gp0054536) Wastewater bioreactor microbial communities from Singapore -Terephthalate degrading...
TAACCCCTGGATTATTCTGAAAAAAACAAAGTAAAATTTCTTTATTTTAGAGCCCAAGTTAAAATTTGAATATTTAACCCAAAAGCCCTCCAAAATCAGATGGCTTTTTAAGTGGTAACTAAATAATGAATTTCAAAAAAAGCCTCAATAGATTCTTATTTGAGGTATTCGGGCTTTATTTTGATGATGATTTAGAAGAAAAGGCAAAACAATTTTATCATCAATATTATTCCGATACCGATATAAGTGCAGGACTTACGCTCAAAATCGGGGAAACAGGTATGAAATCGTCATCCTGAATCCTGAAACCAGTTCAGGACAGGCTTTGTTTCAGGATCTGTTGGAACCGGTATAAAATCTGGGTTTTGGTAATAAAAGGCGTAACTCCTGTAAGTGAAAAAACCGTCACTCCTGAACCCTGAAACGAGTTCAGGGCAGGCTTCGTTTCAGGATCTCTGGGAATCGGCATGAAATCTGGGTTTTGGTATAAAATGGCGTAAATCCTGACTGGACAGACTCGTCTGACGCCGGTTCTACTGACAGTAGCCCTGGCATCCTGCCAGGGTTATATCAGATTCCAATGCCAATTGGTATAAGAGAGAAGAACAACCATAAAAAAATAGCAGGTACTTCCCGCCCCCATTGAAACAGGGTTTAATCCGCACAAAATTAGAAGTATTCATTCAGTCCCCCCGTCATTCCGAACCCGTGAAACAAGTTCAGGGCAGGCTTGTTTCGGAATCTGAGGCACAAGATATTGTATAGATTCTGAAACGAGTTCAGGATGACGGGATTCTCCGCCAGAGGACTGAATATATACCTTTTTTATATTTTCCCTCTCCGGGAGTAAAAGTAAACGCATATATTAAAAAGATTTACTTTTTAACCGAACTTTTTTCTCTCCTCCGGGATATTTTATCACTAATTCCATATCGAATGTGATAACTCCTTTGTCGTCTATACTGATGCCGTTATTCCCGATTATTTCGTATTGAGCCGATTGAAAAAGGGAGTAGGTCATACCGTTGTCCCATGTTGCCACAGGATTTATTATGAAGTGAAGGTTTTCTTCCGGCGATGAAGAGACTTTTTCCCGATAGTGTCCCTTTTCCTTGTTGATAAATTCGGCATCGGCTTTGACACTGATGATCTCCTTGGCGGGTTTGCCTTTGAACATTATGAAAGGGGATGCCAGTCGTTCAGACCAGTCCTTTTCGTTGTGATTGCCGTTTTTTACCTCGTAGTATGCCAGTTCCTCGCCGTATTTGTATCCCTTTTCCAGGAGGAGTCCTATGGCGGTGCGGGTGGTATCCTGCCATTCGTTGGTTCCCTGATCTATCCATATTTTTATATTTTCGCATTTGGGATTATTTTCGATGTCTTTTAATATGGAGCCATCGGCAACCCAGAAGGAAGGCGACATAACACCTGCCACACAAAATTCATCGGGATAATTCATAATAGTCCACATAGCGAGGAGTCCTCCCATGGAAGAGCCTATTACCGCCCTATTCTGCCGATCTCCTTTGATTCTGTATTTTGACTCGACGTAGGGCATCAGTTCTTTTGTAAGGAATTCGCAAAACTCCCGTGCCTTGCCTCCTCCTATGTCCGCCTGACGATAGGGGGAATATTCGTCCAGTCGCTGAGGGGAGTTATAGATTCCCACGATGATAACAGGCTCCATTTTCCCCTCTTTGCAGAGTTTATCCGCCACTTCATCGGCGTGCCATTCTCCGGCATAGGAGAGTCGGTCGGAAAAGAGGTTCTGTCCGTCGTGCATATATATTACGGGATATTTTTCATTCTGTTTATTGGTGTCATAATATCCGTCGGGGAGGTATATCAGCATCTTTCTCCCCTTGAATTCGTCCTTGACCACGTTCTTATGCCTGGCGGCGGCGGTTATTTCCTTCTCGGAGGGATTTCCTTCCGGAGGTATAAACTTTACTTTAAACGTAATATCGCACAGGGGATCACAGGGGATCTCCGCCGTATTACTGTCTCCCGACAGGGTTAGCAGAAGTTTGAAGTTCTGTTCGTTAAAATATCTGCCCCATATTTCCGTCTTTCCGTTTTTTAATTCCGGTGACGGTGTAAGTTCCCATCGGAGTTTGATCTTATCAATCATCTCTTCTGCCCGGATATTACTTATTTCTATACTTTTGATTTTTGAACGGGCGGATATATTCCGCGATAGCAAGTTTATCAATAGGGCAACAGCCAGCACCAGGAAAATAACTACTATCAGTATATACAGGGGTTTCATTCTTTGTCCTCCCAGGTGATTTTGGTTAAGTTTTTATTCTACAGGACTTACGCTGTTTTTTGCTAAAATCCTGATTTCATGCCGATTGCCAGAGATCCAGAAACAAAGCATGTCCTGAGCTGTTTTTAGGATGACGATTTTATGCCGTTTTCATCGAATTTGATCGCGACTCTTGATTCTATAACAACCGGTTCAGTAGTTTGCCCAGTATAGCCGGTGGTAGGAGGGGTTTCCCAGGTAGTAGAGGGGGGACAGGTATTGAGGGGAATAAAGCATGGTAACTCCTCCTGCTTGAATCTCGATATTTTGTTTGCATATCAGGGAGCCTTTCAGGGTCCAGCGGCTTTGATCCAGAGGGGCTTTGAAATCGCCTTGACAGAAGATCAATCCCTGGAATATCTGATCCCGGTATTTTATGCCATAGGGAGAGGTTTCGGGAGTCTTTACGACATCTTCGGCTTTTTTTGTGAAGGAATCTACGGCGAACAGGTAAACAACGGTATTTTTTCTGTCGCGGGCGGATTTTACTTTATCGCATGTATTGTTCAGCAGTTCCCGCAGAAGTTCTCTCTGCCGGTTATCGTCGTAGGAGAAGCCCATTTCTTCGTTAGACAGGATCTCCGTCAGGGAGGCTTCCAGGGTTTTTTCCGGGTTTAGGGGGATTTTATTATTCAGCAGAATATCCTCGGTTTTTTTGTCCAGGGGGATCATTTTGAATCCTTTTTCCTGTCGGGCGTCACGGCTAAGGTAATTCAGGATGGACAGGGCGATGTAACCGGAGGGATTTTTTCCGGTTTTATCGGGGGTATTTTGTATAGTTATATCTTTTCCGGCAAAAAGGAATATGTTCTGTTCCTGGGGAGACAGAATGGAAGTCCCCCCGATGCTGACCGATCCTTGTCCATAGACGGCGCCTTCTCCCGTAATGTTTCCTTCGATGGTGATATTCCCGTATCGGTTCAGGATAAAGAGGGGTTTTTTCTGATCCGGGTTGAAACGGAAGGTGATGCCCTGGTTATGGGCTTCTTTGAAAACTATATCACTATTTTTTCCCTCTCCGGCTTCTATGGGGGTGTTTATGAGAATTACGGGGGGAATGGAGGAATCGGGGGCAAAGACTTTTTCTGCCAGGGTTTTAAGAATTTCCGGAGATACTTCCGGTGATTCGATGGTAATTTTGTTGTTCCTTACCGAGAAGTTATAGACTCCGCCGGGGATTTCGACGGGAGGATTTTCTTTTGTATATTCAACGCCGGGTAGTTTCATAGGAGGGATATGAACGGCCTGATCTCCCGACTTTTCCCGGAATCCGGCTGAGGGCAAGGGGATGGGGATTATTTCCTCTCCGGCGTCCATCCTTCCGGTGTTGTCAATGACGATTTCAACTTTTTTATCGTTGCCGGGAAGAGATGAATTGCTCCCGTCGTTTTTTTTCGATGGGGTTTCTTTCTTATCGTGGGCGGTTTCTCCCGTTGAGGCGATTATACCCTTGCAGGAGCGGACTGTGCCGGGAATGGCGGTTTCCGAGGAGATGAGCCAGCGGTGGGGGTTGCCGTTCAGTTTTATTATGGTGTCGCCGCCGGAGACGGATACCGCGTCATAATTTTTGTCGGGGAGTTTGAGGATCATGGTTTCCACGAACTTTTCCGCCTGTCCGCATCGTCCCTGGACGATAATGTGGGCGGTATAGGGGGGGACGGTTTTGAACAGGTTCCCTTCGGCGTCATAATTTTTGGCGCTATAGTGGCTGTTGATATTGTTGAGGGACAGGTATTTGGTTTCCACGTGGCCCACGATGGGATCATCGAAATAGGATGGAATGGGTTCCTTGAAATAAATAAAAAATTTGGAATCCAATCCATCGCTGTGGATAGTGCCTTCAACCCAGCCCATATTGTCTTTTATATGATGTTCTATAATCCGGATCTTTTTGTCTTGTTCTTCAAAGGTATAGTTCTGGACGGTTCCTTTTTCGTCCCACTGGGTTCCTGTCCAGGTTTTTCCCTGACTTTCCCATCGGGTGAGCCGCAGGCGGGCGTAATCCAATCCTGAACGGGCAGCCAGAAGAGCCTGTTCTTCCTGTTGAGTACGACTTGCCTGAAAGGTTGCCTTGCGGGTTGTGGTTATTATCAGAAAGGTAAAAATCAGTAGAAAGATTAAAATCACCGCCGCTATCAAAAGAAGAGAACCCTTCTTTTTAACCATACTGCACCTACACCTTTTACTGATATTATTACGGCAATCCGGGGTGGGTCATATCATTGCCGGGTTTATTAAGTGGACCTTTTCGATATACTTTTTGAATACGTGGTTGCTGCCGCCGTGAGTGATGATTCTTATAACTTTTTCCGGGTCATTAATCAGGACAGAGCCGATGAGATAGACTCCTGATGAAAAGAAAACGTCGGGATAGAGTCCTATGGAGGGTCCTACTATGGCGACTTTCTGCCGGGGGGTGATCATCTCCAGCAGGGAGTCCAGGGTTCCGTTGGAGAAGGTAACTCCCGTCAGAATCACCCGATCCGACAGGGGAATCGCCTTATAGGAGTCGGTTCCCCGGATGACGGGACACCCCATGGAGTGATCCAGCCGGGGATTGTTGTCGATGACCGTCAGTTGTCGAACCTTGATCTTGTTATGGAGTTCGTCGATAAAGGAGGCGAAGGCTCCTACCAGGGTTATGTGGTTTTCCCGTTGTATGTCCATTAGTTGAAGGGTTTTTTTATCCTTTATGATCCGGTATTCCTTCATTTTGTCCATCATGAGGGAGTAGCCCAGGGCGTTGAGAAGAGCGGCTCCCATAACCCTTTTGACCGGCAGGGGATTATGAGCGAAATTCATCAGTGCCGTTATGGGTTGTTCCGTCAGGGATTCCACTTCCTCCGCCGGCAGGTTATTGCCTCTGGCTGCCAGTTCCTCGGCGCAGCTGCAGGTAATGCCCAGGGAACCGTCGGACAGTAGAACTCCGGTATAAAAGATGCCTATGGCTATTTTTTGGACTTTAAGATTTTTTTCTTGAATAATATCCGATTCAAGTATTTTATTGCTTATTCTCTCGTAGATGGATTTCGGTTTATTCTCAGGGTGTTCACAGTCCGCCGACTCTTCTTTCACTGGCAAGATCCTCTCTCCCGACAGGTTTTCCCTTTCCGTTTTTTATTCGCTTCTTAACCGATTATCCTTCTTTACATTCTCTTTACAATCCTGTTATTTTTTTTCACATTCGGGGGATAGTATATAAGGAGGAGAGTGAAAAGCGAATGGCGGATACCGGCCGGAAAGGAGGAAATATAGGGAGATTCGGGAATAAAACCGGTTCCCCGTTGTATTACCGTTATGGTGGTATGAGATCTGCCGGAGGCTTCCGGAAGGTATGTTTTTGTTTTTGTGGAAGAAGAAGTTATAACGACTCACAGAGGAAAACTGTAATTTCAGGAGGTATATGGAATGTTTGATAAGAAAAGCCGATTCCTGGCGAAGGGATTTATCGTCATAATTATTTTATTGGCAGTGTTGTCGGCGGGGGTTCTGCTCCTGTCGGCAAAGGACGGCAATGCGGCTTCTTCCGACAAGAAAGGGAGTTCGGGTTCTTCCAAGGGGACTGCGGAACTGGAATATGTGGGAGATATTGTTGCCATTCAGGGCGAGGGACTGAAGGTGCAGAGGATAAATTCACCCCACCAGTTGATGGGCAGGGTCAATATGCCCGACTATATTCAGGATGTGCTGGAAACCGACGATAAGACCATGGCGTGCATCGAGTTTCATAACGGCAGCCAGTTATCTATCAACAAGAAAACCAGGGTGCAGATTATCTCGTCATCCAAAGCCAAGGATATTACCAATCGTTCCGTGGTGGATACGGTGATTCTGGAGGCGGGAGAGGTATGGGCTAAGGTTCAGGGAGACGGTTCCACCCAGTTCAAGATAGAAACGGATCAGGGGGTTCTGGGCGTCAAGGGAACCGAATTCGTGGTGGAAAAAAATAGTACCGGTACCGAAAAAATTACCGTCCTGGAAGGGAAAGTGGAATATTCGGGTTCCGACGGACAGACCGCATCGGTATCCCCCGGCGAGGAGATGACCTATAAGAAAGGGGTTCAGATTCAAAAAAGAAGGGAAGATATTAAAAAACTGAGAGATACTCTTAATCTGCGGTTTCCCAACCTGAGTCCCGCCGTGCAGACCATGATTGCGGTTTTTGCCGGAAGAATGATGAGGGATAATGCGGAAGTCGCCAACGCCCTTTCTACGGCGAACCAGACCCTGGACTTTGTGGAAGATCCTGAAACCTACGCCATGGATACCGCCCAGACAGAAATTGATAAAACCGGTATGGGGATCTCCCTCCCCAGAGTAAACAGGGAAGCCCGGCGGGAGAAAATGAAGCAGAGAGTTCAGGGACTCTCCCCCGACGAACAGACCGTTGATACTTATTATCCTTCTCTCTCCTGGGAAGGGGTGGAAGGTGCAAAATATTACCGGGTGATGGTAACCCGACGTGCTGTAAAAAAGGGAGAAAAAGATCCCGGATATTATATGCAGGAAGTAACCGAAAAAACCGAAATCACCTATTCTGACTCTGCAAGAGCCTTGAAACCGGGAGTAAATTATTTCTGGATTGTTATCCCCCTGGACGAAAACAAGAAACCCCTGGCTCCTCCCTCCAAACCCGCCCGGTTCACCATGGCCGACTATAATACCCTGGGTGTCAAAGGACTCTCCCCCTGCGGCGACATCGAACCGGTGACGGGAGACATGATTTTCGACTGGACCGCCGTCCGGGGAACCACCAAATTCCGGGTGGAAATCTCCGGCGACGAGAACTTCGACGATTGCATCATCAATCAGGAAACCGATACCAATTTCCTGGTGGTGGAAAACGCCGACAAAAAATTCCTCAAAAATCGGGAATACTACTGGAGAGCCACCCCCATAGCGGGAACCTCTCTGGAATCCTGCGTGAACCGCTTCAAAATTGTAAGCAGTAAGTAAAAGATGAGGGGCTATTGCCGGTTTTGTAGTGGTAGTGTTGTCGGCTTTGTAGTGGTGTTGTCGGTTTTGTAGTGATGGTGTTGTCGGTTTTGTAGTGATGGTGTTGTCGGTTTTGTAGTGATGGTGTTGTGGTGTTGTAGGAGGGGTCTCCAGACCCCGATTTCCGCCTGGTTTGGCAATATCATATTAGCGAACACCACTGTCATTGCCAGCGTTAGCGAAGCAATCTTTTTTGAAAACGGATGTTATAAACAGGAAAAGATTGCTTTGTCTATAGAAGATCTTTGGTTTTTCTTTGATATACTCATACTTAAATCTACGATCATCACCCTGAACGGATAAAGTCCTGTTTCTATCGGGGGCGGGAGACCCCTCCTACATGAAGGAACTTTTAAGGAGTAGTATAGCGAGAATGAAGGACTAAAGTTCTTCGCTACCACTGAGTTCAAATGACATTTCCGGATTAGAATATCGGCTTCCGGAGAAGCCTCCTACAACAACTCTACAAAAGCCTTACAATCGCTCTACAACCTGGCGTGAGTGAAAATGGTGTAAAAGGAATAATATGAATATAATCAGTTTAATCAGGGATAAAATCGGCTACCGTGGAGTCATCCTGGGGGTGTCTCTTTTGTTGAGCCTTTTTGTTTTTATTCTGCCTCCGGTGATGAATCTGGAGATGAGTCTTTACGATTCCCGGCTGAGGATGCTCCGGGGTTCCTCTTACAACGAGCATATTCAGATCATTACCATAGATCAGGAGAGTCTGGATCGCATGGGGGCGTTTCCCTGGAAGAGGTCGGTGTATGGGGACTTGCTGGAAAAGTTGAAGGGGAAAAATTGTAAGGGAGTGTTATTCGATATTCTCTTTCAGGAGCCCAAAGATGAAGACAGATATTTCGCCGACAGGATAAAATCCGCCGATTTCCCTGTATTTCTGCCCTATTCTCTTCAGACCAGGAATGTTAATTTCAAGAAGGAATATTCGGTGGTACCGGTGGTGGAATCTCTTTCGTCGGTGGCGGGGGGAACGGGGTTTATCAAGAGGGATCAGGATTTGCGGGGAGTGGTCAGGAAGGTGCGTCTGGCGGCGGAACAGGGCGGTAAGATTCTTCCGTCTCTGGATCTGGTGGTATTTGCTCACATAAAAGGGGTTACACCGGAAGAGATCCGGTATGAAAAAAGTAATGATAAAAATTATATTCTGGTCGGAGACGCCCGGATCCCCACCGATAAGGAGTATGCCATATTCGTGGATTATTACATCCCCAGGACTCTGGCGGGGGATGTTCGGATGACTCAGACTTTTCCCGTGAGGAGTTTTTATAAATATCTGGAAGACGATGCGAAGATCGACGTATCGGATTCCATAGTTCTGGCAGGGGCTGGAACTCCCGGCATGATGGACGATTTTTTCACTCCTGCGGGTAATATGTATGGGGTCATGATTCACGGCAATGTGTTGAATACCCTAATGCAGGGAAAGTTCATGATGCCGGTTCCCGGTTGGGTTAATTTTATGATGATTCTGCTGATTCCGGTTGTCTTTTACGGACTGATGACCCGGATAACCAATGTGGGGGTTGCCTCGTTCATATCGGTGGCTGTTCTGACCCTTTTTGTGGCGGTCAACGGAATGCTGTTCAAAAACGGATACTGGTTATATCTGGCTCAACCGGTGCTTTCCATAGTTTTGTGTTATCTGGTGGCGGTTACGGTGCAGTTTCTTAGAACCGCCAACCTGTTCGGTCAGTTTGTGGCTCCTGAGATAGTGCATAAGATGATCTCCAGTGAGGAACACAGCAAACTGGGAGGAGAGGAGATGGAGGTATCCATCCTCTTTTCCGACATCCGGGGTTATACCACCCTTTCCGAGAAGATCTCCCCCTCGGAGGTGATGAATATGCTCAACGAATACCACACGGTGATGGTGGACATTTTCCAGAAGAATCACGGCCGGGTGTTTGACTATCAGGGGGATGCCCAGATGGTGGTCTTCGGAGCGCCCATTGAGAGGAAGGATCACGCGGTTTTGGCTTGTACATCGGCTCTGGAGATGGAAATCGCCCTGGAAAAACTGCGGGAAAAATGGCAACTGGAAAATCGGGAACAGTTTGAGATCGGCATAGGAATATGTACGGGAAGAGTCGCCATAGGCATGGTGGGAGCCGAGGGACACAAACAATATACCGCCATCGGCGACTCCACCAATGTGGCGTCCCGGCTGCAGGGACAGAGTAAGGTTCTGGGGCACTCCATAATAATATCTCCCCAGACCCACCAATATGTCAGAGAGAGTTTTAACGTCAGAAGTCTGGGAAAGGTGGAACTGAAAGGCAAGAGCGAACCCGTGGAGGTATTTACCATTGTATCCCGCAAGGAATAGACGGACTGCAATTGACGGTAATATTTACGATTCCGTTCCGGAAGGAATCCGGAGGGGAAATATAGAATCTCAAGGAGGTCAGGGAAATTTGAAGTTGAAAGGGAAGATTCCTTTTTTAATACTTTTAGCCCTATTCTGTTGGGGGGCCTTTTCAGGTTGCGGAGGCAGGCACCGGCCCGCCCTGGAGACCAGGAAAGATCCCCCGGTTAAGAAGCGTTCCCAGGCAATAACCCCCACTCCATCGCCAACTCCCGAACAACTCTCCCCGGAGGAAGATACCGATCTACCCCTTCCTCCGGCGGGAACCCGGGTGGTAAGCGAAAAACCCGATGCCGAAGATTTCCCTGTTCAGTTTTATCCCGATGCGAAAATTCTGGAAGGCAAAACCCTCATAACCGAAAAAACTCTGGATAAAGGTATCAGCCAGAAACTGATAATTCTGGAATCCGGAGATGATGTAGAGAAGATCAGGGCTTTCTATCTGGAGAGTATCCATGAATCCTTCCTGGTGGAAGATTCCGACGAAATCACAGTCATTTCCCAGCGTCCCACCTTCGAGAAAGAAACGGGAACTTTGCTCAGTGTGTCCGTTACTCGCGATAAGGACAAGTCCAGGATCACTATTTTTTCACCGAATTTCGATTAAATAAATAGTCCGTTTTTTTATAGAAATTTTGAAGGGAGGAAAAAAATGTCCCAGATATGCAAAAAATGTAAGACGCAAAATCCTGATGATAAGGATGTATGCGAAAAGTGCGGCGCACCTCTGGAGCAGGAACCTGAAGAGGAAACCACTCAAGAGGAAGAAAAGGAAGAACCCAAAGAGGAGACTGAAGAAGAAGATAAGGCTCCTCCGGCGTCCTCTTCCGGCAAGGGTCTTATCGTGGTGGGTATTCTATTGCTGTTGATCATCGGAGGAATATTCGGATATTTCTATTACCAGGATCGGCAGGCGGAACAAAAGGCCCAACAGGTGGTAACCGATTATATGACCTATCTGAAAAACGGGGAATACGGCAAGGCTCTGGAAATCGCCACCGGCAAGGGGCTGGATGCCAAATGGCAGAACCAGTTCAAGGAATTTACCCGGCAACTCTGCCCCCCCATGCCCGTGAACAAACAACTTCACGACACCAAACTCAATCTTATTCTGATTGCCAAATCTCTGGAGCAATATTATTTCTACAATCGGAAATTCCCCGATCAACTCAAGGAGATTGACAATAACCCCAACTACGGACTGGAAAAACTCCCCGACATCCCCGGCGGCGGGGAATATGGTTATGAGGTAAATAATTATATCCCCAACTATACTGTATTTATAAAAGGGAAAAAGTTTGAACAAAATAATCTCCCTGAAAATTATCCCGCGTTTTCTTACAAAGACCGGCTTATGTCTCCCGGAGAAACCGCCGTGGAAAGTTCCTGGACCATAAAAGATTTTAATGTGGTCAGTGCGGAGAAATTCGAAAACGTTATCAAGGTTACGGTTCAGGAAACCTCCAGTTTCGGCCCTACGGTACTGAACCTGCAAAGCGTTTATAAACTGCACCCTTCGGGGGATACCTGGGTTATTGATCCCGATTCGTCTTCTATCAACCCTCTTACCCTGGACATGGCTTTTTGCAGTATGACTCCCATGGTGGAAGAAGTAACGGAAGCCAAAAAACCCGCAGAGGAAGAAACCGATAGTAAGGATAAGAAAAAGGAAGACAAGAAGAAAAAAGACAAGAAAAAAAAGGACGACAAGAAGAAAAAGGACGACAAGAAGAAAGAAGACGACAAGGCAAAGACCGAAGAAACGCCCAAAACCGACGAGAAGAAGGCTGCCGGGGCGTCCAAATTCGAGCACCCCATGGGTATGGTGCTTCTTTCCTTCTCCAAACTGGCGGAAGATAATAACAAATATCTTATAAGACGCAAGTATCAATACGGTAAAACCAAAGATGCCATGAATCTTATCGCTAGCTCTCTGGAGAGTTTTTATACCAATAACGGCGGTGTCTATCCCAAATCCATGCAATGGCTGATTCCCGATTATTTACCGATATTGCCCATTAATCCGGCAACGGGAACAGATACTTTCTCTTTTACCTACGAGACTACAACGGACAGAACCGCATACACTTTCTATAGCACCGGCAGCTATTATACCGATCTGGGAGTGGATGACGGTTGTCCAATATATTCTACCTATTGGGGTATGATCGAAAAGAAGGATAAGATTCCTAGTGGTCCTCCTCCCCAGAGAAAGGCTCCTCCTCCTATGGTATCTCCTATCCCGGGAGGAACAGAGGTTCCCGGTACGCAACCCGGAGGAATGCAAGGCGGCCAGGGCCAGATGGGTCAACCTGGTGGAATGCAAGGAGGCCAGGGCCAGATGGGTCAACCTGGTGGAATGCAAGGCGGCCAGGGCCAGATGGGTCAACCTGGTGGAATGCAAGGCGGCCAGGGTGGCGGAATGGGTCAGCCCGGCGGAATGCAAGGCGGCCAGGGCCAGATGGGTCAACCTGGTGGAATGCAAGGAGGCGGAATGGGTCAGCCCGGCGGAATGCAAGGAGGCCAGGGTGGCGGAATGGGTCAGCCCGGCGGAATGCAAGGAGGCCAGGGCCAGATGGGTCAACCTGGTGGAATGCAAGGAGGCCAGGGTGGCGGAATGCAAGGAGGCCAGGGCCAGATGGGTCAACCTGGTGGAATGCAAGGCGGCGGAATGGGTCAGCCCGGCGGAATGCAAGGCGGCCAGGGCCAGATGGGTCAACCCGGCGGAATGCAGGGTGGCCAGGGCCAGATGGGTCAGCCCGGCGGAATGCAGGGTGGCCAGGGCCAGATGGGTCAGCCCGGCGGAATGCAGGGTGGCCAGGGCCAGATGGGTCAACCCGGCGGAAATAATCGCTCCGGGACTCCCAGTTTGAATGGCGGGTCCGATTATCCCCAGGCCCAGGGAGGAGGAGGCAATAAGGGTAATAAGAAATCAAAACCCAAACAAAATTCCGGCGGCGGTGGCGGTCACCCCGGTGGTCAGGGTGGCGGTCAAACCGGTGGCGGTGGCGGTCAACCCGGTGGCGGTGGCGGTCAACCCGGCGGTCAGGGTGGCGGTCACCCCGGTGGTCAGGGTGGCGGTCAACCCGGCGGCGGCGGTCAGCCTCCTTCTGAAGATAACAAGGATAAAAAATCTCAATAATGTAGGATACGACATTTTTATATACCTGTGATTTAAAGTCAGAACCGGCGATATATGTTATAATATTCGCCGGTTTTACTTTCAGGGGCTACCATCCTTTTTACCAAAAAACCGTCAGGGTTTATACACTCTCAGGAGGGACATTGATTCCCACCCCGGAGCCCTGGGGATGAGGACAGTGAAAGCAAGGGGGCATGAGACCGGTATCAGAAGGTGAACAATCTCTTTATAACCATCAGGTCGGTCATGACGCTCAGGACGTCTCTCCAGTTGGCAATATCCGCTCTTGGAACGAAAATCACGTCGCCGGGGCGGAGTTCAAAATCTTCCCTTTGGTTACCGGTCATGATGGAACGCAGGTCTATCACCCGGATGCTGGCTTTTTCATCGTTGATGCCGCTGATGACCCGCACCTGCTTTAATCGGGCGTAGTTGGTGGTACCTCCCGCCAGGGCGATATATTCTTTCAGCTTGTTGCCCACGCTGTACTCGTACATTCCGGGACGGCGGACTTCTCCCACCAGATAGATTGAGTCGGGGATGGAGGGGACTATAAGGGAATCACCGGCTTCCAGAGCCAGGTTCTGGGATTCATCCTGTTCGTATATCAATTTTCTTAAATTGAATTTTATTATCTTGACACTGCCGTCGGGCATGGGACGTTCGATGCGGGTTCTGTCCATATCCGCCTTGACGGTTACACCCCCCAGGGAACTGATGACATCCTTGATTTTTTCCCCTTCTTTGAGGCGGTACAATCCCTGTTTTGTGAATTCTGGGTCTCCGGTCAATTTGTTGGTGGTGGGAGTGAAGAAATCCTGATTGTTGATCTCTCCCACTACCCGGATTTTCTTCTGGAATACTGATAATTCGGGTATAAACAGCGTATCTCCCTTTTTGAGGATGATGTTCTGGGGATCTGCCGGATTGGATTCGATTTTTTCCAGGTTTGCGGGGATTATTTCCACTTTTCCATCGCCGGTGATGCGACTGATACGGGTATCCGATATCACAGCCTCGGTATCCGGTTCCAGCATTCTGGTCAAATCCAGCAACCGCTCGCCGGGAACGATTTCGAACTCTCCCGTTCGCTTGAAGGATCCCATAGCCTGGATCTGATCCTGATAGAGAGGGACGTAAATAATCATGTTGGGTTCCAGGGGTAGATTCTGGTTCTTGTCCCCCAGGTAGTACCACTTGAAGAGATCGATCTTCCGGATCTCCCTGTTATTCTTATCCCGCAGGGAAACGTTTCTGAGGGAGGCTTTTTCACTGAGTCCGTTGGCCAGACCTATGGCGTCGCAGCACCCCACTACGGGGGTGGTGATGAAAGTCCCCTGACTCTGTACCTCTCCCAGAATCTTTACCTCGAATTTCCTCAGTTGGGTGATTTGTACCTTGACATTGAAATTTTTATAATACCGGCTCAGGGCGTAATATATTTTATTCTGAGCCTGGCTTATGGTTTTTCCCTTGATATAGATGGGTTCCGCCGGAGGAAAGAAGAATGTTCCGTCGGGTTGGATACTATCGGTGAGTTCCTGGGATACCCCTCCGTATATGACCACCCGCAGGACATCCCCGGGCCCCAACTGATAAGTATCCGGGTCAATAAAGGCTACATCGGAGCGGGACACCAGATCCGATGCCGAGGGGAAGTTGACTCCCTGTCGCAGTTCCTTGACGGTTTTTTGAGATGTGGTTTTGGTTGTGTAACTGGTGGAAGTGGTTTTGCCAGAGGATGAAGAGGATGAGGTGGTAGGGACAGAAACGGAACCTCCCCTCAAAAATTCATTCTTTAAACTTTCAATATCTGAAAAATTAAAACTCTGAGCAAAAATAGGGGGGGATAACAGGATGATTCCTATAATAAACACTAAAAAAAAGACTATCTTTTTCATTCTTACTATCCTTAACTCCTGGCGTTATTTTTATTCCCTGCGTTGATTATCTTAAATTCTCTATGGATATGAAATAGTTCTTTTGGACAAAAGAGGAAAAACCCCTTCCGGGAGGAAAGTTAAATTGGAGGTAAATTTCCCTTTCGAAGAACTCCGGTTCTTTTTTGAGCGTAAAACGGGATAATGAAGTTGTGGAAATAGATCCTGAAACAAGTTCAGGATGACGGATTATAAAGGAAATTGTTTATTGGAATCACTATAGTGATAAAATCCGTATTTTTATTCTCTGCGGAGGTATCGGTGTCTTATGAATATAAAGACCAACAGTGAAATACAAAATAGAAATCCCCTGGAAATTATGCTTAATCCCCGCTCCGTGGCAGTGGTGGGAGCATCCCCGAAAGAAGGGAGTCTGGGATTTACAGTGCTGAAAAAAGTTCTGGATTTCGGTTTCCGGGGAGAGGTCATACCCATTAACCCCAAAGCCCCTGAAATTCTGGGCAAAAAAGCCTATCAACGACTTACCGGTTTTGAAGGAGATGTGGATCTGGCGGTGATATGCGTTCCTCCCGCTTTTGTTCTGGATGTTTTTGCCGATTGTCATGAAAAGGGTGTTAAGAGTTCGGTCATCATATCCGCCGGCTTCAAGGAAGTGGGGGAAGAAGGCAGAAAAAGAGAAGAGGAACTGAAAAAGAAGATTGCCGAATATGGGATTCCCACAGTGGGGCCCAACTGTTTCGGCATAGTAAATACTTCTTCGCAAGTTTCCCTGGATTGCACCTTTGCCAGGGCCTTCTGTCAGAGGGGACGCATTGGTTTTATATCCCAGAGCGGAGCCTTGGGAGCCGCCGTTATGGAAGATCTTAACAGAACAGGTATGGGACTCTCCAAATTCATCAGCATGGGAAACCGGGTGGATGTGGATGAGAATAAAGCACTGGAATACCTGGGACAGGATCCCGAAACCGCAGTTATATTCCTTTATCTTGAGAATTTTTCTGATCCGCTGGAGTTTCTCAAAATAGCCCAAAAAATTACTCCTCATAAACCGATTCTCCTACTGAAAGCCGGCAAAAGCGCGTCGGGTGCCAGAGCCGCCGCATCCCACACGGGCATGATGGCCCAGTCCGACATCATGGTGTCGGCCCTGGTGGAAAAGGCGGGAGTCATGAGAGTCGATTCCATACCGGAGATGATCAACGCGGGGAAATCCCTATACGGGGTTCAGAATCTCATAAAGGAAGAATTGGCGGTTATCACCAATGCCGGAGGATTCGGTGTCCTGACCGTGGACAAGGCGGAAGAGGAGGGAGTCCGACTGGCGGAGTACACCGAAAAAACCACCCGGTATCTGGAGGAGAATCTTCCTCCCGCCGCGTCCTGCCATAACCCGGTGGATCTGCTGGGAACCGCCACCCATGAGGAATATCGTCATGCCCTGGAAGGCGTCCTGTCCGACGAAAACGTGGGAGCGGTTATCTGCAATTTCGGTCCTCCCGTCATGCAGAGGGCGACTCCCATAGCGGAGGTTGTGGTGGAAAAAGCCCGGAAATATCCCGAAAAACCCGTTCTTTCCATCTTCATGAACCGCTATCGCTTAATGGAACCGATAAAGGAATGTACCGACATTTTCATCCCCCAGTTCGACTATCCCGAAGATGCCGTATCTTCTTTTCAGTGGCTCCTCCGCTATCACCGTATTAAGACGAAAGAGGAAGAAACCTATCCCAACTATAAGGTCAACAGGGAGAGAGTGGAAGAGATTATCGCAAGAGTCCGGGCGGAAGGCAGAAAAAATCTCAATTTTGATGAGGGATGTGAAACTCTTTCCGCTTATGGAATCCCCGTAGTACCTTACAGGGTTATACAGGGAGATGGGAATTTAAAGGAACCGGATCTCCGATTCCCTCTGGCAATAAAACCCCAGGGAGGAGAAGTGGTTCACAAATCGGATCTGAAAGCCCTGAAACTGAATATAAGGGATATGAAGGAAGTAAAAGAGGCGATTCTGGAAATCAGGGAGAATATTCAAAATCATACGGGAACGGCTTATACCGGAAACTTTATACTACAGGAAATGGTTACGGATTCTAAGGAGGTAATTCTGGGAGCGGTGAAACAGGACGGAGGTGTGCCTCTTCTTATGTTCGGCCTGGGAGGAGTCCTGGTGGAGATCATGAAGGACGTATCCTTTGCCGTTCCTCCTTTATCCCTGGAATCTTCTTTGCAAATGATGAAAAAAATCAAGGGATTTAAAATCTTATCCGGCTACCGGGGAGAAAAGGGAGTATGTCAGGAGGATCTCCAATCGGCCCTTATCCGTCTCTCCATGCTGATTCAGGATCATCCCGAAATAAGGGAGATTGATATTAATCCCTTTATGTCCTCGGCAGTTCCCGGCGGTTCCTTTGCTGTGGATGTGAGGATTATTCTGTAGGTCCATTGTTGATTTCCTTTTGCTTATGTTGGCAATGAACTCAGACCGGCAGATTTTATTTTCACTAAAAAGGATTAAACCCCCGAAGATAAAATATAACCATAATACTTTCAAAGGGGTGTCGGTATTTTGGACGAAAAAAGGAAAATGGACGAACTTATTAACATAGGCATCGCCCTGGCCAGTGAGAAAAAACTGGATAAACTTCTGGAAAAGATAGTTGAAGAAGCCCGGCGGTTTACCAATGCCGACGCGGGCAGTCTTTATCTTACGGAAGGTAACTTTGTACGTTTTGTCGTCAGCCAAAACGACACCCTGCGGAAACGGTACGGAGAACAGAAGGAAAAATCGGGCTACCTCTCCTTTACCATGCCCATCTCCAGAGAAAATATCGCCGGATATGTGGCTTCCACGGGAAGACTTCTCAACATAGAGGACGTTTATGAACTGGGCAGCGATGTGGATTTCAAATTCAATAAATCCTTTGATATAAGCAATAACTTCAGAACCAAATCCATGCTGGTGGTTCCCATGATCGACGACGATAAACAAGTGGTGGGTGTCCTCCAGCTAATCAATTCCATGGAGGAAGACGGAGAGATCGTCGCCTTTAAAGGGGATTATGAGAAATTGACTTTCTCTCTTGCCAGCCAGGCGGCAGTGGCGGTGAAAATGGCAAAATACCGTGAATCCCTGAAAGCCAGCAATATCGAGATGATTGAGCGACTCTCCATCGCAGCGGAATATCGGGACGAAGATACCGCCCTCCATATCAAACGGATGAAGAACTATTCCGCCATCATCGCCAAACATCTGGGCTTCTCGGAAGAAGAAGTGGAAATGATGCTCTTCACGGCTCCCATGCACGACATCGGCAAACTGGGAGTTCCCGATTCCATTCTCCTCAAACCCGCGAAACTCACCGACGAGGAGTTCGAGGAAATAAAAAAACATACCATTTATGGTGCTAAAATTCTTGCCGGTTCCCAACATGAGATTATTCGCCGGGCGGAGGTGATTGCCATCAGTCATCACGAAAAGTGGAACGGCAAGGGATACCCCAAAGGACTGGCGGGAGAGGATATCCCCATCGAAGGCAGAGTAGTGGCTCTTGCCGACGTCTTTGACGCCCTCTCCTCCAAACGATGCTATAAACCCGCCTTCCCCCTGGAAAAGGTCATCGACATCATCAAGAAGGATACGGGAACCCACTTCGATCCCTCGGTTACCGACGCCTTCTTCCGGGGATTCGACGAGATCATGGAAGTTTATAACAGCTATAAAGAAGTTTAATCAAAAGAAGTCGGAAGTTAGAGGATAGAGGTTGTTGGACTGTGTGAAAAGGAATAAAATACTGTAGCAAAGGGCTTTAAAACCACTGTATGAGGTGTTTTTTCTTTCAGGCAACCGCTAACGGTAGTATATCCGGATTAGGATTTCCGGTTTTTCACACACTCTGAGGTTGGAATTTTAATCTCCCTCTGACATCCGACCTCTGACATCTGAACCGGGAGGTTTTTTTATGGCATTTCTGAATGTGGGAGAAACTGCTCCCCAATTTACTCTGCAGGATCATAAGGGTGAAAATGTATCGCTGGAGAATTTCAAGGGACAATGGGTGATTCTCTATTTCTATCCCAAGGACAACACCAAGGGATGCACGGCGGAAGCCTGCGACTTCAGCGCCCAGTATGATGAGTTTCGGAATCTGGACGGAGCGATTATAGGCATAAGTCCCGATTCTCCCAAGAGTCATACCAATTTCATAAAAAAATATAATTTAAGGCATATTCTTCTGTCGGATCCCGAACATAAAGTGCTGGAAAACTACGGGGCATGGCAGATGAAGAAGACCTGCGGCAGAGAATGTATGGGCGTGGTTCGCAGCACCTACCTTATCAATCCCGACGGCATCATCGCGTATGTGTGGGATAAGGTCAAGGTGGACGGCCATTCCCAGGCGGTTCAGGAAAAACTTCAGCAACTGAAATCGTGAACCCCTCCATTGAGTGGAACCCCCGCCCACCGCAAGCGGCTTGTGCGGATGGGGGTATTTGCCGTCAGTGAGCGGGTTTCCCGCTTTCCGTGATAGTTCCGCCTCCGGCTATAAGGTCGTTATCATAAAGAACCACAAACTGTCCCGGGGTGATGAAACGCTGAGGAGTATCGAAGACCACCTTCACTTTGTCCCTGTCCAAGGGATAGACCGTCGCATCGGCATCTCCGGCGGTAAGGCGGATTTTTGCCTTCAAGCGGATAGGGGAGGAGACCCCGGGATAGAGCATCCATCGCATGTTATCCGCTATGAGGGTATCGTTGTAGAGGTCTTTTTCCGTGCCTACCGTCAGGGTATTGTTTTTCTTATCAATATCCAACACATATAAAGGTTCCCTGTGGGAGACTCCCAGACCCTTTCTCTGTCCTATGGTATAATGGATAATCCCCCGGTGTTGCCCCAGTATTTTTCCTTGCATGTCGATTATATTGCCGGATCGGGGTTTTTCGTCAAACAGGGTCGAATAATCCCCGCCGTCAATAAAGTCTTGGCTTTCGGGTTTTTGAACCACCGGCAGGGAGAATTTTTGCGCCAGTTCACGAACATGGGGTTTGGTCAATTCACCTAGGGGGAAGATGGTTTTTTTGATCTGCTCCTGAGAGAGAAAGGTAAGAAAATAAGATTGATCCTTTTTGGGATCTACACCTTTTCTTATACAGAATCTGTTATATTCGGAACTGAAAAATTTGCGGACATAATGTCCGGTAGCAAAATAATCAGCAACAATACCGCTTTTTTCCAACTTATCCAGCAGGAAACCGAATTTTATCCTGTGATTGCATATAACGCAGGGGTTGGGAGTTCTCCCCTTGAGATACTCTTCTTTAAAATAATTCAATACATATTCCTGATATTCATCTACCATACTTACCACATGGAAGGGGATGCCGATGAGTTGGGCAATCTTACGGGCGTCTTCTATGTCGTGGAATTCACCGGCTCCGTAACAACCCGTTCGGCGGGGATGATCGGGGGAACTTTCTCCTCCCCATATTTTCATGGTAACGCCTACCACGTTATATCCCTGGGATTTGAGAAGATAGGCGGTTACGGAAGAATCAATCCCCCCGCTCATGCCCACCGCCACCGTGGAACCGGGAGCAGGCGGCTCAATCATGGCGGATGTTGTTGCAGGGGAAACGGTTTTATCCTGAATAGGGTATTCATTTTTGTTATGCTCAGGGTTGCCGGAGTTCATTTTCGCCTCGTTAATAGCCTTGTATTTTAGTCTGTTATGGTATTAATTACGGTTTTTTTGCTCGATTCTCTTTTCCGGTTCCCCTGCGGGGGAGTTCCTTTTAGATAATCTTATACTAACTTGACTTCTAATTGACTTTATCCCTGAGATGATGAATTGCAGTCAGTATCGGTAGAACCGGCATTTTGCCGGTGTCATTTCGATGTCAACCCGGTATTCGGACAGAACCCCCGACAGAGAAAGAAAGAACAGGAGTTACGCTCAAATTCGAGGAAAACGGCATAAAATCGTCATCCTGAACTTGTTTCAGGATCTCTGGCAATCGGCATAAAATCTGGGTTTTGATATAAAATGGCGTAAGTCCTGGAAAAAAAATATCAAAAACAAAAATACCGGTGTCCTGAATATACCGCTTCCCTTTCCCCTATAAAGAGGAAAAGAGATATTATAAAAATATCCCATTATTACAAAAACAAACAAAAGAATAAATAAAAATGTACACTTTTATTTATTCCCCCGTATGCATTCAGTCCCCCGTCATTCCGAACCCGTGAAACAAGTTCAGGGCAGGCTTGTTTCGGAATCTGAGGCACAAGATATTGTATAGATCCTGAAACGAGTTCAGGATGACGTGGTTCTCCGCCAGAGGACTGAATATA
>Ga0067045_1029397_pt1 | contig 21080 bp, 26 predicted proteins | sample TerdegcTABiofilm_FD_59184 | JGI IMG/M metagenome (GOLD analysis project Ga0067045, IMG submission 59184) | Combined Assembly of (Gp0054472, Gp0054536) Wastewater bioreactor microbial communities from Singapore -Terephthalate degrading...
GATTGTGGCGGGTTTGTGGCTACAAAAGTATGGGGGGGGTACCGCTATACACCTCAACAATATGTGGATTGGCTCTCGACATGGGAGCCGCAATGGGCAGCGACAATGGACTTCTGCTGCGAGGATGAATTAACGGCCGGCCGCCCCGGGTTGGTTCGATACCGCCAGGAGCGAACGACGGAAATGGCATGGACATTTTGGGAAAAACATCGGCGCGTGCCATGGGCATGGGTGCCAACGGTCCAAGGATGGAAAATAGAAGACTACCGTTTTCATGCCAGGCAACTCCATCCGTTGCTGGAGGCGATGAAAGCGCATTATGGAAACAATTCCTTCTGGCGGGTTGGCATCGGCACTCTCTGCCGCCGCGTTTCCGCCACCTTGATTTGGGAAATAGTGAGCACCGTATCCTATGAACTGCCTGGAATACCATTGCACCTTTGGGGAGTAAAACTCGCTGTGTTGAAGTCCCATATAGCTTTGCCCAAGGAAGTTGTATCGGTGGATTCTGCAGCATGGAATGGTTTCTTTGGAAGGGGTCACGAAAAACGCCGGCAGTCGCTGCTTACGAAAAGAGAGTATGCATATCAAGTAGCCTTACCCGAATATCTGAAGAAAGTATCAATGGCTATCTCAGGGTCGAAACAAATAAAAATGTTTTTCCCGATGGAAGAAGATGTGGAAGATGTGGAAGAGGATACCAAAGAGGTTTTTGACGATATCAAATCATAAGGAGTGTCTTTATGAATGAACACGACGTTATAAGGAAAATTGGCAGGTTCCCGGACAAGATCAACCCTTCTGAGCGAATGAAATCCAAGGCATGGAAATGCGCTAAGTGTGGAGCGGTGCATCACTTTTCAGAGGAAACCACCGTGCCCGCCTACCCTTGTTCATGTGGCAGCAGGTTTTGGTTGAAAGTAGCAGGCAAATAAATGCTAATAGCAAGTAATTAGCAAGCAATAACACTGCAGGAGCCGGTGTTATTTTGAATTCGCGAGACATTTAGTCTGACAGCTTGACTTTACACGGCGGCGGTTTTAGCTTGAAGGTAGGAAAATATTGCCGCCAGAAGGCTCTAATAGGGAGAGATGTGCTATGGCGGCCAAGAAGAAGAAAAAACGAAAAGTATCCGAAGAAACAGCAAGAGATCTCAATTTTAACTTTCCGCCCAATGTGCTCAAGTTTATTCAATTCCTCGCAGCCGGCAAGGAATGGAACGGCGTCAAGATGACGCAAGAGCAATTTGCAATTGATGTGTTGGGTGTCAGACCCGAGACTGTGACCAGGTACAAACAACTGCCAGGCTTCAAGGAGGCGGTTAATGCCCTGGTGGACGAATATCTCTGGTCTGAAACGCCGGCCGCAATCAAGGCCCTGGCCAAGCGGATGCGCATGGGTGACGTGAAGGCGATTGAGATTGGCCTAAAACAATCCGGCAGGTGGAATCATGTTGAGAAGATAGACGCCAACCTAACCGGCAATATGCAAGCGACGGTGACCTTAGATGAGCGAGCCAGCCAGACAATTGACAGAGCAATTGCAGCAGCTCTCACGGGACTTGCCGCAGTCTTACAAGGCGGCACTCCAGGAGCAGGCGGTAAACCTGATGCAACAAATGCAGCAGTTACCGCAGCTTTGGCAAGACTGGCCGACAGCCTGGAAGCTGGAACTGCTGCGGAAGGTACAAAACCTGGCGCGCCAAGCGAGGGTTCAGAGGGGTAAAACCGACTTAGAGTTTTTCGCCCGATATTATTTTCCCCATATCTTCAGAGACGAAACACCGGAGTTTCACTTTGAATTAGATGCTTTAGTAACCGAAGCCCAAGAGGCAAGGGCGCGCGGCGAGAAAAAGGGATTAATAATAGCCGCCCCCCGGGGGTTTGCAAAGTCAACCAGGATAACATTCCTGCACCTTATTCACGCCTTGTGTTACCAGAAGAAACGCTTAGCCGTTATTGTTTCCAATCGGGCAACAGCGGCGGAGCAATTTCTGGTAGATATCCGCAAGGAGATTGAGGAAAACGAAAGGCTACAGGAAGATTTCGGCAACCTGAGGGGTGACCTCTACGGCGAGCGGTGGACAAACACCGATGTCGTAGTGGTTCATTGCAAGCGGGATGAAGACGGCCGGCCGGTCCTCTCCCCTCGCGGCAAGCCGGTTGTTGCTTGGCGTACCAGGGTAACAGTCCGCGGCACCGGTACCCAGCTGCGCGGTATGAAGTATCGGAGTTACCGGCCTGACCTGGCCATCCTCGACGACGTGGAGAATGACGATCATGTTATTACCGAGGATGCCCGGGCCAAGACATGGGCATGGTTTAATGCCGTAGTGGTTCCTATGTTGGACCCGGTGGATGGAGACCTGATTGTTGTCGGCACCATCCTTCATTATGACAGCCTGCTGGCCAAGTTGCTGAACCCGAAAGCCGAACACGCACCGGTTTATATCCAAAAGATATACCGTGCCGTCAAAGACGATGGCCTATCGCTTTGGCCAACCCGTTATCCAATAGAGAAACTGCGCCAACTGCGGGTGCAGATAGGTACCCTGAAATACAATCAGGAGTACATGAACCAGCCCATTGATGAAACGACGCAAATCTTCCCGCCCAAGTGGTGGCGGTTCTACACCAGACAGGATCTAGAGATTAAGAATAACAAGTGGTATTTCAAGGGCGAACTCTTGGAGATCTTCCAGGGCGTGGACCCGGCAATAGAAGAGACGGCCAGCGCCCACTATTTTGCCCATCTGACCATTGGCGTTACTAAGTCTAAAAATATCGTGATTCTCTGGCCGTACGCCGGCAAGATAGACTTTCCCAAGCAGGTGCGCCTAATTATCGAACAAGCCAACACTTGGCGACCGAGGAAGATAGGCATTGAAAAGCAGGGTTACCAGAAGGCCCTGGCCCAGGGCGTGACCATGCTGGCCAAGGCGGTTCTGCCGGTCAAAAGGCTGAGCAATACAGGTGCCAAATTCACCAGGATTACCGCCCTTTCGGTATATTTTGAGAACGGGCAGGTCTGGATCAAGGGCGACCCAAATACCCGGCAGCCGGATCCATACTTCCAGCAGTTTTATGACGAGGCGGTTCAGTACCCGAACAGTCCGGCCGATGACCTGCTGGATGCTTTCGAGAACGCCATTCAATGCGCCAGCGGCGGGAAAAAAGCCTTTGAGGAGTGGTTCTAGTGTTTAACCCCTATCGGTTAGCCTTATGGCAAAAGGTGGAGAGCAACGAGCCATACCGGTGCGGCAAGTGCGCCAGCCGGATTACGGACGGACCCCGGTATGTGTTGGTGCAGTTCGGCCAGGTCAAAGATATTCGCTGCCCTGACTGCTATAATGGCAAACAGCGTGCGGAATTGGAACGCATGGAGCGTGCCCTGGCGCCGAAACCAGAACAGAGAGGTGCAGGCTTATGGCCTTAATACCAGGATACACCCAATTGAAAAGCGGCATCATAGTCCCCGACGGGACATGGGAACTGATGAAGGCAAAGGCCGAAGACGTTGAGCGCAAGAAGCGAGGACGTTTCTTTAGCAACTATAACCGCTGGCGCCAGACCGCCCTATTCGGACAGGAAAAACCTATCCGTACCCCCTCTTTTGCTTTCCTTCGGGAAGTAGCCAAGGGATCGCCCATTGACAAGGTGATAATTGCGGCACGGGTGGTTCAGGTCAGGCATTTGGCCCAGCGGGCGCTCAACGAGCAAGAATTGGGGTTTAAGGTGGTTCACGACCGATGGGATGACCCGAACTTCAAACCTTCTGCAGCCGAGCAAAAGGATATCGACAAGCGCTGCGATGAGGTAGAGCGCATCCTGGAAACGCCGACGCGGGAAATACACCCTACCGTAAAGCACTTCTTTGTGGAAGCCGTCAAGGATGAACTAATCCTGGACCGCAAGGCAATTGTAATCTACCGGGATCGCCGCGGCCGGCCGGTGCAGTACCACTACATAGATCCTGCCACCATTCGCCCCCGCTTGCAGGTTCTGCTTCCCTGGATGCTGGAAAACGGCGAAACTAATATTGACAGGGCAGCCGAACGTATGTCCTACGCCAATAATATTGACCTCACACAGGCGGCGTGGGTACAGGTTATTGACGAGCAGATAGTAGCCGCATGGACCGAAGATGAGATGTCCGTGGACATCACCAATCCATCTTCGGAGATTGATTGCTGGGGCTATGGCATTTCCGCCCTTGAGCAAAGCCTGGAGTTCACCGATGCCTTTATTCAATCCTGGCGGTACAATACCGAACTGTTCAAGCAGAACTACCCGGAGGCCATATTGGTCCTGCTGGGCGACTATGATCCCGAAGGATTGGAGGCGTTCAAGCGGCAAATCCTCGGTGACGTAGGACCTGGCCAGAACTGGCGTTTGCCGGTGGTGCCCGGCGGCGACAAGGAATCCTTTGACGGGAAGCTTTTAAAACTGCGCGACACCCCGAAGGAAATGCAGTTTGCCGAGCTTATACGCATAGTTATTGGCCTGAAGGCAGCGGCTTACCGGATGCACCCGGGCATCATTAACTTTAGCACCGACGCTGGCAGCGGACGGTCTATTTTCAGCCATCAGAATGCCGAGGCGCTGATCAATCTCTCACAGGATGAGGGATTGGGTGACATCCGGGATAATATGGCCGAGTGGTTGACCAGGGCAATTGTTAAGCCCAGATATTCAGACCTGCGCGTAATTTGGACAGGTCTGGACGCGGAGGACCAGAAAACCGTTGTAGACCGGCTTAAGACCGAATCAGAAACATACCTGACCGTGGATGAAGTGCGGGCCCGCCAGGGACTGAGCAAACTACCCAATGGTACCGGTCGGTATATTAACAACCCCTATTACTTCCAGGCTCAGGCCATGGCTTCCCAGCAACAACAAGGCCAGCCAAACCAGGGGCAAACGGAAGATAGCCAATATGAAGCTGAGAAGCGTACCGATGAGGACGGCAATTATCAACCCGACGTGGGGCAGCCGGGCGGAGAGAAAAATGCTAAGCAAGTGGCCGTGAGCAATGCCGGTGACGAGAAGGAAACCGAATCCGTCAACAAGAGCAAGTCGGTCAGGAGAGATAAGTATTTGGAGATCAGGGTGGTGAGTTAGGATGGCTGATTACAGGCGCCTTGGCGCGTGCCGGCGGTGCGGCAGTTGCTGTATCGGATTTGTGCTCTGGCTTAACGGCAACCCGCTCACTTATGAAGCCGCCGCAGAAGCCCTGGCGAGATATAGATTACCTTTGGATGTGGCAATCTATGAACCCGGACAGGATAATAGAGATGAGCCAAAGAGAGAACTGCCGGGGCGGCAAGAGTTGAACGGCCGCAAGGTAGGTATGGATTACCACCTTCTACGCTGCCGGCATCTCGTTGATGACAATGGAAATGAAGTTACGGCATGGGCACCAGGATTAAAAACACGTTGCGCCATTTATGCTTCCAGGCCCGAACTGTGTCGCGAGTTCCCCACTCCTTTTGCTTGGAGGGATAAACACTGCGGTTATTCCTTTGTGGAAATCGCTGAGACACAAATAGCCGGCGCGTAATGGCGGAGGTGGACGCCATGCGCATTTATTTAGGCGACAAGGAGTGGAAAGCGAGCCATCATGCCGTTGACCGGTACGTTGAATTCATAGACAGTAGCGCCAGTCGTGATCAAGCAGCTTTGGAAATCATATCCCTGTTCTACAGGTCATTGGAAATACTGCATGATGAAGGAGATGTCAAAGAGGTTTGGGATGAGGAACGCGAAATAGCGGCCGTGGCGGATACGAAGACATACATAGTGATCACCGTGTATCCCAAGAGCATTAAAGAAGTGGAACTGGAGCGGTGGGAAGCTAGGCAACGGCGCCGCGACATGGCCAAATATATAGCTTTGCTGTAATATGGAGGATTGCGAGTATGGGATTAAAGCGGATACTAAATGGCGAAGAGGCTTACGAATATGCAAAGCATGTCGGCTATACAGAGCCGATCAGAATCCGGGTGCTGGTGGCAAAGTATGGGCCTTTGGTTCTAACCCGCGTTCCCATGTCCAAAATCAATGTTTGGGATAGCTACCGGGCCGCCCTGGAATATGCCACTGAAGGTAAAATCAATTGGGACAACTTTAGATTCGTGAGCGTTAATCCGGAGACGGAAGCACAGAAGCAGGCAGCCATCAAGGCGATCAAGACAGAGTTATCCCGTCCTCTTGATCAGGGACGCTTAACCTATTACCGCAATCATGGCGGGAAGGCGCAGGGGCAGGTCAGTCATCTTGACTTTCACATATTCAAATTTCGCCGGCTGCTAAAACACTTCAAAGATAAAGGACCGGTAACACCCGCCATTGCGGACGCTCTCTACGACAACGGCAAGCTTGGTTTAGCGGACGGCAATCACCGGGCGGCGGTTTATGATGCTCAGAGAAAACCTTCTATAAGAGTTTATGTTCCCCAGCTGTTATTGGAGTCTTTAACGACTGGTGGCGATAACAAGGGGGGTTTACCGAGGTCAGGTGTCGGTAAGCTAGGCAAAGGTATTCATGTGGTGCTGCAAAAACGGCAACCAACTGCGGCCGAGCAGAAAGAGCGCCATATTGCGGAACTGCTGGCCGGCCTGTTCAATAACGACAAATCCATTTCGCCCGAAATGCTGTCCAATGCCATAGAGGATCATCGCTTACCTAAAAAGGTGGCAGCCAACAATCAGTACCTTAAATCGTGGCTATTCAGGGCAATCCGGAGTACGCTGAAGAAAATGCCGGCTGAGACGGTATTGGGTATACAGGATCTGCAGTATGACCCGAAGGAGAAAGCGCCTTTCCGGACAGAAAGCGGAACTGTGATTTTGGGACCGGAAGGCATGCTGCCAAACCGGGCGGGCCGAATGGTTTTTCTGTGGCAGGCGGCACGGGTGACTGAAAGAGACAACGCCATGCGAGAGGGGGCGACATGGCTGTGAAAATCGAGGTGCGGCACAATCTATCCGATTTAGAATTAGCGAAAAGCCTGGCAACGGTTGCTCTGGCCGAAGATGTGGCCGCTTCTGTGATGGAAATGCTGGCCAAGTCATGGCGGGAATATGAGATTCCGGATCGCTATATGCGAGAAATTGTAGAAACCATGACACGCCAAATAAAGACTGTTTTGGGCATTCTGGGCCAAAACCTTGAAAAGTGGTTCGCCTACCGCTTCCGTTCTGATCTGAACAAAAGCCGGTTGTGGAAATCCCCTCCCCGCCCTCCCCTGCTCCTGTCGCAGGCTGAAATAGACGAGTTAAAACGGCTCATTGAATTGCACTTCAAAAGGGCCATGGGATTGGGAATCGGAGGTGCGGAACAATGGAACATTCCAAGAGGTATTGAGGAGCGCTGGAAGCGGGCCGGAATAATATTGCCCGATGTCAACCTGTCCAGGGGTATCGAAGATGCTTACATTTCCGGCCGGTTATACCAGGTCCTGCGTGACGGAGACAGTTACGAGCACATGAAGCAACTGGCTAGGCAACTACCTTTTACCAGGGCGGATCAGTTAGCTATTGAGATGGCCCGGGGTAACGCAGCCACCTACATCACTGGCTACGGAGAACAGTTGGCCAAACAGGCGGAAACCATGGCACTCAACCAGAACAAGCGTATCCTGCGGGATATAGTCACTAAGTACATGTCCAGGGAACTAAAGCAAATGCCCCTGGCGCCCGAAGGATTGCTTACTCTGAACTGGGCCGAACTTAAAACCCTGCCTACGGATAAGATAGCAACCTCGTGGCGCCAGCTTTCCACCGAAATGCACAATGTCTTCCGGCAGGAGGACCCTACCCGCGACTGGCATCGGGTGGCTGTGAGCGAAACGAGATACAGTCAGAACCTTGGCACCCTGCACTCCCTACAGGAAGATGGTGTCGATGAAATTTATTATCTGGTGCAGCCGGACGCCTGCAAGCACTGCAAAGCCTTGTACCTTGAGACTGATGGCGTTACGCCGAAGGTCTTTAAATTAAAGGATATCCTGGAGATCATTGCGGAAACCGGAGGAATGAACGCAGGCCGCAAGGCATCTAAGATCGGAGACATTAAAGAGGGATGGATGCCGGGGGCTCTTGTGCATCCCTGGTGCAGGTGCCGACCGCGACCGGTAATTCCCGGCATGAAACCTATAAGTCTTCAGGCATCCTAAGGGGGGTATGTGGCAATGACCCATGAAGAACTGGTGGCGTTGTTGGAGCAGTGCGGTTGTGATGACTACTCCATAAACCCTTTGACTCATGAAATAACCTTCCGGCGGTTAAGTGACTTCGAGAACGTGGCGAAGCGCCTTGGGGTACCGCCATGGGAGCCGGTAAAGATGATGGTTCAGGCACAGGGATGGCGACTGTCCTGGCCGGCAGCATGAAAGGAGGAATTTTGGGTTGAGTATCTTTCTAAAATCATCAAAACCTATCCCTGCGGGGGCCAGGTGGATTACGATCTCCAAACAAAAGCACCCCAATAGCCCTTTGGCCGGCCGGCGCATTTTGATATCCGAAGACGGCCACATTATAGGCGGGCGGGTACCGCAGAAGTTTCATAACCGGCACATCACCAGCTTTTGGCGAGATGATGCGTCCACGAACCAGGCCCGACAAGAGTCTGAGCGGCCAGTCGCAACGGAGAACCAAGCGGAGCAGCGGGAAACAGGCAAAAAACAAACCAACCGCACGAGCACCAAGCCTTCTAAAGGAAAGCGCCTGGATTATGAGAAGCAACTCAGAGGCAAGAGCGCCTTGCGGTTGAAACTGAAGCGCGAAGGCTCCTTGATGGTGCCTAGTGCCAAGGTAACCGGTCCCGACGATGTGGCCACGATCTTTGAGGGTATTGCCGATATGGACCGGGAACAGGCATGGGTGCTCAACTTGGATGATAACAACAATATCCTCAATGTGCACCTTGCCTCGGTCGGGACACTAAATTCCGCCATGATGCACCCGCGCGAGGTGTTCAAAACCAGCGTGTTGTCCAACGCAAAGAAGATATGGATCTTGCATAATCATCCCAGCGGTAACAGCAGGCCGTCACAAGAAGACATTGCAGTCACCCATAGGCTAAATAAGGTTGCGGAAACACTGGGTATCGAATTTACGGGGCATCTGGTTATCGGCAAGGGTGAATTTACTCATATTGGCGTCGATAAAGCAAGCGACCGGGTGCATATCGCACATGACAGATTCCCTATCCATGCATTCCAGGACCGGCGGGCCGAAAGAGTGAAAAAGGTCGGCGTCAGGCAAGGCGCACCCCGGTCCAAGAAAGAAATCCTGGAAATGAAGACAATATCTCAACCTCATGATGCTGCAGCTGTTGCTCAGGAGGTTTTAGGCAATAAAACCGGACAGATAATGCTATTAACCCTGAATACAAAGAATGAGGTCAACTCGGTTAGATATGTAACTTCCACTGAGCCCCGGGATATAGCCAGGGAAGTGGCGAGATATTCTATAGAGGACAATGCGGCGGCTACAATCCTTGCGGCCGGTCATGAGCCGCCATCTGCAGTAGCCAACAATCCTGTGCTTAACAACATTTTGCAGCATTTACGCGAACCCATGTCTCAAGCTGGCATCGAAATCATGGATGTCATAGGCGTTGCTAAAGACGGGTATACCAGCTTCCGCGAACGGGGCATTCCAGTGATGAAATCCCTGTTCAGGACCGTTCTGAGTATTCTACCCTTCTTTAAATCCAAGAATACCGTCCTAAAGGTATCATTGATGTCCGAAAGAAATTCCAATACTAATTCAATGGTCAAAGGCAGGCGTTACTCCGGTCTTTATGCTATTCGAGCTATCGAAAAGAAGCATAAAGAATTAGGATACGATAGTGAAAACCCTCCATTCTTGGTAGTAACCTCAATAGGTGACTATGGGGAAGTTTGGGCACAAATTTGGGGAACCGGCATGGATTGGAATTGCTATTACTACATGCTGGACAGCGAGAATAACGAACCAAGATTAATTGCGATATGGAACGAGGATATTAACGAGCCGATTCTACAAGTTAAGTCTAAAGATATTCCCAAAGAACTGAACGGAAAAAAGGAATATCCCAAAAACCTGTGGCAATCGACGGTTGACAAGTGGGTATCTGCAAGAGCAAAGAAGCTCACAAAATCTTTTAGTGCTACTCCCGGCTTAAAAGAATTCCCCAAAGTTATGGCCGTTGATTTTGACGGAACCATAACAACTGGAGAATTCCCTGAGCTGGGTAAACCAAGGGAAGGTGTAAAAGAAGCCCTAATATGGTACAAGCAAAACGGCGGGAAGATAATAATATGGACCTGCAGAGCCGGGAAAGATGAAAAAGAAGCCAAGATGTTTTTGGAGAAGAACGGAATTCCGTTTGATTATTTCAATGAGAACATTGATGGGTTAGGCTTCAATACTTCTAGAAAAATCTACGCCGATCTTTATGTGGATGATCGAGGCTATTTCCCCGGATGGGCGCAACTACTAAGCGATCTGCAGGAGTTGAAGAAGCTTAAGAAATCCTTCTCAGACGTCCTAAAGGTATGGCACTCGCTGCCGGAAATGAGTAAAGCGCGCTCTAAAATTCCAGAAGATGCCCATTGGGTCACTGTTCCCTCCAAGAAGCAGAACCCGGAGCCGGATGCCAGCCGCTGGCGGAACGGGGGAATGTAAAATGCAGGCGAAAACCATCAGCACCTTAATAGCATCTGAAGCCAAGGCAATTGAAGATTACAGCGCATTTTTGGGATCGCAGGACCTTTCGGCAAAAGACCGAAGGATAATAGCCCATATCTTGCAAGATGAACAGGAGCATTTGAAGCTCTTGCAGGATATGGCGAGACGCCATGCAGCGAAGGGTGGTGAAGCCGATGGGCGCTGAATTTTACCGAATAATTGCCAGGTCTATTCCCGGTGGTCAGGTTATGGTTTTTAACCAGGTTTTGACCAGACAGGAAATCGAGAACATGATAGTGTTAACTGCCCCTCCCACCGCTCCCGGCGAATATCTGCAGCATGTAATCCAACAGTTTGTGCCGCAAATCGAGCAGGCTACCGGGAAGCGGGCCCTGGTTCTGGCCGGAGGATGAAAGATATACAGCGCGGAGATGGTGAACTGTCAGGAGTGTATCCACTTTCCTTGCCTGGCTAACGAAGGAGCAGATGCCGGGCCAGATGAAAAAGCTTATGAGCGTGTACCTTGTGGTGGGGTGTATTTCGCGCGAAATACCAACGAGGTCAAACATTAGAAAGGGGGTGCTGTCTTATGCCGGCCAATGTTGTCAAAACCGAGCATGACGAGGAACTGTGGGAGCGGGCTAAGGAGATTGTCCAAAAGCAATACAAGGGTGTCAATGAAGGCAGTAAACGGTTTTATCGGCTGGTTATGGGAATCTATCAGCGTATGAAGGGGGATAAGAGCATGGCCCGGAGTCTGGCCAAGGGCCGTAATGGTCAACTTTACATGATCAGGTCTTTTAAAAAATCGGGGCTCCTTGTAGGTGGCCACAATTGGCCACCGAAGACAGCGGGACCTGATATGGGAATGGAGGAACTGCGGGGAGCGTTAGATCTTGCCATCAAGGAATATATGGGACCCGCCAAAGGCGCAGCTACCGAACCGGCTATGGATCCATACCCTTGGATTGAGGACATCTATCCCAACTATGTCATAGTTCGGAAAGGCGCCGAACGGTACAGAGTGTTTTACAAGATGGCTAATGGCAAAATAGAAATTGGCCCTAAAGAGAAGGTGCGGGCGGTTTACGTGCCGGTTGAGAAAAGCCGAGCGAAAAGTATCCGCCAAGCGCCACCAAAAGAATGCCCGGAAGAAGCAGAGGAACACAGTGAGATCAATAAGAGTTTAGGCATCAGGGATTATCTGCATAAGACCAGGAATGTATAGTGGAACGATTGGAGGGGTAGCCGTTGCGCTGTCCGAACTGCCGAGAAAAGCTAACTAAAGAGATAGAGGGTGGTCAGCTTCTGCTGCGCAATCGCTACCTTCTCCTTAAATCCGATGGTAGCTTGATTTTAATCTGTCCAAAATGCCGCAGCGAGGTCCAGCCTGATTCAGAGGTTAATGAGCGCCTTCGGAAATCTATATTGCTCAAGTCATCCAAGGGGGTGAAAGCCGGTGCCAATCAGTAGCTTGAATGTTAAGTTGGACCGCAAAGAATATTCCCGCTATGGCGCAGCCGTGAATGCTAATAACATGCGGGTGCGCGCTACTCCCCTGCCGGCAACCGGCCTGGCTGGAGAGGTAATCCGTTGCGGGTTATACAGATTAAACCCGCGGGGAGACAGCCAGATTTTAATAGCGGAACAGGAAACAACCTTGGGCGATGGTGACTATTCCCGTGGGCACGTCTTTACATTTGATCTGAACAATATTCGCGATTCGCACGGCATACCCGCGGCGACACAGGGTTTTTATCGCGTTCAGGTTGACAGTCCAACCAGTCCCGGGGCGGCGCCGGCATCGGAGCGGATACCGGTTTCCATTATGACCGTTAAAGAGTTGCGGGACAGCTGGTTATTCGGGGCCACGCTTAGTTCAGCTGAGATATTGTTGCCACGAAATCAACCCATGAACGTGGCAGGAGTTTCCATTGGATACGTCGAACAGAATCACGACGTAGGAACCTTTTCGTTAAACTGGGATCCCGTGGCTCGCACCCTATCCTGGTCCGGCGGCCCGGGGGTGGTCGTTCCGGATGACGAAGCTGAACTTATTTTAAAAGACCGTCGCGGACAAAGCTATATCAGGATCGATGTTATCCCCTTTGACTTGCCGGTGGCAGCAGCGCAGGATGAAATTTTGATTGACCACGCAGAGATGACCGACGAGGTTGTGCGCGATTGGATCTGGAAAGCCAAGGCCTGGCTGGAGAGCCAGATCAACATCTACCTTGAACCCACGGTTGTTGTTACAGATATCCAGGACGGGGAATATTATGACGAGCGGCGGGAAGCAGTATCGTATTATCGGCCGCGGAATCGCCTGCAATGGGTCAGCATCCAACTTCCCTACCGTCCATTGTTATTCCTTGAACGGCTTGAGGGATGGTTTCAGGACAGCCGGGTGGTAAACGTGCCCGGCGAGTGGCACACATGGACTGAGAAGACGGGGCAGGTCTCCCTGGTACCCCGCCGGGGGGCGGCCATTAACTGGCAGTTCTATGGAGCGGCTGTATTTCAGCTTTTCTACACATACGACTATGTGCCGGACTTCTGGCACTTCCGGGGGGTCTTCGGCTTGCGGGACCTATATGGAGAAAGAGAGGTCTTGCGGGAGGCAATTGCCCGAAAAGCGACCATGGACATTCTGAACGTTGCCGGCGCCGCCTACCGGGCTGGATACGCTTCCGAGTCCATTGGACGTGACGGCATCTCCGAGAGCGTCGGTTACACCTCTTCTGCTGTTTATGGAATCTATTCCGCTACTATTGATGAACACCAGAAGTGGTTCTACGGTGATCGGGTTGGCGAAGGAAACTTGCGCCGGCTAAAACAAAAGTTTGGAGGGATTCCGGTGGTGGTATTATGAAGCGTCTTCCCCTTCTCTTGTGCGTTTTGTTCACAATGGCAGTAGTTCTATTAGGATGCGGTGGTGCAACCAATGAGCCGGGCGATTCGAGTAATGCCGAGGTGGCGCAAGCTGTCCCCGATGTCGATCTGGATCTCGTGACAGCCAAGGAGCCCTTTGATACCTTGCTGCGTACCACAGATAATGTGGGCAAGACGGTGCGAGTGAAGCTTATCGTAGATAAGATACGCGAGGTAGAGATAAGCGGAAACAAGGTTACTGTCGCATATGGTAACCCGGGCAAGAGTATCGGCGACAGGATAGCATTAGTCTCTTTCGGTTCGGCCTGGGAGAATGTTTCCAAGGGTGAGGCTATCGAAGAAATGGGGATTGTGGCCTATGTTGACGGTCACGACGGCCGCGAAACGCCAGCCATGAAAAAGTTGCCCGATAAAGCATTGGAGCAAATGATTGTAGCCATAACTGCTAGCAGAAAATCTTTATCCTTCCTCCCCCATGCCGTAATCCTGATTCCTCCAAAGGAAATGCCAAAGATGGCTGACAGCCAGACTGTTTAAGGCGGTGACGGTGATGCGCAATACAAAAATTAACCTGCCCAAGCAGCGAGATCTTATCCGGCGCCGGGGTGACTGGGTGGTGCATTACCTTGGCATGAAGTGCCCCTGCTCCACCAACGGCGACGCCAATAGAGCCCAGGTCAGTTGCCCGGCCTGCGGGGGTACGGGATGGCTGTACCGGGAACCGATGGAAATAAGGGGCGTCATTGTCGGCATCCAGGGGCAAAAGGATCTCGCTGAGACAGGAATCGCCCGCCCGGGCGATTGTGTTTTTATCCCTGACTTGACGGCCCGTCAACCAGGCGATTATGACCTGATCAAGTTTACCTGGGCGCAGGGCGAACCATGGGAAGGAGAACTTATTAGACGGGGCACGGGTGCCGCAGACGAACTCTATTATGAAGCGGCCGAGATTCTGGCCTGCGTAACTGTGGACGTGGCCACAGGAGAGACCACTTCATATAAACCCGATCTTGATTTTACGATTGACGGCCGGGCCATAACCTGGCTGGCTGGTAGGCCTCAACCGGCAGCGGGAAATTTGTATTCAGTAAAGTACAATGCCTTCTTTGAGTGGGTTTGTTTTGTGCCGCCCGGGATTCGCTTTGAGCGGGGCGATTATCTCGGGGAGCGGGTGTTGCTACGGCGCCGACATCTGGTATTCCCGCGGGAGGTGGCGTGAGTGTTTGGGTTGATTGTAGATCTCTCCGAATTATTGAGGGAAGCGGATAATATAGAAACGAGTTGGTCGAACCTGAAAACTCAGATTGCCGTCGAGACCCGCCGGGTCCAGGCCGTGTGGCAGGCTGCGGTTTACGGCATGCTGCTGCCGGGGATGACTAAGCCGGTGTTCTCTGACGGTTATTACGCAAGCTTGACCACTCCTGACGCCTTTCAGTATCCGTTTAATGGCGACGCCTTTACCGGAGCGGTGATTAGCACTTATGCCCGGGCCATGATGATTGAGGAAGGATACGCCAGTTTTGACATGAAGCCAGGATTGTTGAATGGACCGAAAGCTCGCCAAACTAAAAAAGGTGGGCGATATAATATCGTGCCCTTCAGATATCTTCTGCCGAATGAGCAGTACCAGAACCGGCACTTTCCAGTTATGCCTGTTTCCATTGCCCAGACCGTGACCGCTGAAAGCTTTGCGCCTTCAAAGCAAACCGAGCCGGGCGGAAAGGTGCAGTGGGGATCGAGGCTGGAACTCGCTACTGGCGAGTACCCGGGAGCCGTTAAGAACCCCTTTTATACTGCTGTCGAGGCAGAGCGCCGGGGCAAAGAAAACCCCATGACCGACGCTTACGCCTGGAAGTCCAGCCCGTTCGCGGGAATGGTACGGATACAGAAAACATATGGACAGCAAAAACAAAGCATTTACTTAACCTTCCGGGCGGTCAGCGACAAGAGCGATCCGAACTCCTGGATTCATCCAGGCCAACCCCCTAACCCGGTAGTGGATGCCGTGACGAACTATGTGCGCAAGGAGGTTGAGGATAACCTGACTACGGCGGCGGCGAAAGATATAGGCGCCCAATAATCCGCTTTTTGTAACCCTGGACTGAATGCCGGGGTTTTTATTTTTGCCCTTCCGCTGGGCGCTACCACAGGTCTTGCATTTCGTGCGAAATAAAAACCGCTGAGCACATCAGCGGTTATCGGGAACCTTTATCGGCAAAGGCTGCCCATGTGATGATCTGTAAGTGCATTTATTTTCCTCGTGGTAATAACACTCGGTACACTCATCCATCTTAAGCAAATCTTCAGCTATTGGACACCATGTTTTCATAGGTTAATCAGCCTCCTTCAGAATTATATGTTCGCCTACTGTGATACTAAATTTAGACTAGCATTTCCTCCGACACCAGCTTATAAATGCCCCGTATTCCGCGAACGTCTACAAGTATTCTTTGCCAGTGCTTAAAATCCGTCGCTTTTGGTAGTTTAATATTTTTGTTGTCTTTCTTGAAAAATGAATACCAAATACCTTCTTCATCTTTGCCCTGGAAGCTTATTGTTGCATCTCCTGCGCCTTCCCACTTAATTGCACGGATAGCAACTATGTTTTTAGGTTCAAGTCTTTCGCCAACTCCATATGCATGCTTAAAAGTGAAGAGAACTTTTAAAAGCACCGGTTTCACTCCTTTGCTTTAATGGATGACCGGAGCTATCCTGGTTACAAGATTATCTTAAACTCTTTTGGGTAGCCAGCACGCTCCCATTCGGTATGTGCCTCTAAGAAATAATTTGCGATGTTGTCTTTCATCCCTCTTATTATCACTTCTTTGTCTTTCTTACGGAGTTTTGCAGATGCATATTGAGGTATCATTACCACATCAGAGTTGCCCTGAACAGTAACCAAACGTGGCTCTTCCCATTTCATTTTAAAACTTGTGCCATCTGGAGTTAGGGTTACAGTTCTTCTACTGCAGCCAGTCATTCTGAATTTTTTACAGGCTTCTGTGTAATTCATGAAATCTACCTCCATCCTTTCTGCCAGGGCGGCATGTCGCCGCCCGCTCCGGTCTGCTGTTTATGCGTAGACTTGATATAAATTTCCATTTTTCCACAACCAAGTCATGTGTGCACAATCAAAACGGATAAATTGATAATCTGTTGCGTCGTAGTATGGCGTCCCGATTATCCGAATGCGGCTTGCTTCAAATCCCCATTCGCTATTAACGGCAATCTTCGCTTCGTCCTCCGAAATCTCGGTTTCGCAATTGTTTACTTCCCATCTGTCGCGGCCCACTTGATATGCAACAACCGCTTTTGCGTCGCGTAAGCACCATTTAAAGTGCGCATAACTGTAAACCTCGGAAGCGCGAAGCTTTTTTTGATTGACAAGTTCCGAAAGTGCGGCATAAACGGCCTTTATGGTTTCGGCATTGTAATTTTTGCCCGCCTCAATCACAAATTCTTCCTCGGTGATTAAAATATCGTGCCTGCACTTCCAAAGCCGATCATAGCCCGCTTTTAATGCTTCCTCTGTTTCAAACTCCCACCCGCGATCAAGGATGAATTTTTCAAAGTCTGTCAATTTTGTGCTGTCTGCTGTTTCTCTGATCTTTTGTGCAAGCGTCCTTCCGAACGCTGGCGGGGTGGTGGGTGCCGCCCCTTCGTTTTCGTCGTAAATGCGGCTTTCGGGGTGCTTGTCGCTCCAAAACTCGACGCGCCCGCCGTCGTTCACTTCGTAAAACGTGCCGTTATGCTCCGTCGCATACTGCTTGTTGATAACGCCGCCGTCTTTCAGCGTGGAATATTCTTTGTACTCAACGCCGCCGATGATTTCATTTTTAGCTTCTTGATATTCTGCGAATGTGACGTGCTTCATTTCAGGCTCCTCCTTTTATTGTTTCGCTTCGTTTGTCTAATATTATATACTCGCGTGAGTATATTGTAAATAGGCAAGGGAGAAGTTTTTTAAAAAATATACTCACGTTAAAATATACTTGCGTGAGGTGCAAAGGAGAGTCTATAATAAAGCCAAAGAAAGGGTGTAAAATCATGGGGAAAACAAGCAAGGCGGCAACTAGGGCCAAAAATAAATATAACGCTACAAATTATGACAGGCTTTACCCATATGTTAAAAAGGGCCGCAAGGCGGTTTATGAGGAAGCGGCAAAGGCAGCGGGGGTAAGTCTGAATGACTATATCACAACAGCGATTGAAGAAAAGGTTGCCAGAGATCGCCTGAAAGAAGAGAATAAAACGGGGCATGGCCGGTAAAAAGCTCATAAAGGAGTTGATATCGTGAGTCAAAATCCTAACTTTCCAAACTGGGTAACTGCGAATACTATTTTACCCATGTTGGTGGAGAAATATTGCGAAGTGTTTATCGAAGGTGAATATAGCGATATAAATATTGGATTCCTTAATGCCGATGCCATTTATCTGGTGCCACCGGAAGATCGCGAAAAATTCGACCAGATTTACTCCGAGTTCGCTGCCTTCATGCACAAGGAACTGGATATGCCGAACATGTTGGAAAAATTTATAGGCGAACCTAATTCACCCATATGCAAAGCGGCAATAAAACACACTATTAATAATGCCCTGCTGGCATGGGAACAACGGTGTGGCTGGTCTTTGAAGAATTTACTTCTTTTTAAATTGCTTCATAGTTTTCCGGATGAAGCAGCAGAACACGGCGGCTTTCCACGCTTAACATTAAAAATTGAGCCAAGGATAATGTTATAAGCTGCTGTCTTAGCGGGACATTAGCACCATCTACTTGCTAATTTTATCCTTCCCTGCTAGGCTAAAATCAGTATAGCGGCACAGGCTTGGTCGAATGACCGGAGGAGCATAAGCCGGCTATCGGAAACGGGGCAACCCGTCCGACGGTCGGCTTTTCTCATTTCGGGCGAAATGATCAGGGAAAGGAGGGGTATTTGGTGAGTCTCACCTCCAAAGAAGAGAGATTACTCAATGATGAAAGTCCGGCTACTAAAGAAGTCAAGCTGGGTACAACCATCAAGAAGATCCAGGAAGGCACCGGCCTGGATGACGATTCAGTAGAGGAGCGCGCCCTGAAGACTGTTACCCGCAGCGGTAACGGTACAGCGGCAGGGGTTGGGGCGGGAGCATCGGTGGATGTCAGTATCGCTCATGACGCCCTGGGACTGGCGGAATTCCCGCAGGTGTCCACAGGCACGCCTGATGCCGCAGTCGCCGTGGTCACAGCCGGGATTACTCCGACCGGCTTCACCATCCGTGTGACGAACAATGCTGCCGCTGCTCAAGATGTAAACTACGCATGGAGCAGGCGCGGGGTGGTGTAGGCATGGAGGAGCATCCTTTTCGGTTATGGTTCCCACTACAAAAGAGTCAATCAGGTGACGGACCGGCACGCCTGGTCCAGGGCATTGCCTCCACTGAAGAGGAGGACCTGCAAAAAGAGATCGTGATCCAGAAGGGGCTCATCTATGATCCGCTGGAGAAGGAAGGTTTTATCAACTGGGATCACCAACCCGGGCCAGAGAATATCATCGGCGAACCGCTTGAGGTGGAAATAAAGCCACAGGGATTATGGGTCAAAGGATTTCTTTACGAGGGGCATCCCCGGGCCGACGCAACATGGAGCCTGATCGAATCCATGGAAAAAGCGGGTCCATATTCCAAGCGGCGTTTGGGTTGGTCTGTGGAAGGAGGTATACTGTCTCGCCGGGGCAAGCGAATCGAGAAAGCCGTCGTGCGCAACCTGGCATTAACTCACCAACCCATCAATACGTATACCTACGCCGAACTGGTGAAGTCGTTTTTCGGAAAAGCCATGTCAACGGAAAGCGCCCAACCGATAAAACTTCAAAACCTGGACGGGCAAATTACGTCGGTCCTCTGGGGTGACTGCCAGAATGATTGCTTTGACAAGCAAGGCAGGTACAAGCAAGGCCGTTACGGTGCTATCCAGCACCTGGTGAAATGCAAGGGAATGGATCCGGAAGTAGCTAAAGCCCTGGTCAAGCGCATAGCTACCTGCGGAGTTTAAGGCCAAAAGAAAGGAGAGGGAATAACGTGAGCAAGCAGGATGAAGCCATCCGCAAAGCAGCGGAAGAACTGGATGCCGAACTGAGCGACAGCGGCAATGAGAGTGGCGGCATCATCAAGTCGTTAACCAAATCCATTGAGAACCTGACCGGCCTTTTCAAGGCCAAGAAGCTTCCCAAGGACCTGGTTGATGAAGACGACGCCGACGATCCCGATTATGATGCCGATGACGCCAAGGATGAGGACAGCAAAGACCTGGACAAGACCGCCAAGAAGGCCGGAATCGAGCGGGGTAAAGATGAGAAGCGCAATATGGGTGGAGATATTGAAGACATGGACGATGTGCCGCCCGAACCCAAGTCCAAGCGCACCGTCAAAGGTCCTGGCGCCAAAGGCAAAGCTACCATTGACAAATCCGGCCGCGATGACGAGGACGCCGAACCTATACGCAAGGCCATGACCCAAGAAGATTTCTATGCGGATCTTCTGGAGAATGAAAGCTTTGAGGAAGTAGTTGAGGCATCCGACGCCCTGGCCCACATGACCGACGTATTGGGTAAGAGCCTGTCAAATGTCCACGGCGACATTGTGGATATCAACGAGAAAGTGGCCGCCATAGGACAGGCTGTAATGGTTATGATGAAGAGCCAACAGGCCATTCTGAAGAACCTGGAGGAATGGGCCAGCCAGCCGGTGCGGGCAACATCCCCGGGTGTACACATCAATTTCAGCGGGCGCAAGCCGGCCGCAGCTGGCACCATCACCAAGTCCCAGCTTCAGGGCGGCCTTAAAAAAGCCGTGGAAGACGGGAAACTGGAACCGCGGTGGCTCTCGCTGTTGGACACTCGCCCGGTGGATGACGTTGTGCAGATGTTGCCGGCAGATATCCGCCAGGCATACCTGAGTCAGTAAAAAGGCAGTAGAAAGGAGAGGGTAATAGTGGCAGCTTTAGCGGTACCGCCCGGCGCCTTTCAGGAACGCCGGCTGGTGAAAAGCTACGAAGAACTGGGCAAAGAATACTTTGGCCCCCAGTTCAGTTCAGACAAAATAGTTGAAGATCTGGCCAAGGCCCTGGCCACTCAGTTCGTGAGCGGCACAGGCATGACCGATCAACCCATTAACCTGCAGAACCTGGATGCTACCATGACTTCCGTGCTGTTTGAAGAGCAGCACCTGGTACTGTTCAACTGGTTAAGCAAAGTGCCTTCCGCGCAGCCGTACTACGAATGGAACCGGCGCCGTTCTTACGGTGGCGGCCGTAGCGCCCCTGGTTTCCGGGAAGGCGGCACGCCCAACGGCGGCGTGAGCAAGTACCAGCGGTTCGGCGTCTACAACAAATACCTTGGTGTCCGGCGTGGGGTTACCCACCAGATGACCCTTACCGGTCAACTTGGCGGGACCCAGGTGGATCCGGTCGCCGAGGAAAACCGCAACGGCACCCTTGAACTGCTTGAGAAGATCGAGCGGTGGCTGATGTTCGGCG
>Ga0067045_1029399_pt1 | contig 21073 bp, 17 predicted proteins | sample TerdegcTABiofilm_FD_59184 | JGI IMG/M metagenome (GOLD analysis project Ga0067045, IMG submission 59184) | Combined Assembly of (Gp0054472, Gp0054536) Wastewater bioreactor microbial communities from Singapore -Terephthalate degrading...
GCTTTATCCTGCGCTCCCAGCCCAAAGGAACGTGCAGCGCGGTTTTCCGGGCCGCAGGCGTAGCCCTGCCTCCCAACATCCGCAGCGTGCCGCTCGACCTCAAACAGTAACCGATCCCTTCCTCCCGGGATCCAAAACCTGGTGCCACAGATTTGTCGCGCCCTACTAACAGCTTGAAATAACCTGTCTTTTAGCAATGCACTGTAGAAGATGGGCTTAAGGACCCGGGAATAGCACCGACGGCAAGGCCTGCACAGAGAGGTGCCAATTGTCCGACAAGCATAACCCTTAGAATACTTGCATGATCCAGAGTGATCGGACTTGAACCCGGAAGGTATCCCAACAGGAAGGCAAGAACAGCAGGGGATATGGGAACAGATAGCCCAGCGAGGAAAATCATCAAGCCTATGGCCAAAGAGGTATCCCCTTTGGCAATCGTGGCAAATGCCGGGCCAAAAGGCGCGCCAGAAAAAACCGCCACGATCAGGAACCCGAACGACACCATGGGCTCAGGTTGAAAATAGGCGAGTAGGCCATACGCCACGAGAGGCACGAATATGAAGTTCGCCAAGATGCCGCTGAGTAAGAATCTTATGTGCGCCAATGAATCAAGGACCGAGCGGATGGAAACGGATAAACCCATCCGAAACATCAATGATATCAGCCAAAGAAAGGCTAGAGTGCTGACCGCCTGTGAGGCATCCATTCGGTCCCTCCTTACCAAGGCCACGCTGGTTCAGACAGCACTGTTGATGCCTCCCCCCTCGGTTTTAGAGTCGTCTCTCGTGATATTGGACGCGTAGCCTCTCTTTTCCCGTCGTCTGATGTACTTCCACACAAGTTCCAATCGACTTCACACTCTAGTGCTCCGCGATCGGCCCCTCGACTTCGCAGACCGGTCCTAGCCGCGGTTTATGTGTGAACTGTGGGATCGACGAAATCCTGCTGAATTCCGGCTATCTTTACGGCCCGTTCGATTCGTTTGCAGTCAGGGCAGAGGCGAGTATCGACTGTCCCGCCGACCTGAGAAACGTCTTTGGCCACGGTCTTGGCTGTTGCCTTCGTTACGAAGCGTGCTCCACATGCCTCGCAGGTGAGAAGGTGCAGCTTGTTGATGATTGTCCCGGACATGAGGATCCGGCGCTCGTCTCCTTCGTCTTGGATTTGCAGGGCACCGGTGGGGCAGATGTTCACGCAGGTCCCGCACCCGATGCAGTACGGAAGGCCATGCACGTAATCCTTTAATATGAGAGAATTTTCGCCAGCGTGATAGAACTCGATGCCGGAATATCCGAGCTTCTCGCTGCACACATCAACACATTTGCCACACCGCTCGCATACGTCGCATCGCATGCAGCGCTTGGCCTCTTCACGGGCCGACGTCTCATCGAGCCCTTTTTCCACGAGATCGAACGTGTTCATTCGTCGGTCGAGATCGATGATCGGAATTTCCTGTCTCTGGATGAACGCCTTCTCATGGTAATCCATGGGGATGGGCTCGACCATTTGCCGCGGCCGCGGGAGCGATTTCCTCGGCAGCCGCTCGCCTCTCAGATACTTGTGAATAGACGCGGCAGCACGCTTACCGGCCCCGATGGCCTCGATAACAGTTGCAGGCCCGGTTACTGCATCCCCGCCCGCGAACACGTCGGGAATACTGGTCTGCTGCGTATATCCTCTCACCCGAATGTTCTCGCGGTCCGACAGGTCAAGTGATCCGAATCCCGGATAATCCTTGACGTTCGGCTTCTGCCCTATGGCAGATATGATTGCCCCGACAGGCATGCGGTAGTTGGAATCGGGTATGGGGATCGGCCGTCGGCGACCGGACGAGTCGGGCTCCCCTAGATCGGTCATGACGCATTCTACTGAATCTATCTTCCCGTAACTTCCTACGATTCTTAAGGGCATGGTCAACTGGTGAAAGTGAATCCCTTCCTCGGCAGCCTGAATCACCTCTTCAAAGTTCGCGGGCATCTCCTTCCTGGTTCGGCGATAAAGGATGCTCACCGATTGGCATCCGAGCCTCACACAGGTCCTCGCCGCGTCGATGGCAGCATTTCCTCCGCCAATTATGGCCACAGTGTTGGCTGGCTTGATTTTCTTGCCGAACGACACATCACGAAGGAAGGAAAGAACATCAATGATTTGCGGATACTCGTAGTCACATTCCAGATGAGGGCTAAAGCTTTCCCATGCTCCAATCCCGAGAAAAAAGGCTTTGTACCCATCTTGCCGCAGGTTGTCCAGGGTGAGGCTCTTTCCTACGGGGGTATTGAGGACAATTTCCACCCCAAGCTCCTGGATCTTTTGGATTTCCATGTCGACAATCTGGCGCGGGAGCCGGAATTCCGGGATCCCGGTAACCAGCATACCGCCTGCCTTTTGCATAGCCTCGAACACGGTCACCTGATAGCCTTCGAGGGCAAGGAAGTAAGCAGCGGTAAGTCCGGCAGGCCCCGCTCCCACTATCGCGACCTTTTCGTCGAACCGGCCTTTTGGTTTCGGATTCCGGTAACCCTCCCCTTTTTCCACGGCATACTTGGCCGCGACAGCCTTCAGGTGACGGATGCCGAGAGGCTTGTCCAGGTACCGCCTTTGGCACCAGGATTCGCAAGGGTTGGGGCAGATGAGACCACACGCCCAGGGAAACGGGTTGTCCCGGCGTATAACCTCCACCGCCTCATCGAACTTGCCATGCCCGATCAGGGCAATGAAGGAAGGGATATCTATTCCGGCCGGGCAGTTCAGTTGGCAGGGAGCGGAGGACTCGCGTTTGAGCCCGTCCTCCGCGTACACCAAATGATCCTTGTCTGCGCCCGGACCCGGTGGAAAGAGTGGCTGGGCTTTCATAATGATTAATCCTCTAGGGCGTTGCAGAAGTGTTTTTCGGCGAATGGACCGGTCGCTTCAGTCTCCATGGTCTCTCCATGTCAGCCGTACAATCGCCCTATACTGTAGTCTGCTACACGGGCTTGTTCTTTGCAATCTTTGCAGCAAATTTCTTCCTTCTGTCAGCGGATGAGTCCGACGGGCTCACCCACTTCAAAGCCGCAGTGGTGCAGCCGGTGACACAGGCAGGCTCAAGCCCTTCGTCGATCCGATCCTTGCAGTAATCGCACTTAAACACCCTGCCTATCTTCGGGTTCCACTGCACTGCTCCCCAAGGGCATGCAGTGATGCACGCCTTGCAGCCGATACACGTCTCTGGATTGACGCTCACGATGCCGTCCTTTTCACGTCGGGACATGGCGCCCGTGGGACAGGCAGACACGCACCACGGCTGCTCGCAGTGGAAGCAGGGCATAAAGATGAATTGCATCCGGGGAACGCCTCCAACGACGCGAGGGCCCACCGGTATGATCTTCCCGAAGCTCGCACCTACAGTGACATCGTTCTGAGTCTTGCAATGGAGCTCGCAAGCTCTACAGCCTATGCACCTGTTTTGATCCTGATAAATATAGTAGTCGCTCATTGCTGGTGTATCCTCCTGGGCCGTAGCCGGCTATGAAACTTTGCGCACGCGTACGAAGCAATCGGTGATCGGGCAGTTGCCGCCTATCGCGACCTTGAGCAGGCCCTTCATGAAGATGTTGTCTCGCATGCCTTTCTTGTAAGCTCTCGTCTGAAGAGGGATTTCCCTCCCGTACCCGTGCAAGGTGTACACCGCTTCCGGGTGGATGTAATCGGTGACGGACGCCTTTATGGTATGTTTCACCCCGTTGGCGCTCACCTCCACGAGGTCTCCTGTCTTTATCCCCAGCTTCTTTGCCTCTGTGCTATTGATCCAAAGCGTGTTTTCGGACTGGATTTCATTCAGGTAGAGATTGTTCAGCGACGTGCCCTGCGTGTGGACAGCGATCTTCCCGGTGAGGAGACGATAGTGTCCTTCAGGCGGAGACTTGGGACTCTCATAGGGAGGAAAAGACGGGATGCCATTGTCCTCGAGCATGCTTGACACCAGCTCTATCTTGCCGGATGGGGTGTTGAACTTGAGTCCCGATTCGCGATCCCAGAGTATCTCCTTGTCGGACAGTTGTACAATCCCTTTGGCGTCGAAGTCGGAGAGTGAGATACCGGTGTCCTGGAGCTGCCACTGGATAAGCTCCTCGATGGTGTTGTAGGGGAAGTACTCGCCAATGCCGAGCCGATCTGCCAACTGCTTGAATATCCACCATTTCGGCTTCGAATCATACTTTGGCTCCACAGCCTGCCTTCTCAGCCACAGGGCGGGCTTGGCGCCCTTCTTGACGAGCACCGGGTCAGTCCGTTCCAGATAAGTGGCTTCGGGCAGGATCACATCCGCGTACCAGCCTATATGGCTATAGTTCACGTCAATGGAGACGAGCAGGTCGAGCTTCTTGAGGCCTTCCAGGTACGCTTCCGGGTCCGGGAACGAGGACAGTGGATCGAAGCGGTAACAAATGAATGCCTTGACTGGGTAAGGATCCTCATTGAGAATGGCGTGTGGCAGCATCTGAGCGAGTCCGTAGTCTGCGGACAGGTGCTTGTACTTCCATCCTACGCCATCAAATCTCTTTGCCTTCACTGCAGGCGGCAAGGATGCCAGCATTTTCACCGGCTTGTACCCCGCTGCAGCCTCGCCTTTGTTAAACAACAGCCCACCCTTCGCTTCGTACGCTCCCATGAGGGCTGTCAGGATGTAGATCGACCTTCTGAAGTAGTAGTCCGTCTCTGTCCACGCTGTCATCCATCCTTGGTTAAAGATCACAGCCGGCTTGTGGCTTGATACCTCGTGGGCTACCGCCACGATCTCTTTTGCAGGGATTCCAGTTTCCTTCTCGGCCCATTCGGGGGTATAGGGAACGATGAACTCCTCGAGCTCCCGCAGGCCTAGCACCCAACGCTCCACGAACTCCGCGTCGTACAGCTTTTCCTTCAGAATTACGTTGATCAGAGCAAGGTTGAACGCGTAATCGGTTCCCGGTCGAATCACGAGAAACCTGTGTGACTTGGCCGCGGTATAATTCCATCGGGTATCGATGTGGGTGAACTTCATACCGCGCTCGAGCGCGTCAATAAAGTCCTTCGCTTCTTTTGTGCCGATAGACTCCAACATGTTCCTGCCATAGAGGACTATGTACCGACAGTTCTTATAGTCGTAGGACACGGTGTTGCGGCGGTGGCCTGCAATGGCATTGTGGGCGTTGTGGACACTGTTCGAGCACGCACCGTGATGGTTGAAATAGTTTGGGGAGCCAAGGGCTTTGATGAAGGCTTTCTGCATGTCAGTGAAGCCGCCGCCCCTGTCCCCGAGAACGATACTCTCGCCCCCGTATTCCTCTCTGATCTTGTTGAGCTTTTCCGCGACGTAATCCAGAGCTTCTTCCCAGGTGACTTTTCTCCATTTACCCTCGCCGCGCTCGCCGACCCTCATCATGGGATGCTGGAGTCTTTCGGTGTCGTTCTCGAACACCTTGCCGGCAGCGCCCCGAGGGCAGAGGTACCGTCCGCCCAGAACGTGGGGATTGCCCCAGATCTTTTTGACTTGATTGTTTTCGACCTCTATCTCAATGGGGCAGCGCACCGTGCACATGGCACAGACGCTGTATACGGTCTTCTTGACTGCTTCCGTCATATGTCTTCCCTTTCGCTCACCGGTGTGTTGGTCCGTAACCGTGCAGGCGACCTGCGAAGAAGGGTCATCCGCACCAAGGGTTCCGGTGCCATCCAGATATATTTGGGTCTCCAAGAAGGAGCTTCTTTCAAGGTCTTGCCGATTTCTTAGAAGAAATCACATGATCAAAGCCTTCCCTCGACACGACCGGGAAGCTCTCCGTAAGTATCCAGGGTGGCTTTGACGTGCTTGAAAAACGGTAAATGACGTTTGACGCGCCTGAATATCAGGTACGCCGCTATGTAGACCACAATGAATACCCCAACATACCCCATGGAGTATTCACTGAAGAGAAGATTGAACTCCACGTCGGCGAATCGGTAATCCATCCAAGCCAGAGCGAAAAAAATAGGCCAGAGAAAACCTGCCGAAAGTGCAATCTGCATGAAGAACGATTTGCCGAACGCGTCATTAGCCAGGTTGTTTGCTGCTTTGAACGCGGCCTTATTCTTGGCTTTCAAGGCATCGAAGCTCAGATTCCTGTACTGTTCCACCTCATTGTTGACCGCGTCGATATGCCTCCTGTTGATAAGAAACAGCAGGGAAATGGTGATCTCTCCCACGGTCAACGCGATCAACGCGAGGCAGAAGGTTCCCATGAAAAAATCGAGCAAGCCTATCCCTGTGATCCGGTAGCTCCAGATCAGGAAGGGATCGAGGATCAGGTAAGCGGGATGCATTTCCATGATCGGGACCGTTGGGGCCGACGAGAGCGGCCCCCCGAATTGTTGTCAATCTCTCACACGCCTGGGATTCTGATTCCGTAGAAGCCTCGCAGGGTGTACCCGACGCCTACGTAAATTGCTAAGACTACAAAGATTCTTTTGAGCCAGATGTCCGGGATATACTTGGATGTGTACGGGCCAACGATCGAACCTACGAAGACTCCCACCAATTCCGTCCCAATCAGAACGAAGTCTACCGGGATGCCCTTGACGAACATGTACGAAAAAATGGAGGTGATCATGCTTACCAAGACTGCGAGGGCTGAGGTCCCTGCCACCACATACATGGGCAAGCCCACAACAGAGGTCAAAAAGGGAACGTAAAGGAATCCACCGCCGACCCCAATAAACGACGAAATAGCGGCGATCGCGAATCCACCGACAATGGGCCATATGGGGTTGAAAGAAAACTCCACCCCGTAGAAGGTGAAAACGATTCTCGATATTCCCCACGAAATCACGCGAACCCCTCGTTCCGCCTCTGAGGTCGTCGTGGCTGCCCCCTTAACGTGCTCGTTCTCAAAGGCTGCCGCAGCGGCCTTGGCAGCTTTCTTATTCTTCTGACCCCTTTCCGTGGTTTCGTAATAGAGAAACGCCCCGATGAGGAGCACGATCAGACCGAAGAATCCCTGGTATGCACGCAGATTGATCTTGCCAGCAGTCAACACCGGAATGAGATAGGCACCGAGGATTCCCCCTCCTGCCAGACACAGGCCGAGAGGAAGCACGAGCCGTCCCATGCGATAGTAGCTCAACGATGACAAAAACGCCGAGAGTCCGACCAGGTACTGGTTACTCGTTCTGATGGAATCCGTAAGGAGCTTGTTGAGGGTCGGGCTCGTCTTCTTGAAGGCCGCAGCATAATCCCCGAGCCCGAAGACCGACACATGCCCCACGCCGGCCATGATGCCTCCAAACGCTCCCACTGTGGAAAAGATCCAGCCGACCCACATCCCCCACAGGATTCCGTAGAGCCAGAAGGTGTTGGGGGCACCTGGGATGCCCATGAATCCTTTGGTCGCATTTGAATCGATGTGCCCTTGTCCCGTTCCTTGGGGTGTCTTTGCAATCGCGTCTTGCAGTTTGTCCGCGGAGGCAGGAGAAGCCACCAGAAGACAAGCCATCACTGCCACAGCCGCGATCAGACCGATCGTCACCCACGTCCCACGCTTCATTTCATCCTCCATAACATGCGTTCTTCCTGCCGGTGCGCTCGGACTGTTCACGGCGCCTGGTCCCAGGCCTCTTCGCCTGGATTCAGGTACCTCCGCTCTGCAATCAGACTACAGGGTTTTGAATCGCTCGACCGGCCATCCGTAATCGGACCACTGAACACCGACTACCGATAACAGGCAAGAGTTGTGCCACTTTCGACGGGCCACGAACAATTGACGGTATTTTAACAGATCTTCCACAGTTAGGCCACTCTTCCCCTCGAAGCAGATCCCCTTCCGCACACCGAACGATCCCCCGTCCGCAATAAATTTCTTGCACATCCACAGGCAATCCCAGTTTTGTGGTTTTCTATCAATGCCTTGCCCTGACGCCCACAGGCCATTGCAGCGCAAAACTCTTGTTGCGCCCACGCCTGTCCGCGTTATAATCAGGTTCCCAAGAGACTTTCATGATCGGATTGGAAGTTTCGTGGTTCCGATCACTTACCGTGGGGCGTGCATTTCACCACTGTCAACCGCCCGGAAAGAAGACGAGCAACCCTCATGACCACCGGATCCGTTCCATTCGTTAACCGAGATCCCATCACGGCTGCTGGACCCACACGAGGAACATGGCACCGAGTCTTGCTCATGCTTGGTCTCGCTACCGCGTTTCTCATTGCCTGGGGCATGCCTCGGGTCAACGAGGACCTGTTTGTCTCGCTTCGTTGCGGGGGGGAAGCGCTGAGCCGCGGGCTCACCGCTCCTGACGCTTCTTCGTTCACCAGAGAGGGCGAGATATTCGTGAATCGAGGATGGCTGTCACACGTGCTGCTGTTCTGGTCTCATTCTCTGTTGGAGGAGATGGGACCTCTCCTCGCCAAGGGCCTACTCCTTTTCGGATGTCTCGCTCTCCTGTGGTTCCGATGCAGAAGTCTGGGAATTACTCCCGATGTGTCGTTGCTGTCGCTCACTCTGGGAGTGCTCGGCTTGGCTCCTTTCCTGGGAATCCGAGCTGAGAACTTTGGCATGTTCTGCTTTGTGCTGATGGCGACTACAGTGAACGGACCGCGATCATGGGGAAGGTGGAGACAGGTCGGGGCTCTTTCAGTCATGATTCTCTGGGCCAATTCTCACGGCACGTTCGTGCTCGGACTGGGAATTGTCGGCCTGAGAATCCTCTTGGAGCTTGCCAAGAAAATGGAGGTCCTGTCCTTGTCTGGCACGGCCGTGCGCGATAACGAATCCGTTACGCGGTCGGGAGCCTTGGCGGCAGAGAAGCCGGATGTGTTGGGCTGGACGATCACGCTGGGCCTCGCGCTTTGTCTGGTGGCTGTAGCGAGTCCATTCGGTCTCGAGAACGCAAAGATACCGTTCGATAAGCTGATCGGGTACCAGGAGGAGTACCCGTGGAACGACTACCGCCCGCTTCTGGACTGGGAGTGCGTTTTCCAGGACCGATTGTTCAAACCATTCTCCGTCCTGCCGTTCCTTGCCTTTCTTGGGGGACTAGGGGTCCTTGGATCATGGTTCGTCGCTTCTCGTGGACTGAGAGTCGCGGTGGCATCACTCACGAAGTTTCAGGTCAGGATCGATCCATTCCTGGAAATCGCTATCGCAGGGATGATGATTCCCCTGGTTTTCTTGTGGCAACGGCTAATCCTCTTCGCAGCACTGAGCCTCATACCTCCGCTGGCCATGCTCCTCACTGAGACGATAGAAGAGCTCTGGAATCGGCATCCCGGCCTCTCACGCTGGCGCGGCCAGAGCTTCTTCGCCGGTATGCTGGCGTTTCTGTGGGTTCTTGTCCTCGCAGTGGCCCTCTATTCTTCTGTTGTACGCCTCTACCTCCCCGGAAACCCTACGAGTCCCTCCAGGCAGGAACGGCCGCTCGTGAGTCGTATGGTCACGTCTCATCTTGTTGCTGGCGAGGCCGTAGAGTTCCTCACTCGCAACGGAATCCACGGCCGCGTCTTCTCAACCTTCCAGTCAGCGGACTATCTTCTCCTCCGGGTGCCGGGAATCAAAGTCTTCTTTGACCTCCGGGCCCACGTTGCGTATTCGTCCAAAATCTTCAGAGAATATTTTGCGGTGATGCATGCCGATGCCAGGACCTTGTCACACGCATTGCGTATCCTGGAACAAAACAGGGTGGATCTCGTGGTTCTGGACACGATGCTTGACAGGCGTGGCTTCGTCCTGGCTACAGAGCTCATGACCTCGAAGAAGTGGGCATGTATCTACAAGGACGATTGGATCTTCATCCTCGTTCCGAGCGGTTCAGCGAGATTCGGGCCTGCCGTCCGAAACATCGATCTCGGCTCGCTCTGGTATCCGAGCCATGCATCGAGGGTCGTAAGCGAATCGGTCCTCTCCTTCTTCCAAAAAGGTGTAATACCCGATGATCTGCTCTCGAAGCTCAAATCAATTGTTCGGGAGCGGCCGGACCCTGATTTGTACACCCTGATTGTGAGCGCTATGAATGGGACCGCCCCTTGCCTCAATCTGGAATGCAAGGCCTTTGCGCAGGACTCGGTAGCCAACCTGATGAGAGCCGACACCGGAGTCGCCGGAAGCGTACCCTTTGTCCTCGAGAGCCTCTCTGCCCTGTTGTCAATTCTGGAAAGATCGGAGATGTTGTGTGGCTCGCCTGCGCAGGCCAGCGAATACGCCCGACTGAGACAGGAGACCATCGCCAAATCCAATGCCCTCCTGGCAAAGTTCTCCATCTTCTGAACATCCCTCCTATTGGGATTCATGGACATCATGCTTCTCTGTCCTGCCGCCACTGAGCACATCGTTTCGTAAGTTAGGTGTCGAATCAGGGAACCCCACCCCAACCCTCTCCGTTGACGGGGAGGGAGTCCTCCTGTTAACGGGGGGACCAGAGGGGGGGCCGGTTCGAAGTCCGCGACCGAATTGAAAAAGACCTGTCCCGAGATCACCGCCCCCGCCGTCCCCGGATACGCATCCGGGGGCACGCAGCGAGGCAATGGGTGTCGGCCTGTAATGCGGGTCCTGCTGGAACCGCGACACGGCCGTCATCAGGGACGGAGAATCGTGGGCCGGTTCCGGGGCGCAAGAGGCACAATGTGATCTCAACGCGTCCGCACCCCGACCTTTGTTGCTCAGGAGATCCCAGACTGTTCCCTCAATCCTTTCTATGTGCGCATAAGACCCGGCGCTCCGTACACAGCGGTGTCTCCCAGATCTTCTTCTATGCGGAGCAATTGATTGTACTTCGCGATCCGGTCCGTCCGGGAGGCTGAGCCGGTCTTGATCTGGCCTGTTCCGAGGGCTACTACCAGGTCAGCGATTGTCGTGTCTTCGGTCTCGCCGCTCCTGTGCGACACGACGGCTGTGTAACCGTGCTCCAGTGCCAGGTTCACTGCGTCCACCGTCTCGGTCAGAGTCCCGATCTGGTTGAGCTTGATAAGGATGGAATTGGCCACCTTCAGATCGATGCCCTTTTGTAAGAGCCTAATGTTCGTTACGAAGATGTCGTCGCCTACGATCTGGATGCGGGACCCTAATCTCTCGGTCAGGAGCTTCCACCCGTCCCAATCGTTTTCGTCCAGACCATCTTCCAGGGAAACGATCGGATAGCGGCTCACAAGGTCCTCGTAGAATTCGACCATCTCAGCGGAAGTCTTCTGCGATTTCTCCGCAGCGAGATCGTATTTTCCATCCCTGTAGAAGGAGCTTGCCGCGGGGTCCAGGGCTATGAACACGTCTTTTCCAGGCGTGTATCCCGCCTCGGTTATGGCTCGCATGATCTCCTTGAGCGCTTCCTCGTTGGACTGCAAATTGGGTGCAAATCCACCCTCATCGCCCACCGCAGTGTTGAGTCCTTTCTTCTTGAGCACGCTCTTCAGCGTGTGAAAGATCTCCGCGCCCATGCGCAAGCCCTCGCGGAAGTTGGGGGCTCCCAGAGGCATGATCATGAACTCCTGGATGTCCACGTTGTTGTCGGCATGGGCCCCGCCGTTGAGGATGTTCATCATGGGAACCGGAAGCCGTCGCGCGCCGACTCCACCGAGGTACTTGTACAAGGGAATTCCGAGCTCCGCTGCGCATGCCTTGGCAGCAGCGAGACTGACTCCGAGAATGGCGTTCGCGCCGAGGTTCGCCTTGTTCTCGGTTCCGTCCAGATCGATGAGCTTCCTGTCGAGGGCCTGTTGCTCAAACGCGTCCATGCCCAGGACTACCGGACGAATCCTATCTAGAACGTTTGCTACTGCCTTCTGAACGCCTTTTCCACCATATCGGCCGGGGTCCTTGTCGCGCAGCTCAATGGCTTCATTTTCGCCAGTGGACGCGCCCGATGGGATAGCGGCGCTCCCCACCGCGCCTCCGTCAAGGTATACGTCCACTTCTATCGTGGGATTGCCTCGTGAATCGAGGATCTCCCGAGCTTTCACTTCTGCGATGTCAAATCTCATGAGGACCTCCTTTCTCAAGCCCGGCCGGATTGCCCCTCATCACACGACGAGGGTGGAAACAAGTCTCGCTCTCTCCCAACCCTGAGCAGACTTGCAAACATATTTGGATCGCAGGTGGCCATGGGACCAGAATGAATCTTACACCAAAATGCACACGAGGTACCCGAGATTTTGTGCCAGGCCCGCATTCGGCACGATCCGAGGTTGAGGTTAGTGAGAACAATTGCCGGGCCCGGCATGTGGTGATATACTCGACCGCACCGAAAATGGCCTTTGTGCTCTATGGTGCACGCTCCGTTCAGGATGCAGGCTGTTGAAACAGGGGTCTTCGCCAGGACGGTGTATTCGAGCCGTGCCCGGCCGGCCGGCGACAGCTACCCACGCAAGGAGAAGTCACGTTGGCGGACACGAAGATACTTGTCATCGGCGGGACCGGGTACGTGGGGTCCCATTTCGCTCTGGCGGCACAGCGAGAGGGATGCGACGTTACCATCCTGGACAATCTGTCCACGGGCCACCTTCGAGCGGCAAGGGACTTGAGCTTTCACCACGGAAGTCTGCTGGATTTTCCGGGCCTTCTCGCGCACCTGTCGACCCACAGGTACGAAGCGGTCTTTCACTTTGCTGCCAGTTGCCTCGTAGGGGAATCTGTCGTAAATCCCTCCCTCTACTACCGGAACAACATATTGGCCGCGTACAACTTGCTCGAATGTATGCGTCAGACGGGTCATGACAAGATCGTCTTTTCCTCCACGTGCGCAGTGTACGGACATCCTGAATCCCTGCCTCTCAGAGAAGATCACCGCAAAGAGCCTGTCAGCCCGTACGGAAAGACAAAGCTCGCGATTGAGTGGATGCTGGAAGACTATCACCGGGCCTACGGTATACGAGCAGCGTGCTTGCGCTACTTCAACGCAGCGGGATGCGAGCCCGACCACGGGATCGGAGAAGATCATCGACCGGAGAGCCACCTCATTCCCAACGTGGTGCGGTTTGCTCTCAAGTTGCAGAAAGAGCTGGTTCTTTTCGGAGACGACTATCCTACCCCCGATGGCACGTGCATCCGGGACTATATCCACGTAAGCGATCTTGCCAGTGCTCACCTCAAGGCGATACATGCTCTGGAAGAAATACCGTTGCTCAGGCTCAACCTTGGCACCGGCACGGGCTTTTCCAACAAGCAGGTCGTCGAAACGGTTCAGAAAGTCTCAGGAGTGAAGTTGGAGCCAAAGATTGGTCCCCGGAGACCCGGAGACCCTCCTGAGCTGGTGGCCGATCCCGGAGCTGCCAACCTACTGCTCGGCTGGAAGCCGGAACGGTCAGACCTCGAATCGATCGTCGCCGAGGTCCTCCGGTGGTTCTCTGAGCATCCAAACGGGTATTCCTCTTGATCGGGCAACCCGCACAAATGCCTCCCGCACCTTGGTAGAGACTATGACAACAGTACTTGTGACAGGAAGCGCCGGCTTCATCGGATTTCACGTCGCCCGGGCCCTGCTCGATAACGGGAACACGGTGATAGGTCTGGACAATTTCAACAGTTACTACGAGCCGGAGCTAAAACGAGCCCGAGATGCCGTACTGAAAGGCTATGGAGCATACAAGCCCGTCGAAGGCGACCTCAGTTGCAGGGAGACGCTCAAGAGATGTTTCGAGGACCATGCGCCTGACCTGATCTGCCACCTGGCCGCGCAGGCCGGGGTGAGGTACTCTCTGCGGAATCCCTATGTCTATCAACAGACCAATGTGGAAGGGTTCGTCAATCTCATAGAACAGGCGAGGCTCTCCGGCATTCGACGGTTCGTGTACGCGTCCAGCTCCAGCGTGTACGGCGGCAATACGAAGATGCCCTACTCGGAGGACGACCCGGTGAATTTGCCCATAAGCCTTTATGCAGCAACCAAACGGGCGAACGAGCTCATAGCCTATACGTATACCCACCTTTGGGGGATGCAAACCGTCGGGTTGCGGTTCTTCACAGTATACGGCGCTTGGGGAAGGCCGGACATGGCGTACTGGTCATTCCTGGAAGCCATCCTGCATGGGGAGCCCATCCGGTTGTTCAACTACGGGAGGAACCGGCGAGACTTCACCTTTATCGGTGACGTTGTCCCTGCTGTGCAGACCGCTTTATATTCAGACACTCTCGAAAATTACGAAATCATCAACCTGGGGAACAACCGACCCGAGTCGGTGATGGATTTTGTCCATATCCTTGAAGGTCTGTCCGGAGCAAAAGCAATTACGGAACCGGTGCCGCCTGAGCCTGGAGATGTGGAAGCCACATATGCGGACATCGAACGGGCGAAACGCAAGCTCGGGTTCCAGCCGCGTACGTCCCTCCTGGATGGGTTGAAGCACTTTGTAGATTGGTTCAATCAACACCCGCACCTGGTCGATGCGGTTCGACGATTTCGACTTAGCTCGGGCTCGTGAGAGAGCCTCGGCTGCACGGCAACAACGGAGGCACGAGTTGAAAGACTTTTTTTTCCCGAACTCTGTAGCGGTTATCGGGGTTTCGACCCATCCATTGAACCTGGGCAAAGAGATTGCCGGCAACTTGCTGGAATTCAAATATACCGGAGAAATCCACCTCGTGGGGGTGGATGGCGGAATTCTCTTCGGCAGGAGAATTCATAAATCGGTCGAAGAGATCCCTGATTCTATCGATCTAGCAATCATCCTCACCCCAGCGAAGACCGTGCCCGACATACTGGAGCAGTGTGGGCGCAAAGGCATACGCAGGGCAATCATAGAAACCGGAGGCTTCGGCGAATACGATCAATCGGGCCAGAGCCTCGGGGAGAAGTTGAAGCAGACAGCAAATCACTTCGGCATGCGTTTCATCGGGCCGAACTGCATAGGGATCATGAATGCCTCCAACGGGCTAGCCGCACCGTTTGCGCGACTGAAGAACGTTTTTCGCCGTGGCGGGGTCGGCATCATAGCCCAAAGCGGAGGAATGGCGCTCACATACCTCAATCTCTTTGACAGTGAGCAACTGGGCTTTAGCAAGTTCGCAGCCATTGGCAATAAGCTCAACGTGGACGAGAACGATGTCCTGGAATACTACGTGGAAGACCCGGAGACATCGGTCATCTGCATGTATCTCGAATCGATCGAGGACGGGAGGCGAATGACGGATATCGCTCGAAGCTCCCCGAAGCCAATTGTCGTGCACAAGGCCAACGTAAGCTCCCTAAGCTCTTCCGTAGCTCAATCTCACACCCAGGCTCTTGCGAACGACGACAGGGTGGTGGATGCCGCGTTGAGCCAGGCGGGAATGGTGAGATTCAGGGACATTTCCAGCTACGTTGACTTTGTTAAGATACTCCAGCTCCCGCGAATGAAGGGACGAAACCTGGCTATAGTCTCCAGATCCGGAGGCCACGCCGTGATCGGCGCAGACGCTGCCCACGCGCACGGGTTTCGGCTTCCACCCTTTCAGGAGAGCTTTCTCGCGGAGATCCGCAAGCATCTGCGGGCAGACGTCATCCGGCTGGCAAACCCTCTCGACCTCGGGGACCTCTTCGACTTTGAGGTGTACGTGAGAATCATCGAGCACACCCTCAAGCAGGAGACCGTGGACGGGATCCTCTTCTTACACACATACTTTGCTGCCGTGGAAGGAGCACCTTCTCGCAAGCTCCTCCAAACGGCCGCCTCCCTTTCCACAAAGTATGGCAAGCCGTGTGCCATGTGTGTCATGAGCGAGCAGTCCGAGCTGTCGCGCCTTCACGAAGAATTCGATTTTCCCATCTTTCTCTGTCCGGAGCGGACGGTACAAGCTCTGGATAGGTCGATCAAATACCAGCAGCGGCGGGAATTCATCGCGAGCGGCCACAAGCTCGCCACGCCGGACCCTCCCGCAGATGACCACTCTCTCGGGATTCTGATCAGCAGTCTGGGAAGAGAGGGACGCTCCCCGCTGCTCCACGAAGCCCTCGATGTTATGAAGCTTGCCGGCCTTGCCGTGCCCGGGCACCGGGTCATCCATGATTCGGAATTCGCAGAAGAAGCCCTGAACGATCTTGCTGGCCCATACGCTGTAAAAGTCATAGCAGCCGGAGTGTCTCACAAGTCGGACCAGGGAGGAGTCGTGCTCCACGTTGCCGACAAGGAAGCGGCCCGTGGCGTTGTGCGAGAAATGGTCGATCGCTTTGGCGGAGCAGGGGAAGCCGGCTTTCATGGTGTTCTGGTCCAGAAGATGCTTCCCCGCAGGCCCGGGACATATGAGCTCATTGTAGGCGGGAAGAGAGATCCTCAGTTCGGTCCCATTGTCTTGGTGGGAGCAGGAGGGATCTTCGTAGAGGTCTTCGGTCAAGCATCGCTTCGCATGGCTCCGCTGTCGATCGAAGAAATCGAGGAAATGATCGACGAGCTACCGGGTGCGGAAATCCTCAAAGGCTTTCGCGGTATTCCACCGGTGAATCGGGAATCCTTGAAGGATGCCATCGTGCGGATAGCACACCTGATGGTCAACTACCCGACCATAGATCAGATAGATGTCAATCCGATTCTCGTGTCCAGTGCCGGAACTACTGTGGTGGATGCCCGGGTATTTCTCAAAGCTTGAGTCCAGGACGATCTGAAAAGAAACCGCTCGGGACTGGTCGAAAAGTCTACAATGGCTTTTCACGGGGTCAGGAGCCCGGGAAGGTCCTCGGGCCTGAAGTCGAGAAGTGCGAAGATCGCTTGTTCGAGCCTAAGGGTCTCTCCTTTCATCCGTTCGAGAAATTTCTCCGCATTTGCCATCCGACCATAGGTCGCAAACAGGTAAATGAAACGATCTTCGACACTCACCAGCTCGTCGTGCACAACTCTCTTGTCGGAATAATAGACCACATGCTCTTCGCCGACAGGGGCTTCTCTTCCACTTCGCAGGACCACATGCTGCACGACAATACGGGCAACTGAAGGATACCCCTCTTCTTGAAGAATTTGCTCCCCTCGGACGTCATGCGCGCCGCGGCCTTCGAGAATGCAGGGATACTTTCCGATGTCGTGTAGGAGACACGATGCACGAATCAGGTCCATGTCTACCCGGTAATTGCACCGCAGCAATCCCTCAGCCAGCACCCGTCCGACCTCCCAGACCTTAGCGCTGTGGGCCACAATGTGGTCGGGAGTGTTGTACTTCTGGAGAAGGGAAAAGCAGTCTTGCTCGTTGGGGATGTGACTCGTGCCCTTCATGCCGCGACCTTCGCAGACAATCGTTGGAGCGTTCAATTGAACTATACCAGGGAAAGGATTCCAGGCCAAGAGCGTTCGAGAAAGTTTCCAAACCAACGGCACGGGAATGGAGGGGACAGGGAGGACAGCCTCCTGATCCGTTCCACGTAACGCCCCTGCAGTTGGATTGTTGTGCAGAGAGGGGCTTGAGAAAAAAAGACAGACCCGCGCCTGATGGAGCGGGTCTGTACCCGGGAGGTCTTTCTCTTACCTACGTCAAAGGGCCACGAGGGGCACTATTCCGCAAAGGGTCTGGTCAGTGCGGGCTGCGTGCGTTAGAAGATCACCCCGAGCTCTGCATACGGTCCGTGAATGCTCGTGGTCAGTGTATAGTCATTCTTGGACCATTCGGAATATCGCCATCGGTACCCGGCTCCCACATACGGCCGACAGGAAGAGAAGACCCCCCCTCCGGCACCGCAGCTACCCGAACCGAAGTCCGGGAAGAACTTGCCCTCACCATCCAGGTAAACCCCGTTCTGATCGTCGAGGAATACCCAAGCTGCCTTCAACTTGCCGAATATGTTGCTTGCAGGAGCGAACTCACCGACACCGCCGATGCCCATGAGAAACCTGCTATAGGTCTTTGAGTCTTCGGCAGTTGCAGTTTCCACTCGGAAATGCTGCACAAGGAGCTCGCCAAGAAGGAGCCCTCCCACGCGGTAGTTGCATCCCACCACCGGGTACGCTTCAGCCTCCCACCGGTGGACGGTAAGGGTGGCTTTCACCGCTGCTTGCGAGCCTATGGGAAAGAGTGTGTTCCCCACCCGCAGGTCTGCCGTCAGGACCCCGTTTCCACGATCCTCCCTCGGGATCATGAACGTATACGTGAAGGCTCCCCATGGGGCCAGCCTGCCTGCAACGAACACCTCGCCCAGCAGGGTGTTCTGGGAAAAGTTGAGATCTCGCACGAAATCGATGTCATTCCCAGCCACTGTCAGCTTGGCGGAGTTGCTGGTGTAGAGGGCTCTCGCACCGCCTTCGACGCTGCACGTGGGGCCGCAGCTTGGGGGTGCACACGGACCCATGGAAAATGGCATGGTACCAGGCATTGGCCCAGGCATCGGCCCCATTTGTGGTGGGAGTCCCGGTGTGCCCGGGGATCCCATCGGGGGTCCCATAGGGGGTCCCATAGGGGGACCATAGGGCGCGGCTGTGGGCTGCCAGCAGCTAGCAGAGGTGGATAACATGATAAGGGTCAGGGAGATGAATCCCGCTAACAGCGTCGGGGTAGATCTCTGTTTCATAGTTGGCCTTGTCACCTCCTGGGACGGTCTGTGGTGCGATCATATCATAGGCAAATTGAAGAAGTCAATTGATTTCATCGAATAAAAGATAGTAAATCATCATAATAGCTGAATTTTTAAGATAAAAATTATCACCAATCTAGCAAAATAATAGTTGATGCAGGTTGGTTTAATCTGACAATATAGTACTGCATTTAATGACGATAATCATGTGTTTTAAGTAAGTTATAGCGATTCGTCATCGGCCAGTTGTGCACCGTTTCGCAAACAGGGTCGCGAATCCGGCCACGGCTCATCAGGGGACTTGCGCTCGGAGGGAGCGCACCTTGAGTAGCCCGCAGGACGTCGGATTTCACCTTATGGTTCGGCTCGCCATCAGATGTTCTATGGAAATACCGCGCTGGACTGCGCGATTGCATTCGGGGTTGACCTGTTGTAACATTATGAGCGGTAGAGAGCCGCAGAACCTACGACGAACGACTCTCAAGGGGATTGGCAGAGGCGCTCCTTGCACGAGGGTAGGCTCACAGATGGTCACGGTTCGGTTCGAGGGCAATGCACAAGGGAAGGGATTACGGCTACCTATGCTGCGTGAACACATTAATGACATCATGACCCGATGGAATCCGAGAGAAAGACGGGGAACCCGCTACGATCCGAGTCATTTTCTCGAAACCCCGGAGCAGGCGCGCAAATTGATTCTGCATTTGAGGTCCGAGCTTGAGAAGGCTCGGCGCGAGAGGAACGCCGAGCTCATGCATGAGATACAAGAGAAGCTCGCGAAGGTGGAGCGTCTTGCAAAACGATTCTTCCGGTGGGAAGATCAGATGGCTCGCGCTGTGAATGCTCAGGAAGTCAGGGAAATCAAGAAACTACCCCTGGCCTTTTGATTCTTCGGACGAACACCGCTCTCGGGCAGGAGACTTAGGACAAGCCACGCTGGTTTCTTAGGACTGTGGATGGTGTGAGCTTCTCGCTCGGCGGGAAGCACTATCAGGAAATCGTCAGTCGGGCGTAGGGCCGTAGCGTGATCCGATCGAGGAAGTGTACGGCACAGTGACTCGGGAAAAGGCGAGGAGTTTGGATTATGGATTATGAAGGCATGGGCAGGGAAGAGCTCCTGAATCATGTTCAAGCGCTTGAGAAATATCTCGATGACGTCGTAGTCTTATGGGGGAGCAAGAAGGATTTGAAGGAAACCTTCTCCAACGTGGCCAGGAACCCTGACGGTGATTTCACCGTGGAGGAATCACGGAACGCAAGAATAATACTCGAATCCGAGGGGGCATTCGACGAATTCATCCAGATGCTCCGTGACTCATTCGAGAGAGGCGGCATAAGCTACGCATTATCGGAAAAGATTTCCGCGTTGATGGAGGAAATAGCATCGAGGCACCGGCACAACTGAGGGGTGTTTTTCAGCCACAGGAGGCATCCTGCCACGGGATGGTTAACGAACGGGGTGGTAATTTCTGTCGAAGTAGTTTAAAATATAATAATAACTCCGGCACGTCCGGTAGAGGCCCTGCGTGTTTCAGCTTGTGGTGAAAGGAGATTATGCGGGTGATGGGAAAGGAAACGTTGGGGAGTCGTGCTCTAGTCGCACTGGCGATTGCCTTTCACATTGTGCTCTTCGGTCTGATTACCCCGTCTCAGTCTCGCGATGCCGAGTCCCGATGCGACGCGGTTCAAGAGAAGTGGGAGCGAGTAATCCAGGATTTGGCGGGCACGCTCCACCAGTACGAGGAAATCCAGCGAACACCGCTCCAGAAGATACTGGGAAGGGAGATCGTTGATTTCTCCACGGGTAAGACAATTGCGAAGCAGATTTCGGATGCCATCCAGGCTAAAGAGGAGCTCTTGAGCGCGAAGAGAAAGCAATGCCAGGATCTCCTTAATGTTGAGAAACGCGTCTTCGATGAACTGGACGACTGTTTTCGGAAGAGCGATTCGGATAAGCAGGGGAACCGCCTCATTAAGAAGATTGAGAAGAACCGAAAGAGCGTGGTCGATAAGGCGAAGCTCGCTATCGTAGAAGTCCGAGCAGTGGAGGGGCAGGACTCGCCGGCCTATTCTCAAGCCTACCAGTCGCCGTACGGCCGGGATCAAGGGTACTGGCACCAGTATCAGCAGATGTATCGAGGCTACTGGGGCCGGTGAGGTCCGTTCGTCTGTCGGGGGATGCTTCCCGGGAAGCTATACTGCCACGCATTGAATATGCGAGGCGTTCATCGCAGTTGAAAGCCGATGAGCCCTCGGGTGACACGCGGTCATAATAGAGGTTGAGATTTCCCATCCGTGCCTGGTGAGCCCTTGCCTTATGGCTGACACAAGAGTGGAGCACGGCCGTTGCTTTCACGCTTTCGTTCATAGCTCGGTTTGCTGATGAGGCTGCGGCCTGCTCTTAAGAGGCTCCACTATAGCTCTCACCCAAAGAGGTCAGCATGCCGGGGCCCTGGTGAACAAAGGGGGTAGCGAGCCACGTCTGCGTCACCGTTGTCGAGGCCAATAGTGCGAGCCAGGCACAGCGTTGAAGAGTCAAGATTTTTCGCGATAGATTCCTCGCGATTATGGCGGCTTATGGATATTTATCTCGCGCCCAAGAATTATTTTTTCGCGCTAGCGACGTTTTTTT
>Ga0067045_1029401_pt1 | contig 21062 bp, 15 predicted proteins | sample TerdegcTABiofilm_FD_59184 | JGI IMG/M metagenome (GOLD analysis project Ga0067045, IMG submission 59184) | Combined Assembly of (Gp0054472, Gp0054536) Wastewater bioreactor microbial communities from Singapore -Terephthalate degrading...
GATCCGCCACGGGGGAACGGGGGGTCCGGGGGGAATGATTCCCCCCGGGCGGGGTACGGGGCGGCAGCCCCGCCTCCTCTTTCCCCCTTACTTCTTCCTGCGTTCGGCCAGCACCTCGGCGCTGTGCTTGACGGTGATGTCCATCTTCAGGTTGTCCGCGCCGCCGCGCAGTTGCATGACGCAGCCGGGGCAGTCGGTAATGAGCAGGGACGCGCCGGTGGCGGCCACGTTTTGGAGTTTCTTTTTGAGTATTTCGGCCGACAGTTCCGGGAATTTGAGCGAGAAGGTGCCGCCGAAGCCGCAGCACACGTCCTCCTCGTCGTAGGGGGCGTATTCGAGGCCGGCGGCCTTGAGCATGTCGCGCGGGGCCTCGGTGACCTGAAGGCCCCGGCACAGGTGGCAGGGAGCGTGCAGGGCGGTTTTGGTGGCCGGTCCGGCGAAGTCCGAGGGCGCGAGCTTGAGCACGTCGCGGGCGAAGGTGCTGAAGTCGATGACCTTGGCCGCGAAGCGTTCGGCGGCCTCGGCGTATGTGGGGTCGTCGGCCAGAAGACGCGGGTAGCCTTTTTTCAGGTGCGAGGCGCAGGAGGCGCACAGGGTCAGGATGTAGTCGCAGTTGCAGTCGTCGAAGGCCTTGATGTTCTGCAGGGCGACGTCACGCGCGGTCTTTTTCTCGCCCATCATCAGGGCGGGCAGTCCGCAGCAGGTCTGGTCCATGGGATAGGCCAGATCGGCGTCTTTGCCGTGGAACAGGGACACGGCGGCCTCGGCCTGTTCGGGGTAGACGAAGTCCTGGACGCAGCCGGAGAAAAGCGCGGCCTTGACGGCGGAGGTTTGCGGATGGGGTTTGACGGCCTTCCAGCGGTCGCGGAAGGGTTTGTCGGCGATGGCCGGCAGGGCCCTGAATTCCTGGTCCCTGGCGAAGAACATGGGCAGGTGCCGCAGGTAGGGGGTGCCGCCGGTGACGGGCTTCTGCAGGAGGCTCGCGGTGCGAAGCATGCCGTGAAACACGGTCCGGTTGCGCATGGCCAGGGACAGGGCGGTATTCTGGAAGGGGCGTCCCTCCTCGGCCAGGATGCGGGCGTGGACCTCTTTTATGAGATAGGGCAGGTCGATGCCGGCCACGCAGGCGGCCTTGCAGGCCCCGCAGTTGAGACAGTTCTGGACCAGGTTCTTGGCCTTGTCCCGGCCGTGGTAGAAGTAGGTCAGGACCAGACCCACGGCGCCGATGTAGATGTGGCCGTAGGTGTGACCGCCGACCTGGCGGTAGATGGGGCAGACGTTGGCGCAGGCTCCGCAGCGCACGCAGCGAAGGGCCTGGGAGAAGACCGGGTCGGCGGCCAGTCTGCGGCGGCCGTTGTCCAGAAAGACCACGTGCATGGATTTCTTGCCGTCCGGGGAGGCGGCGCAGGCGTTTTGGCCGGTGATCCAGGTGACGTAGGAGGAGATGGCCTGGGCCGTGGCGTTTCTGGGCAGGACCTTGATGACCTTCAGCGCGTCGTCCATGGAGGGCACGAGCTTGTCCAGGCCCACCAGGGCCACGTGGACCCGGGGCAGAGTGGTGACCAGTCGGCCGTTGCCCTCGTTGGTGATGATGCCCAGGGTGCCGGTGTCGGCCAGGGCGAAGTTGGCCCCGGAGATGCCCATGTCCGCCTGGGCGAACTTGAGGCGCAGTTCGCGCCGGGCCACCTTGACCAGCTTCTGGATGTCCACCTCCTGCTTCCGGCCGGTGACGTCGCTGAACAGGTCGGCCACCTGGTAGCGGGAGAGGTGGATGGCGGGCATGACCATGTGGGTGGGGCCTTCGTGGCGCAGCTGGATGATCCATTCGCCCAGGTCCGTCTCGGTGACCTCGTAGCCGTCGGCCTCCAGGCGGTGGTTTAAAAGCGTCTCCTCGGCGGTCATGGACTTGGATTTGACGATTCTTTTGACGCCCTCGGCGCGGGCGATGTCGGCGATGATGGCGTTGGCCTCGTCGCCCGTGGCCGCCACGTGGACGGTGACCCCGGCCTTTTGGGCGTTGGCCGTGAATTCGGCCAGAAGTTCGTCCATGCGGGCCATGGCCGCGTCCTTGGCGGCGGCCACGTCGGCGATAAGCGCGGGCAGGTCCATGCCGGCGAAGGCCCTGGCCCTGGCCCCCCGGTAGAACACGGCGAAATTGTCCATGGCCGTGCGCTGGAATTCGTTGGAAAGGGCCTGGCGCAGTTCGTGGCGGTAGCTCTTGATATCTTTTGCGGTCTGCATGGCTTAGGCCTCCGTGAGAAAGACGATGTGCAGTTCCAGGGGGCCGTGCACGCCCAGGGCCAGCACGCGTTCGATGTCCGCGGTGCGGGAGGCGCCGGTAATGAACGCCGTGTAGTCCGGCGGTTCGGCCATCCATTGGCGCACCATGGGCTCGATGTCGTGGGAGGTGGCCTTGATGACCGAGACCGGCAGCAGGGCGATGTGGACCTCGGCGACCATGGTGGCCAGTCGCAGTTCCTCGCTGCGGGAGCGCAGGACCAGGGTTCCGGTCTCGGCGATGCCGGCGTCGGTGTGGGTCACGGCGATGTCGATGCCGCCCAGGTGGTTGCGCAGGCCGTCACGGATGAGGCGGAAGCCCTTTTGTTCGCACAGGGTCCCCAGGGCGGCGAAGTCCGCGTCGGAGAGGTCCGGGGCGGCGATGGTTTTCTGGGTGATGGTCTCGCACATTTCGGCGGCCGGCGCGGACAGATCCGCCTCGCAGCCGGAGAGCAGGAGCTTGCAGGCGTCCTTTTTCTCGCAGGCCTCGACCACGTAGGCCAGGGCCGCGGGCATGTCGACGGCCCGCAGGGTCACGGCGGAGACCAGTTCGGCCTTGGTCCTGAAGAGTTCGACAAGATCGGCGGGGGCGTCCATGTGGGATCCTTGAAAGATGGCGCCGGTCCGGACGCGGGGGGCGTCCGGACCGGGTTTGATGATGCGGGGGTTAGGGCAGCATCCACTTCAGGGCATAGGCCTGGAGCAGGGTCAAAACCGAGATGACCAGGAGCATGGCGACGGAGTGTTTGAGGGTGAAGCGGAAGATGTCGCCCTCGTGCCCGACCATGTTCGAGGCCGCGGTGGCCACGGAGATGGACTGGGGCGAGATCATCTTGCCGGTGACGCCGCCCGAGGAGTTGGCGGCCACGGTCAGGGCCGGATCGACCCCGATCTGCTGGGCGGTGGTCTTTTGCAGGGCCCCGAACAGGGCGTTGGACGAGGTGTCCGAGCCGGTCAAAAACACGCCGAGCCATCCGAGGATGGGCGCGAAGAACGGGAAGAGCGCGCCCGTGGCGGTGAACGCCAGGCCCATGGAGGAGCTCATGCCCGAGTAGTTCATGATGTAGGCCAGGCCCAGGATCATGGAGATGGTCAGGATGGGGTAGCGCAGTTGGTAGACGGTGCGCTTGAAGCAGGCCAGGGCCTTGCCGTAGCCGTAGCCCGGGATGAAAAGCACCGAGATCAGGCCGGCGATGAGGATGGCCGTGCCGGCGGCGGACAGGAAGTTCAGGGTGTAGACCGCGGCGTAGGGGGTGTCCTTGGCCGCGATGGGCGCGGTCTTGACCACCAGGTTGTGCAGTCCCGGCCACTGGAACTTGAAGCTTAAGGGGTTGAGCACGGCCTTGACCGAATCAAGTCCCCACAAAAAGACCATGACGGCCAGGATGATGTACGGGGTCCAGGCCCGCAGCACCTCGGCGGTGCTGAACTGGGTGGCCATGAGCTTGGCGTCGGGCGGCGGCTCGTCCGGGAAGTGCCAGACGTTTTTGGGCTTCCAGACGCGCAGGAAAAACCCGAGGCCCAGGATGGTCACGATGGCCGAGATGATGTCCGGCAGATACGGGCCGACGTGGTTGGAGACGATGTACTGGGAGCCGGCGAAGCACACGCCCGCGACGATGATGGCCGGCAGGACCTCCATGGAGCGCTTGAAGCCGCACATGGTCACCGAGAGCCACAGGGGCACGATGACCGACAAAAGGGGCAACTGGCGGCCGACGATCTGGCTGATTTTCATGAGATCCAGGTCCGTGACCTGGGCCGCGACCACGATGGGAATGCCGATGGCCCCGAAGGCCACGGGCGCGGTGTTGGCGATCAGGCAGATGCCGGCGGCGTAGAGGGGGTTGAACCCCAGGCCCACGAGCATGGCCGCGGTGATGGCCACCGGGGTGCCGAATCCGGCCGTGCCCTCGATGAACGAGCCGAAGGCGAAGGCGATGAAGATGGCCTGAAGCCGGCGGTCGTCGGTGATGCGGGCCAGGGAGTTCTTGATGATGTCGAATTCCCCGGACTCCACGGTCATGTTGTAGATCCAGATGGCCGTGACCACGATCCACACGATGGGGAACAGGCCGAAGGCCGCGCCGTAGAGCGTGGCGTTTATGGCCATGCCCACGGGCATGCCCCAGGCGGCGATGGCCAGGATCACGGCGGCCAGGGTGCCGACAAAGGCGGCCTTGTGTCCGGCGGCGCGTTTGACGGCCAGCATGTAGAACAGGATGTACAGGGGAATGCCGGCCGCGAGCGCCGAGATCACGTAGTTCCCCAGGGGTTGGTATTGCTGCACCCAGGTCATGTGCGTTGTCCTCCGTAAACGGGTTAATGCATGCGTCGAGCGCTCTCTCCCAAAGGAGAAGGCGTACCTGCCACGATGCGGTTGCAATCCGTTTTCCGGTCCGGCCGGTCCCGAAGAAACGGTGAAAGCCTGGTTCGGGTCCCGAAACGCACGGGGCGTTCTGGGCGCGCTCACGCTACCTCGATATCATTTTCTCCTGTTCGCGGTGTCGTCGGGCGCGAAACGGGTCATGCCAGCCCCAGCTTGGCCTTGAGGCCGGCGTAGTCCAGGGCCGAGGCGATCAGCCTCGCGCCGTGGGTCACCCTGGTGGGGTCGCGCAGCTTCTCGCTGGACAAGAGGGTCTCCATCTGCTTGGCCACGGTGAAGGTGTCGTCGCGGGCCAGGATCACCGGCACGCCCACGGCCTCGGCCTTGGTCAGGATGATGTCGTTGGGATAGAGGTTGCCGGTCAGGACCAGGGCCGCGGCGCCCCCTTCCAGGGCCACGAGCTGGAGGTCCGAGCGGTCGCCGCCGCAGATCACGGCCACGTCCTTGCGTTTGCGGAAAAAGGCCAGGAAGTTCTCGACGTTCATGGCCCCGATCAGGAAATTGACCACCAGGTTGTGCACCCCGGCGGACATGGTCACCAGCCGTCCGCCCAGGCGTTCGGCCAGGTCGCCGGCGCGCATGCCGCTCATGACCGGGTCGTGGGGGATCACCCCCAGCACGTCGATGCCCCGGCGGGCCAGGAAGGGCTTTATGAGCTCGTCCACCTCGGGGCGGAAATGTTCGGGCACGTCGTTGAGGACGACGCCGGCCAGGTCGTCTCCGGCGGCCTGCCTGGCCGCGGCCAGGTAGTCGTAGTTGAGCTCTCCCCGGTAGCGGTCCACGATGACGGTCCTGGCCCCCAGGGACCGGGCCACGGAGATGCCGTCCACGCCGCAGTAGGTGCCGGAATACAGATAGCTGCCCGACCCCCCGACGATCATCACGTCCTTGTCCTCGGCCAGCTTGTGGTAGGCGGTGGTGATGGCCGGCATGAGCGCCCCGCACTCCCCGGCGAAGGCCTTCATGAGGAAGTCCTTGGTCACGGGCACCGGGGTCATGTCCGCGGGCGAGGCCCCGAGTCCCAGGACGCCGTTGATGAACAGCGCGTCGTCGTCGCCGAGTTCCCCGTCCACGAGCCGGGGCATGGCCCCCACGGGCTTCATGTAGCCCACGCGCAGCCCGTCCTCCCGGAAGCGCAGGCACAGGGCCAGGGCCAGCAGGTTTTTCCCCGAATAGCCGGATGTGGAACCGATATACAGACCTCTCATGGCGTCTCCTCCATCAGGCCCGCAGGGTCAGGCGCACGTCCGCCACCAGGGCCATTTCGTGGTTGACCAGAACGGGGTTGAATTCCGCTTCGTAGACCTCGGGGAAGTCCGTGGCGATGCGCGACATGCTGAGGAGGATGCCCTCGATGGCCGCGAAATTGACCGGCGGCTCGCCGCGCACCCCCTTGAGCAGCATGTAGGATCTGATCTCGCGGATGATGTTGCGGGCGTCCTCCACGCTTAGGGGGGCCAGGCGGAAGGAGATGTCCTTTAATATCTCCACGTAGATGCCGCCCAGGCCGAACATCAGAAGCGGCCCGAACTGGTCGTCGCGCTTGAATCCGATGATCACCTCGCGGGCCCCCTTGGGGGCCATCTCCTGCACCAGGCAGCCGGCGATGTAGGCGTCCGGGCGCAGGCGCTGGGTGCGGGCGGTGATGTCCAGGAAGGCGTTTTTGACGGCGGTCTCGTCGCCGAGGTTGACCTTGACCCCGCCCACGTCGGACTTGTGGGACACCTGGGGCGAGGCGATCTTGAGGACCACGGGATAGCCGATCTTCTCCGCGGCGGCCGAGGCCTCGACGCTGGAGCGGGCCAGGATGGTCCTCGGGGTGGGCAGGTTGTAGGCCCGGAGGACCTCCTGGGCCTGGAACTCCACGACCTCGAGGTCGCCCCGGCCGCGCACGGCGTCGAACACCTCGCGGGCCGCGTCGGCGTTGCCGAAGATGGCCGGATAGTGGGCCTCGGGGGTCTTTTTCCACAGGCTGTAGGCGTACATGGACTCGATGCTCTTTATCGCCGGCTCCGGGAAGGCGTAGCAGGGGATGCCGGCGTCGAGCAGCATCCGGCGTCCGGGCTCCACGCGCACCCCGCCCATGAAGCAGGCGAACACGGGCTTGGAGGTCAGCCTGGCGTTGTCGATGACGGCCTGGGCGGTTTCCTCGATCTGGGCCGAGGAGGTGGGGCTTAGAAGCACCAGCGCGGCATGGACCTGGGGGTCGTCGAGCACGGCCTCCAGGGTCTTTCTGTAGCGTTCGGCGTCGGCGTCGCCGATGATGTCCACGGGGTTGTAGAGGGAGGCGTAGGGCGGCAGGAACTCCTTGAGCCGCTCCACCGTGCCGAGGCTCATGCGGGCCATGGACAGGCTGGATTTCTCGCAGGCGTCGGCGGCCAGGATGCCGGGTCCGCCGGAGTTGGTCACCAGGACCAGCCCCGGACCCTCGGGCAGTGGCTGGGTGGCGAAGGCCTGGGCCAGATTGAACAGCGTCTCGACGTCGCCGGCGCGGATGATGCCGGTTTTCTTGAAGGCCGCGGTGTAGGCCTGGTCCGATCCGGCGATGGCCCCGGTGTGGGAGGAGGCGGCCTTGGCGCCGGCCGCCGTGGTTCCGGACTTGATCATGATCACCGGCTTTTCCCGGGTGACCCTGGCGGCCTCGGCCAGGAAGGCGGCCCCGTTCTCCACGTTCTCGATGTAGCCCAGGATGACGTTGGTGTGCTGGTCCTGGCGCAGGAAGGCCAGCATCTGGGACTCGCTTATGACCGCCTTGTTGCCCAGGCTGACGAACCGGGAAAAGCCGATGTTCTCCTTGAGGGCCCAGTCCAGGATGGCCACGCACAGGGCCCCGGACTGGGAGAAAAAGGCGATTTTGCCCTCTCCGGGCTGTCCGGCGGCGAAGGAGGCGTTGACCTTGCTCGGGGTGCTGATCATCCCCAGGCAGTTGGGGCCGATGAGCGCGATGTCGTTTTCCCGGCACAGCTCGGCCAGCCTTTTTTCCAGGTAGTAGCCCTCGCCGCCCACTTCCTTGAATCCGGCGGTGATGACGATGGCCGACTTGAGTTTTTTCGCGGCCAGGGTCTCCACGGCCGGCAGCACGGCGGCCACCGGGATGGTGACCACGGCCAGGTCCAGGCCCTCGGGCAGGTCGGCCACATCCTTAACCACGGGCAGCCCCAGGATCTCGTCGGCCTTGGGGTTGACCGGGATGATGCGGCCGGGAAAGCCGGCCTCGATCATGTTGGCCACCACGGTGTGGCCGATCTTGCCCGGCTTTTCCGAGGCCCCGATCACGGCCACGGTTTCGGGGTGGAACAGGGCGTTGATATGGGCTTCGCAGCTCACGGATTCGTCCCTCCCGGCCCTTGCTCGACCTGCTCCAGGGCCTGCGCGTAGATTTCCACGGGGTGCATGACGGCCACGGCGTCACCGGATTTCGAGAGCATGTCGCTGAGCTGGAGCAGGCAGGCCGGGCACCCGGCGGCGACCACCGAGGCCCCGCTGGCCACCACGTTGTCCCGCTTGCGCTTCCCGATGCGCCCGGAGATATCATAATGCTTGAGCGTAAAGCTACCGCCGCAGCCGCAGCAGGCGTCCGAGGCGGCCATCTCCACGATCTCCACCTCCGGGTTCTGGGCGATCACGGCGCGCGGTTCGGCGAAGACGCCCAGGGACTTTTTCAGGTGGCAGGGGTCGTGCACGGTGACCCTGGTCCTTTTCGCGCCGGACGGGGCCGGGGCCGCGAGCCCCAGGACCTTGGCCAGAAACTCGCTGATATCCATGGTCTTGGCCGCCAGTTCCTTGGCCCTGGCCCGGACCTCGCCGGGCAGGCCGTCGCACATGTCCGGCCAGATCTTCCTGATGGTCGAGGTGCAGGTGGCGCAGGGGGTGACCAGGACATCGAAGGAGGCGTCCCCGAAGGCCGCCACGTTCTCGACCACGAGCTTTTCGAAGGTGGGGAGGTCGCCCGAGGACAGGGCTGGGATGCCGCAACAGACCTGGTCCACGGGCGCGAGGACCCCGACGCCGTGGTGGGCCAGGACCTTCATGACCGCCTGGCCGATGCGCGGGAACATGCGGTCCACCATGCAGCCGTAGAAAAAGGCCACGCTGGGTTTGCCGCTTCGGGCCTGCAGGGGCGCGGCCGGCAGGGTCTTGTGAAAGGCGGTTTTGGCCAGGGGCATGAAGTGGCGGCCGCCGAGGATGCCGGAGAAGACCGCGCACGAGGAGCCGATGACCTCGTTGGCCGGCCTGGTGACCAGCCCCTGGAGCTTCGAGGCCACGGTCATGACCGAATCGAAGACCCTGCGGTTGGCCAACATGCCGCGCAAAAGCGCCCTCTGGGCCGGGGGCAGTCCCAGGTAGCCGGCCAGGAAGGCCTTGGCCTTGAGGAAGATGTCCAGGACCCTGACCCCGCTGGGGCAGGCGGCGGCGCAGGACCCGCACAAAAGGCACATGTCCAGGCGGTCCATGACCGCCTTGGGGTCTTTTAGGGCCTCGTGGGACAGCCCTTCCAGCAGGGCGATCTTGCCCCGGGCCACGTGGGCCTCGAGCCCGGTCTCGGCGTAGACCGGGCACACGGCCTGGCACATGCCGCAGCGCATGCATGACACGAGTTCGTCGTCGATCTCGCCGAAAAGGCGCAAAAGCTCTTTCACATCGCCCATGTCATTCCCCCATGATCTTGCCGGGATTGAGGATGCCCTTGGGATCGAGGGCCTTTTTCAGGCGTCTGGAATAGAGGATCGTGCCCCGGGTGGTTTCCTTCTCCAGGTACTTGGATTTGGCCAGGCCGATGCCGTGCTCGCCCGAGAGCGTGCCGCCGAGCGCCAGGGCCACGTCGAAGATCTCGTCCACGGCCGCCTCGACCCGATGCCACTCTTCGGCGTTGCGCTTGTCCGTGAGGATGGTCGGGTGCAGGTTGCCGTCGCCGGCGTGGCCGAAGGTGCCGATGGTCAGCTTGTATTTGGCCGCGATCCCGTCCAGGGCCTTGATCATGTCCGGAATCTTGCTGCGGGGCACGGTGGCGTCCTCCAGGACCGTGGTCGGCGAGACCCGGGCCAGGGCCGACAGCGCCGCGCGCCGGGCCTCCCAGACCTTGTTGCGCTCGGTCGCGTCCTTGGCCACCTGGATGCGCTTGGCCCCGTGGGCCCGACACAGCTCCTCCACCTTGGCCGCGTCCTCTTCGACCATGGCCGGGTGGCCGTCCACCTCGATCAGAAGAAGCGCCTTGGCCTCCACGGGCAGTCCGGCACGGCTGAATTCCTCCACGGTGCGGATGGTGAAGTTGTCCAGAAACTCCAGGGTGGCGGGCACGATCTTGGCCGCGATGATGGCCGCCACGGTGCGCGAGGCGGCCTCCACGTCGTCGAAGATGGCCATCATGGCCTTGGCCGCGGCCGGAGGGGGCACGAGCTTCAAAAAGATTTCGCTGATGACCCCGAGGGTGCCTTCCGAGGCGACCATGAGCCCGGTCAGGTTCAGGCCCGTGACGCACTTGACCGTGCGGCCGCCGGCCTTGATCAGTTCGCCGTCGGTGTCGAAGAAGTGCACGCCCATGACGTAGTCCTTGGTCACGCCGTATTTGAGGCCGCGAAGCCCCCCGGCGTTCTCGGCCACGTTGCCGCCGAGGGTGGAGACGGCCTGGCTGCCCGGGTCCGGGGGGTAGAAGAGCCCCTTGGCCTGGACCTCGGCCGCGAATTTCGCGGTGATCACCCCGGGCTCGACCCGGGCGTAGAGGTCCTCGGTGTTGATTTCGAGGATCTTGTTGAGCGCGCCCGTGAGCGCCACCACCCCGCCGGCCTTGGGGATGGTCCCGCCCGAGAGGTTGGTGCCCGAGCCGCGCACGGTCAGGGGGGCCCCGGCGTCGTTGCACAGCTTGACCACCTTGCCCAGGCCCGCGACGTCCGTGGGCCGGACCACCACCCCGGGCACGGCCGGGTCGAGCACGGCCGAGTCGTAGGAATAGGCGTAGCGGTCGGCCTCGGCGGCAAGCACGTTCTCCTTGCCCAGGGCCTGCTGGAAATCCTTGATCAGGGCGTTCGCGGTCATGGGGACGTCACTCCGGTTGGGATTTCGCGCCGGTCCGGCCGGAAGGGGCCGGGCTCGGGCGCACCGTGCGGACCAAGGCAACTTGCGTGCCGGGCGGCGCATTTTTAAAAAATCGAGCAATGGGAACAGGTTAGGTGTAACCTGGGCCATGCGCCCCAGGTCTTGTCCGATATTTCGGACAGGGGTCCGGCCGGGGCGACACGGCCCGAAACGGGCATGATCGATTGTGCGACAATAGGTCCAAACCGGGATTCAGGCAAAGAAAAATCTGTCCGGGAATTCGGACGCGACGGGTGTTGTCCGATATTTCGGACAGGGTTCAGGCGTCGCCTTCGGATTCAGCCTTCTTGATCAGGGCGTAGAAGTGCGAGCGCGACAGCCCGGACATGTCCAGGGCCTTTTTCAGGTCCCCGCCGCATTCGGCCAGCAGCCTTTTCAAATAGACGCGTTCCATGTCCTCCCGGAAGTCGCGCAACGTGGGCAGGGGGCTGGAAAACAGCCCGGCCAGGGGGGGCTTCTCCGGGCCGGATTCACCGGCGGACCGGCCGGTGGCTTCCGGCGTGGCCGCGTTCCCTTGCCTGGAACGCAACAGGCCCGACCGGGTGACCCGGATGCGGATGTCCTGGGGCAGATGCATGGGGTAGAGGGTCTTCTCCCGCCCGGCGGCCACGAAGGCCCGTTCCAGCACGTTTTCCAGTTCGCGTACGTTGCCGGGCCAGTCGTATTCCTGGAGGATGGCCAGAAAATCGGCGTCGAAGCCCTTTTTCGGAAGTCCGTAGCGTTCGCTTAAGCGGCCAAGCCGGAACAGGGTCAGGGGGCCGATGTCCTCGGGCCGCTGGCGCAGGGGCGGCAGGTCCAGGGTGACGGCCTTCAAGCGGAAATAGAGGTCCCGGCGGAATTCCCCGGCGGCGATCATGGCCGAGAGGTCCCGGTTGGTGGCGGCGATGACCCGGAAGTCGCTTGCGACCTCCTCCAGGCCGCCCACGGGCCGGAAGCGGCGTTCGTGCAGCACGCGCAGGAAGGCCTTTTGCAGGGACAGGGGCATCTCGCCCACCTCGTCCAGAAAGAGCGTGCCGTCGTGGGCCGCCCGGACCAGGCCGGCCCGGTCGGCGTCCGCGCCGGTGAAGGCGCCCTTTTTGTGGCCGAAAAGCACGCTCTCCACCAGGGTTTCGGGCAGGGCGGCGCAGTCCACGACCACGAAGGGCCCGGACGCGCGGGAGCTGTTGTGGTGGATGAGCCGGGCGAAAAGCTCCTTGCCCGTGCCGGTCTCGCCGGTGATGAGCACGGCGGCCGAGGAGGCCGCGGCGGTGGCGGCCTGATCCAGACAGGGGCGCATGGCCGGGCTTTCGGCCGTCACGCCGGTCAGGTCCAGGGCCAAAGGCCCCTGGCCCTGGCGTTTCTGTTCCCGGTAGGACAGGGCCCGGGACAGGCGCAGCATGATCTCCTTGATCGACGAAGGCTTGACCAGGTAGTCCCAGACACCGGCCTGGATGGCCAGTTCCGCGCCGTCGGGGTCGCCCGTGCCGGTCAGGATGATGACCTCCGGGGCGTCGGGCAGGGCCTTGATCCGGGGCAGGGCGGACAGGCCGTCGCCGTCGGGCAGGCCCACGTCCAGAAGGACCACGCCGCAGTCCTGTCCGGCCAAAAGGGCCAGCCCCTCGGCCAGGGTGCCGGCCGAGGAGAAAGACAGGCCCATGCGGGCGGCCAGGGCGGCCATGGTGCCCCGGATCTCGGGATCGTCGTCTATGACCAGGATATCCGGCACGACTCGCCGCCTCCTTCGCCCAGGGCCCGGCGGATGGCCGCGTGCAGGGCGGCCCCGTCGTAGGGTTTGAGCAGGATCTCCCGCACGTTCGGGGGCCGGTCGGCCCCGCGCACGTCCCGAAACCGGCCCGAGACCACCACCACGGGCAGGGCCGGGGCCAGGGCGGCCAGGGCCCGGGCCAGGTCGAAACCGGTTTTCCCGGGCATGTCGAAGTCCGTGACCACCACGTCGAAGCCGCGCCCGTCGCTTTCCCCGTCCGCCCGGGCCAAAAGCGCCAGGGCCCCGTCCGCGCCGGATTCGGAGGCCACCCGGTAGCCCAGTTTGGCCAGCACCCGGGGCACGGTTTGCAGAAGCGAGGCGTCGTCCTCCACGAAGAGCACCCGTTCGGAGCCCGGGACGCCTGCCGGGTCGTCGACCTCGCTGGCCTCGTCGCCGGTCCCGGCGCAGGGCAGGTAGACGGAAAACGCGGCCCCCTTGCCCGGGGTCGAGGCCACGGCCACCCGGCCGTTGTGGTTGCGCACGATGCCCTGGACCACGGCCAGCCCGAGCCCGGTGCCGCCGTCGTCCTTGCGGGTGGTGAAGAAAGGGTCGAAGATGTTGTCGATGATCTGGGGGTCGATGCCCGGGCCGTCGTCGGCCACGCACAGGCGCAGGTAGCGTCCGGCCGGCAGGTCCAGGGGCAGCCCCTCCTCGTCGCTGAGCCGGACCGTGCCCAGCACCACCCGGATGACCCCCCCTGTGCGTCGCAGGGCCTGATAGGCGTTGGCGCACAGGTTCATGACCACCTGGTGGATCTGGTTGGGGTCGGCCCGGCACATGGCCGTGACCACCTGGATGTCCGTCTCCAGGCGGATGTTGCCGGGCAGGGTGGCGGCCAGAAGCCCCGTGGCCTCCATGACCGGGCCGGCGATGTCCGCCTCCCGGAAGTTCTCCCGGGACGGCCGGCTGAAGGTCAGGATCTGGCGCACGATGCCCGCCCCGCGCCGTGACGCGGCCAGCACCCGGCGCAGGTCCTCGGCGGTCTGGGAATCGCCCTCCAGGTCCAAAAGGGCCATCTCCGTGGAATTGATGATCGTGGTCAGGATGTTGTTGAAGTCGTGGGCCAGTCCGCCGGCCAGGGTGCCCACGGCCTCCATCTTCTGGGACTGCCTGAGCCTGGCCTCCAGGCGCTCCTTGTCCGTGACGTCCTCGGCGGTGCTCAGGGTCCCCACCACATGGCCCTTGCGGTCGCGAAGCGGCACCTTGTTCAGCTCCAGCCAGGCCGGGTCGCCGTCGTCCCGGGAGAATTCCAGGCGCATCAGCCGGCGGGGGGTCTCGGAGCGCATGACCTCGCGGTCCGCCTCCTCGGCCATGCCGGCGTGGTCCCACCACCTCGGCAGGACCTCGGGGTTGGTCTTGCCCACGACCACGGCCGGGTCGGGAAGGCCGAAAAAGGCGGCGAAGGCCCGGTTTGCCCCCTGGTAACGCTGGTCGCGGTCCTTCCAGAACACGAGCTGGGGGATATTGTCCAAAAGCAGGGTCAGAAAGGACAGCTGGGCGCGGATCTTCTCCTCCACCGTGCGCCGGCGGGAGATGTTGATGACCAGAAAGACCAGGGTGGCCGCCAGAAGGGCCAGGGCGACCATGATGATCCAGAAGATCTGGGGGTTGATGCGGAAGAAGTAGTAGGGCTTGTTCAAGATCTCGCTGCCGCGGGGCAGGCCGCCCTCCGGGATGTGGAAGCGCTTCAGGCCGTTGTAGTCGAACAGGTACAGATCGCCCACCGGGGCCACCCTGGGGATGTCCGAGGCCCGTTCCCCGCTCAGGATGCGCAGGACCATGGACGCGGCCAGCCGGCCGTGCTCGCGGCCCTGGATGACCCGGCCGCCCACGGTGCCCGCGCCGACCAGGAAGTCCCAGCAGGTGTAGATGGGCGCGTCGGAGTGTTCGCCGATCTCGGCCACCACCTCCTCGGCGGAATAGAAGCGGTCGCCGATGGCCTGGTAGAAGGGGATGAAAAAGATCAGGGCGTCGGGGGGGACTTGTTCGACCAGTCCCAGGATCTCCTCCAGGCGGTAGGAGTCCCAGAACTCCGACTCCAGGCGGTCGCGGTATGCCGGAAGCTGGTCCCGGACCTGGTTGGCGATGGCGATGCCCGTGACCGAGCGGTCTCCGATGACGATGAGCCTTTTTTTGCCTGGATGCAGGGCCAGGGCCAGGTCCAGGGTGCCTGTGAGGTCGAAGCGCTCCTCCACGCCGGTTACGTCCGCGCGGTGCGGCAGCATGTCCGGACGCAGGTCGTTGACCCCGCAGAAGACCACGGGCACGCCCGGGAAAAGTTCCTCCGCATACTGGGCCGCGAATTCGAAGGCGTAGTTGTCCGAGACCAGGACGGCGGAAAAGGAGGTGTCCCGGAACTTGTACTTGAACAGGTCGAACAGGGCCTGGCGCAGCACCGGGTCGGAATACTTCTTGGAGTCCATGTATTCCACCTGCAGGTCCACGATATGGTCGGTCTGGCCGGACAGGACATCGCGGATGCCCTCGAAGATCTCGTCGGACCACTTGTAGCCGGGCTGGTAGGAGTTCAGGTACAGGACGTTTTTTTTGCCGGGCGAGTCGTGCGCCGACGCGGCCGCCAATCCCGGCGGGGTTGCGGGGACGGCCGCCGGCCACAGGACCGCCAGGGCGAAAAGCATGGCCACGATCCGGCCGGGTCGCCCGCGGCGGGCGGACCGGACCGGGAAGGCGTGTGACGGCGAACGGCTCATGAGCAGGTTCCCCCGGGATGCGCGGCGATCGCTGGCCGGCGTGGAATCGCATAATCCTGGGCAATGCCGCCGGACAAGTCAATACGGCCCCGCCTTGCCGCCGGAGGCGGCCGGGGCTACAACGGCCGCACGCCGCCGCATCCGGGGCGTTTTTTCCGCAACACCAGGAGGACGTCATGGACTATTCCGAACTGCGCAAGGCCGCGCGGGAGCGGCTCAAGGGATACTGCCGGGTGTGTCGCCGCTGCGACGGCCGGGTCTGCGCCGGCGAGGTGCCGGGCATGGGCGGGGCCGGCACGGGCCACGGGTTCACGGCCAACGTCGAGGCCCTGGCCGGGTGGCGCTTCAACATGCGCACCCTGCACGGGGTGACCGCCCCCAAAACCTCGGCGCGCCTTTTCGGCCTGGACCTGTCCATGCCGATTCTGGCCGCGCCCATGACCGGGAGCACCTACAACTTCGGCGCGCCCATGTCCGAAGCCGCATTCATCGAGGCCATCGTGGACGGCTGTCTGCGGGCCGGCACCGTGGGCCTGACCGGCGACGGCGCGGACCCGACCATGTTCGACAGCGGCCTGTCCGCCCTTTCCCGCCACGGCGGACGCGGCGGGGCCATCGTCAAGCCCCGGGACCACGCCGCCGTGCTCGACCGGCTGGCCCGGGCCGAGGCCGCCGGCGCGGCGTTTACGGGCATGGACATCGACGGCGCGGGCCTGGTGACCATGGCCCTCAAGGGCCAGCCTGTGGGCCCCAAGACCGGCGACGAACTGGCCGCGATCATCAGGGCCACCCGCCTGCCGTTTCTGGTCAAGGGCGTGATGACCGTGGAGGACGCCGAGACGGCCATCCGCGCCGGCGCGGCCGGCATCGTGGTCTCCAACCACGGCGGCCGCATCCTGGACCATACCCCGGGCGCGGCCGAGGTCCTGCCCGAGATCGCGGCCCTGGCCCGGGGCCGGACCGCGATCCTGGCCGACGGCGGGGTGCGCACGGGCGGGGACGCGCTCAAGCTCCTGGCCCTGGGCGCGGACGCGGTGCTGGTCGGCCGGCCCCTGATCGTGGGAGCCGTCGGCGGCGGGGCCGAAGGCGTGGAACTGCTTCTCAACCGCATGCGCGGCGAACTCGTCGCGGCCATGATCCTGACCGGCACGGCCGACGTGGCCGCCGTGGACCCGGGCATCGTGCGCCGGTAGGGGAAGCCTCCGGCGGCCAGGGGGAAACCTTTTGAAAAAGGTTTCCCCCTGGACCCCCTTCGAAAACTTCGGCGTGCTTCGCGTCGGAGGCGTGATTTTTCCCGTACCCGTCGGCTTTCCCGGCGCGGGCGCGCGACAGGGCGCGCCCGCGCCGGGAATCGGGGGGCCGGGGGGAATGATTCCCCCCGGAAAATCCTATCGTCTTTTTCCCACGCACCGTTCGGCCTTGGCCAGGGCGGCGCGCCCGGCCCGGGCGGCCAGGCGCGCGGCGCGGCGCACGCCATTGGCGTGGGGCGGCATGGAGGCCTCGATGTGTGCGGCATCGTCGAGGGATTTGCCGATGGCGCCAGCGCACCAGGCCGAGGCGGCGGCCATGCCGGCGCCGGGCAGGCTGGTCAGGAATCCGGCGTCGACGATCCGGAGGTCTTTGACGCACAGGAAGATTTCCACGAAGTCGCCGAGGTGGTCCACGACCCGGGCCGAGGTTGTGGGGGCGAAGGGCATGCCGAGGTGGGGCGGATCGAAGGCGGCTTCCCAGAGGTCCGGATGGTCCGGCGGGGGTAGGTCTTTTGGCGTGGAGCCGGTCATCGGTTTTCGGTGCGCTTGTAGTGTTCGAAGTCGAAGTCCTGGGGCAGGCGCTGGCGCGGGCGAAGGATCGCGCCCAGGGTCACGATGGCCGCCACGGCGGCAAAAGCCGCTACGGCCCACAGAAGTGTTGAGAAAAAGGAGTCCATGTTTCGTCCGCCGATCTGGTGATGATCGTGACCGGCAGAATGGCGCGAAGGGGAAAAGGCCGCAAATTTGTCGGAATCTTCAGACAGGGCGCTAAGCCCTGAAGGCTGAAGGGACCGGAAGCGGACCGGCCGGCCGAGTCGGGCCGAAGCGGCCTGTCGTCATCGCCATGGGATTCCGGAGGGCGAGGCCCTTTGGTCGCCGGAGGCTTTCCCCGGCCGAAAAGACGGGGGAGGCCCTGCTAGGGCAGCATGCCGCCTTTTTCCAGGGCGTAGCGGAAGAAGTCCGCCGTGGTCGTAAGACCCAGCTTTTTCATGATCCGGGCCCGGTAGGTGCCGGCGGTCTGCACGGTCACGCGCATGGCCGCGGCCACGTCCGTGAGCTTTTCGCCCCGGGCCAGGCGGTGCATGACCTCGCGTTCCCGGGGGGACAGGCGTGGGCATCCGGCGGGGTTGTCGCTGGCGGTCAGTTCCCCGGCCAGCCCCGGGCTGACGTAGGTGCCGCCGGCCAGCACCAGGTTGATGGCCAGGGCCAGTTCGCCGGGCGCGGCGTTTTTCCCCAGGTAGCCGTCGGCCCCGAGCGCCAGGGCGCGCCGGGCGTATTCGGCCTCCACATGCATGCTGGAGACGATCACCGGCAGTTCCGGATGCATCCGACGGATTCCGGCCAGGGTTTCGAAGCCGCTTTCGTCGGGCAGGGACAGGTCCAGGATGACCAGTCCGCAGGGGTGTCCCTTAAGCAGGGCCAGGGCCTGGGCCGAGGTTTCGGCCTCGAGGAAGGCGACGGGGCGGGGCATGTCCGCGATGATGTCCATGACCCCGCGCCGGACCACGGCGTGGTCGTCCACGACCAGGACGGCCAGGGGGACGGGCTGCGGGGGGGCGATGGGGGCGGGCGTCATGTTCTCCTCCTGCGGCCGAGGGGCAGGACGGCCGTGACCGTGGTTCCGCGTCCCGGCACGCTGGCGACATGCGCCTCGCCGCCGAAAAAGCGCATGCGTTCGCGCATGCCCAGGATGCCGTAAGCCCGGGGATCGCACAAGTCCGATTCCGGCGCGCCCCGGCCGTTGTCGGCCACGGTCAGGCGCAGGGCGCGCCGCGAGGCGGCCAGGCGCACCCGGACCCGGGTGGCTCCGGCGTGCCGGGCCACGTTGGTCAACGCCTCCTGGAGCACCCGGTAAAGGGCCGTGGTCTGTTCCGGATCGAGGTTCGGCGACACCGGGGGAGCCTCCAGGTCCACCTCGATCCCGGTGCTTTCGGCAAAGCTTCGGGTATGGGCGCTGGCGGCCTCGCACAGCCCCAGGTCGTCGAGGATGGCCGGCCGCAGTTCCCGGGCGATGCGCCGCACCGTGTCCAGGGCGTTGGCGGCCAGTTCGCGAAGTCCGGCGACCTGGCTTCGGGACGCGGCTTCGTCGGCGGGGGGCCGTTGCTCCAGGCGGGCCAGTCCCATGCCCACGGCCGTGAGCGTCTGCCCGAGTTCGTCGTGGATTTCCCGGGAGATGCGGCGGCGTTCTTCCTCCACCCGGTCCTGGAGGTAGGCCGAAAGGTTGCGGATGCGCTCCCGGGATTCCTCCAGGCTTTTTCTGGCCTTTTCCCCCCTTCTTATCTCCCGGCGCAGGTCGGCGTTGGCCCGTTCGAGCTCCGCCGTGCGTTCCCGCACGCGCTGTTCCAGTCCCTCGTTGGCCTCGCGAAGGGCCGTCTGCGCGGCCACCCGGTCCGTGACCTCGCGCAGGCTCAGGCGCAGGCCCAGGGGGTCGCCGTCCGGGCCGCGGACCCGGGTGGTCTCCTGGGCCAGCCAGACCTCGGCGCCGTCGGCCCGGCGGATGCGGAAGTCCATGGACGGCACGCCGCGCTCGTGCCCCTGGTCCATGCGTTCCCGCCAGCCCGGGTAATCCCGGGGGTCGATGATTCCGGCGAAGAAGTCCGGGTCGTTTTGGATGGTTTGCGGGTCGTAGCCGGTGATGCGGGCGCAGGACGGCGAGACGTAGCGGATCCGGCCGTCGGGTCCGAGCCAGATCTCCCAGTCGAAGGTGAAATCGGCCACGGTGCGGTACATGAGCATGGCCTCGCGATCGGACGAGGCCTGCCCGGCCGGCGCGTCGGGGATGTCCATGCGCCGGATCATATCCCCCTTCGCGACGAAGCGGAAGACGCCTTCAGGGCGTACGTCGGCCGTCCGCCGCATCCAGAATCGCCATGGTATTTAAAAAGGGCGAAGCCCTTTGGCCGCCGGAGGCTTCCTCCCCGGCGACATTTCCGGGTTTCGCCCCGCCTTCACCGGCGTCCTCCGCCCCGGCCGCCGCGTCCGGAGCCCGCGGCCTGGGGGGCCTGCCGCGTCTCTGCCGGCGGCTTGCGCATGGTCGTGGCGGACTGGCCGAAGCCGGTCTTGCCGAACACGTCCGTGTCGTCGCTGTACCCGCGCGGGGCCGTCCGGGCGGCCGAGGCGTCGGCCGTGGTCCGGGAGGCGGCGCTTGGCGGGGCCATGGCCTGGGTGGTTCCGGACGGGGCGGTCCGGGCGGCCTTTTGGGCGCTTTGGGCCGTGGGCGCGGTCTTGGCCGTGGTCTGCTGGGGCATGTTCTGGACTTGACCGTCGCCCACGGTGGCCGTCTTGGTGGTCCCCGTGGTGTTGTCCGTGGCGGTGACCGTGGCCTGTCCCTTGGTGGCCGTGGCGTCCACGGAATAATCACCGCCTGCCTTGGTCTGCACGTCGGCCCCCATGCTCACCGACCCCTGGCCCGAGCCCAGGTTCTGGCCCGAGGCGTAGGTCTGGGCCGTGGCCGCGTTGCCGCCGCTGCCGGCTGCGGCGCTTTGCCCGGTATAGGAGAAATCCGTGACCTGCCCGGACTCGTTGCGGGTGGCCGAGCCGCTGCCCTGGCGGCCAGCCGCGACCCACTGGCCGGTGGCCGGGTCGTAGACCATGCCGCCCATGGCGCTCTGGGAGGATGTGGTGTTTCCGGACACGGTCTTGGATCCCGTGGCCGCGCCGGCGGCGTTCACGGTCTGTCCGGACGGGGTCTGGACGGTGGCCGCGCCGGCGGCCCGGCCCGTGGTGGTGGCCCCGGAGGCGGTCACGGCCGAGGCCGAGGCCCCGGTGACCGTGGCGCTTTGTCCCTGGGGGCCGGTGACCGTGGTCTGGCCGGAATGGGTGTTCACGGTGGTCGCGCCGGCCGTGGTGGTCGTGCCGGAGCCGGAATGGGTCACGGTGGCGGTTCCGGCCGGGGTGGCCACGGCCGCTGTCCCGGAGGGATCGGCGTACACGGTGGTGGCCGCCGGGGCGGTCGCGGCCGGGACCGTGGTGGTTGTGGTGGTTGTGGCCGGCGGGGTGGTCGTCGCCGCCGGGGCCGGGGTCACGACCACGGTGGCCTGCGGCGCGGCGGCCGTCGGGGGCGGGGTCACGACCACCGGGGCTCCGGGCCTCGGGGCCACGACCACGGTCGTGCCTCCGGCCGGGGCCGTTCCCGGGGCGGCCGGCGCGGCGGCGGGCTGGGCGGCGCGTTCGGCGGCCATGCGTGCGGCCTCGTCGGGCAGGGCGGCCATGCGGGCGTCCATGTCCGGATGCGAGGCCAGGATGATCCGCCGGGGCATGGGCCGCACCGAGGCCCATTCGGTCTGGGCCTGGACGGCCTCGGCCCGGGCCGTGGCCGGATCGCCGGCCTCCACGGCGGCCCAGGCGGCCTCCACGTGGCGGCGCATTTGGGCCACGTGGGTTCCGGCCGCGTGCTCCCCGGCGGCCGTGGCCGGGCCGGGGGCGGAGCAAAGGACGAGAAAGAAGCTTGCAACGCCGATCAGGCGGATCAGGCGGAACGGGCGGGGGGACATGGGGGGCCTCCAGGCGACGTTCGGGTTCACGGCCAAGGGGTGCGCAGGACCAGCGGCATGGCGGGAAAGCGTCTTCGCCCGCCTCGGGACGAAAGTCGCGCGACGGGG
>Ga0067045_1029402_pt1 | contig 21060 bp, 26 predicted proteins | sample TerdegcTABiofilm_FD_59184 | JGI IMG/M metagenome (GOLD analysis project Ga0067045, IMG submission 59184) | Combined Assembly of (Gp0054472, Gp0054536) Wastewater bioreactor microbial communities from Singapore -Terephthalate degrading...
TTGGACCAGGCCACCGGGCTGCGTAAGCTCCCGGTGTAGCCCGGCGAGGCTGTGTAAGACCCTGCTATTTCGGCAGGGCGTTGGCCTTTGACCCGGGAAGCCTCCGGCCTTGTGCCGGAGGAGGTTCACAGAGAGGTGTTCATCCCCCGCCTATAGAGGCGGTAGTCTTCTGCCGGAAAAACGATAAATTTTCATTACTATTTACCTCGCCGCCCTTGTGGCAGAATGGATGGTTTTTATGAAGCATGTGAAAAAAATATTAAAAAGACCATATTTGTCGAGCATAGTACTAGCATTTCCTTTCAGTATAGGGATCATGATAAAAATAATAGCATCATTCAGCAGAGACACAAATGTGAACATGTTCCAAAAAATATTTAAATCCTTAATGATATGGCAGGATATCCCTTATGAGTTTAGGAAAGCACTATTATTAGCTTATAGTATGCTTGTGGTACTTTTTATAATTTCATGGTTTCTTATTGCTAACATCTTTGTCACGCTATTCTTAGAATTAAGGAGACGTAAAGTCATAAAAGGTCAGGGAGAGAGGGAAATGCCCTAAGTTAATCACCACATAGGATTTTGGAAAGCGATATTACAGGAATTAGTTCGTTGGTCCGGTAAGCAATTTGATCCCAATATTGTAAATGCATTTCTATATGCTTTAACTAACGAAAAAAGAAAGGTGGTTTGTGGAAAATGATTATTGGAGTAGATGTAGGATACGGTTATACCAAAGCGGTTGCTGAAAGTGGTGAAACGCTGATTTTCCCTTCAGTAGTTGGTCGGGGATTTGAGAGAAAGCTGGAGAAATTGATCTCAAATTCCTCGTCTGACAGCGATAACTACGATTTGGTGATCAACGTCGATGAGCCGGAACACTACTTTATCGGTAACCTTGCCATTCTGCATTCTCCGGATGCGGCCCGGCCGTTTTCCAATGACCGCAGCAGCGCGGAAGAGATTAAACCCGCGCTCATGACGGCAGTTGCGAAGCTGTCAAAAGGAGACCCCGCCACACTAGTGACCGGCCTTCCGCTGGAACCCTTTTTTAAGCAGGCAAAAGCGCTGAAAAGCTCTCTTGAAAAAATGTCAGGCACGGAAATTATATTAAACGGCGAACCGGCAAAGATTGTGTTCGATCAGGTGATCATGTTCCCGCAGGCAGTCGCGTCAATTTACGGCCAGCTAAAAAGGAGCAACCCCGGCGCCAGCGGCCTGGTCGGTCTGGTAGACATGGGCTTCAGGACAACGGACATCATACTCTTTGACCTGGCCACAAAAAAGATGCTGGACGCGTACAAGGACACGATATCTCACGGCATGAACGACGTTGTTGTGGCCGTGCAGGACGAGATTAAGGACGATAGTGGAGACGCCCCCAGCCTCGAATGGATCGAGCAGGCGTTGATCCAGGAGAGACCGTTGCATTTCAACAGGAAAGATTACGACATAGTAGACATGGCGGCAAAGCAGGAAAAAGCGTTGAAAAACCTTATAGTATCCAACATTACGAGGCGATGGAGAAGCCAGCTGAAGAAATTAAAGGTAGTCTATCTCGCCGGCGGCGGTGCATTCATACTCCAATCAGGCATATCACAGTTCGCCAACTGCGAGATAATGCAGAATGCTCAGTTTGCAAACGCACAAGGCTACCTTTTAAAAGGCCTGTCGATGCAGGAAAACAACGTAAACTGTGCCACAGCCTGAAGCCTTGCCGCTGTAAGACGAAAAAGCATAGACAATAAAGATCGTGCCACAATTTATAAACACAATTAAACCGTGGCACGATTTTACGTTAAAACGGCGCGAACCCGGAAATACAAAGGCATAGAGGTGTGGCACGGTGAAAGATTTTAGAGTCAAGTTTAGATTACCGGACGACATAGCCGGTATATTCGAAAACATTACCGATAAGCCGGGTTACGTTTCCATGGCGATTGAGTGGTATGCCACTTACGGTAAAAAAATAAACGAGAGACTTGCGCGAATTGAATCAATGCTCACCAACGTTACTGGAAGCAACCCGGTTATGAGAATTGAGGAAGTCGAAGAAAACGAAATAGACAGTGCCTTCAGTGACTTTGTATTATGACTTTCCTCAAAACAGCATCAGTTAAAAAGCGGAGGTGGTTCTATCAAAACATTAATTATCGCAGAGAAACCCTCGGCAGCGCGGGACATCGCTTCGGTTCTCGGTCACTTTACCGGCAGGGACGGCTACCTGGAAAACGCCCAGTACGTCGTATCCTGGGCGATGGGTCACCTGGTTGAGTTGGCCGAACCGCATGACTACGAACAGGGGCTGAAAGAGTGGAGTTTCACGAAGCTACCCATTATCCCCGCGTCATTCAAGATGAAACCGGTGCCGGGAACCCAGGCAAGACAACTGGCAGTTCTTGAAAAGCTTATGAATACCGGGGAAGTGAACCTGGTGATAAACGCCTGCGACGCAGGGAGAGAAGGAGAGCTGATCTTCCGGAGGATCTTCACGTGGTGCGGCTGCAGGAAACCAGTTAAGCGCTTGTGGCTTTCCGAAGCCACCGCAACTGCCGTGAAGAAGGCTTTCAGCTCGTTGCGGAATGGCCGGGAACTGGACAACCTGGCCGTTGCGGCCGAAGCCAGGGCAAAAGCCGACTGGCTTGTGGGCATTAATGCCACCCGCGCCTTTTCCGTACGTCACAGCGCCGTCTTATCAGTGGGCCGTGTCCAGACTCCGACCCTGGCACTGATAGTGAACAGGGAAAGAGAGATAAATAATTTCCGTCCCGAAACCTACTGGGAAGTGTGGGCAACTTTCCAAAGGATAGACGGCGGAATTTACCGCGGCAAATGGTTTACCGAAAAGAACGACCGCCTGTACAGTAAAATCAAGGCCGAAACAATTGCAAATAAACCAACTGTTTCCGGTAAAGTCACCCGGGTGGAACAGAAAGAAAAGCGCGAGCAGCCGCCCCAACTGTTCAACCTGAACGAATTACAGAAAGAAGCCAACAAACGCTACGGCCTGACCGCCCAGGAGACCCTGGAAGCCGCCCAGGCCCTCTACGAAAAGCACAAGTTGCTCACATACCCGCGCACTGATAGCCGTTACCTTACAGAATCTTTGGTGCGCGACACGCTCTCCGCCCGCCTGGCCGCCCTGGTCGGCGCTCCGGAATACACATCTCTGATGCCCGGCAGGCTGCCGGAACTGAGTAAGCGTTACGTGGACGATTCCAAGGTAACCGACCACCACGCTATTATACCGACAGCAGCCAAGCCGAACCTTGCTGCTCTTAGTAGCAACGAATACAACATCTACGACCTGGTTGCCCGCCGTTTCCTGGCGATATTTTACCCGGACGCGCGTTACGCAGTTACAGAAGTCGTTACCACGGCCGGGAAAGAAACATTCCTGTCCAGGGGGAAAGTAGAAATCGACCCCGGCTGGAAAGCGGTTTGCGGCGGGGATAACGGGCACGAGCGCGTCCAGGACAGTGAGGAGGGAGACGAACAGATTCTTCCCCCTCTGGTTCAGGGCGAACAGGTAACAGTTCAGAACGTGGAAACCCCTGCGAAGAAGACCAGGCCGCCAGCACGGTACACCGAAGCCACACTGCTGGCCGCCATGGAAAACGCCGGCCGCCTGGTTGACGACAAGGAAATGGCTAACGTCTTGAAAGAATCCGGGGGCCTCGGCACCCCGGCCACCCGCGCCGCCATCATCGAGCGCCTGATAAAAGTCGGTTACATCCTCCGGCAGAAGAAGTACCTTATTCCCACACCCAAGGGCGAGTCATTAATCGATCTGGTCCCGGAACAGGTCAAGTCGCCGCTGATGACGGCCATGTGGGAGCAGGGGCTGGAGGAGATCGAAAGGGGCAAAGAACCGGCAGACCGGTGGATGGAAGGAATAATTAAATTCACCAGGGATGTGGTGGGACTGGCCGCGAAACAGGAAGTAAGCCGGCAAACAATTAACGTTAACCAAACCAGGGAAGCGCTTGGAAAATGTCCTCTGTGCAGGCGCGAGGTAGTGGAATACCCCAAAAGCTATGGCTGCACAGGCTACAAGGAGGGCTGCAAATTCGTGATCTGGAAAGAATTTGCCGGTAAAAAAATAAGCCGTGCGCACGCAAAAACACTGCTGAAAAACGGCAGGACCGCAAACCTGAAAGGTTTTAAAAGTAAAAGTAAAAAGCCTTTCGAAGCCTCTCTGGTAATCAATGAAGAAGGGAAAGTAGCATTTGATTTTGGAACGGGAGGTAAAACAAAACCATGAAAGACAAAGGATTTACAATGTATAGGACAAAAACGACGGATTACAAAGTGCGCTACCGCCATGCCGGTAACCGCATAGGCAATATCTACCTGCCCATTCCGGTGGTGAAAAGAATGGGCCTGGGTGATGAAATAACTGTTCATCTGGCCAGTGAAAAAAGTGAGTTCGAGCCTGGCGGTTACGTTACTGTGATGTACCCCTACGATACCACTAAAAATAAAGTGAAGTTCAAAGAAAGTCCCTGTGAACAGGGAGTGCTGGATGTTATATATGTCGCAAAGGAAGTTCTCGAGGAAATGGGTTATCAAGGAGAAATCGCCGTACAGATAATCAAGAGTAGCCAGGAAGAGACGGGAGGCGAAAAACTTGCCCGGAGCAGCACTTGACTTGTCAAAAATGAGGCTGGTGATAGAAGAAGCGATAAGAAAAAACATTAAAAAAGCCGCATTGCTTTCACTCGCCCTGCCGGCGGCATACATCGCGGACGTGTGGATCCTGGGGAGCGCGTCCGCGGTACTGTACGACCAGGCGGAAAACCTGAAAAACATTTTTGCCAAAGGATCTTTAGGAAATATAAGTACGGCGCCTTGGTACTTCCAACACCCGTTTGAAGCATCGTGGGCGTGGCTCACCAGGCCGTCCAAAGAACTGACGGTTCCCGCCGTGCGGGAAATATGGCTGGTAATAAACGGGTTGCTGATTGGCGCCGGCATGGCCTTGCATATTAAAAACAAGCTGCTGCAGTTAAAGAATCAGAAGAACGACGCAACCCACGTGCACGGCCTGGAAGTGGTAAACAACTCCGCCTTTGGCGCCACCAGGTGGGCAGGCATGAGCGACATTTCCCATTACTGTCAGTTCGGCCCGCCCCAAAAAGGTTCCGGAGGTGTCGTACTGGGCAAACTGGAGAAACAAATAGTCAGAGTAATACCCGGCAAAAACACCAGAAAAGAAGAAATAGGACTGACCGGCCACGTTGTGGCCTATGGCGTGACCGGTTCCGGCAAGTCTTTCACCTTCGTCAGAAACAATATTATCGCCGCCGTCGAAGAAGGCCAGTCAATGGTGATTATGGACCCCAAAGGGGAACTCCTTGAAACAAACGCAGCCTGGCTTGAAGAGAACGGTTACTATGTGCCGGTATTCAATCTGGTCAATCCGGCCTGCAGCAACCGGTGGAACCCCATCATGGAGTGCCGCAGCGACGAGGAAATAGCCGAGATGGCAAGCTGCATGATCGAAAACTCGGCTAAAGACAGCCACGGCTACTTCGTGAACAAGGAAATTCAACTCCTTGAAGCCCTGTCGGGACTTTTAAACAACTTCCCGCCAGAACACGCGCACTTGCGTTCAGCGCTCTCGCTTTCTTCCTGGTCGAAAGAAAAACTTGAGCAAGTTTTCGCGAAGGCATACAGGGAAAAAAGGATAAGCAACACCATCTACGAACGCTGGCGAGGCGCCGCAAAAGCCAATTTTGAAGAGGCCGCGTCAGGACTGACCGCAAAACTCAAGATCATTACCACCCAGTCCCTGGCCGCCCTGATGTCAGGCCACGAAATAGACCTGGAAAGCGTCGGAAGAAAGAAAACGGCGCTTTTTTGCATCCTGCCGGTTAAAGGCAGCAACGTTTTCAAACCGATTCTTTCGGTGTTTTACATGTTCCTGTTCAACAGGCTCTATGACCTGGCCTTTAAAAATGGCGGTAAGCTGCCGGTAGAAGTGCGCGTCATCGCGGACGAATTCGCCAACATCGGCAGAATACCGGGATTCTCGGAGAAGATATCCACCGCCAGAAGCCTCGGGATTCTTCTTCAATACATCCTGCAGGGGAGAAGCCAGTTGGACGACATTTACGGCAAGGACGAGGCGAACAACATCCTGGCCAGCACACCCATCTCCCTGCTCCTGGGGGTTGCACCCAACGATGCGGTTACGACCGAAATGTTCAGCAAAAACCTGGGAGAGGCTGCGGTATTTATAAAACAGGTTAATTACAGGAAAAACATTCTCTTCCCGATTAAAAACCTGGAGCACGCCAAAGAAACAACGGTAATAGGCAGGAGAAAGCTCATGGAGCCTTACGAGATAAAAGAAATGCCCACAAAGTACTGCATAGCTGACATCCAGGCAAGCAAGCCGATGTTTCTGAAGAAGTTGCCCTGGGTAGACCTGCCTCAGGCAAAAGAGATAAAAAGGTGCGGCATCATCCCGGTATCGGAGTTCATACCGCCGCGGGAACTCACGGTGAAAGAACTGACAACGTTTGAAATGTTCGATAAAACCGGTGATGAAGGCGAAACCCAGACAAGTTCAATGCTCTGGGGAATAAGAAAGGAGGCTGCCAAACAGGGCTTTGCAAACGGAACTGATGCTGAATATGCGGCCTCCGGTCAGGGATATTATGACCAGGCTAAAGCTAATGAAGACAAGGTAGATAAAAAACCAACGGATGAAAGCAGTCGTATGCCACAGGTGGATGACGTTGAATTCCAGGGGTTTAATGCTTCAAAACCGATATTTTAAAAAGAAAGGATGGTTTATATGGAATTTAAGATTGCTCCTGAGGGAATAAAGTTGAGGGATATTGACATTTGGGGAGAACTATACGAAGCCATGGAAAGGGGCACGTCAGTAGAGGCAGTTATTACTCGTGTAGTGCGTCCCCCTGATAAAAGGGACAATGGAGAAGAAGGTTGGGAGTTGTTCTTTGAAGACAAGCCCGGTATAACAGGAATATGTTCGGTGAAAGAATGCGGGTTACCCATGGGAGCGCCGCTCAATGATTTCGTTAGACAAAAAATAAACTGCAAAATACAAAGGATTGATAAGAAAAACTCTACGGTGATATGCAGCCGCAAAGAGGCGATGGAAAGTGTTATCAACCGGTTGTTCAGTCAACTGGAGCAGGGTGAAGAAATAAACACATTAGTCAGGGTTGTAAACCGTCATGTATATGTTGACATAGGCGGCGGAGTTATTGTCAGAATCAACCAGGATAAAGCCAGATTATCCGACGGCGTGCCCCTGGATGTACAGTATAAAACAGGCAAAATCTTGAAAGTAACCGTAACCGCCCTGAAAAAGGATGAAAAGCTTATAGAAGTAGAACCCGTGGATCCATGGGATGAAAAGGTATACAGACGGGGAGAAGTATTGGCCGGCAGGGTTATCCAAATAAGGGACAACCTTGCCTTTGTAGAGGTGTGGCAGGGTCTTATAGGTCGAGTTTATTATACAAAAAATGATAAATACAAGGTAGGTGACTATATACAGGTCGAAGTAAAAGAATTTAACCGTGAAAAACGTCGCCTTCACCTGGGTTGCTATGATTCCAGGAAAGTAAGCGACCGCAGGAGGGTACGCTACAAAAACAGAGCCAAAAAGCTTAGTGAGTCAAACCGCGGCAGCAATGATATTAAGACACTGGGCGGGTTTGATAAGGTGCAGATAATAGCAACAGACAAAACTAATACCAGCGAATTAGCAGATAGTAACGTGGCTGATAAACAAAATGAACAGAACATAGTGGTGGCAAATGATGCATAAAGATAGTGCTTATGCAGCCGGCTCCGGCATAAGATATCTGAAATTTCCGGAAGAAATAACAGATATAAAAGATAACCGGAAATGTAAAGAGCTAATGAAATATTTTAATGAGACAGGGTTGCTTACAGCCACAACAGCCGCAATGCTTTTAAATACCTCAAGAATGGCTGCGCAAAAATTATTGGCAAAACTATGGAAGGCTCGTTTTATTAAATGTATTGAAGTTGTAACCGCCTCAGTTCCAGAGCGTGTTTTTAAATTATGGGTCTCCAATGATAAAATGCTGCCTAAGTTACCAAATGAAGCTTGCAGACTCGCCGTATTAAGTATTTTTTACGGGAGATCGAAAAACAATTTACCTGGTTTTATGTGGGAGCTCAAGAAACATAATAAATCTAAAAAGATATACGCATCCATGACATACCTCCCGCCAGGGGAAAAAAAGAAATCAACATTATTAATCGATGCGCCCAGGAGAGGTGAAGAACCAAATCCGGAGGCAGATATAATCGTATTTCCAACTATAGAAGAAGCAAAAGCGTTAACACCTGTCGGGAAAAGATATACAATTGATTATATACTGCTCAACAGAGATATACCGTTTGAAAATCTGATTTCAGATCCGGTCGAAAATTAACTAGGGAGGAGGGGCAGCAGGCGCAAACCTGCTGCCTATTTACTATGGAACTTGTTAAAGATTATGAAATATTATATTATTGCCGGCAACTGATTGAAATAAAAGGAAGAAGATATAACATCAGGCCTGATTTGGAAGAAGGAATGGAGCCGGAAGTTAAGGGATACGTTTTCAAAGAAACCATGGCCGGGTTCTTCCGCGCCTGGGTACTCAATGAAATGCATTTAGGCCTGGCAAAAGCAGTCAATGAAATGCTCGTAGCCGAAAAAAGCCAGATATACCGAAAAACAGGGTTAGGTAAGGAAGAATTTGATAAAGTACTGGATGAGTGTGTTACAATGGGAATGCTCTGTGAAAACAATATATTTTTCAAGGATGAGGAAAATATCCAAATGTACATGGTAGATACAGGCGGTATTTTTGCCTTTGAGGAGGCCGGTATTAATTACAATAAAGTGAGCTACACGCTAAGCTTCGACCAAAGGCTGAAAATATACAGAAAAAATATTTTCCTTCTGGAAAATAACATGAATAAAGAATCAACAAAACTCTACCTCTTCGACGAACACGTGGGAATGCCGCAAAACCAAAAATTTCATGAAGCAACGTTCCTTATAGACATGAAAATAGCAGAAAAGTTAGGAATATTGGAAGAGGTATCAAAGGCAATTAATAATACGGCCGCCCAGTATAACGCTAAAATATTTGACACCGGCACAAAAAAATATATTGACAAAAAACAAATAAATATTTAATATATCAACCAAGAAGCAGCTAAAAATTCACAGTTTTAATATTTCAAGTTTTCCATAAAACATAATATATGTTTATCAAACAGGTTTTTCAACCAAGCGACTCCAGCTTGGTTCGGATGGAAGCTCCGGGATAAGTACAAAAATGCGCTAAGCTTGTATTTATCGAAAGACCAGGGTTTACGGAAAGCTTTTTGCGCTAAGCTGAGTGAACCGTAAACAGCAGGACGTTTTGCGCTAAGCGGCGTCATCATCCTTTAAATATGCGAAGAGCATTTAAGGGCGTTCACGACCCGTACGTTAGTCGGGCAAAATGGCACGTCAATGCGAAGAGTTAGCACGTGACCTTGTCTGGTCCCACTAGAAGGGGACTCTCCGGTTCAAGAAAAGCGTGTGCAGGCTGGACCCCCTGCGGGAGACACGTGGCCGGCGAAGAAGAACTTTCCTAACCTGGTGTTATAGGTAGACCGGAACGCCTGGCACCGGGCTGACTCGCGAAGCTAAGCCGGTATTAACAGGTTCCCAGTTATTAACAACTGGGACACGAAGTGAAAGTAATAGTATTGAATTAAGAGAAATTATTACAAATTTTAAAGCAAGGCAACAAGAACATCAGAGTGTATTTGCTTTTTAGCAAGATGCATTACTGGTGTTTTTTGCTTTTTATGAAAAAAAAGGAGGAATTGAAAATGATGAACGAGTGCTGGCTAAGGAAGGGGGAGAAAAGGTATGATTGACAGTATGACCCCTGGTATGATAAATATATCCCAGGGGGTGTCGTCAATGACTCAAAAAATAACAATAAGTATACCAGACGATCTTATTCACGTACTTGACAGTTTGACCATTGCCTGGGATACGACGAGAAGCGGGGTATTTGCCAGGCTCCTTCATGAAGTTGAGAAGGATCGTTTGGAAGAAGAAATGGCAGAAGGGTATAAGGCCATGTCGGAAACCGATATTGAAATTTACCTGCCTGCCCAGGCGGAGGCGGTGCTGCGGGATGATAAAGCGCGGTGAGATTTACCTGGTTGACTGGAGTCCGGCCAGGGGCAGCGAGCAGGCTGGATTGCGACCGGCCTTGATATTGCAAAATGATACGGGTAATAAGTACAGTCACACAACTATAGTTGCGGCCATCACGACTTCTTCAGGTAAAGCATACCCCTTTCAAGTTCACATCGAACCTGAAGAATGCGGGCTTACCAGACCAAGCACGATTCTGTTAGAACAAATACTAACGGTGGATAAAAAAAGGTTAGTTAAAAAAATCGGGCAGATCGGCCCTGAAAAGATTTGCGAAGTTGAAAAGGCGGTCCATAATAGCCTGGGACTGTCATGGTAAGAATGTCCGGTACAGGGACAAATGATTGTGAGTAAGAAAGTAGAAACATCGGGTGTAATTGCTTTTTTAGCAAGATGCATTACTGGTGTTTTTTGCATTTTAAAACAAAAAGAGGAGGAATTAATAATGATGAACGAGTGCTGGCTGATAGGAAGATTGACTAAAGATCCGGAGGAAAGACAAACCCCTGGGGGCAAGACAGTGGCAAAAATGACACTGGCAGTAGACCGCGATTACACTAACAACAACGGTGAAAAAGATACTGATTTTATTGACGTAATCGCGTGGGAAAAACTCGCGGAGAACTGCGTCAAGCACCTGGGTAAGGGTCGCCTGGTATCCGTCAGAGGCCGGTTGCAAATTCGTTCCTACGACGATAGCCAGGGCGTGCGGCGTAAAGCGGCGGAAGTGGTGGCCGAAAAGGTAAACTTCCTGGATTGGCCAAAAGATGTGCCCGGCTCAGGCGCTTAATAACTGAGACAGGCAGCGTGGTGACAAGGCAAGGTGCAAGGATGTATAATGTCTTTGAGGTGATATTAATGGAATTGAGGCAAAAGGCAGTTGAGATTATTAAGGAGCTTTCGGAAAAGAAAGTTTTAGCCGCTATATATATCCTTGAAATCCTTGCTAAAAAAAGTGAGGAGGAAGATGATATGATTGCCGTGCTGGAAGATAGTATTGAACTGCTGGGAAGTTTGAAGGTTGCAGAATCGGCGTTTGCTGATTGGGATAATGAAGAGGATGCGGTTTATGATCAAGTATGAGTCCAGGAGAGGTGATATATGGTGAATAAGAAACTTGGCCGGTTGACAGATGAAGAGTACAATATGATACTAAAGAGAGTTATTGACTTGCTTGCAAACAAAGCTTAGCATGCAGCAAGCAGCAGCGAATGAAGGACGCAAGAGGTGTTATGTATTACCTTAAGCGTCCTTTATTGTTTTTTTAAGATATATAAGAGATATATTGGAGAGGCCGAGTTCTCGAAGATGTTTGAGGAAGATGAAAAAGTGAACGAAGAATAGTGCTGAGGGGTGCAGAAATCGCCTACGGCAGCCATTAGGTAGAGTGTTATCGAAGAAGAAAGGCTTCGGAAAGCCAGCATTGCTGCCGGTACCCAATTTTAATAGAAGAGGGTTTGGTGGTAATCCCAGAAGAAACCCCTTCAAGCCACTTTCCCAAGGGGGCGCTGTGGAATGAAGGGGGGTGGTGACCTTGCCGGATATTGACAACGTTGCAATATTTATAACATCTATCGCAAGCCTGATCACAGCAACGGTCAACCTTATCAAGGTTCTCCGCCGCAAGAGAAAAAAGAAGCGCTAGGAAACAAAACCTAGTGCAATAAGCTGTAGTGTATGAACTCTTAAAAACCACCCGCCCCCGCCTTTAAACGGGGAGGCCGGTAAAGGTTCAACTAAATTATACCTTAACCGGCGCGGGAAAGCAAGCAAAAACGGAAAAAGGGGCTAACAGCCCGCAAAACAATCATTTCAAGGAGGTGATTGGGCTGCGGGCAAAGCCCGCAGCCCGCAAGTATGAAAGATTTAATGGTAAAGCTGGTCAAAGAGACAGTAGAAATTCCTGAATTCATAAAAAGATATTCGTATGAAAAATGGGAGCTGGAAAAACAACTGATAGACGAAAAAATCACGGATGATGAAAGCAGAACAAAGGCACGAGAAAACGTAGCGTATTATGAGCGCGAACTGGAGTGGCTGCGCCACCGGCAGTCTGCCGTTATTACCACGGTGAATCTGGTAACTGCGCTGACGAGCGCCGGCAGGATGGGAGATATCCAGTCAGTCCTGGCTGTGCTTGAAAAAAATCAAAAGGATTCACAAAAAAACCAGGAGGAAAAAATAGATACTCCAATCACTAAGAACAAAGAGAATAATAGCAACGAAAAAAAGAAGAATCAAGATAGCAACCTGGAAACGGGCATCTTTACTATCAAAAAGGTAGATCCCGGCAAGAGCGAAGGAACAATGTGGGCAACAGCAGTCGCTGAAAACGGCAAAATATACAAGATATGCGCCCGAAACGGCAACGGCAAAACCTTGCTCGAAGCAACCGGCAAGAAAACCATGATCAGGTACCGCCCGATGGACGAAGGCAAGCTGTTCGGCGCAAGCGTTGAAATTCAGAAATAAATGAAGCGAGGAGTGTTCAACGCGTCATTAACGGGATATAATTATTTCGGGGTGATTAATATGTCAGTCGAGAGAGAAATTGAGCCCAGAAAAAAAGCTGTTGAAATTATAGAAGGCCTTTCCGAAGAAAGAGTAATGGCAGCAATACAGATCCTGGAGATAGTTGCCGGAGCGAGTGAAGAAATCAATAATATCATGGATTATATTGCGTTAAAAGCATTTGAGGCTTCCTGCGAAGAAGAGGACTTGACGCCGGAAGAAAAAGAAAGCATAGAACAGGGCGAGGCCGAAATCAAAGCCGGCCTGGGGGTAAAGGCAGATGACGTCTGGAAAGAACCCGGGCTATGAGCTAATATTTTCTCCCAGGGCGGTAAAACAACTAAGAGAAATAGACAGACGAACCCAGGAGAGAATAAAGAAAGCCGTACAGGGATTGAAAGCAATCCCCCCAAAGGGAGACATCAAGAAACTTAAAGGATTAAACGCTAGATTCCGGTTGCGAGTTAGTGATTTCCGAGTGATTTTTCTCATTGATACGAATATGAGAAAAGTATACATTTCGGATATCCTGCCAAGAAAAGAAGCATACAAGTAAAATACCCACTTTGGGTTGGAAGAAAAATAACATGGCCCAATAGGCCAGAAAGAGGACGGAAAACAGGACATTATGTCATGACCGTCCTCTTTTGCGTTTAATAGGCAATTCCTGCGGCCGCCCCGGATCATAGGACCCGGTGCAGGAAATCGTTGCTGAAACATTAGCCTGCACGCTCTGCGAATTCTACAGCTACGCCGGCGGAGAACCAAGCAAGCGCTCAACTTAATCATGAAAATGCTTGCTGCCGCGGAAGAAGTACAGAACCGCATCTGGGCGGTCGCCAACCGTTAATGAAAGTGGAAATACGGCATGACACCGGTAATTATAAGGGACAAAAAAAGGGGGAAATGGTTATGTTTCATAAAAAGAGAACTTGGAGTGTAAAAGCTATCGAAAGTGCAGAAGAATTGGCAAAAAAGCTTAGTGGACAAATCTGGACGCTGTGCTCCGGGTTCCGTTACGGAGGGTATTTATTTTTGAACGATTCATTTTCCGAAGACGGTGCCCAGGAGTATGGAGTCATTAAAGAAATAACAGGGATACAGGTGGAAACAATCACATTCTCGTGGTGTAATTACGAGCGTGCGCTTCAGTTAATTAATGAAATTGTGAATGGCTATTGCGAAAACAACGGCTGGAACAGCGGGATTGACATTGACATTCAGGTACAGACTCATGAAGAACATGGTAGATGTCCACTGTGCGCTTAGTTGTCAAAATGTGAAAAGGAGTGAAAAAAGATGAGGGCGGGACACAGATATCCTGAAGAAAAATTTCTTAAAGCAAAGCCCTGGCGTCCCTGCCCCATCTGTGGCAAGGGCGACTGGTGCGGGTTTAATAGCTTTATTTGTAGCTGTATGAGAGTAAAGGAAGGCTCTTTCAAAACAGTGATACAAGAGAACGGGAAACCAGCCTACCAGCACTGGCTTGAGGCCGGCAAGGTCAACATGGAGGTTTTAGAGGACGACGGTCCGGTGGTGTTTACCGAGACCGCGCCTGTAGAAAGACGGGATAGGGTATATAAGGACTTGCTGAGTTTTCTCCACCTGCTCCCGGGACACAAGGAGGATCTGTTAAGACGCGGCCTTACAGACTGGGAAATAAGGAAGAACTGTTACCGTTCGGTGCCGGAAAAGCCCTGGTCAATATGCAAAATGCTCATCAGCATAGGCCACGATCTGGCCGGAATCCCCGGCTTTTACAAAGCAACCGGCCCGCGGGGCGGGACGTACTGGACCTTCGGCAGGAAGCCGGGATATTTCATCCCTATAAGGGATGATAAAGGCCGCATCCAGGCGCTACAGCGCCGCATGGACGACCCACAAAGCGGCGGCAAATATATGCTATTCAGCGGCCACAAAAACCGGGGCGGCTGTTCCTGCGGCACCCCGGCCCACGTGGTCAGGCCTGCGGTAATAAAAGATAAAAGAGTATGGATCACCGAGGGGCCTCTAAAAAGCGACATAGCTAGCAAGTATCTCGGTGCCGTGGTAATCGGAGCCATGAGCGCCGTCACGTGGCGACCGGTGATGCAAGCCATTCAGATTCACAGATCTGAAGAGGTGGTTATTGCTTACGACAGCGACCTGGAAACAAACCTTGAAGTAAGGCGGGCCTACAATTCACTGAAAAATGCGTTGAAGAAAAAAGGGCTGGCTGTGAGCAGGGCGCTGTGGGAAGGGGCGAAAGGCATCGACGACGCCCTCAACGGAGAGCTGGAAGTAAAGGTTGTTAAGGAGGAATAAGAGATGACCGAGGAAGCGAAAAAAGATTTTCTCAAGAAAGTGGAGCTACAGGTGACAATTAACCGCATGCAGCACGGCGAAACCAGCAGGAGCCCCGAGGAGTGGGCAATGATAGCCGGTACTCACATGGGACACCTACTGGACGCAGTGATAAAGAAAGATATTGCAGCAATCGAAAAAGAATTGCTGCATGTTACGGCACCAATAGTTGAACTTTATGAAGAAATTAAGAAAATAATTTAACAGTACAAATGATTACACTTTTGTTAAAAGAAAGGGGATTAAATAATGACATTAGATGAAATTAGAGAGGCTGTAGCTGAATTATCAAACGACGTTGAATTTGCTAATGAAGTAGATAAAATAATAAGAGAAAATCATACTAGTGCATTTGAAAAGGAATTAGTAGATTTAACTTCTATGATTGAAAAAGATGATAAATTTGTAAGTGTATTTATCGCATCAAAATTTAAACTATACTACTTCTTGTATACCCTGGAAAAACAATACGAAATAGAATACGCTAGAGTAAATATAGATAGTGGTGTGCTTAATACAATGACTAAAATTAAAAACTATCATGATATTAAACACAGAAAAATATGTTAAATAATTTCTGGAGGATTCAACTTTGGTTTAAAGAGATGAAATTATGTAGGTAATTAGCAGGTAAGATAATAGGCGGCCTGGCCCGCCCATTCACCTAAAAAAGGAGGTGAAAGGGGCGGTGCCGGCGGCCGCCCCTGATCAATGAAAGCAAAAAAAGTGAACATAGTGTCAGTAAAGTTAGTAAAAGAATCCAGCGTGTTTTATAAGGAGCGCCGGATTTCATCTCCCTGCGACGCAGCAGAGCTATTACGCAAATACCTGGAGGATGCCGATAGAGAGATATTTATGATAATGTGCCTTAATACCAGAAACGAGCCAAATGCAATTAACACAGTGAGTGTCGGCACGCTTAACAGCACAAATATTCACCCGAGGGAAGTATACAAAACAGCGATACTTGCAAATTCGTCATGTATCATCCTGGCCCACAACCATCCTTCAGGAGATACCACTCCCAGCAGGGAAGATATTGAGACAACTGGCAGGTTGGTAGAAGCCGGCAAGATTTTAGGCATTGAAGTACTTGACCACGTGATTATAGGAGAAAACGGACGTTTTGTAAGTTTTAAAGAAAAAGGTTTATTGTAAGTTCAAAAAGCCGAAAAACGGCTCTAAACCATTCCGAAAGGGGTGATAGGGCCGTTATAGCGGCCCGCAGATAATGAAGAAATTGCATAATCAAACAAATAAGGAAGAAAAGGTAAAGGAACTGTATAGCAAACTGACCGAAGGTGTCCTTAACGTCATTCAATCCGGCAGATTGGCCGAGATGATGAAGTTTTGGAGCAGGTTCCATAAGTATTCATTTAACAACGTGCTAATGATATTCTTCCAACATCCAGAAGCAAATTTATGCGCCGGGTATAAGACATGGGAGAAATGTGGCAGATATGTAAAGAAGGGTGAGAAAGGTATTGCTATCTTGGCCCCCAACATCTACCACCAGGAAGTAATAGACGAAGATAGCGGCGAAAAGTCTTTAATTACAAGGCTTGACGGCTTTCGTATTGTTCATGTTTTTGATGTGTCACAGACTGAAGGCAAACCACTCCCCGTCGAGGAAAATCGACTTGGAGACACTTTAGCCGGGCAGGAGCTTTATGACCGGTTGGTCGAGGTCGCTGCAGATATAAAGGTAATTCTCACAGAAGACAATACCGGCAGCACCAAAGGGTACTACAACCACGGTAAAAACATGATCGTACTGTCCAATACTCTGGAAGGTGACGAAAAAGCTGCCGTCTTACTCCATGAACTAGCACACGCCCTGGCCTTTAGGGTGGGAGAGCAGCGGCAGGCCAAAAATAAAAAAGACGCTGAATACATCAAAGGTGAGATAGTCGCAGAAGGTGCGGCTTATATGGCTGCGAACTACTTCGGTCTGGACACCGGTGAGTGCGCTTTCAACTACGTTGCCGGCTGGTCCGGCGACCTTGAAAAAGTGCTTGCCTGGGGAGAGTCAGTGCAAAAGGTTGCCATGGAGCTAATCTCCTTGGTTGAAAAGGTACAGAGCGGGAAGGAGGCGGCTTAAAGATGGAATCAATCCATGCTAGTGATTTTTTCGGCAGTGTAATCTCTGTTTATACCAGAGCACAGGCCATTGAGGACGGTGTTCTCATTGATGTTTCAGATATTGCCAAGGAAGCTGGCATTAAGTACCCAGTGGCAGTGACTCAAAGGGTTTGGGCAGATATAGTTAAGCCGGAAGAAGTACTAAGGAGATACTGTCAGGAAGAGGATGGCCGCTTGTGGGATATTGTTTGGATGCTGTACTGCACTATCAAAGGTATGGTGCCGGCAGCCAAGCGTTATAAAGACGGCGTAAATGATGTAATCCATTTCTAGTTTTACGCCCTAATGATGGTAGATCGGCAAAAAACAGTGAATGGTAAATTAATTGACTATAAGAAACAGGAACAGCAACTAATAACCTTAAAGGCCGTATGTGGTCCTGGAGACCATTGTGAACCAGTGATCACAATAATGTTTCCGAACGAGGACTAAAATGTTAAATCGGGAGTATAGAAACGAAATAGCTCTATTTTATTGATACAACCGGGCGGCCTCTTCCGGGCCGCCCCTGGCACCACGATGGCGATATCGCCACGTTATCTACTATCCATTTTGCCCTTCCGCTTACAATTAGTAAGCGAGAGTGTGGCAGCTAAACGCTGATGACCTGACCGCATATGGTGCCAATGCGGGAGGTAGGGCGCGCAATAACCGGGCGCGATACCCCAGAGGAGAGGACTAGCGACGTCGGGCCGATAGGTCCGGCACGGCGCGGAAACCGCCTACGAAAGTTGTTCTAAACTTTCGGCCGGGGACTGGGATGGAAGGACAACAGAATAGCCCGCCGGGGCTACGTATACGCAGGTAGGGTATGCGGTGTCCGGGCGGGCAAAACGCCGATAGGCGCTCTCCTCGCGCGGCAACCTGGCTGTAATGCCTGGCGAGAGGAGCGCCTGAGGCGAACCGCAGCAGGGAGCGCGGGCCGGATGACGCGGCGCGCACCGCCTGCTGCGGCAGCGGAGCTCTCTGGAGAGCGGAGCCGCCCCGATAGGGGCGACGGAGGCTTAAGCCGACGTTTATTCGGGAACGCGAATAAACGTCGGCACAGCCGACGCAGTTTCAGAGCGAAAGCTCTGCTTTGCTATTGTCTTTTTCCGGCCCGGCAGGGCCGGCAGAAACAAAAAGATCAGGAGGATTTCATGGGTAAAAGGCCCAGGGGGAGCAGATCCAAGACGATCTACATGCAGATGAAGAGCCTGATTCAAAGAGCGCGCTGCTATGGCGCGTCAAAGCGGGAAGATATGCCTGAAGTGCGTCAGGTTTCAATTTACAACATGAACACGTTTGAAAAGGTTTGGAGCGTGGGAATGTCTTTCGCCAGATGGCTTTCAGAACAGAGGGGCACGCCGGTATTCCGGATGGTGGATGTAAAGTCTGGCGATGTTGACGGCTATATGCGGCACAGGAAGAAGCTGTACGACGAGGGAAAAGTAACGGCGTCAACCCTCCAGGCGGATGTTGCTGCTTTGAAAAAATTAGAAGCAATGGTTAATCAAAGATACGGCAAGGTGGAATGGAATATCCCAACTGAAAGAGGGGCACGTCGCTTGAAATGGGATTTGCCAAAAAGAGAAAGGAGTAAAAATACAGTCCAGCGTGGTCCTGCTTATACCAGGGAGCAGGGGGACAGGCTGGTGTTGGGAGTTGAGCGGAGATGCGGCAAAAAGGTTGCAGAAGCTTTAGTCTTCTGCCGTGCCACCGGGTGCAGACTGGAGACTTTAGTAGATTTAGGTGAAAAAGGCGTTAGGGCTTCGAGGATTAATATTAATGAAGGAACTGTGATATTGCTGGAAAAAGGCGGTAAGTGGAGGACCGTAAAGTATGACCGGGGATATCAGGAATTCATGGAGAACCTTGTTACCAGCGTGCAGGGAAAAGACAGAGACAGGCCTCTCTTTGCGGTTATAGTCAATGGTTTGAACACATCAGGTGGGAACCTCACGACAGAGCAAATGTGGGAAGAAAAAAAGCGGGCTGCCCGGTTTCTGCACAGGGTTATAAAGGTTACGGCGGAGAAAGAAGGATTTAGCGGCAGGGGACTACATGGATTCCGCAAAGAATTCGCGGTAAAAAGACACTCTGAATACCTTAAGGAAATACGCGGTCTGGTACAGTCTAAAAACTGGCAAGAATTAAGCAGTGAGTACGGAGTAAGCGAAAGAAAGGCAAGGGATATCGTGGAAGGGTGGGCTAAAGCCGGCCGGAACGTCAAGGAGCGCCAGCGTCTGGTAAAGGAAATGGATTACCTGGCCAGGCTTAAACTTAGTAAAGATCTGGGACATAACCGCCTGGATGTGACTTTTGCGTATGTCCCGAGAAAAAGTAAGAAATGATGCCGGCACATGGGCCGGTTTTTTTAGTAAAAATCTGCAAGGTGGTGGCAAGGTGGATTTACAGAAGATCGTAAGAAATAAATCGGCGCCGGAAAATGAAGATATGCAAGGAATGCTTGACATGCAAGGTTTTTATTTTGCAAAGCCGCCGCTGGCGAAAAATTGGTATATTGTACCAGTAATGAATTGGGTCAAAAAGGAGTGATAAAGTTTGGGCAAAAGTGACTCGTTTGATACCGAAAAAAATCTTCAGGATAAAAGAAGAAAAAATTGGTTCTGGGACACGAATGAAGTTTTTGCTTCTGACCTTTCTCCGTTTGCCAAGCTGATCAGGCTCTACCTGGCGAGGTGCGCTAACAGCGACCGTCAGGCTTTTCCTTCCTATAACAGGATTGCAAAGGACTGCGGAGTCAGCAGGGACACGGCTAAAAGGGCGGTTGCGGAGCTTGAGGAAAAGGGTTGGATAGAAAAAACTGTTCAGAAAAAGAACAACGGCGAGCACCTTTCAAATATTTATTTCCTTTGCGACCCTCCGGAAGCTAAAAATTTGGAATATGAAAACAAAGAAATCAATGTTGAGAGGGGTGGGTGCTCACAGCACCTACCTTGTCATAATTTCGAAGGGGTGGGTGCTCACAGCACCCAGGGGGTAGGCGCTGACAGCGCCCAGGTGGGTGCTCATAGCACCGGGGTGGGTGCTGAGACAGCCTCTAACAATACTAATATAACAATACTTAGTGAACAAGACATAAATAATCATACATCCAATCATTCATCCATTCATCATGATGAAGATGATCGCGCGCGCGCGAAGCCCAATAAAAATCAGCCTGTGGATAATGTTGATAATGTGGATAAACTAGATTCTATCGCTGACGAAAAAAAACAAGCGGGAAAAAGAATAATAAAATCAATTTTAAAAAACGCTGGATTCGATGGGACACCAGTGGAGGTTGAATATGTGTCCAAGTGGTTTGATGTATTCCCTCCGGAGATGATCAAGTATGCGGTTGATAAGGCTGTTTTAAGTGGCATAAAAAGTTTGCCTTACATAGCAGGGATATTTGAAGATTGGGTGAAAAAGGGGGTTTGGACTATCGAACAGGCAGAGAAGGAAACCCGGTACGATTCTGTAATGTTGAAACTAACGAACAAGATAGATATCCCTAACCGGGAAAGAAGAATAAGATTGCCGGACCCGCAGGTGTTTAGAGATTATCAAAGTCGGTGGAAAGGTAGTGGTTGATTTGCAATTAAAAAAGCGAATTTAACTTTCCTGCCGGGAAGTCCCTGTCCTGAGCCTTCCTGTTAGAATTAATGTTGTAGCAGGAAAGCTTTTTTGATTTTTTACTTAAATAATACAGGATAAAATAGTTTTATAGAACTTCGCCCCTGAAAACCCACAGGCTTGTCCCGTGGGATGAAAGGGGCGTCGCCCGTCAGGGCGACAAATATATTCCCAAACACATGCTCTGGTAGTATAATCAAATCATGGATGGGAAA
>Ga0067045_1029404_pt1 | contig 21054 bp, 14 predicted proteins | sample TerdegcTABiofilm_FD_59184 | JGI IMG/M metagenome (GOLD analysis project Ga0067045, IMG submission 59184) | Combined Assembly of (Gp0054472, Gp0054536) Wastewater bioreactor microbial communities from Singapore -Terephthalate degrading...
CGGGTACCAGACCCGCCCCTACCGTTGCCGTTACCCGTGGCGTGGGCGCGGATGAACTCCACCGACTGCACGAACATGCCGGCAGAGCCGCAGCAGGGGTCGTAAACGCGGCCGCGGTAGGGTTCGAGCATCTCGACCAGGAGCTTGACCACGCAGCGGGGGGTGTAGAACTCGCCGCCCTTCTTGCCCTCGGCGCTGGCGAACTGCGAAAGGAAATACTCATAGACACGGCCGAGCACGTCCCTGGCGCGGCTCGCCTCGTCGCCGACTTTAATGTTGCTGATCAGGTCAATGAGCTGACCCAGGCGCTGCTTGTCGAGCGCGGGGCGGGCGTAGTCCTTGGGCAGCACGCCCTTGAGCGCCGGGTTGTCGCGCTCAATGCCGGCCATCGCGTCGTCCACGAGCTGACCGATCGTGGACTGCCTCGCCTGCGCCTTGAGGTGCTGCCAGCGCGCCTCGGATGGCACCCAGAAGATGTTGTGCGCGCGGTATTCGTCCGGGTCCTCGGGGTCGGCGCCCTGCGTGCGCTCGGCTTCGAGCCTGGCGTGCTGCTCCTCAAAGGCATCCGAGATGTACTTGAGAAAGATCAGCCCAAGCACAACGTGCTTGTACTCGGCCGCATCCATGCTGCCGCGCAGCGCGTCGGCCATCTGCCAAAGTTGGGCTTCGTAGCCCACGGTGGCGGCGCTTGCTTCCGATGTCTCCGTGCTGTTCTTTCGCTTTGTCAATGGTTACCTCTCTGATCGTTGGGCTGTGGTTGTCAGGGGCGGCTAACGGCCTGCGCTTCACCTGCACCGCGAAGCGTAGCGGCGCGGCGTCAGGGGGAAACGCAGGTTGGGCGATTTGCGTTGTGCCCGGCTCGCCACTTGTAAAATACCAGCATTACACTGCTGGTATCTGAGAATTTGGCTTCAAATTTGTGAGGTCCTGCCTGATGGCAACCCTCGCTCAGCGAAAAAGAACAAATGTCGGGTAATCATGCACCAGAATTCCTGGAATGGACAAGCCTCCCTCCCGGGTAAACACCAGTTCTTGCTGATAAGCATAGAGCGGGTCAATCCCGGTCACTTTTTCGGCCTGAATGCCGGGGAGCAAGAGAGTATTTTCAATGCCCGGGTCATCGTCCACGGCTTTGACATCCCGCCAGATTGCCACCAGACGGCTGCCATCTGGCAGGGAAAAGGCCACACTGCGCAGTTCGGGGGATGGGTTGGCGAAGTTGACTTCAAGGCTCTCTGGCTGCGCGCCCGCCAGCACATGCGTCAGGCTGGCAATGACTTGAATTGCCTCGGGAATTGACTCGTAATTTTCACTTCCCACCGTAATCCAAAACCCCTTCGACAAATTCAACGTCATACCGCGGGCATAATATTTGCCGGCAACCGCATTGGAATAGTACCAGAACCGGTCACCAATCGGTTGAGGGGTATTGGCAGTGCGCCAATGCAGTTCGGTGGCGAAGAATTGCCCCTGAAACCCGTTTTTTCGAGCGGTGGCGACAATTTCATCCACCCAGGCCGGGTAACTGCGATAGAACTCAGGTTGATAATCCAGGGAATTGCCGCTGCTGCCATGCCAGGCCAGGCCATCCGCCAGAGGCAAAACCTCGGAATTGAGAATGGTTTTGAGATACGTCAACGAACCTTCCTCGTTCAGCGGCGTGACTTCGCCAATCACCACTTTGGCTTGCGGGTCTATTTCTTTGATGACCGGAATCACCTGCCGTACCAGGTTGATGTAATCCTCCACCCGAACGGCGCGCTGCCCATCCGAAAGGTTGGGTTCGTTCAAGATGCTGTACCAGTGAATGCGGTCTTTGAAATGCCCAACAATAAAGCGCACATAAGCGAGATAACGGTCAATCTCGGCCTGGTTGCGAAAGCGGGTATAGCCATTGGTGACTTTTATTTCCGGGTCCCAATAGACAATGGTATAGAGCATTTGAATGCCATTTTCGGCCAGCGCGCTGATGGCGGCATCCTGGCAGGGGGTGATGGTGTAGTCTGAATATTCACCCCGGTTGACAATTTCGGGCCAGTCATACCAGTCGGCGCTGACACGCATCCACTTATAGCCCATGCGCACGGCGCGCATGGCATAATCGGAAGCAAATTGCGGGTTGTCGCAACCAATATACTGCATCGTGCCAACCCCGTTAAAGGGGAGGTTTTCAAATTTTTCGGTTGGCAGAGAGGCTCTGGGGAAAGCGTTCTCTTTTTGGAAGGCCAATGAACGCGCGGGGGCATTTATCGGAATTGACAATTCGCTGTTGTTCTGCCCATCGCTATATGAAGTGGCCTTCAAAGATGTGCCCGCAAACGGCCCGGACTTCTGAAAGTGGAAGTTGCCGTTGGCCTCGGCCAGAACGCTGCCTTCAAAGACTTCGCCGCTCTCGGCGCTGGTAAAGAATTCAACCGTACAGCCCGGGCAGGCAATTCCACTCACCGCGCCTTGCGCCAGGTCAAAATCGAGCAGCAAAGGCGGCTGGGGAATCGCCGTCTCCCCTCCTTCAGACAAGTTGTAAAGTATCGCTGAAGAGGCATTGTCATGGATGTTATTTTGGGTAATGTGATTGCCTTGCGCCGCCAGGCTGCGAATCTCAACCCCGCCGCCTGCATCCTGCCCATTATAGGCAATGATATTTTCCGGGCCAATCACATTCCGGCTGGCGCCGTTCTCAATAAAAATCCCCGGGTTGCGGTTGCCCCACTTTTCCTTGCCGGTTGGGTCGGTGCCGATTAAATTGCCCAGGATATGGTTTTCCGAACCGCGCAAGGCAATTCCATCACTGGTGTTGCGAATCAGGTTGCCCTGACCAAAAGGTCCGCTGCCCCTGGAGCGGCTGCCGCCAATGATATTTTGGGTGGCGTTTTCACGCAGCAAAATGCCGGGGCCGGTAAAATTGGCAATTTCCAACCCCCTGATGACGTTGTTCGCCGATTGAACATCCAGCCCGGCCTGCCACTCGCCTCCCGCCTGGGAGCCATCCAGAATCACCCCGGCGTTGCTGGCATCAAGGGTGATGCCGCCACGGCGAAGCGTGGGCAAGCCCGAAAGCAGTTGGATGGTTTGGGGGTTATCAGGAGGGAAAACAGCCGTGTCGAAGGTAATCATATCGCCCGGCTGGGCATCTTGCAGAGCCTGACGCAGGGTTCCGGGGCCGTTGTCTTGTTCGCTGTTGACAACCAGGTTCCGCCCAGGCGTTGGGGATGGTTCAACCCCAGAAGTGGCGGTTGGTTCAGTAGCAGCCTGGGAGGCAGTCGGCGTTGGCGCGCCTGGTGGGGTGGGTACAGGCGCGCAGGCGCTTACAAGGAGAACCAATATCAAAAAGAGGAAAAAGTTTGATTTATTCATATCACCTACTTTGCTCGTTTTATGAAAAGATTGGTGAAACTGCCTGCACTGAAAACAGCGCAAAAGACGCCGGCCTGCCCTTCGGGGTAGAGCGTGTCCTGTGCCCGGTCCAGTTCCACATAGCATACTTGAAAAAACAGCCGTTGTCAACCCAACGCCCTTTTGCGTGACCAACCCCCCTTCACTCACCACACCCCGCCGACCGTCGAACCCGGCGCTGGCACCTTTGCTCACGCTCGTCTACGGCGCGCCGGTCCTGTTGGCGATGCTCAAGGAATTTCTATCTTAACCGCCGACGCCCAACGGCCAGCACCTAAGCCACGGCGTCGGCCGTAAGCGATGTTGGGCAGACCTGGTCATTACGGGGTGTATCTCAACACCAACGGCAAGTACAGCCACACATCGCCGGGCGGCCTCTCGCCGATCTGCGCCACAAAAGCATCTCCATTGCCCGCGTAGGGTCGGATGGGCGAACCCCAGGTTCCCATACTCCAACCCACGACGTTGACCTTGCCGGTGCCATCTACCGCAACCCCGCGCGCCGCTTCGCTGTACGAAATCGTATTATCCGAACCGAGGAACGCATTCCACATCAAGACACCGCTGTTGTTCAACTGGGCAACAAAGCCGTCCCACGGTCCGGCCTTCGGGCGAAAAGGCGAACCCCAGGTCTGGTCGCCCAAGCCGACGACGTAGATGTTCCCGCCCGTGTCAAGCGCGATCCCCTCCCTTTGCTCAGTCCCGGCTGATCCCAGAAAAGTATGCCACTGCCAGTTGCCGTTTGCATCCAACTTGGCGACAAAGACATCCGCCATCCCTTTGAAGCCACTGACCGGCGGCAGCGACCACGCGCCTTGACCGTGACCCGTGACGTAGACGTTGCCGCTTCCGTCCACCGCGACCTCCTTGCCATTATACAGGTTGCCTGCGGGGCGCAATGGGCCAGAGAGGATACCCTGGGTGGGGGTAATATTTGTCCCGCCGAACAGGTAGGCTGTATCGCTGATCGTGGCCATCGTGTAACCATAACGGGGGCTGGGTTTAACGGTCACCTGTGGCTGAAGGGCTGCTGCCACACGCTCAGGCGGGGCGATAGTCAGCCCCCCCACCAGCAAAAGCACGGATAGTGAAAAACAGGTCGTGAGAAGCCAGTTTCTTGCTTTCATTCTCTTCACACTCCTGGTTGGGACTCTTTGCGTTGCCGAGCCGCCCAACGCTCCGCATAAGCTGCCGGTGTGGGGCCGCAAAGGGCGGTTGCTTGCCTATAAGTTCACCAGCTCGCAGCGCATACTATACGGTGCGAAGCCCCGATCAAGCTTCATGCGGTTGTTAGGCCACGTCAAGCACTATCTATAACGACAGAGCCGTTCCCGTCTCAACCAGCCATTGCTATCGAAATTCCAAATTTCCTCATGGAGGCCCAATGTCCCCGTTGGGTAAATTCCAATAGTAATAGCTCCGGCCTTCTTGGTGATATTGAAAGTGCATGAGAACCCACTCATCGCCGTTCTTATACCGCTCGTGAAGTTGCTCCCCCTCTGTTCGGGAATACGTTTCATAGCGCATCTCGCGGCCCGCGGCGTATTTCATGATCTCTATCACTTCACTCGGCTCATTGTATCCCACGGTGACATACTCTATTCCCGGCCAAAGGGTTTGCGGAAAATAGGGATTGGGTAGCCCATTCTGTAACAACTGTGCCGTCAACCACCACTGGCGCATTGCCTGGTTCTCTGGATGCTCTTCCCAGGCCCTTTTCAGATCGGCGATTGCACCGCCCCAATCGCCTTTCGCTTTTTTCGCTAGTCCCCGACAGAAATAATCGTCAGCCCGGCTACAGTCTTCAATCGCCAGGTCCAAGTCGCGCGGGTGAACGGTTTCAGGACTGAAATCTTTCGCGGCGTCAGGCCGAAAAAGCAGGGCGCGGAGTTGCTGATGATCGGCTTTCCCCGCTGCGATATTCCCTTGAGCAAAAAAGGTACACCCACGGTAATAATAGAAATTGTATTGAAGGGATTGGAGGGGCGCAGGATTGGCCAAAAGCTCTGCAAAGAATTCGTAGCCCGCCAGGGCTTCCACCAATCGTCCTTCAGCCCGATATGCCAGGCAGATAAAAAAGCGGGCATAATCCAGGTAAAGGCCAACTCCCCCGGTGTGGAGGGCAACCTGATAATCAGCAATCGCTCCAGCAAAATCGCCAGCCGTTTGCTTATCTTTCGCGGCACAGTAAGCAGTCCAGGATGTTTCGTCAGACATTTGATTACACACTCTTTCGAACAGTGGCCTCACGGCCTGCGCTTCAGCCGCCGCGCCGCGGCGTCAAGTGCAACTCCCCCTGGCCGGCGCGGCCAGCCTTCCAACCGGATGAACGTGCAGAGCTACGTTCTTAGCAAGCATTGAAAATATCGTTGCTTAATTCCCAGCGATAGACCGCTGTGTCGTCACTACCGCATTTTGGACATGGCCTCATCCAGCCTTCTCTCGCTACAATTTGAATACCGCTATTCAGAATCATTTGCCTCAATTGCGCCCTTGCTTCAGCCATGCCTGCAAACTCAAGGGCAAATGCAGCATCTACTAATGCTTTGAATTCGCTCTCAGTGTTGGCCGCGCTCAAATATTTGGGCAGAAAGACCATCGCAAGATAATTTTCAATATCATAAAAACTCGTTTCGCTATGACCGCATTTTAGACAACGCCAACCATGTAATTGAGCCATTGTCATGGACAATTGGCGCGCTGCACTTTCTATCCCTTCGTTGCTCAAACCATGTTTGAAGGCGCCAAATACTGGGATATAACGCTCGCTATTAATAACTGTGACACTCTCATCCTTTTCAGGTTCATGCGCCAATCTAAAGCAAAGACCTTTTAGCATCTCAAACAGGTTATTAACCCAGGGCTCTTGTGCTTTGGTGACATTATGCCCATTTTGCACGCCTATCACCATATCGTTAAAAGACCCCATGCCGCCATAGGCTGATAGATGATGCGCTACATCTTTTCTTGAACGCCACAAATCTATATCTTGACGAAGCCAGTCTCGCCAATAAATTTCTCCTGCTTTCTCAAGGAGATATTCTAAAGTCGTGAGCACTTGAAAATAATTGGTCATCGCTTTTTATGGCAAGCCGCCCTAACGGGTGGTGTGAGCCGCGCCCCCCGCCCCCGCTGGCAAGACCACCCTGAAAATGGCGCAAGGGTGGGCGCCGGCTCCACACAGTGTTGGGCAGCTCTTTTCCTCAAGACCGCCACACCACCAGTGGCAGATAGACGCGGTTACCCCACAGGAAGCCCCAAAAATCGGTGGGATAGCCGCTGTACTGGTCATTGTACGCCACCAGGTAATCGCCCAGCGGCCCGCCGGCAACGGCCGGCCAGTTCGGGTCCAGGCCAGAGGACCGGGACTCGGCGTAAGGCCCCAGGAGGCCGGCTGGGGTGACCCTGCGCGCCTGAATAGCCCCATCGTATCGCCAGGCGACCAGAAACTCGTGGGTGTTCTCGTTGCCGGCTACGGCGCTGGCGCGGACCAAATCGGTGTTGCCGTGGGGGCTGATGATGGCCCCGGTTTGGATTACGCCAGCATCGGTCAACAAAGGAGGATTACGAACCATGCGAGTGACTACCGCCGCGATGCCCCTGTAAAATGCGTTCAACCCCCACCCAGCCAATATATCGTGGAGTTGTCCAGCCAGGTGTGGCCTCTAATTGTTCAACCGCCAGGTAATCATCCTCACGTACTTTGTCCCATGCGTGAATGACCTTGCCATCCCCACAGGACAAGCCCACATGCCCCCAATTCTTGGTGATACCATCAATAGGGCCGATACAGTCGTAAAAAACGAAAGCCCCAGGCGGTGGCACTCCCGCTTCTCCTTGCACTGCATATGCCTCGGCCGATTCCTTTGCGGTACTACCGCCGAATATCTCTATTCCATTGCTCTGTTCATAAGCATCTTCTACGAAAGCCAGACAAAGAAAGCGATAATCTCTGGATTCCAATTGCTTCTTTGCCCACCGTATGGCATTTTGCACATATGACTGATAATCCATGCTTGGCTCCCAATGGATGACCGAATTACACCTATGTATGTAACGCACAAGTGACGTGCCGCCCAACGGAAGCATCAGCCGCTTGCCGGATGCGACACGTGACCTTCGCGCCCCGAAAGGCGGTGAACACGCGAAAGTAGCTCTGGAACTCGGCGCCTAAGGCAAGTTGGCCGCGGGCAGTGTTAGGTGGCGTCTCTTGATTCAAAAAGAAACCGAGCGAAACGATGCGCAGTCCATAGAAAAAGTCCTACGAGAACACCTACGGATAGTGTAGCCTCATTTGCAGGGAAGGTCAAACCGATGGCAACCAAAATCGAGTAGAGGTGGCGGTAGGTGCGCTTGGCGACCGCCCGCGGCGCTGATGGTGAGGACGCCCCACATCGTCAGCGGCTCATCGGGAAGTGACGGCGGCTCAATGGCCGCCTCGGCCTGGCGGGGGCGCGCCTTCCCCCCGCGCAGGCGCTGGCGATCCCCGAACGGTACGAGATACTGCTCGTGCTCGCGCTGGGCAAGCCCAAGGAAACAGTGGTCATCGAGGACGTCGGCCCGATGGCGACATCAAGTACTATCGCGACGCCGACGGTGTGCACCACGTGCCCAAGCGGGCGCTGAGCGAACTGGTTTTGCACGAGTATGTCGGGTGACCGCTGCTTGGTTCTTGCTGGTCAGTGGTTGCGCAAGACGAGAGGAAGGTAGACCATGTGCAGCCGCCGCCAGATTTCGCCGCCGTCTGTCTCGTTGAGCGTCCCGATGTACAGGCTGCCGCGAAAGACCGCAGCGGCCTTGTCGAAATAGTCGGCCATCCCATTATTGCTGTTGCCCCAACCGCCGGAAGCGATCTGCTCCCAGGTCAGACCGTCGCTGGTCTGCCAGGCCTCGGCACCGAGGTCCATGCGGCTAAGGACCACCACCAGCCGGTCGTCGTGGACAATCAGGCCGTAAGGCCGCGCGCGGGCCTGTGCGCCCAGCCCGTCGGTAAAGACCGGGGTCCAGGAGAGCCCATCACCGGACCGCCAGACCTGACCACCGGTAGCGGCGTTGCGCAGGCCGATGTACAGGTCGCCGCGGAACTCGGCCATGGCGGCGACGTGGCTGTTGCCGGCGTATCCCAGGCCGTCGGTAAACACCGGCATCCAGTCAACCCCGTTGCCGGTTCGCCACAGTTCCGCCAGAGCACCTCCACCGGAGGTGACTCGGCTCAAACCTACATAAAGGTGGTCTTGGTACACGTCCATGGTGAGGTCTAGCCAGGTGGGGCCGAAGCCAAAGCCGTCGGTGTTCACCTGTTCCCAACTGCCGGAATCACCGCTCGCGCTGCGCCAGACCTCCCCGCCGTTGCCGGTCCCGCCAATGGCAGGAGGAGGGTTGACCGTAGCGACGTACAGGGCATTACTGAAGACCGTCAGGGCGTAGAAGCTATTGCTGGCGTCACCCAGACCACCCGTAGCCACCTGCTCCCAGTTTGAGCCGTCACCGCGCCAGATCTCGCCACCCTGTTCCCCGCCTGTCCCGATATACAGTTGGCCTGCGAACGGGGCCAGATCATACACACTGGTGTTGGAGATAGACCAGCCGGGTGTGATCTGGCTCCAGTTGTAGCCGTCGGGCGTGCGCCAGAGTTGGGCGCCACCATCGTTCCAGGTGCCGGCGTACAACTGGCCGTCGAACTCGTCGAGGGCGCTGATCACATAGTTGGCCGGATCACCAAAGCCGCTCTCATTGCTCTGCACCCAGCCGGGCACGATGGCTGTGGGCTGGGCGGCGGCCTTGAGCAGTGCCGGCAGGGCGATGATGACAAGCCCGATGACCAGGGTGCGTCCTATCCATTTTCCTGCCGTGTGACACATTTTTACCTCCTCTCGTTTCTTCTCAGAGAACTCTCCATGGGTTTTCAATCGTTGCCGGTGCCTCTCTGGTCCGAAGATGGGGATTGTTCGGTCGGCGAGAGCATCTGATAGAGCAGGGCCAGCAGGGCCTTCTCGTCGGCAAAGGGCATCGGTTCTCCCTCCGGCAGGGGCCGCAGGTCGCCGCGCAGGGCTCCCGGCTCGGCCGAATCCGCCAGCAGCCGCAGGATGAAGGTGCGGATAATGTGCATGCAATGCTCCTCCTGGGGTAGGGTGACAGTCACCGTAGTCACTCAGCGGTTGCGCGTGACCAGGGGAAGGTAGATGCGCCACCGGTTGCTTTCGACCGTGCATTCGTCGGCGCCAATGTCATAGCCGGCGCCCCAGGGCCTCGCCTCGCCGTCTATATCGGTGGTCACTCCGGCATCCACTCCGGCGTCCACAGCCGCCGAGGTCGGGCCGATGTGATAATCGCTCGCCGCCGGCTTCACAAAGCCTGGATCGCCCCAGAGATTGACGGTGCCGGTGAGGGTGGCGCCGCTGCCGCTCCAATCCGCGCCGTTGGCCCAGGCGCCGCTGCCCCAAAGGGTGGCTTCCAATGTGGCGGTGTAGCCGGCAGCGACCGTGATGCCCGTGGTGTGGCCGACGAGAATGGTATCGGTCATCACTATAGTGCCCCCTTTCAGGCAGACTCCGCTGCCGTCGCCGCCTGTGTTGTGGGCAATGCTGTTATGGCGCAAGCGAAAATACGACCACCATTTGCCCACATAGAGACCGGCTCCCATAACGGAACAGGAGTTGTCGGCAATCACGTTGTTATCCAGCGCAGTATCCAAACTGCCATCATCCCATAACCCGCCGCCGTAAGGGGCAGTGTTGCCGGCGATGGTGTTACCGGTCAATTTGACGTAATCGCTATACAGGGCCAGCCCCCCGCCACCCTTACCAGCCCGGTTGCCGATGATGGCGTCGCCGCTCAACGTGGCATAGTCGCTCCCAAAAAGATATATCCCCCCACCGTAACCGGTGATGGCCGTATTGCCGGCGATAGTGGTGTCCGTCAGCATAGCATAGTCGCTCCAAAAAAGATATATCCCGCCACCGTCGCCGGTGATGACTGTGTTGCCGGAGATGATGTTGCCGCTCAACGTGGCGTGGCCGCTCGAAAGATACATCCCGCCGCCATCGCTGGCGGCCGTGTTGCCGGAGATCGTGTTGCCGGTCAGGGTGATCAAGTCACTCTGTGACATGTTCAGCCCGCCGCCGTCTCCTCGACTGGCCGTATTGCTGATGATCTGATTGCCGGTCAGGGTGACGTTGTCGCATTGATTCATTTGCAACCCGCCGCCCTCCCACCGATTGGCCGTATTACGGATGATATGATTGCCGGTGAGAGTGATGTTAAGGCATTGACTCATTTCCAGCCCGCCGCTAGCAGCGGCCGTGTTACCGGAGATCGTATTGTCAGTCAGGGTAATCGTGTCACTCTGCGACATTTGCAGCCCGCCGCCACGGTTATTGGCCACGTTACCGGAAATGGTGTTGCCGATCAGGGTTACTGTATAACTCTGCCCCACATGCAGCCCGCCGCTGTCCCACTGACTGGCCGTATTGCTGACGATATGGTTGCCGATCAAGGCGACGGTACGACTCTGCAACACTTCCAGCCCACCACTGCTCCCCCGGGCCGTATTGCTGATGATGGCATTGTCGCTCATAGTAACGTTCTCGCTCGCGTGGAGGAGCAGCCCGCCCCCGCCGCCATCCGTCGTGTTACTGATGAAGGTGTTGCCGTGCAGTATGGCGCTTTTGCTCATACGGAGGTGCAGTCCGCCGCCTTGGGAAGCGGTGTTGCTGTATAACTGGCAGCCGCTGAGGGTGAGGGTGGCGCTGGTGACATAGACCCCACCGCCAGCGTGAGGCGGGCTTACCAGCCAGTTGGCGCTGCCCGCGCCCCCCAGCCCGGCTGCATTGCCGCCGGTGAAGCGCAGTCCCTCGACGCTGGCGCTGATAGCACCGGCTACCACCAGCCCCCGGCCCCCTCCTCCGGCGTCCAGGGTGGTGAAGTTGGCCGCCGGGTCAGGCGTGGTCCAGTGGGTGGTGGTGTAGCCGCCGCGCAGGGTCACCGTCCGGCTCACGTAGGCCACCTGGGTAATGACACCGCTGGCGGGAGGGTTGGGATAGCCGGCCGGCACAGGGCGAGTGTGGAGATCGGCGTAGACGCCGGCGGCGATGCGGATCTCGTCGCCCGGCCCGGCCTGATCTACGGCATACTGGATGGTGCAGCAGGGACTGGCCGGATCGGTGCAGTCGCCACTGTCGGTACCCACGGGGGCCACGTAGCGGACGGTCGGCCCATCGGCGTGGGCAGCCACGGGCACTCCGACTCCCATTGCCAGGAGTACCAGCGCCAGCAGCACGAGGCCGGCCAGGGTTCCGGCCAGGGCGTAAGCGGCCCGTCGTCGTTTGTCTGTTCTCTGAGCGTTCATTTTCTCACCTCCTACGGGTTTTCAACCGTTGCCGGTACCTCTCTCGCCCGAAGATGGGGATTTTTTGGTCGGTGAGAGCATCCGGCGGAGCAGGGCCAGCAGGACCTGCTCGTCGGCAAAGGGCATCGGTTCTCCCTCCGGCAAAGGCCGCATCCGCCAGCAGCCGCAGGATGAAGGTGCGGATAGCGCGCACGGCTTCTCTGGAAGGCGCCGGGCACCTGTTTTTCTACCGGTTGCGCATGACCAGCGGCAGGTAGACGGAGTACAGTGCCTCCGACTTCCAGGCGTACTTCAGGTCGCCGTTGGTCCGGTCATAGTAACTGATGTGCGGGCGGCCGCTGCCCTCCAGAGCCAGGGAGGTGTCACGGCCCACGTTCCCGGCGCTGTCCACCGTCTCTATGTGCCAGGATGAACCATCAAAATAGGCGTATTTGAGGTCTTCGTTGGTCCCGTCGCTGTAGCTGATGTGCGGATGGTCACTTCCGTCCAGGGCCAGGGAGTTCTCCGTGCCCACATATCCGGCGCTGTCCACCGTCTGGATGTGCCAGGTTGAGCCGTCGTGGTAGGCATATTTCAGGTCGGACTTAACATTGTCGTAGTAACTGATGTGGGGGCGGCCGGATACGTCCAGAGCCAGGGAGGTGTAACGGCCCGTCCAATAGGTGGTATCCGCCGTCTCAATCTGCCAGTCTGTTCCATCATAGCGGGCGTACTTCAGGTGTCCGTTGGTCCAATCGGCATAACTGATGTGCGGATAGCCGCTTCCGTCCAGGGCCAGAGAGCTGTTCTCCCCCACATCCCCGGCGCTGTCCACCGTCCAAATATGCCAGCCGGAGGCGTCGCAATAGGCGTACTTCAGGTCGGCATTGGTCGCGTCGTGGTAACTGATGCGCGGGTAGCCGTTCCCATCCAATGCCAGAGAGGTATCATCCACCACAATGGCGCCGGTCACTGTTTCAACGTGCCATGCCGACCCGTCGTGGTAAGCGTACTTGAGCTTGTCGTGGGTATGGTCGGCGTAACTGATGTGCGGGTGGCCACTGGCATCCAGGGCCAGGGAAGCGTTCGTGCCCACGTCCCCGGCACTGTCCACCGTCTCTATGTGCCAGGATGAACCATCAAAATAGGCGTATTTGAGGTCTTCGTTGTCGTCGTCGTAGTAACTGATGTGCGGGTGGCCACTGGCATCCAGGGCCAGGGAGGTGTATTCGCCTACATCCCCGGCGCTATCCACTGTCTCGGTGTGCCAGAGGGAGGCTCTGGCTACTGGGGCATTGAGGGCCTCGGTGTTGCCCGACGCCGCCGAGGTGGGCCCGGTCATGGCCAGGGCCAGCAGCACCAGGCTGGTCAGGGCGCCGTTCAGCGCCCAGGCGGCCCGCCGTCGTCTGCCTGTTCTCTGAGTGTTCATTCTTTAACCTCCAGTGATGCTCAATGGTTGCCAGTATTCCTCTCACCTGAGGACAGGGTTTCTTCGGTTAGAGATAACCCAGGGATGATTTGCTGGCTCCTCCCACCGAGTATTGTTGCAGGTGTGACTGCCACAAGACTGCCAATTTCCGGGGTTCGGTCCGGGGTTGTTTTCTACTCGGTAGCGTGCGGCGGAGTCCCAAGCTTGTTTGGGGAAGCCGCCGGCGCCCCAACAAGTTAGGGAGTCCGGAGCAGTTGTGGCCTGGGTCTGGCCCTATGCTGACCAGGATTGAACAACCTTGGGATTCGGCCTCAGGCTTTGAGGTTTAGGCCCTAGCTTAAGTTTTGGGGCTTGTCGGAGGTCAGGGAACGGTAGAAAGCCTCGAGTTCATCCTGGGGAGCGGTGCCCAAATCCTCGCGGAGGGCCTTTTCCAATGCCAGGTAGAGCCGCCGGGCGCTGGGGAGGTCGTTCAACGCCACACAGGCGCGCATGCCCAGCAGGACAGCCTCTTCGTGCCAGGGCTCCAGGGCCAGGAGGCGCCGGCAGGCTTCCAGCGCCTCGGCGAACTGGCCCGCTGCCAGCCGCGCCCGGGCGGCTTCCAGCAAGGCCTGCTGGTAGAGGAGGACCAGCCGTTCACGGGGGGTGATCGTCCAATCGGCATAGCGGCATTCGGGGAGGAACTCGCCGCTGTAGAGGGAGAGCGCCTCCTCCCACTCTCCCCGCCGGCAATGGACTTCGAAGGCTTCCGCATCCACCCAGGAATCGGGGGGTAGATGGAGCGTCACCTGACCTTCCTCCACCTCCAGGTAGCGGGAGGGGAACTTGTCGGGAAGGTCTGGTTCCAGGGCGCGGCGCAGGGCGGAGGTGGCGTGGTGGAAAGCGGTCTGCGCGGCGACCGGGGGTTTGTCCAGCCACAGGGCCTCGGCGATCTGCTCGAAAGAAAGGGAGCGCCCCGGCGCGAGCAGCAGCACGGCCAGCAGTTCCCCGGCCCGGCGATAGCGCAGCGCGCGGCCTTCCACGCGCCGCCGGCTCCGCCACACTTCATACCGGCCCAGGGTGACGATACGCAGCGGGGGCGGCGGCACACGTTCCAGGTGGCCGAGCAGCCTGGCGGCGGTGGACTGCATGTGCGGGTCGCCGCTGCTCAAGTAGTGGGCGACGAGGGGAAAGGCTATGGCCCGCTCCTGTTCCAGCAAAAACCCATAACCGCCGCTGACAATGCGCGAGACGGCTTCGAGCCAGGCCTGATCGGCTGCGGGACGCCCTTGCTGATACAGGAGGGCAGCCAGGAGCAGATAGGCATGTGCCAGATCGTAGAGTTGTTGGCGCGCGCCCAGTTCTTGAATCGCGGTGCGCAGATCGCTTTCAGCGGTGTTTGGGTCGCCGTTGAGCCAGGCAGTGCGCCCCCGTTCAATCAACGTCCGGCCTAACATGCGCCGGTTGCCCACGCGGCTTGCCCAGGCCATCGCATCGTTCGCCCACTCGCGCGCGGCGGAAATGTTGCCGGTCATTCGACAGTAACGGCTCTGCCCCATCCGAATAAAGATATGCAAGGCCGGATCGCCAACGGTCTCGGCGATGGAACGCGCCTGGGTGTAGAAGGAGGCGGCTGCCGACCAATCGCCTTCTTCCTGAGCCAGCCAGGCACTGAAATAGTCATAGTAACCCTGATATAGTGGCGTTGCCGAAACAAGGGGCGCAAGTTCATCCAGATTGGCCCGGGCGCGCGGGTATTGCCCGGTCAGAAAACACACGAAGGTAATGGCGATCAGCGGCGCGGGTTTCTGTGGCAAGTCCAGTTCACAAGCCATCCGATAGGCCTCTTCGTCTGCCGCGAGGCCGAGGTCGAATTGGCCGCGCAGCGAGTAGACGCAGGCCGCCAGGTTGTGCAGCGCGCGAAAGCGCGCCTGATCGTAGCCAATCTGACGGCAGAGGTCATCCGCCGCCAGGAAGAGGGACTCGGCCTCTGCGAGCGAGTCTGTCTCAAAAGCGTAGAGACCCAGGAGTATGAGCGCATCGGCGCGGTTACGCGACAAGAGCTCCGCGTGGGTCAGCGCCTGCTCCGCTGCTACGCGCGCCTCGGCATAGTGTCCCAGCCGATAGTGGATGTTGCCCAGACGCACCAGCGCGCCCGCCCGGCCTTCGGCATCGTCGCCGGCCTGAGCTTCCTCCAGCGCACGCCGCGCTCGTTCCAACGCAGCGCCTATCTGGCCGGAGCGTTCCAGGTTAATGCTTTCATCGAGCAATGTATCAATCTTGGAATCTGGCATTGCTCAACTCCTGGCCTCTTCGCTCTCTTCGGAAGTAGGCGCTTTACATCTTACTTGATTCTCGCCGGAAGCGCAAGACCAGTGGCGTACTGACCGGGAGAGCGCGGAACCGGTAAGGGGGCCAGAGGCAAGCCTGCCGAGACGGGCGATTCTACCGCCCGGCGGCGGCTCTGTAGAGATCGTGGATAGCGGGGACGGGAGCGACGGGCGTCGTTTGCCTGAGTAACCAAGCGGCCTGAGATATGCCCCCAGGCCGCTGTTGCGTCCCTGTTTTCTTTTATCCGCTTTACCGCATCACAAACGGCAGGTACACACAGTCGGATTAAACATCTGCACCCTGGCCACGAACGCATCTATAGCGCCATTGAAGGTAAAATCGGGGCGGTTGATAAGTAATGACAAATGATTACACACTCTTTCAAACAGTGGCCTAACGGTGAGCGTTACCCGCGGATGGGCGGGACGAGAGAACGCCACTTTGACGAAACCAACTTCAAGCCACGCAACCTGCCTGAAAACGCGACGACTCCCACCCGTCGGGTGCATGCGGTGTTGGGCCGCAATCGTCTGTAATAAAGCGTCAGGTGGCTGCCAAGGGCATCCGAATGCGCCGTTGAATGAGCCATAACCCATAGGCAGCAAACGGGAGCATCAAGATGACTGTTGTTAATACTTCACTGGCTGGAGGAGTAGAAGTGTTCGTAAAGTTTCCCATTGTCCAGAAAGAAATAAAATCTTGGAGAGCATGGATGATTACGAGAGGCCATATTGAAGCAGTATATAAGAGGGGGGCGGCAAAAGCGATACCAAAAAGAACCGCGACGACTACTTGCACGACAGTCGCTAATGGGTCTGCGCCATTTAAAAGATTGATAAAGTGTAGTAAGCCGAAAATCAGGGATGATAATAGTACAGCTCTAATTATTCCTTTGGATCGAAGGGCACACAATGCGGCACCCCGGAAAATTGCTTCTTCGGCAAATCCCGTCATGGAGGCCACAGCTGCATAGATAAGAAGCTGAACGGGATTAGACATCTGAAACTTATTGAACTGGAAGACGAACATCAACAAGGGGATGATGAGCAGTGGAAGAGAAGGCACAAAATCGCGCCAGCTCCGCAGTGGGACAAATCCGACCCTCCGCCACCAATCCAATGTGCCCAAGATGAAAATTGCAAGCAGGCATTCGGTTATTTTCGCAGAAACAATCCGGGTTGCATTCGATAAGCCTGGGATTAAGAAAATCCAAATGTATTGGACCAGGATAAGAGCCAGACCCGACAGACTTACAAACAAAGTTGGGTAACGAGCGATGAAGGTTTTCATATAGTATCTCCTCAATTAATAATAAAACGAAGGAGAACCGCAATTTATTCGGTTATTGACAGTCCAATAAGAAACACATCGCTATATGTATACGTAGAAGCGGCCCAACGGAGCAGTTCACCTGCGCGCGCCTGCGGCGTGACCGCCCCCGTGACCTGACCCCTGCCGCACGCGCAGCCTTCACCGCATGTCCGCGCGAAAGCGCGTCAGGTGGAGCGGGGGTTAGGGCGGCGGCCCCGCCAGCGGGACCACCTCTCTCCGGGGCGGGCGTCCCTGCCCGCCACCCCCTCCGCCAGCGTGACCTCCGCTCCCGCCCGGCGCCGCCCTAACGGCCTGCCGCTCAGCCGCAGCGCCGAAGGCGCTGTCGGCTCAATCCGCAGGTTGGGCAAGCATTTGGATTCTTCCCGCAAAGCCGCCGTGTTTAACCGTCGATAGGTTATCTTGCTTGGCTAGACCACCCCCGGATAGCAAACGCCAAGATTTCCAGGATCAGTACGGTGGACACTAATCCGGTGTAGAGCCACAAACCCCACAACTGGCCGGGATGGAATTGTAACGTGACGGTAAGCAGCTTCACAGAGAAGCCGAACCAAACGAAGACGGTTGCTAAACCCCAAGCAGCGAGATGGAATATCGATTGCTGTTGGTGGTGCCCAGTAGAGACCCAGAGTAGCGCACTGATGACAGGCAGCAGGGCGATGAGCACATACAGGATTATCAGCAATGTGTGGCCCAGATCCATGAAAGCCACTCTACCTGTAACCGTCCCCATAACCAGGTCGCCGAGCAGCGCCGATAACCCCCGCACAGCCGACACTGGCTCGCCACAAAAATCACCTTTCAACCTGATATAGGGCGCGGAGCACGAGTATTGAGCCGGCACGTCAATGAGGTTGAAGCCCCACGGTCCCATACCTGCCAGCAGAAGCAACGCCAGAATGACAAGGCCCCAAACACGCGTGTGTTTGTTTGTCCACCACATGCTCGACCTCCTCCATGCCCGCCCAACGGAGTAGTTCACCTGCGCGCGCCTGCAGCGTGACCTCCCCCGCGCCCTGACCCCTGCCGTCCGCGCAGCCTTCACCGCATGTCGGCGCGAAAGCGCGTCAGGTGGAGCGGGGGTTAGGGCGGCGGCCCTGCCAGCGTGACCCCCTTTCTCCAGGGCGGGCGTCCCTGCCCGCCACCCCCACCGCCGGCGTGACCTCCACTCCCACCCGGCGCCGCCCTAACGATTGGCGCGTCAGCCGCCGCGCGAGCGCGAAGCGCGGTCGGCTGCACGCGCGGGTTGGGCGGCCCTCAGCGGCCCTCAGAGCAATCTCTCCTTATGGTTCCGTGGCCGTCAACGGTGAAAGAAACACCTCTGGCCTAACTTCCGGCTGCTCAGGAACAGGCAATGGCGAACGGAATACCTGCGGCAGAGCATCTGGCCTCTCCGGCAAGGAAAGCGGTGAACGGAACGTTTCCGGCATCGCTCCAAGCGCTCCCGGTGGAGCTGCTGCTCCCATCGTCCCACTGTAGGTGATTTGCAGCCACGCTCCACAGCCACCCTCGCGCGTGCAAAATCCCCGCCAATTCGGATGGGCCGAATCTTCATTGCCCAAGACCCAGATGCCATAGTTGCTGTATTGCCCGCTGAGCCAGCTGCGCACCAGGTCGGTCACATCAATCGCGTACCATCTCCAATCTGTATGCGGAACGGAGACCTCGCCGTATTTCCCTCCTAGACTGGGTCGCGTATTCCATGTTACATCTCCCTCCGTCCACGATGAGGCAACACGGTAAGCCGCCATCACACGTGACGTATTCGTCACATCGTAGGAACTACGCAGATACAGCCACAGCGTTGCCTGGCTGATAGATGTACCCGCCGGAATGGCAGAGAGGTCAAAGCGCACCAGACTGCGTGCGTTCTTCCCATCTGGATTCAGCCAAGTGTCATACCCGGCCCACATATCCTCATCGCTACCATAATTTGTGGTGGGATAACCGGCCAGTACCATCGTGTCGGCTACCACAGAGAACCACGTGGGCGGTAAAACAGTTGCCGAGCGCACGTTGCTCCAGGGGCTACTACCGGCGCAGTTCGTCGCCCGCATGCGGTAGTAGTACATCCCCACCGTCTTGTTCGTCGCCGACCACGAAGTATCGGTGCCTGTGTAGACGGTCGCTGCGCTGGTGAAACTCGGATTGGGGGCTTCCTGCAAGCTGTACGTCTCCGCACCGGAAGCCGGCTGCCAACTAACGGTGTAGTTGCCATCGTAATCCGAATTATCAATGACATTCAACACCGGCGTGGTTGGCACAATCGCCGGATAGCACTTCAGCACCAATGGCAGGTAGACGCGATACCTGACGGGCGCGAAACGCACGGCATCGACTGCCATCACGCCAGCACGAGAATCCAGCGTATCCGATTCCAGGCGCACATAGTCCGTGCCATACTGGTTCGTGTCGAAGTAGTACGCGCCGAGGTACACCCACGTGGATGTGTACGCATTGTTCGGATAGACCCACTGGTCCACCACGACGACTTGCGTCTGCTTGCTCCACGGCTGAGACGGGGATGGAGTATGGCGAATCGAGTAGCGGGCAGCGTCCACAGTGGCCCGCCGATTGCCGGGAGTTACATTGTCGTTGGGGATGTGAACGAAGACATTATAACGGCCGTCCGCCCGCGTCTGCGCAAAGTTCCAGGTGGCGGTGCAGTTGCCGCCGGGGATATTCCGGCGGCGATAATCGTTGTTCCACCCGGCCGTGTTGTCCACCGTCCAGCACGCGGCGGTCTCGTTATAGTCCGTATCGCCGTCGTCAACGGTAAAGTAGCCAGATTCGTTCTCGGCGATAGGAGGAGCCAACAGCGGAGCACCAGAGGGGAACACGTCGCCGTTGGTGATGCTGGGGTAGCGCATCCACCGGTCAACACTGGTTGCACCGTCGGCCCGCTGAGACCAGGGGTCGGCAAAATTGCCAATCCACCCGTAGGGATTTACGACTCTCCCGTTGTGCTCCAACTGAAAGTGGAGATGCGCTCCGCAGGTTGGAGGGTCATTGTCCGTGCATTGACCGTTGGGTCCTGTTCCTCCCACTCCTACACAGTAGCCGGTATTTCCACTACGGCCAATGATGCGTTGAAACTCGTCGGCATTGGTGGGGACTGGGTCACCTGTTTGCACACGCAGCACGCTCATATGACCGTATATGGTGCGGAATCCATCAGCGTGGTCAATACGCACGTGGAGGCCATAGCTGGCCCGGTGATCCGTCGAGGCCCATCCCGCCTGGGCAACTGTACCAGGCGCAGCAGCGCGAACCAGATCATATCGAAGCGCATAATCTATGCCACGATGTTGGTCGTAGCTGCTGCGAGCGCCTGGGCCGTTTATGATCCCATCGTAATGCATTGTCCAGTTATTTCCATCATCTCCCGGCCACAGGGGAAGTTGATGGTCAAAAACAGAGGTGACGGCTGTTGTTCCATAGTACGGCGGCTCGAGAAAGCGTGCTATTTGCTGTGTATTCCTCGCCGCGTTCGATGATAGAGCCGAGCCCATGAAAGCAACCACGGCGACCAGAACGATCCACAGATTGAGAAACTGGCGTTTCATGCTTGCCTCCCTACTTTACGGGATTGCCATATCAGCAGGCAACCAGAGCAAATCCAAGACATAATATCCCTCAAGGATCTGCCGTTCGCGCCTACTATTGACATCCAGTATGTACAATCCAAACAGTTCTGGCGACCCTATATGTTTTGAAAAGGCGATCTGCGTGCCATCCGGCGACCAGCCGTTAGCATGGATTTCAAAGCATTGTTCTTCAAGAATACTCCTTCGTTCCCTTACACTTAGGTCACTTACGCTAACTGTCCAGATAGATAGGCCAATGTCACAAATCGCTATCTCAACTTCCGAACCTGATGCCCACCGCCACCCTGTGAGGTAGCCCGGAATCTGAGTCGAGTCAGGATGTTCCACAGGTACGTGATCGGGCTGAACCGCGTAAAGCACCGTGGAGTTCACAGTGGGATCAAAGGCGAAGATCCTGCTGCCATCGAGCGACCAGAAAACTTGCGCGAAATAGGCCGGCAACGGGAAAACCATCAACTCGCGCAGATTGGAGCCATCGGCGTTCACAGAGTATGCCGCGACCTTCTCCAGCAGACCAGAAGAATCCCACTCTACACCGACGAATGCAATCTGCGAGCCGTCGGGAGAGACAACTACAGACTGAATGTGGGACTTGGGCGGGCGTTCGATCACCTTCGTCCGGCCAGTGCCATCGGCTCGAACTGTATACAGGTTGGTCGGCG
>Ga0067045_1029405_pt1 | contig 21053 bp, 14 predicted proteins | sample TerdegcTABiofilm_FD_59184 | JGI IMG/M metagenome (GOLD analysis project Ga0067045, IMG submission 59184) | Combined Assembly of (Gp0054472, Gp0054536) Wastewater bioreactor microbial communities from Singapore -Terephthalate degrading...
GAATGAAGTGCGAATAGGGGAAGGGAAAAGGAAAAGCTCTGGAAAAATGGGAAAGGCAAGAAACCGTGCCCCGATCCCACAATTCTGAATGGAAACCCTCTCCTTTTCTTCCCCATTTTTCCCTGCTTTTCCCTTTCCTACACCCGATTCACCGGCCGTTATCCTTAACTTGATGCCTAGGGGGCAGGCCGGCGGCCTGCCCCGCATCGGTGGTCCGAACCGCCAGGGAGGGACCATCGCGACGAGGGAGGCGGTTGCGACCAGGACTTCAGGTCCTTATATTGCCATTAGCAGCAGGTTAGAGACTGGTTGGGGGCATGGCCTTCATCCGATTTGGTTCCGGAATAGGGCTCCTTGGGGGTGGCGGCGATGCGTATTGCGGTCGGGAGCGACCATCGCGGGGTGGAGATGCGACGGAAGATCCTCGCCTTCTTGGTCGGACTCGGCCAGGAGGCGATCGACGTGGGCACCGACGAGACCGGGCCCGTCGATTATCCCGATATTGCCGCTGCCGTCGCGGGCCGCGTGAGCCGCGGGGAGGTCGATCGCGGCATTCTTATCTGCGGTTCCGGACTGGGAATGTGTATCGCAGCCAACAAGTTCCCCGGGGTCCGGGCAGCCCCGTGCCACGACGACCTGACCGCCGAAATGAGCCGGCGCCACAACGATCTGAATGTCTTGTGTCTTTCGGGCGACATCCTCGGGGAACGGCTCGTGGACCGTTTGGTGGCCATCTGGCTGAAGACAGCGTTTGAGGGGGGGCGCCATACCCGCCGCGTTCAGAAGATCGCGGCTTTGGAACGCCACAACGGGAAGCCGTAAGGAAGGCGTGAGGAGGACGGAGACAACGCGGTGGATCGCGCCGTCGTCCGCCGTGGGGGTTCTGACTGAAGCCCCCTCGTCTGTTTGAGTCGCCTCGCCATGGGGATGCCGCACCTTCGAGGGGGTTGCCGCTGGATTGGGTTCCGCTAGAATAGGGGGTGTGAATTCTGCGGCTCGGCATGTCTGTTTTTCCGTAACACTTCAGCCGTAGGAAGTTGTCGGAAAAGGAGAAGGGAAAAGGAAAGAGCGTGGGAAAAAGGGAAAAGAAGAGGAGAGGGTTCCCGTTCAGAATGGTGTGATCAGGGCACGGTTCCTTGTCTTTTTTCCAGGGCTTTCCCTTTTTCCTTCCCTTATTCGCACTTCATGCCGCTGAACATTTACGTCTTTCCAAAGCGCTGAAGGAGGTGTCTCATGACCGACCAGCCGAGACTCTCAGAAGCCGAGTGGAGCCTGGTCACGGAGCTGCTCCAGCGGGAGTTGGATGATCTTCCGGTGGAAATCCACCACACGCGGTCGGCGCAAGTGCGTCACGAATTGTCGGAGCGACGCGACATGATCCGCGGCCTGTTGGCACGGATGCGTCCGGTCGCCACGGTCTGACATCGAGGCGGGAGATCGCATGACGAAGCTGCGGTGCCGCGGGTGGCGAAGGGTCTTGGGATCGCTCCTGGGGCTCGTCGTGCTCGCCGCCTGGGGTGCTCCCTGGGCGATCCGGGGACCGAGGCGAGCGGTGTTGGTCGACTCGGCCACGGCGGCCGCGGCGCCGTCTTCAGAGGCGGAAGCCCCCACCACGCTGAAGGTCGTGACGCTCAACCTCGCCCACGGGCGCGGCGAAGGGGTTCATCAGGCGATCCAGAAGAAGGGCACCATCGCGTCGCATTTGGACGACGTGGCCCGGGTGCTCCGGCGTCTGTCGCCCGACGTCGTCGCGCTTCAAGAGGCCGACGGGCCGTCGCTCTGGAGTGGGCAGTTCGACCATGTGGAGTATCTCGCCCGGGCGGCCGGGCTCGAACACTTCGTGCGCGGCGAGCACGTTCAGGCGATGAAACTGAGCTACGGGACGGCGCTGATCTCGCGTCTCCCTCTGAGCGACGCAACGAGCGTCACGTTTCCTCCTTCGCCCCCGACGCCTCCGAAGGGCTTCACCGTCGCCCGCGTACCGTGGCCGGGGCAGGGCGACTTCCAGGTGGAGGTCGTCTCGGTCCACTTGGATTTCTCGCGAGCGTCGGTCCGCAAGAGACAGGTCGACGAACTCGTGGAGCACCTCTCCGGTCGGAAGGGCCCCCTGGTCGTGATGGGCGATTTCAACGCCGACTGGTCCGACGAGGAGGGGCCGCCGCGGCGTCTGGCGACCCGGCTCAAGCTCCGGGCATACCGGCCCGAGGCGTCGGACATGCCGACGTTCGGGGGCAAGAAGCGACTGGACTGGATCCTGGTCTCTTCGCCGCTCGAAATGGTCGAGTACAAGACCCTTCCGGACCCGATCTCCGACCACCGCGCCGTCGTAGCGGTTCTGAAGAGGTCGCGGGGAGCGGTCGATCCGGCGGTCCGATAGCCCGGCTTCTGGAGTGCCTCATGGAAAGTGCCCGCCCCGCGTTCACGCCGTTGGATTGGGTGGTGGTTGTCGGATACTTCGTCGGGATCACGGCCTTCGGGCTGTGGATGGCGAGGAAGGCCCGCACGAGCAGCGGCTACTTCCTCGGCGACCGGAAGCTGCCCTGGTGGATCATGGTCGGCCAGTCGTTCGGCACGGGCACGAACGCCGAGAACCCGGTGGCCCAGACCGGCGCTTCGTTCGGGGCCGGCTTCGCCACGATCTGGTACCAGTGGAAGAACATGCTGGCCACGCCATTCTACTGGCTCATGTCGCCCTGGTACCGCCGCAGCGAAAGGACCACGATCGGGGAGATCGTCGAAGACCGTTACGGGCGAGGCCTGGCCTTGCTCTACACCGCCTTCGCCATCGCGTTCTTCGTCTTCAACCAGGGCGCGATGCTCAAGGGGGCCGCAAAGATCGTCTCCGTGGCCACGGGCGAGTGGGTCACGGCCAACGGCGTCGTCGTCGGCATGGCCGTGGCGTTTATGCTCTACAGCTTCTTCGGCGGGCTGATCGCCTCGGCCTACACCGATTTCGTCCAAGGATTCCTGATCATCGTCCTCTCGTTCATGCTCGTTCCGACCGGCCTTCACGCCGTCGGAGGATTTTCCGGGCTGCACGCGTCCTTGCCGCCCTGGTTCTTCGAGGTCTACAACGAGGCCAGCCGGATCGACGCCTTCACAATCGCCATGCTCACGCTCAACGGCCTGGTAGGCATCACCGCCCAGCCGCACATCCTCTCGATGAACGCCACCGGGTCAAGCGAGCGGGCCGGACGCGTCGGCGCGACCTACGGGAACTTCATGAAACGGCTTTGCACCATCGGCTGGGCCCTGACGGGGTTGATCGTCGCGGCGATGGTCCTCCAGCAGGGCACCGCGCTCGAAGACCCGGAACACGCCTTCGGATACGCCTGCCTCCACCTGCTCGGGCCGGGATTCGTGGGCCTGATGGTCTCGTGCGTGCTGGCCGCCAACATGTCGACGTGCTCCAACTTCATGGTCAACACGGGCGCCCTCTTCACACGGAACGTGTACCGCGAGTACCTCCGCGCCGGCGCCGGCGACCGCGAGTTGCTCTGGGTGGGAAGGGTCTCCGGCCTGTCGCTGGCGCTCTTGGGCATCCTGTTTGCCCTCTACGTGACGGAGGTGATCCAGGCCTTCCTGTTCACCGAGACGATCGCCGCGCTGATGGGGATCATGTTCCTCGGAGGGTTCCTCTGGCGGCGGGCGAATCGGTACGGGGCGTTTGCGGCCACCGTGGGGGCGTTCGTGGTCTACTACGGGCTGAACTACCTTGCGAGCCGCGAATTGCTGCTGGTCTACAAGTGGACGGCCGCGCCGTTTGCCTGGGCGATGCTCGCCGGCGCCGTGGCCCTGGTCGTCGTCAGCCTCCTCACCCCGCGAGAAGACACCGGGAAGATCGACCGCTTCTTCGACGCCATGCAGCGATCGACCGACGGCGAACACCTCCCCGGGGCCGAGACCAAGCCGCTGGCCGCCGAGCGCGGCCAGGACCTCTTGTTGCTCGACGTTCCCGGCTGGCTCACCCGGGCGAGGTGGAGGGGGTTCTTCCGCCGCTACCGTGAGGACCTGGCCGGCTTCGCCCTCGCCTGGGCCACCGTGGGGCTTCTGATCGTCGCGGCGTGGGCGATCTTGCAGGTCAGGTAGCGCGGTGCGATGCGCGTGGGAGATGCGCCACTTGGCCAAGGGGACAGGCACATTCCTCGGCCGTCAGGCTCCGCGTAGGGCCACGCGCTGGCGGGCCAACAAATGGGTTCATCCGGGATCTCCCGGAAACGCCGGGCCGCGCATGATCGCACGGAAGTACCGGTGCCTCTCTTCTGTTCGCTTTCTGCACGGACGCGGAGAAGAGAAGAGGCACCGGTACTTCCGTGTCGTACGCCTGCAACTCGCCGGAAATCCCGGATGAACCAAAAATGAGCCGGTCCCCGGCCTGTGGAGGGGCTCGGGCCGTTACAACGGGCAGGCAGGCATCTCCGCCGGCGCTGCCTGCTCGTCCAACGGCGCGAGGGACGGTGTGCCGTTGAATTCCTGGAATCGTCGGTTGGCGATCGTAGCGCCCTCGAATCTCTGGAAGTCCTCAAACCGACGAAGGAACGCGTCGACAACGACAGGATCGAACTGCTTGCCGACCTCTCGCAGGATAAGCTCCTTGGCGAACTCAGGCTCATAGGCCGGTTTGTAGACGCGGCGCGACGTCAGGGCGTCATAGACGTCGACCAAGGCGACGATTCGCGCCGCCAGTGGGATCTCTTCGCCGCGCAGACCGGCGCAGTAGCCGGTGCCGTCGAACCTCTCGTGATGGTAGCGGGCGATGTTGGCGGCCATGTCCATGAACGTCCCCTGCCCCACGAAATCGCAGGCCCGTTCAAGCGTCAAGGCGCCGACGACGACGTGCTTCTTCATGACCTCGAACTCGTCGGGCGTCAGCCTTCCCGGCTTCCGGAGGATGTTGTCGGGGACGGCCACCTTGCCAATGTCGTGCAGCGGACTGGATCGGTAGAGATCCTTGAGGAACGGCTCGTCGATCAGGTGCTGGTACGGCCCGTGGTTGCCGAGTTCTTCCGCGACGGCCTGCGCGTAATAGCGGATCCGCTGGAGATGTTCGCCGGTTTCGGGGTCGCGCGAGTCGGCCAGTTCGGCCATGGCGAAGACCGCCATGTCCTGCGTCGCCATGAGCTGACCGGTCCGGTCCGACACGAGCCGCTCCAGGTTCATGGCGTGGAGTTCCAGCCGCTCGTTGGCGATCATGAGTTGCACTTGGGTATTCGCCAGGCGGACGTGAACGCGGACCTTCGAGAGCAGTTCGTCGTGGGTGAAGGGCTTCACGAGGTAATCGTCGGCCATCGCCTCGTACCCTCGGACCCGCTCGGCGGCCGACCCCTTGTCGGACACGAGGATCACCTGCACCAGTTGGCCGATCGGGCTGCTCTTGATCCGCCTGCATGCCACGCAGCCGTCCATGCTGGGCGCCGCAATGTCGATGAGCACCAGTTGCGGCTGATAGGCCGTGATTTTCAACCGCGTCTCTTCGCAAGTTGCCGCGGCGTGGATCTCGTAGTCCTTCCGCAGAAGCCGGCGAAGAATGTCCACGTTCTCCGGCCTGTCGCCGACAATGAGGATTCGGCCTTCTTGGCTCACAGGGCACCCTTGTCAGAAGCAGGCAAACGTGGCGGATAGGTCACGGGGAAACCGATCACAACGCATCGTTGAGGAAAAAGGTTGTTCCGGCTTTGGGTGCGAAACGCGGCAGATGCGCCTTTGGAGTGCGGCGACTTGTCGCCGCTTTCGACCGTCGCAGCATGTTATCGGCCAAAGGAAAGCGGCGACAAGTCGCCGCACTCCAAAGTGGTTTGCGCACCCAGAACCGGAACGGCCATCAAAGTATAGCATTCGCCAAACGCCGCTGCGGACGCGGCAAGGGGACCGCCAGACCCGGATTGTTCACGCCTCGGAGATTTCGAGGTCCCGTGCGTCACACCAGCCCGAAACGCAAGCAAGGGCAACTCGAAGCCCCTCCCTCGCTTGCGCCTTGGGCTTCTGGTTGGCGACGAATGATCCCGTCAAGCTGATGTATGACGAGCGATACCGAGGGACGGACTGCCGGTGAGGTGGTTCGATGCCAGTCTGTCGTATGGTTCGTTCTGCCGAGTTAGGCACAAGTAGGGGGGGGTGGGTCCATCCGCCATGGGGTTCATCCGGCTGGAGCGTACCTGGGCGCGCTGCCCCCAGACCCCCGGGATTTTCGGAGGCATCAGTCCGGTGTCCAATGGTACTTGTTTGCGGTTCCCAATAATCCACATCCTGGAACTGCCCGGAGAAACGGAGTCGGGCTCTGCTCACGACGCAAGTGAGACGAGGGATATCCAGGCTCCGGTGCGCCCATGGCACGTCAGGCCCCTGACCGCCAATGCCGTCGGGGGCCGTTTCTTTCCTCCCATGGGGCACCGGCCCCATGCCTTAGAAAATCCTGCGGCGCAGCCGCACTTTGGCCGACGTCGTCGGCCCAGGTACGCTTCCGTCGGATGAACCAGAAATGGCCGACGGGCCGGGATCACTTCACTCCGAGCGCCGAGAGTAGCTTCGCCAACCCCTCGTCGCACTGCGCGTAATGCACGCGGTCATCGATCGTCGTGCCCGGTGCGACGGGATTGCCGAACAGGTCGAACCACTGGACGCCGGTTGCCGCCGGGAGCTTGTAGGCCGCATGCGTCTGGCCCGAGGTGATGGCCGCTACCGCGTGGAGTGGCCCCGCGTTGACGTATGCGTACACGCCCTCCGCGAGTGCCACGCGTTTGACGAACTTGGTATCCTCCAGCAGCCACGCCATGGCACTGTGGGCCGCCGCCGAGGGATGCAGGAAGCCTTCGGCCGTGACGAGGGTGGTCCACTCCACGCTTCCGCCGAACGTGCTGTGGCCGTGCATGGTATACAGGAACTCGCGCGCCTCGCCGTTGGCCTTGCGGGTGATGACGAAGCGCGCCAGCCGGTCGGCGATCCGCCAGTTGTCGTTGGTGTTCTCGTAGGGCAACGTGTAACGGTAGAAGCCGCTGGAGACGTCGCCCGACAGCGGAGCCCCCTCCGACATCCAGACCGGCTTCGGCACGCGCCCCAGCTTTTCGAGGATCGGCCCCACGGCCGCCCTGTATGCCTTCTCCGTGGGGTCGTCCGGGAATCCGGTCAGCCCGCTCTCATAATGGTGGTAGGAGACGGCATCGCACGTCTCCATGCCCCCGAAGGCCAATACGTCCTTGGTCCATTTCGTGCCGTTCTCGCCGCCATAGGTGTTGAACCCGACGATGGTGACTTGGGGGAATACGTCGTGCGCGGCGCGGTAGGCGACCTTCTGCAACTGGGCATAGTCTTTCGACGGCGTCTCGCTGGGTACGAAACGCTCATTTCCCTGGGGCCCACGCTTCGGATCGACCTTGAAACTCCAGAAGGAACTCCCCCACGGCTCGTTCCATATCTCGTAGCAGTCGATCAGCCCGCGGTGGTGGCTGACGATCGTCCGCACGGCGTTGGCCCAGTCGTCCATGCTGAGCGGTTCGAGATAGCGGTCGAAGTAGCCGGTGGCGGGCCTGCCGAGATTGCTGGCCCAGCCCGGGGTCGTGGACAAGAGCCCCAGGATCTTCAGGTGGTGATCGCGGTAGCGCTGGAGGTCCGCGTCCCGAAACTGCCACTTTCCCTTCTCGGGCTCCAGGAACGACCAGCCGATGTATGCGGTCCCGGCGTCGTGGAGGCGGACCCAGTTGACGCCCACCGCCTTGGCCATCGTCAGGTGGCGGTTGGTCGACAAGGTGTGCGTGCCGAACAACGAATCGGGCGCATCCTTGCCCCAGTACCGCGGGCGGCGCAGACGGTAGAAGACGATTTCGTTGAACGGGCTGACCCGCTGCCCGGACGCATCGACGACACAGGCCTCCAGGCGGTAGGGCCCGAGGCGGTGGACCGGGAAGGGCTCGTAGGTGAGGACGCCCGATTTCGCGGTTCCCACGTCGATCGGCGGGAGGCGTTTCTCGTCGCCGTAGATCGTCACGAGCCGGCTCTGGAGTACCGCCCCCGGGGCCTTGCCCACGACCGCAAAGTGGATCTTCGTCGGTTCGTCGGAGAACTGCACGCGTGCCTCGGCGGCATCCGAGGCCGGAAGGGCGAAGGAGACTTCCATCGGCTTCTGCGGCGCATAGGCCGAGGCTTTGGCCGCATGTTCCACTTGCAGCCCGTCCAGCCACAGCGTGCCCTTTCCCTCCAGCCGCATCGTGTGCGAGGGGGCGAGCAGGATCGGCTTGAAGGGCAATTCGACCCGCTTCCATCGGTCGCCCGACAACTTCAGCGGCAGCGTCGCGCACACCCGGCCGGGGCCGCCCGTCACCACGAGGGTGCCCTCCCAGTCGCCGCGCGCCGAGACGCTGACCACGTGGGTCTCGAAGCTCCACGGAACGGCAAAGGGCGCGCTGTAGAGGCGGATCTCCTTGGCGGGCGCGTGGATCCTCAGCGACGAGTAACCGCTCGGGCCCATGACCTTCGGATCGCTATCGACCTGCACCTGATCGCCGTCGGAGCAGTCGCGGTCGATCGACCAGCCGCTTTGCAGTCCCAGCGGAAACACCGACGCATTCACCAGGTTGCCCGAACCGGCGGTGGGGTGCTTCGCCTTGATCTCGGCGATCAGGTCCTCTTCGGAGAGCCGGATCAACTTGAGCTTCTCCAGGTCGAGGCGGCCGTTGCCCGCCAGGTAGACGACCAGGGCCACTTCCTGGGGATGCGGAGCAAGGCGGAAATCGTAGGAGAAATCGCGCCACTGGCCGTCGGTTGCCGGACGGAACGACGACAGCGTGCGATAAGGCGCGCCGATGTCGCGCACGCCAAGCGTAAGGCCCGTGAGACTGCGGGCGGTGAAGGTGAGGCGATAATAGCCTTGGACCTTCTCCATTCCTGGCAGCCGGTGCATGAATTGCAAGCCATCCCCCGAGGTCTGCTCGACGCGCAGGAACCGCCGCCCGCCTTCGTTCCCCTGCCCGTAGTCGGCCACCACGTTGCTCTTCCAACTCGTGTTGTCGCTCCAGCCCTCCGCCAGGCGGCCGGTGATGCGGACGCCCTTCGCGGCGACCAGGGACTCAAACGACTTGCCGGGACGCCCGAAGTCGGTCTCCACGACGACCTGCGGCTCCGCCACGGCAAGGCTGGCCAGAATCAAAAATGAGGCGCTGCACATAGCACATTTCCTGTTCGTGTTTGAATTTCCGGCGGTCGGTGCTGAGGCTTGCGACGGGCGATCCGGGATTTCCCGCAGAAAGCGGCCGGAAGGAGGGCCGCAGATTCCATCAGGACGCATGCGCTCGAGCCGCTCTCACCGTCGTGTCATGTTGTAGCACGCGATTGCCGCGCTGTCGATGACCACCGTGTCGCCGCACTGAATCATGTCGCCCTCCTGCCAAAGGGACGGTCCTTCTCCTGGCTATCGCCAACGTCCCGTGATAAAATCTCCGCGGTTTCCGGTCGCTTGGGTTGCTCGAAGGGAGGGCTTCTCGATCGCCGAGTTGCAGGCCTGCGAGTCAGCCCTTCGAGTCCCCTGACGCCCGCGTACTTCTCATGTCGAACCACCACGAAACCGCCCTCGCCCACCTCCGCGCCTCCGATCCCGTCATGCGACGGCTGATGGAGGCGGTTGGTCCCTTCACGCTCCGGCCCGAGCGAAGACGCCGGTTCAGTGTCCTGGTCCGGTCGATCATTTCGCAGCAGGTCTCCACGGCGGCGTCCAGAACGATTCGAGGCCGACTGGAGGGCATCTTGGACGGCAGCGGCTTGACCGCTGAGGGAATTGCCGGGCTCAGCGGCCCTCAACTCCGATCGGTTGGCCTCTCCCGGCAGAAGGCATCCTATCTGCTGGACCTGGCCGGGAAGTGCCTGGACGGCACCGTGCGTCTGGATCGGATCGGCAGGCTGGACGACGAGGCGGTCGTCGAGATGCTGACCCAGGTGAAGGGGATCGGCAGGTGGACCGCCGAGATGTTCCTGATCTTCTCGCTCGGCAGACTGGACGTGTTGCCGGTGGGTGATCTCGGGGTTCGGACTGCCATCAGAGACTCCTACGGCCTGGACGATCTGCCCGACAAGAAGACATGCCTGGAAATCGCCCGGCCGTGGCGTCCGTATGCCACGGTTGGCTCCTGGTACTGCTGGCGGTCGCTGGACTTGAAGAGGAACGTGGTGCAGGTGGCGCGGGGGTATCCAACGTAGAGGCGGCGACGGCCGGAACCGCTGGCTTGTCCTCACTGCTTGGCCGCCCCGCCGCATCCGCTACGACCCGTCGAGGTCGGCTTTGGCGGTTGCCGTCGGGTGGAAGTAGAACGAGTTCCAGTAGGCGCGGTCCACGGTGTAGCAATCGACCGGATCGGTCGGCTTCAGGTCCTTGGGAAGGAAGCCGAATCGCTGCATCTCGCGGAGGTAGTGTTCGTTGGGGCGGAACCCCGGCATGTCGAACCGCTTGCCGGCCATGAGGCGGTCGTGGGCGTCGCGGATCGCGGCGAGCGTTTGGCGGTAGAGCGGGTCGTCGGTGTTCTTGAAGACCGGCTCCTTGCAGAGTTGCAGCCCACCGGCCTCCTTGGCCAGCGGCGCCAGGAGGACATAGGACTTCTCGGGCCGGGAGAGGTTGGCCACCGGTTCGGCCCGCTCGCCCCATGCCCGCGGGAAATCGAGCACCACGCGCTTCCCGTGCCGATCGTTCACTTCCCGCCCGTGGCACTTGGCGCAACGCTGGTGAAGCGGCCCGTAGGGCAGGTGGACCGGATAAGTACCGCAGCCCAGCGCGGCGTAGGTGCCCGGATAGGTGGCGCTGGTCTCGATCCAGAGCCGCACCCGCTTCGCCTCGTGGGGCGAGACTTTGGCGTTGTAGTGACTCCCGTCGATCAGTTTCATCAGGCGGCTGGCGGCGCTGCCGTAGGAGTATGGGGGCCGGTTGGAGTAGGGCTGGTTTCGGCCGTCGACGACCAGGCCCCGGGTCTGCATCGTCCAGTAGCTCATCGTGTACATGGCGGTCTTGTCGCCGGTCAGATCGACCCGGCCCTCGTAGCGTTCCGGACGATGGCACTCGACGCAGTGCTTATCGAGGATGGGCTGGATGTCGCGGGGGAAGTCGATCACTTCGGGCACGTCGGCGATCGGCTCGACCGGGCTCGGCGGCCGGCGAAACGCCAACTGGTCGGGAATGAACTCCGGGGCGGTGCTCCGCTGTTCGTGGCAGCCCACGCAGCCGACGTTCTCGCCCGGCTGGAGCACCATGAAACTGTGCATCCGCTTGACGGCGATGTCCTGCTCGTCGAGGGCTACGAAGAAGAGCGACCGGAGGGCGGGCAGTTCCATGAAGGCCGAGCCGTCGGGCTCGACCGGCACGGTGCCGACGATCTGCGCCAGCGTGAACGACCCGCCGATGGTCAGCGGTTCCATTCCGCCGGAAAAGTTCACCGGCTTGGGTACCTGCTGGAGCACGAGCAGCTTCTTGATCGTGCCCGGCTTGACGCCGGCCATGTTGCGGCCCTCGTAGATATTCGAGAGGACCACGCGGGCGGTCGGCTTCGAGAGATCGGCCCGGTTGGGACGAATCACCTCGCGGGGCCGCGGCGCCAGGGGCCGCGGCTCGTGGCACTGCATCTCCTGGTCTTCAGGCCCGAGGTTGTAGACCAATTCCGTGTTGCCCTGGCCGTCCATCGCAAAAATCCCCTGCCGGCTCGCCACAAGGAAGCAGTCCTCGCTGAACGCCCAAGGGTCCTTCCAGGGCGATCCCCATTCGTGCTCCTTGCTGACGCGCTTGGCCGAGGCAAGGATGTCGGGCCCGCGGCTCGGGTCCACGATGGTCACCGGACCAAGGTGTTCGGGCGAGCCGTGCCCCGGCGAGAAGATCGACACGACCTTGTTCGTTCCCGGGATCGGTTTCGCGTCGAGCATGGCGATGTTGCCGAACTCGTTGCCGAAGTAGACCTGCTGGCAGGTGCCGTCCGGGTTCATCGTCCAGAGGTGATGGAAATGGACCTGGCTCCGGTCGACGTACTCCCAACGCATGTAGAGCACCCGGCCGTCGGGGAGCATCCAGGGCGTGTTGTCGTGGTCGTTGTTGCTCGAAAGCATGCGGACGTTCTTGCCGTCGCCGTCGCAGCGATACAGGGTCGCCACCCGCGTGTACCAGCAATTCACGAAACGGCGGCACCGAGACGAGCAGAACACAATGCTCCCGTCGGGGCAGTAGGTGGGCTCGATGTCGTCGTCGGGGCCGTCGGTGATCTGCCGCAGCCCGGTGCCATCGGCGTTGATCTCGTAGAGGTGATACGGATGGGTCCCGCCCTTGCGGTAGGCGAAGAGGATCTTCTTGCCGTCGTAGTGGACTTGAGGATCGCGGACCCCGCCCTTGGGGTCGTCCAGGAGGACCTGGAGTTTCCCGGTACGGAGATTGAGGCGGCAGAGGCGTCCGCCTTCGCCGTAGCCCCAGTAGACCCCTTCTTCAAACTTCCGGCCCAGTTTCTGCGCGTACTCGGAGTGGTCGGCGTAGTTGCCGAAGGTTACGTACCAATGGTCGCGCCCCGGGATTCGGACCGCGAAGACGATCTCCTCGACGTCCTTCATCGGGCCGTCGAGGAACTGCTTGAGCAACGGCCCGGTGTGGAAGCCGGGCTGCGGTTTCGTCGCCGGCCTCCGGCCCGACGCGGGCCCGGTCACGCCTTGAACGGCAGCCAAGCAGGCCGTCGCAAAGACCACGGCCGCGACTGCCCGGAGACAGACTCCTTGTTCGGTTCGATTCATCGCGTATTCCCCTGTCAATCAGGAACGATCCACGCGACCACCAGGAAGGGGGCCTCCAACCGCCGCCTATTGTAACTCGCCCCCTCGCCACGTGAAACAGCACCGAGACAGAAAGATCAAGGACAGGGCAGGTGGGCATCGTCCACCGAATCCGCGGCCCGGCGGCTCAACAATGACCTTTTGTAGTTCATCCGGCTGAAGCGTACCTGGGCCGACGACGTCGGCCGAAGTGCGGCTGCGCCGCAGGATTTTCTAAGACATAGGTCCGGTGTCCCACGGGAGGAAAGAAACGGCCCCCGACGGCATAGGCTGTCAGGGGCCTGACTCGCCATGGACGCACCGGAGCCTGGATATCCCTCGTCTCACTGCGTCGTGAGCAGAGCCCGACTCCGTTTCTCCGGGCAGTTCCAGGATTTGGATTATTGGGAACCGCAAACAAGTACCATTGGACACCGGACTGATGCCTCCGAAAATCCCGGGGGTCTGGGGGAAGCGCCCCCGGTACGCTTCAGCCGGATGAACCTCTTTTCATCCAAGCGGAACAGAGAGGAGGCATCATACTTCGTTGGCATGGCGAGCACGTCTTCCATCGGCCGGATGAGTGAGTTCTGTCTTGGATGCGGCCGAGCGAAGTGTGGCCGCGATGGGGTGTTCCGTGAATCGCCATGGATATCGCCATTCCGCTGCCGGAACGCCGCGGAGGGCGTTCCCTACAGTCTGTGCCATGGTCCGCCAGCGTCTCGCACGCTCACTTCGTCCGGACGCATCTCAAGGCTCACGCGCCGTAGACGCCGGACTCCCGGATCGCGCCGATCATGGCGAGGACTTCATGGTTCATCTTCGTGTCGGGCCGGGGGAGTCAGGAAGCGGATGGCCAGCAACGATCGCAGAAGTTCGATCCCAAGATGGCACGCCAGGAAGAGCACGTAGGCCAGCAGCGGGCAGGCCGCGGCGAGGGTCACGAGCACGGTGGCCACCAGGGCTGCGGCCTGGGCCGGCGGCAGCGCCACGCCCGTGAGGATCGCTTGGGTGAGGACGTCGGGCCCGAAGTCCAACGCGACGTGCTCGGCCATGGAAGGCACGGCGTACAGAACCACCGCGTAAAGCAGCAGGAATCCTCCCCAGAGCACCCCCACGCCGAACACCACGGGCACCGTCTGCATGCCCAGCCGTACCAGCAGCGACAGCAGTCCGATCGCCTCTTCGCCGGCCGTGGCGTCGGGAGTGAGCGTCAGGTGCAGCGATTCGGGATTCAGGGTCACCACGGCCAGGTATTGCAGGAGGATGAACGCGATCACGGCGGGGAAGATCCATCCGAAATCCTGGGTGGAGACCGCGAAGACCGTCCATCCCACGAGGCCCAAGAAGCTGCCGACGAAGCTCAGCAGCACGCAGCAATCCAGAAAGACCGGCGAGGGCATCCGGCTGACCGAGGCCCGATCGAGCCGCTCGACGGCCCCGGGGATCCGCCGGGCGGCATATTGCAGGACCGCCAACACGGCCACCGCCCCGAACCCAAAGAGGATTGTTCCCAGGGAGCGGTGCATCACCCCCACGGCCACATGGATCCCAACCAAGAGAACCATCGCCACGTAGAGCGTGTAGTGCCCGACCGCCGCGAACAGGGCGGCCGTGGCCCGGGCGAACTCCGGGTGGAAGGCCGTTCGGGCCGTATCGAGGATCGCGTCGAACAGATGCCGGGAATTCCCTTGGCGGGCACGCTCGAACGCCGATGCAGAACTCTCGAACGTCGCTTGGGCAGGCCGGGCGGGTGCGGAGTTCTTCGGCGGCGGCGGCGCCGCCGGGGTGGGAGGCTCCGCGAGTCTGGCCGGCTCGGCGGCGGGCGCAGCCGTTTCACCCTGGTTGGAGCCCGAAGAAGGCAACGGCTCTTCCTGGACGACCGAAGGGGTGTCGGACTCCTTCTCTTTGTCCTTGTCCTTATCAAAAAGTCCCTTGACCCGCCGGGCGGGGACCCATTGCTCCATTCCCTCCCGCCACACCAATTCCTCGGCCGCCAGCTCCCCGAGGTCGGCAAGCTGCTTGAGTTCGGTCGCCGACACCGGCCCAAATCGTCTCGAACCCCGCGTGTAGAACCACTCGGTCGACGCCATGGTTGGCCCTTCTCAGCCTCTCGCAGACATTGCGCAATCCCCCCTTGGCGAGGGGGTGCGATATTCCCGCATACTTCGGTGGCTCGATTGCGGGTGTGACTCGCATTATATCATGCCGGCCTGTGGTCCTGCGCCCATCGCACTTCGGCCACTTTCCGCTTCCTGGTGCGGGGTGTATCATAGGGACGCTCTCGGTGTCTCTGCGATCCACGCGAAGGAGTTCAAGCAATGGCTGCTTATCAGGTGCCGGCCGTCCCCAAAGCCCCGAAGGTCAAGAAGAACCAGGTGTTGCTGGTCGCCAGCGGCGACTTGCGGCTGTCGGCGAACCGGCAGTGCTGGCCCGCCCAGAAGGAAATGGAAGACGCCCTGGCGGCGGCCGTTTCGGAGGCCGGCTACGAATTGGTCCGGGCGCATCCGTACAAGGAGGAGGAGCAGCACGGCTTCATCGGTTCGCAGAAGGAAGGGATGTGCGTCTTCGCGGGGATCGACCCTTCCTCGCCCCTGATCGTCGCCGAGGCGGTTTGGCAATACTCGCACCACGTGCTCTCCGGGCTGTTGAGCCACAAGGGCCCGATCCTCACGGTGGCGAATTGGTCGGGCACGTGGCCGGGGTTGGTCGGCATGCTCAACCTCAACGGCTCGCTGACCAAGGCTGGCAAGAAGTACTCGACCCTTTGGGCCGAAGACTTCGCCGATGCGGGCTTCCGCAAGCAGCTCGGCAAGTGGCTCCACAAGGGCGAGGTGCGGCACGACGTCCAGCACGTCACGCCCCTGAAGAAGGTCAAGATCCCGTCGGCCGAGCGACGCCTGGGCGAGGCCCTGGCCAGCCAACTCCGTCGCCAGAAGGCGATCATGGGCATCTTCGACGAGGGCTGCATGGGCATGTACAACGCCATCATCCCCGACGAATTGCTCAACCCCATGGGCGTCTACAAGGAGCGGCTGAGCCAGTCGGCCCTCTACTATGAGACCACGCAGGTCAGTGACGCCGAGGCCCGGGCCGTCAAGCAGTGGATGGTCGATCGCGGGATGAAGTTTGTTTTCGGACCCGATCCCGAAAAGGACCTCACCGAGGAGCAGGTCCTCACCCAGTGCAAAATGTACATCGCCGCCATGCGGATCGCCGACGATTTCGGCTGCCACCTGATCGGCATCCAGTACCAGCAGGGGCTCAAGGACCTGCTGCCGGCGAGCGACCTGGTGGAAGGGACGCTCAACGACAGCGACCGCCCGCCGGTGACCAGCCGCGACGGCAAACGCATCCTTTACGAAGGCGAGCCGCTGCCGCACTTCAACGAGGTGGACGAGTGCGCCGGGCTCGACGGGCTGATGACCTACCGCATCCACAAGTGCATGGGCCAGCCGGTCGAAAACACGCTCCACGACGTGCGCTGGGGCGACGTCGACGCCTCGGGCACGGTCGAGGACTACGTGTGGGTGTTCCTCATCAGTGGGGCCGTCCCGCCCAGCCATTTCATCGGCGGCTGGAAGGGCGCCTCCAGCGAACGCCAGCCCGGGATGTACTTCCGCCTCGGCGGCGGCACGGTCAAGGGGATCTCGAAGCCGGGCGAGATCGTCTGGTCGCGGATCTACGTCGAGAAGGACGAAGTGAAGATGGACCTCGGCCGGGCTGGCGTCGTCGAGCTGCCGAAGGAAGAAACCGAGCGGCGCTGGAACCTGACCACCCCGCAGTGGCCGATCATGCACGCCGTGCTGTACGGCGTCTCGCGCGACGAGTTCATGGCCAAGCACAAGGCCAACCACATCCAGGTGGTTTATGCCAACAGCCCCAAGGAGGCCGACGCCGCCCTCCTGGCCAAGGCCGCCATGGCCGACGCCATGGGCATGAAGGTCGCCCTGTGCGGCACGCGCAAGAACGGCAAGGGGTGGGATTGAGCGTATTCCCGTTTAGCGGGCGGGCTTGCCCGCCGTTTGCCTTCCCATCCCATTCCACGCGCCGGCACCATCTCACGATCCATGACGATAACGCGAATCCAGCGGATCCTCGACGACGTGGGCGCCCTGGCGTTCCCAGGGATCTACGATACGCTTTCGGCGAAGATCTGCCAGCAGGCCGGCTTCCCGATGGGGTTTATCTCCGGCTACTCGGTCGCGGCCACGGCCATCGGCGAGCCGGACCTGGGACTCCTGACACAGACCGAGATGATCGACCGCGCCCGTCGCATCGCGATGAGCGTCGAGATCCCGATCATTTGCGACGCCGACACCGGCTACGGCAACCCGCTGAACGTCCGCCGCACGGTGCAGGAGTTGATCGCCGCGGGCCTTGCCGGGTGTTTTCTTGAGGACCAGGTGTGGCCGAAGCGGTGCGGGCACATGCAGGGCAAACGCCTCATCGACCGCGAAGAGTATATCCAGAAGATCCGCGCCGCGGCCGATGCCCGCGCGGGGCGCGACTTCTTCATCGTCGCCCGCACCGACGCCCTGGCCGTGGCCGGCATGGACGAGGCGGTCGAGCGGATCCAAGCGGCCCGGGCCGCCGGGGCCGACGCCAGCTTCATCGAGGCGCCCGGCTCGGTCGAGCAACTGGCCGAGATCGGGCGCCGCGTGCCGGCGCCCCGGGTGGCCAACATGATCGAAGGGGGCCGCACCCCCGTGCTCAGCCGGCAGGAACTCGTCGACCTGGGTTTCCAGTTGATCCTCTACCCGCTGGCCGGCCTCTACGCCGCGGCCGAATCCACGCGCCGCGTGTATGAAAAACTCCGCCGCGACGGCACCACGCTGGGCTGCGACGTTCCGATCATGCCGTTCGACCAGTTTAACGACCTGATCGGCGTGGAGGCGAAGTACGCCCTGGCCCAGCGGTACGGCGCGTAGTTCCCATCGCCCCGGCTTCGTGGCCGTAGTAGCCCAGGCTTCCACCCTGGCTCGAATACAACCGTAGCCCAGGCTTCCAGCCTGGTTGAAATGCGACAGGCTGGAAGCCTGTGCTACGTGACGCGGCCGCAACCAAGCCGGAATTCGGTCTTCCCGAGTCCCGCTTTCGTTGGGTTCTCCTCGATGTACCGCACGTAATGCCGCAGTTCGTCTTCATCCCGAACGATGTGATCGTAGGATTCCCGCTGCCAGAGCGGTCCGCGATGGCCGAGAAGCCCATGGATCGTGTTCGACGTGTAGGACTTCCAGGAGTGGAGAATGGCCGACAAGTCGTGGTTGTCCAGGGGCGTGACCAAGACGTGTACATGGTTTCGCATGACGACATACCTGCCCAGCGCGTAGCGTGTGCGGTCGAAATGCCGCAGAGTTCCTTCCACGAGGTCGGCGACTTCAGGCCGCTTGAGCCAACAGCCGCCGTAGCCGGCTGCGAGATACTGCTCCACTCTGGCGGAGAAGAGTGCCTGGAACTTGCGGAGTTCGGCGGGGGCCACGGGCGGCGGATGCTCTTTGACCCAACGCTCCCGCTCCATGCAAAGCGCCCGCAGGACAACCTGGGGCAGGGCGTCCCCGAGGCGGAACGTTACGAAATACGTAGCGCCCCGTTGACGCCAATGCGGCAACCGCCTCGTCCGCACCTCGAACTCCGCCTCGGGATCAAACGCCTGGAGCAGCACCGGCCTCGGCAGCCCAGGCCTCGGTAGCCCAGGCATCTTGCCTGGCTCCTCCCGTCCTCCAACGCTTTCCACTTCATCGTCCGGCATGTCCATCCCTCCGGCCTCGTTGTCCGGGATGTACGCCCACGTAGCCCAGGCTTCCAGCCTGGCTCGAATACGACCGTAGCCCAGGCTTCCAGCCTGGTTGAACTGCGACAGGCTGGAAGCCTGTGCTACGAGCCTGGGCTACGAGCCTGGGCTGCGGGTCAGAACTTGATGAGCCCGCGTTTGCGGAGTTCCACGGCCGTCTTGCAGAGTTCCAGCATCTCCGGCGTGTAGCGGCAGCCGAGGTCCCCGCCATCGGAAGCTCTGCCACGACAGGGACTCTTGGGCATCAGGCGGAAGTCGAGGTTCTTCGCATCGCGGATCATGGGGTCGGCGCTGAAGCAGTCCTTGTTGTCGGGAAACCTCGTGATATCGATCCGGAGGATGTCGCTGGACCGCAATTGGCTCGTATTGCGTGTGTATCCCGTTCGGAGTTCGCCGACAATACTGTTGACAACCGAAGAGAGATTGTTGTCCTCCTGGAGTGCTGCGGTGAGGGTACAGTTCTTAATTGTACTACTCTTGAGGTCCGTACGTGTGTTGACGAACAGACAGTTCTGGACATTCGAGCCCGTATGAAGGCGGCTGTTCCCTTCGATTAGGACACACGTGTCCACACTCGCGTCCGTCTGGTTGACACTCGTGTCGAGCGTGCAGGTGCCGACGTCCCGGGCGCAAAGGAGCGTCAAGCGAACGCGGCAGCGAACGCCTTCCAGGCCGAGACCTCGTGTCAGCGACGGCCCCTCCGCTCCGGGGATAAGAACTAACCGTTCTAACGCGGCTTCGGGTGCTCGCACGAGAACCAGCGCATCAGAATCGCCTCTTCCGTGGACGGGAGGCCTAATGATCGGCCAGGCTCCCTTCTTCCCTCGCAGGGTAATCCCACCTTGGGATGCGGGGATACTCAACATCTCCTGGTACGGCCCGTTATCCTGGATTTCGATCAGCGTCTTTGGCGGCGCGGCGTTGATGGCTTCTTGGATGTTCTTGAAGTCGCCTTTGCCGTCGAGGCGGACGGTGAGGCGTTTGCCGAGGTTGGCCACGGCCTTGGCCAGATCGTCGATCGAGGGCTTGCGCGCGAGGTCGGTCACGGCGCGGGACGCGGCGTGGTCGGCCTTGAGCTTGTCGACCAGGGGCTTGAGGTCGAAGAGCTCCTTTTCGTTGAACAGCTCGACGGCCCGGGCGTAGAGCCCTTCGGCCTCGGCCTCGGCAACGCCTCCCTTGGTCATCTGCCGGGCGGCGTCGATCGCCCGCCGGTTCGCTTCATACCAGGCCGTCTTGCCGTACTTCTCGTCCAGGCCGGCCAGCAGGGCTTCGGCCTCGGCGAACTCCCGCTTCTCGGCCAGGGACTCCGCCCGGGCCAACGCCGCCGCGGCCACCGGGGCGAGGTAGGGGGCGATGTCTGCCCCCAGCGACTGGGCCTGCGCGAAGTACCGCTCCGCTTGTGAGGTCTCCTTGCAGGCCACGGCCAGAAGGCCGGCCGCCAGCCAGTCGTCGGCGTTCTGGCGATCGACGGTAATCTGAAGGAGTTTTTAATGGGCCTTTTCGCCCAGGTCACCCCAGGCGTGAAGTTCGGCCTTCTCACCGGGAAGTGTGGCCGTGATGCCTTGCTGGTCGGCCTTGGTGATCGGGGCGTTCATCCCCCGGAGCATGAGGGCGCTCTTCTTCAGCGGCGGGTCGGCCGCATGGATCTGTTGAATGATCCGGGCCTTGATCGCCGCCATGCGTTTGAGGTCGTCGCGACGTTGCGTCAACCGGCTGGTGAGTTCCTTCTCCTCGAACGCCACTTGTTCGAGGGCCTCGGCAGCCCCCAAGAAGTCCCACACGGCGACCAGTTTCTCCACCGGGGCAAGGGCCTCGGCGAAGCGGGCGTCGAGCGCCCTCTGCCGCTGCTCCTCGGGCGAGGGGCCCGACGGCTGCGGTGGAACGGGTTCCGGCATGGTCTCGGCGGGCTTCTCCACCGGCTTCTCGGCCTGAGGGTCTTCCTTCTTCTCCGCGGCCTCGGGCGAGGCCGACGGCTTGGGCTGGGACTCCGGCTCCTTCTCGGCGGACCCCTTCATCCCGTCGTTCGGCGAGGCCGCGGGCGGCGTCGCTGGCGGCGCGTTGGCGTCCGTCGAGGGAGGCGACGGCTCGGAGACGCCGGCCGGCCTCTTCTCTTCGGCCTTCTCTTCTTCCGGCTTCGTCGGCGCCTTCTCCAGAATGGGCGACGGGGACGGAGTCGTGGAAGTCGTCTCGCCCTTGTCGAGCTGCGCGGTGTCGGGGCCCTTCCCGCCCCCGCTGAGCACCAGGGCCAGAACGACCACCCCCGCCAATCCGCCGACGACCCCCGCCACGGCCCACCATCGAGGATTCACGGCGACGGCGGCGGGCATCTTGTGAATCGTCTTGTGCGTATCGTCCTCGGCGCGACGGGCCAGGGTGGCCTCGCCCCGCGGCGAAGGCACCGGCGGGGGTATCGAATTCGGCGCGGAGATCTGCCCGAGCCAGCCGTTGATCGACGAGTCGTCCTCCGGCTCGCCGCCGGCGACCACGGCCGCCGGCCGGCGCCAGG
>Ga0067045_1029406_pt1 | contig 21052 bp, 20 predicted proteins | sample TerdegcTABiofilm_FD_59184 | JGI IMG/M metagenome (GOLD analysis project Ga0067045, IMG submission 59184) | Combined Assembly of (Gp0054472, Gp0054536) Wastewater bioreactor microbial communities from Singapore -Terephthalate degrading...
TCGCGGCTCAGGCCCTGGTCGGCGGCCACGGCCTGACCGGCGGCGATGGCCAGCACGGCAGCAGCAAAAACGGAAGTGAAGCGACGTTGGGTGTTCATGATGGTTCCTTTCGGTGGAATGTCAGAGGTTCATCGTGCCGGGCACGACCCCGGCGGTCTTTTCGGCCCGGTATCGCTGCGTTTCACCGCGTTTCGCGGCGGTCAGTGCGTGTATCGCTGCCTTGGGATGAACTTTAAAATTTCCGAATCAGAAGATAAACCACCAAATCATCCATTAATAATTTCTAAAATAGAAATAATTTTGTCAGGCCTGCCCGGCGCCCGAACAACCACCGAGGCACCCAGCCAACCGCCGGAGCACCCAGGTGATGCAGTCAGAGCGCGCAGGCGGTGGCTGGTGATGCGGTGTCGGCGCCAGGGCCCAACGCCTGTTTGCCTTCGGCCACCGGCACCGGCAACGGCATCGGGTGGGGGTTGGCGCCGTTTTTGACAGACACGATCTCGGCCAGGGTCTTGCTGCCGATGCAGAGCCTTGCCGGCCCACGCAAGGCAAACCGTTCGCGCCGCGGGTGCGTGTGGCGGCGCGAACCGATGGCGCCGACGCAGAACGCCTCGGACTACAGGGCGTCGATCGAGGCCTGGTCGTCGAGCTTGGGGTCGTGCGTGAGCGCCACCACCGCGGTGCGGGCATCGGGCCGCATCCGCAGGGTCAGGTCATCGGGCATCTCGCGGGGGAAGTTCACACCGTGCTGCGTCCAGCTCGGTGGCGCGGGCTCGCGCAGATCGCAGACGATGACGTCGAAGTTGAGGCTGGTCGCCCTCTGGTAGACGCAAGCGCGCCGGCCCATGCTTTCGGACGGCATGGACACTTCGACCGCCCACTTCCGCGTCCGGCAGGGCACCCCGCGGCCTGATCCGCGTGCCACCGGCGCGGGCCCGCACAGCACGGGGACATGGGCGATCACCGTGGTCCGGCGGCGTCGATTTCTCTATGATCGGGCGGTACCGGCCACCACCATGAAGATTCCGCCCCTCAATCCCCTCAAGGTCTTCGAAGTCGTCGCACGAACCCACAACCTCACCACCGCGGCGAATGAACTGCTGGTCAGCCAGTCGGCGGTCAGCCGGCAGATCGCGGTGCTGGAGGAATACCTGGGCGTCCAGCTGTTCACCCGCGAGCGCGTGGGCGTGCGGCTCACCGACGTGGGTGAGGTCTACGCGCAGCGCATCGGGCCGGCCTTTGAGGAGATTTCGCAAGCCACCCAGTTCATCACGCAGAAATATTCGGACAACGTCATCCGGCTGCGCACCTACACCACGCTCACGGCGCGGTGGCTCATTCCGCGCCTGCCGCGCTTCAAGGTGCAGTACCCCGATGTGGAGGTGGACATCGCCAACAGCAGCGCCCCGCTGGATTTCGGCACCGAAAAATGCGACCTGGCCATCGTGTTCGGTGAAGGCCACTGGCCGGACGCCGACGCCACCTTGCTGCTGGAAGACGTGATCGAGCCGGTGTGTTCGCCGGCTTTCCTGGAAGCGGCCCACGGTGGCCTGCGCCTGCCCGAGGCGCTGCACGGCAAACGGCTGCTGGTGTCCAAGTACCGCAAGAACGACTGGCCCACCTGGCTGGCCCACGCGGGCCTGGACGGCGTGTACAACAAGGCCGAGAAGATGATCTTCAGCAGCTCGATCCTGACCTGGCAAGCCGCCATGGACGGGCTGGGCATCGCCATCGGCCAGCAGCACATGCTGGACGCCGACATCCGCGCGGGCCGCCTGGTGCGCCCTTTCGCCAGCCCGCTGCGCACCGGCAAGGGCCACTACATCGTGACCCCTTCGCTGCAGCGCTATTCCAGCAAGATCGCCTCGTTCAAGGACTGGCTGCTGCACGAAGCCCAGGAAACACCCGCGCCGGCCACCGCGTGAGGCGGGTGCCGGCGCGGTGCACCGTCGGGCAGGCGCTGGTGCTCAGGCCTGCGGGCTCGGCGGGCTCGGCCGGATCAGCCGGTAGACCACCGGGTAGTAATTCATGGCGTAGCCCTGGTCGGCGGCCTGGCCCAGCAGGTCGGCTGCGGCTTCGGCCACCGTGGGTCGGATGCCCGAAGCGTGCGCCAGGCCCAGTGCCAGCTTCAGGTCCTTCAGCGCATAAGCGGTCGGGAACAGCTTTTCCGGGAAGTCGTCGCGCGCAAGGTATTTTTCGCCGGTCAGGCGCAGGGCGAAGGAGTCGGCAGAGCCGAGCCGCAGCACGTTCGCGAGCAGGGCCTTGTCCACGCCCGCAGCCTCCGCGATGGCCATGGCCTCGGCCAGCGCGTGCACGGTGGACAGCAGGACCATGTTGTTCATGATCTTCACCACCTGGCCCGCACCCACGCCGCCGCAGTGCACCACGTCCGAGCCCATGCAGCGCAACTGCGGCGCCACCGCTTCGAACAGTGCGGCGTCGCCGCCCACGGTGATCAGCAGCGTGCCGTTGCGGGCAGCCTCGCGGCTGCGCGCCACCGGCGCATCCAGAAAATTCACGCCCCGCTCGGCCAGCTTCGCGGCCAGTGCGCGGGTGCGGGGCACGTCGCTGGTGCTCATGTCGACCACGGTGCGGATCGAGCCTCCCTCGACAATCAGCCCGTCGGTGCCGAAGCACACTGCCTCGACCTGGTCGATCGAGGGCAGCGAAAGGAACACCGTGTGCACCGACTGACGCAGGCCTTCGAGGCTGGACGCCACCGCGCCCTGCGCCGCCAGGCGGGCCACGGCTTCGGCGTTGAGATCGGCCACATGGACCGGGCAGCCGGACTTGTGCAGCAGGTTGCTGCACATGCCCTCGCCCATCACGCCGACGCCGACAAAACCGAGCACTGCGGCGCTCACGAGGCGGCCCCCTGGCGCACGCACTTGATGCGCAGAAACTCCTGCACGCCCTCGATGCCGCCTTCGGAACCAAGGCCGCTGTCCTTGTGGCCACCAAACGGCGTCTCCGGCAACGAGGCCTGCCATTCGTTGACACAGACCACACCGCTGTCGATTTCGTTGGCCAGGCGGTGGGCGCGCTGCAGGTGGTTGGTGTAGGCGTACGCGGCCAGACCAAAGGGCAGGCGGTTGGCCTCTGCAATGGCGTCGTCCAGCTGCTCGAACGGGCTGATCAGCGCGATCGGCCCGAACGGCTCGATCGACGCCACATCACTGTCCAGCGTGGGCTGCAGAATGACCGTGGGCCGGTAGAAGAAGCCTTCGCGACCGATGCGTTCGCCACCCGTGGCCACGGTCAGCCCGCGCTCGCGCGCGTCCTGCACCAGGCGGTCGATCGCATCAAGCCGGCGCTGATTCTTGAGCGGGCCCATCTGCGTGGCGGCATCGAACGGGTCGCCCACCACCACCGCCTCGGCCGCCTTCACGAACTTCTCGCAGAACGCGGCGTAGATGGGCGCCTGCACGAGAAAACGCGTGGGCGAAGTGCACACCTGGCCGGCATTGCGGTACTTGGTGGCCACTGCCATGCGGACCACGCGGTCGACGTCGACGTCGTCACACACCACCACGGGCGCATGGCCACCCAGCTCCAGCGTGGCGCGCTTCATGGTCTGCGCCGCCTTGGCGCCGATGATCTTGCCGATGGCGGTGGCGCCGGTGAAGGTCACCATCGCGATCTGCGGTGCGGCGCAGAGCATGTCGGCAATTTCGGCCGGGTCGCCAAACACCAGGTTCACCACCCCATCAGGGATGCCGGCGTCCTGCACCACGCGGGCAATCAGCAGCGCCACGCCAGCGGTTTCCTCCGACGGTTTGATCACGATGGTGCAGCCCGCAGCCAGCGCGCCGCTGATCTTGCGCGACGGCGTGATGGCCGGCGCATTCCACCCGGCGAAGGCCGCCACGGGGCCCACCGGCTCCCACACCACCGTCTGGGTGATGCCTTCGCTGCGTGCGGGAATGGTGCGGCCGTAAATGCGGCGCGCCTCTTCGCTGGCCCACTCGAACATCTCGGCGGCGGTCACCACCTCTTTCTGCGCTTCGCCGTAGGGCTTGCCGAGTTCGCGTGCAATCTGCTCGGCCATGGCCTGGCCGCGCTCGCGCATGAGGGTGGCCACACGGCGCAGCAGCGCCGAGCGCTCGAGCGCCGAAGTCTTGCGCCAGGTGCGAAAGGCTTCGGCCGCGGCCGCCACCGCCTCGTCCACATCGGCGCGCGTGGCATGGGCGTAATCGCCCAGTGGCTGGCCAGTGGCCGGGTTGATGACCGTGAAACGGGTGGCCGAGGCCCCCTGGCGGAACTCGCCCGCAATGAACTGGGAATACTGCATGTCGTCACTCAACCTTGATGTCGGCCGCCTTGATCACAGCGCCCCAGCGCTCCGTCTGTTCCTTGATGTGGTTCGTGAACTGCTGGGGCGTGCCGGTGAACGGATACTGTTCCATGCCGGCCAGCTTTTCCACGATGTCCTTGCGGTGCATGATTTCGTTGATCGCGGTGTTGAGCTTGGCGACGATGGGCTGCGGCAGGCCAGCCGGCGCCATCAGGCCGTTCCACGGTTCGGCCGCAAAACCCTTGTAGCGCGACTCACCCAGCGTGAGGATGCCTTCGCCACCACGCCCGGGCGTGGCGCTGGCCGACGCCAGGATGCGCATCTTGCCGGCCTTCACCTGCGGCAGCGCGGCGGCGCCGGCCAGGAAAGCCCAGTCCACCCGCCCGCCCACCAGATCGGTGACCGCGGCGGAGTCACCCCGGTACGGCACGTGCACCGACTTCACACCGGTCTCGGCCTTGAACCATTCGCCGGCCAGGTGGTTCACCGCGCCGTTGCCGGCCGAAGCGTAAGTCAGGTTGGACGCCGGGTCACGGCCCTTCTTGAGGAAGTCGTCGAACGTGGCCATGGTCGAGGTGGCGGGCACGACGAGGAAATACGGATAGCTCGCCACAAGCCCGATGGCGGTGAAATCGCGCAGTGGGTCGTAGCCCAGGCTCTTTTGCAGATTGGGCGCGATGGACAAGGTGCCGCTGCTGCCGAACATGAGCGTGTAGCCGTCCGGAGCGGCCTTCTTCACCAGCGTGGCCGCCACACCACCACCCGCCCCGGCCTTGTTGTCGACGACGAAGCTCTGGTTGAAACGTGCGCTGAGCTGCTCGGCCAGGATGCGGGCCACCACGTCGGTGGGGCCGCCGGCCGTGAAACCGACAACGATGGTCACGGCACGGTTCGGCCAGTCGCTGGCCGTCTGGGCCCAGGCCCCGCTGCCGGTGGCCAGTGCGCCGGCCAGCGCGACCGCGCGGATGAGGAAGCCCCGTTTGTGGGAAAAGCGCATGAAATGTCTCCTGATGGTGATGGCGGAACGGATGACCACCGCGGGCCGGGTCACGCGATGCGGTAGGCGTGCACGCCCGGCACGCCGGCCGTTGGGTACAGCGTGCAGACCATGGGGTCGTGACCGGGCACGATGTGGTCTTCGCTGTCGGCCAGCGCGCGGATGCGGGCATAGCCCTGCAACATGTCGTCGAGGCTGTAGATGGCGGGGAAAGGGTTCTCTTTGACGAGGTTCTCGCGGTAGTGGGCAGCGTCGGACGCCAGCACCACCCAGCCGCGCGCAGTCCATACCCGCACCACCTGCAGGCCATCGGTGTGGCCGCCCACGCGGTGCAACTCCAGGCCCTCACGCAGTTCGTGAAAGCCGTCGACCAGGCGCACATCGCCCCGGTACAGCCGCTTGATCAGCAGACCGACATCGTCGGTGGAAAAAAAGTGGTTCTGCTTCGGGTCGCACATGCAGTCGCCCGTTGCGTAACGCACCTCCCGGTCCTGCACCCAGATGCGGGCCGAAGGAAAGGCGCCGAGATTGCCGGCGTGGTCGTAGTGAAGGTGGGTGATCACCACGTCGCTCACATCGCCGGGGGCATGGCCCAGGCGGCGCAGCGATTCCAGCGGCGATACCAGGTACTGGCGCTGACGCACCAGGGCCGACGCCGGACTGAAGCCCGTGTCCACCAACGTCACGCTGCCCTGCCCCACCACCAGCCAGACAAAAAAATCCAGTGCCATGGGCGCGTCGGGATCGCCATCGACCGGGTGCAAGAAGTTGCTGTGGCGCACGCGCTCCACGGTCGCGTACTTGATGGCCAGGACCTCGAACGGCGCGGTCATGGAGCGCGCCTCGTGAGCAGGCGCACCAGGGTGTGCAGATACTGCACAACGCCTCCGCGGAAGGCCAGCACGCAGGCGACGAAGATGACGCCCATGATGACGGGCACCAGCGCATCGAACTCGCCCGACAGCAGGTGGTGCACCAGCACCAGGATGGTGGCGCCGAAAACCGGCGCGATGAGCGAGCCGATGCCGCCCAGGATCATCATGATGACGCCGTCGGTGGAGAGGTGCCAGTGCACATCCGACAGGCTCGCCAGCCCGAACACGAGGGTCTTGAGCCCGCCGGCGATGGCCGCCACACCGGCCGACAGCGTGAAGGCCAGCACCTTGTAGCGGTTGACGTTGTAGCCCAGCGAGGTGACGCGCTGTTCGTTGTCTTTGATCGCCTTGAGCACCTCGCCATAGGGCGAGTTGACCACGCGGTGCACGCCCCACCAGGTCAGCACCACGATCGCCAGCACGAAGTAATACAACACGTAGTTGTTGCCCAGGTCGAGCAGGCCGAGGAAAGCCCCGCGCGGCACGCCCTGGTAGCCGTCCTCGTTGTTGCTGAAAGGCGCGGCCACGATGATGAAGTACACCAGTTGCGACAGCGCCAGCGTGATCATGGAGAAATAGATGCCCTTGCGCCGGATCGCCAGCGAGCCGGTGCAAAAGGCCACCAACATCACCAGCAGCAGCGCACCCAGCAGCGCCAGCTCGGGCGTGAAGCCCCAAGCCTTGGTCATGTAGCCGGTGGCGTAGGCGGCGATGCCGAAGAACGCCGCGTGGCCGAACGACAGCAGGCCGGCATAGCCGAACAGCAGGTTGAGCGAGCAGGCGAACAGGGCCATGCAGGCCAGTTGCGCCATCAGCACCGGGTACAGCCAGACCGGCAGCACCAGGGCCAGCAGCAGCACAGCGACCGTGATTTTCTTTTCAGTGGCTTGCGTGTTCACGGGTCACTCCTTACCGAACAGGCCCGAGGGCCGCAGGATCAGCACCAGGATCATCACGACGAAGATGACCACGGTGGAGGCTTCAGGCCAGTAGGCGCGCGTGAGGCCTTCGACCAGCCCCAGGAACAGGCCGGTGATGATGGAACCCAGGATCGACCCCATGCCGCCGATGACCACGATGGCGAACACCACGATGATCAGGCTGTGCCCCATGATCGGGCTGACCTGGTAGATCGGCGCGGCCAGCACGCCGGCAAAGCCGGCCAGCGCCACGCCCAGACCGTAGGTCAGCGTGACCAGCACCGAGACGTTGATGCCGAAGCTGCGCGCGATGGCCGGGTTCTCGGTCGAGGCACGCAGATAGGCACCCAGCTTGGTCTTTTCAATCATGGCCCAGGTGGCAAAACACACCACCAGCGACGCCACGATCACCCACACCCGGTACTTGGGCAGGCGCATGAAGCCCAGGTTGTAGGCCCCGCTGAATGCTTCGGGCGCGTCGAAGGACATGCCCGCAGCGCCAAACCAGTAGCGCGCCAGGCCTTCGATGATGTACGCCAGCCCCAGCGTGAGCAGGATGCCGAACACGTGATCGATCTGGTAGAGCCGGCGCAGCATGGTGCGCTCCAGCACACACCCGAAAGCGCCGATGAGCAACGGCACGATCAGCAGCGACCACCAGTAGCTCACGCCCAGCTTGGTCAGCAGCAGCCAGGCCAGCAGCGCACCCAGCATGTAGATCGCGCCATGCACAAAGTTGACGATGTTCAGCATGCCGAAGATCACGGCCAGGCCGAGGCTGAGAATCGCGTAGAAAGACCCGTTGACCAGACCGACGACGATCTGGCCCATGACGACGGGCAGTGGCAGTCCAAAAAGCTCCATGGTGGTCCTCAGATGCCCAGCAGCTCTTTGAGCGCTGCCTGTTGCGAGGCGATCTCTGCAGCCGGCAGGTGCGAGACCACCTCCCCGTGTTCGATCACGTAGAGCCGGTCGGCCAGATCGGCCGCAAACTCGAAGTTCTGCTCCACCAGCACGATGGTGTAGCCGCGCTGTTTGAGGGCCTCGATCACCTGCCCCAGCTTCTCCACGATCACAGGGGCCAGCCCTTCGGAGATTTCGTCCAGGAACAGGATGTCGGCCCCGGTGCGCAGGATGCGCGCCATCGCCAGCATCTGCTGTTCACCGCCCGAGAGTCGGGTGCCCTGGCTCTTGCGGCGCTCCTTCAGGTTGGGAAACAGGTCGTAGATCTCGTCCAGCGACATGCCGCCCGGCTTGAGCACCGGCGGCAGCAGCAGGTTCTCCTCGCAACTGAGCGAGGCGTAGATGGCACGCTCCTCCGGGCAGTAGCCCACGCCCAGGCGGGCGATCTGGTGCGTCGGCAGCGACATCACGTCGCGGCCATGGATGCGCACCTCGCCGGACCGCTGGCTGGTGAGGCCCAGGATCGCGCGCAGGGTGGAGGTGCGGCCGGCGCCGTTGCGGCCCAGCAGCGACACGCATTCGCCCTGGCGAACCTCGATGTCGATGCCATGCAGCACATGGGACTCGCCGTACCATGCCTGGAGGTGCTTCACCTCAAGGGCGAGAGGGCTGCTCGTCAATTCGGACTCCTGTGCTTCTTGCGGCCCATGTAGGCCTCGATCACGGCCTCGTTGGCCGAGACTTCCGCGTAGGTGCCGCTGGCCAGCTCGCTGCCGCGTGCCAGCACGGTGATGCGGTCGCTGATACCCGCCACCACCTTCATGTTGTGCTCCACCATCACCACGGTGCGGCCCGCGGCGAACGACTTCACCAGCGCCATGATGTGTTCCACGTCCTCGTGGCCCATGCCCTGCGTGGGCTCGTCCAGCAGGATCACGCGCGGCTCCAGCGCGATGGTGGTCGCCAGTTCGAGCGCGCGCTTCTGCCCATAGGCGATTTCCACCGCCAGCCGGTCGGCGGCACTGTCCAGGCGCACCAGCCGCAGGATCTCCAGGGCGCGCTCGTTGTAACGCTCCAGCAGGCGGTTGGCGCTCCAGAAGTTGGGCGCACCGCCGTCGCGCTTTTGCAGCGCGATGCGCACGTTCTGCAGCACCGTGAGGTGGCCGAACACCGCCGATATCTGGAACGAGCGCACCATGCCCAGGTTCGCGATCTCGGCCGGCGACTTGCCGGTGATCTCCGCGCCGTCCAGGAACACCTGGCCGCGCGAGGGCTTGATGAAGCTGGTCAGCAGGTTGAAGAACGTCGTCTTCCCGGCACCGTTGGGGCCGATGATGGCGTGGATGTCGCCCTTGCGCACCGCCAGGGAGACCTTGTCGACGGCCGTGAAGCCGTTGAAGTCCCTGCCCAGCGAGCGGGCCTCGAGGATGATGTCTGGTTGCATGGGGGCGCGGGGCACCCCGGCCACGAACGGCCGGCAATGCCCAGGAAGATCAGGTCACTTCTTGACCAGGGAGCACTTGCTCTCGGCCAGCGGATGGAAAGCCTTGTCGCCGGGCACGGTTTCCAGCACCGTGTAGTAGTCCCACGGCGACTTGGACTCGGCCGGCTTCTTCACGCGCACGAGGTACATGTCGTGAACCATCTTGCCGTCTTCGCGCACCTTGCCATTTTTGGCGAAGGCGTCGTTGATCGGCATGCTCTTGATGGCCTTCATCACGTCGGCCACGTCGTCCGACTTGGCCTTCTCGATGGCCTTGAGGTACTGCAGCGTGGCCGAGTACTGGCCGGCCTGCAGCGCGGTGGGCATGCGCTTGGTCTTTTCGAAGAACTTGCGTGCGAAGGCGCGCGAGGACTCGTCGAGATCCCAGTAGAACGATTCCGCGAACAGCATGCCGCCCGAGTCCTTGAGGCCGATGCCGTGCACGTCGACGATGCTCATCAACATGGCCACCGCCTGCTGGCCACCCTCGACCAGACCGAATTCCTTGCCCTGCTTGATCGCGTTCTGCAGGTCCAGCCCGGCGGTGGCGATCGCCACAGCGTCGGCCTTGCTGGCCTGCGCCTTCAGGATGTACGAAGAGAAGTCGTTGCCGGGGAAGGGATAGCGCGAAGAACCCAGCACCTTGCCGCCCGCACCTTCGATGAACGCCTTGCCGTCGTTCTCCAGCGAATGGCCGAAGGCGTAGTCGGCCGTCAGGTAGTACCAGCTCTTGGCACCGTTCTTCACGATGGACTGCGTGCCCACCTTGGCCAGCGAATAGGTGTCGTACACCCAGTGCAGGTTGGTCGGCGTGCAGTCCTCGTTGGAGATGCGCACGGCGCCCGCGCCGGTGACGATGGAGATGCGGTTCTTCTCCTGCGCGATCTTCATCGCGGCCAGTGCCACGGCGCTGCTGCCCAGTTCGGTCACAGCGTCGACCTTGTCGCGGTCCAGCCATTCACGCACCCGGGCCGAGCCCACGTCGGCCTTGTTCTGGTGGTCGGCACTCACGACCTGGATCGGGTAGCCCAGCACCTTGCCGCCAAACTCCTCGACCGCGATTTCGGTCGCGACGATGGAGCCGCGGCCAACGTTGTCCATGAAGGGTCCGTTGATGTCGGTCAGCACGCCGATCTTGACCATGCCGTCCGAGATCTTCGCCTTGGCATCCTGCGCGTGGGCGGCCATCGACGCGGCCAGCAGGGCAGCGCCAAGCGCCACCCGGGTAAGGGCAATCCGTTTCATGAGTGTGTCTCCAGGGTTTGTGTGTGGAACGGGAAAATGCGGCCCGCCGCTACAGGCGGATCGGGTCCAGGCCGTTGGACTCGGCCCAGAAATCGGTCATGGACGAGGTGTCCTGCCCGTCCTTGCCCGCATGCCGTGCGAGCTGGAACAGGCTGCGCGCCAGGTTGCCCATGGGCAGCGACACCCCGGCCGACTGCGCGGCCTGGCAAGCCAGCGTGAGGTCCTTGAAGCCCAGCGCGATGTCGAAGCCGGGCGTGAGGTCGCCCTTGAGCACCTTGACCGGCCACTTTTCCTTGAGCTGGCCGTTGGACGCCGTGGTGCCGGTGAGCACCTCGAAGGTCTTGCGCACGTCCAGCCCGAGCGCGCTGGACAGCACCAGGGCTTCGGAATTGATCTGGCAGTAGCACAGCACCATCAGGTTGTTGATGAGCTTCATGCGCGTGCCCGCGCCCGGCGAACCGCAGTGCAGCACCGTGGTCCCCATCTTGAGCAGCAGGGGTTCGAGCACGGCCCGATCGGCCTTTTCAGCCCCCAGCATGAACAGCGATTCACCCCGGTCGGCATGCGCCGCCAGCCGGCCCACCGGCGCGTCGGCAAAGTGCACGCGGCGCTCGCTGGCGGCGCGCGCCAGTTCGTCGACCGTGTCGGTGTCGATGGTGCTCAACTCCACCAGGTGGGCCCCGGCCTTCAAACCGGCCAGCACACCGCCTGCGCCCAGGATCACTTCGCGCGCCTGCTTCGGGCCGGGCAGCATGGTGAACACCACGTCCACGTCCGCCGCGAGCTGCTGCACATCCGGGGCACGCCGGGCGCCGAGCGCGACCAGCTTGTCCACCGGCGCTATCTGAAGGTCGTGGACCGTGAGGTCCACCTGGTTGCGCACAAGGTGGGACGCCAGGGCAAAGCCCATGCGACCGAGTCCGATGAAGCCGACTTTCATGGCTGGATTTCCGGGGATTCGATGCGCTGCAGCACGGGCAGCAGGTGGCTGATGAACGCGGCCGGCGCCTCGCTCATCGGAAAGTGACCGATGCAGGGCATGATCTGCAGCTGCGAGCCGGGAATGAGGCGCGCCAGATCTTCACTGTCCTCGGGTGTGCACGAATAGTCGTACTCGCCGGTAAGCAGGTACAGCGGGCACTTCGACACGTCGATCTTCTGCACCATGCCGCGCAGATCGCCCTCGCCTTTGTAGAAGTGCAGGTCGCCTTTGAAGATGCCGGGACCACCCTGCATGTAGTGCCACAGCGTTTCCCAGCGGTCCTGGTTGTCGGCGTGCGGGCCGATCAGGCCCGAGACGATGCCCGCACACACCTCGCCGCCGTGCACGTCCGGGCGGTGCAGCCAGTCAAGTTCGTAATAGGGATTGACGTGCGCACCCGACTGCAGGCCGATCAGCGCCTTGAAGCGCTCAGGGCAGCGCAGCGCCAGGTGCAGCACCACGCGCCCGCCGATGGAGCAACCGAGGGTGATGGGCCGATGGATCTCCATCGCGTCCATGAATGCCGTGATGGTCTCGACGTAGAGGTCGCTGGTGAGCTTGTATTCGTGTGTCTCCCATCCCGCCGGGGGCGACGACTTGCCGTGGTAGGGCATGTCGAAGCAGATGACCTGGAAGCGCGAGGTGATGGCCTCATCGTTCATCAGTCCGCGGTACTGGCGGCTGTCGCTGCCTGCGGTGTGCAGGCACAGCAGCGGCTGGCCGGCGCCGGCAGTTTCATAGTAGACACGGCAGGCACGGCCCGCAATCTCGACGTTGACATAGCCGCCCACCACGGCCTCTTTCTTAGCGCGCATGGATCTGGCTCCCGAGCTGGCGCACCAGCTCCTTGAAATACAGCAGGTTGCTCATGAAGATGGCCTGATCGCCTTCGACCTTGAGCGTCTTGAACTTGACCATGGCCATGAGATCGTGGAAACGCGGTTGCGGCGTGGGTGCCCAGAAGCGCTGCCAGGTGTCGTCGCCGGCCACGAGGGCGAAAGTCCAGCGCGGCATCACGTGCGGACCAGGCTGGACGCGCACCACGCGGCCTTCGTGGATGGTGACGAGGTACTCGGCCTCGCCCTTCTTGAGCAGGAAGGTGACGTTGACATAGCGGCCGCGGTAGGCCAGCCAGTCGCCACTCGGGTCGTTCGGATGGGTAGGGTTCATGGGTTCATCTCCGGAAGTGGATTCTCCATAGCGCACACATCCGGACAACCGACAATTTGTCCGCAAGGAATGACCTTTGGTCATGACTGTCATGCGCCGCCCTCGCCCGCCCCTGCCGGCACGGTCAGGCGGCGTGCCCAATGGCGGTACACGGGCTGCACCAGCACCAGCACAGCCACCAGCCGCGTGACCTGAAAGGCCGTGACCACGGCCACCCCCAGTTGCAACACCTTGGCGGTGATGGACATCTCGGTCATGCCTCCGGGCGCGGTCCCCAACATGGCGGTCGCCGGGTGCAGGCCACTGACCAGCGCCAGCAAGCCGCCGAAGACCGCACAGGCCAGCAGCAGACCCAGCGTGCCCAGGGCAACGCGCCACAGCCAGTGCGGCGCCGTGCGCACAAAAGCCGGGCTGAAGCGCACACCCAGGCTCACACCGATGAACAGCTGCGCCAGGTTGGACAGCACGGCGGGCACCGCGGACGGGGCGGTCTGGGTGACGGCCAGTGCGATCGCCACCAGCAAGGGGCCGAGGAACCACGGGTTGGGCAAACGGCGCCAGCGCATGAGCCACGCGCCCGCCCCGGTGGCCAGCGCCAGCAGCGCGAGACCCACCACGCTGGCGGTTTTCGTGAGGCCGGGTGAGAGCGCCACCACATCGAGGTGCCACCACGATTTCGCCATCAACATGCCGAAAGGCATGACCAGCACCACGATCAGCATGCGCAGGCTGTGCGAGGCCGCGACCAGATCGGTGCGCGCGCCCTCGCGCTCGGCCAGCAGCGTCATTTCGGAAGCGGCGCCGATCGCGCCGGCGTAGTAGGCCGAGGGCCGCAGCGCGGCGTCGTCCACACCCGGCAACCGCCCCGAGCACGAACGGTACAGCCAGTGACCGTACAACAGCCCGAGCAGCAGCGCCCAAACCACCGAAGACACCACCGCCCACCAGAGGCCCAGCAGTTGCGCCACGATCTGCGGTGTGAAGTACAGGCCCAGCGAAGCGCCCATCACCCACTGCCCAGCATTGCGCAGGCGCAGATCGCTGCGGGTTGGCAGGCCGCCCAGGGTCAGCAGCGCGATGGCCAGCAATGGGCCCAGCATCCACGGGATCGGCATGCGCAGCCACAGGCACAGCTCGGCCGCCGCCCAGGCCAGCAGCAGGGTGAACAGTTTGAAGCGCAGATCGGGGCGTGGCGACGGCGGTTCGCCGGGCGAAACCACCGCCATCTCAAAGGTCCAGCAGTTGCGCGCGCGCCTCCAGCGTCCACAGGTGGCTCAGCAAGCGCTCCGCACGCTCGCTGCCCACCACGGGCACCGCCAGTTCGAGGAATTTGCCGGACAACTCGTCGTCCGTCAGTGGCTGCTCGGGATCACCCTTGCGCGTGGGCTGCAGGTAGCTGCCCGTGCGGCCGTCTTCGGTGGTGAAGCGCAGGCGCGCGGCGCGCTGCCCCGGGAAGCGCCCGTCGATTTCGGGATCGACGCTCAGGTGGATGCGCGCCATCAGGGCCCGGACGTCGGGATCGCTCAGACGCTCGTCCGAAAACGCCGACAGCCGCACGCTGCCGTGAATCAGCGCCGTGGCCACCACGAAGGGAATGCTGAACCGCGCCTCGGCCGCCGTGCGCGGATGAAAGTTGCCGGCCACCGCCAGCGCCGGGCCATAGGTCGCCACCTCGACCCGCTGCAACGTCTGCCAGCGCACATCGCCCATGCGCGCGCGCAGTTCCAGCGCCCCGTCGATGGGTGCGAAGGTGTGGCCGCAGCAAGCGTGGTTCTTGAAGGTCATGCGGGTGATGTGGAAATCCCGCCCCAGCGTGGCCACCGCCTGCGCCCAGTCGACGTCACCGCTCATGGCGCGGCCCAGACCGGCCTCGCCATCGAGCACATCGAGCGAACCGGTCACCCCCTGTTCGGCCGCCAGTGCGGCCAGCACGCCCGCCTCGGCCGCGTGGCCGGCGTGCAGCGGTTTGGACATGGAGTCCATGCGGAAGGCCTGCTGCAGGCCGGCAGCGAAGGTGGCACCGGTGCACAGCGCATGCGCGTGCCGCGTGGCGTCCAGGCCCAGCAGTGTCGCGGCGGCCGAGGCCGCGCCGAACGTGCCAACGGTGCCGGTGTTGTGCCAGTGGCGGTAGTGGTCGCGGCCCATGGCGGCGCCGATGCGGGTTGACACCTCGTAGCCCGCGACCACACCGCGGATCAGCTGCAGGCCCGTGGCGCCACGCGCCTGTGCCAGGGCCAGGGCGGCGGCGATGGTCGGCGCCCCCGGGTGGAAGATGGCCTCGCGGTAGATGTCGTCCACCTCCACCGTGTGGGCCGCCGTTCCGTTGATCAGCGCCGCCGCGCGCACCGTGGCCGCCCGGCCCAGCGCCAGGCGCGCGCCCCCGCGGTCCAGGTCTTCTTGCAGCGCCTTCTCCAGCAGCGTGGGCGGCGCCTCGACGGCACCGGGCAGCAGCGCGGCGTACCAGTCGACGATGGCACGCTTGGCGTGGTGCACCACCTCGGCAGGAAGTGGTCCGTGGCACAGGGAAGCGGCGTAGGCGGCGAAAGTCTGGGCAGCGGTCATGGGCCGATCTTGGCCGCAGCGCCCGGCGCTGACCACTTCACATTTGTGGCGCTGGTATGAGAATTTGTTCAGGCTCATGACAAAAGCGGAAGTTCTCAAGCCCGGTCGGCGCGGGCAATATCCGCCCGTCATCGAACCCACCACACAGGACAGTGCATGGATTTCACACTCAGTGAGGAACACCGGGCTTTTGCCGATTCGGTCGCCCGTTTCGCCAACGACAAACTCAAGGACGGCGCGCTCGCCCGGGCCCACGCCACCCATTACCCCTGGGAGACAGCCGCATTGCTGGCCGAACAGGGCCTGCTCGGCATCGCCTTCCCCGAAGAAGACCAGGGCCAGGGCGGCACGCTCATGCACGCGGTGCTGGCCATCGAGCAGATTGCCCTGGTCTGCCCGCGCAGCGCCGACATCGTGCAGGCCGGCAACTTCGGCCCGATCCGCACCTTCGTCGAATATGCGACCGCGGAGCAGAAAGCGCGTTTCCTGCCCGACCTGCTGGCCGGCAAGAAGCTGATTTCGCTGGGCATGAGCGAGCCCGACGCCGGCTCGGCCGTGACCGAGCTCAAGACCAGTGCGCGCCTCGACGGCGACCACTACGTCATCAACGGCAGCAAGGTGTTTTCCACCCACAGCCCGGAGGCCGGGCTGTTCCTGATCTACGTGCGCTTCGGTCCCGGCGTGGGCGGCATCGGATCGGTGCTGGTCGAACGCGGCACGCCGGGCTTCCAGATCGGCGAGCCGTCGGCCTTCATGAACGGCGAGCAGTGGGCCCAGCTGTATTTCGACAACTGCCGCATCCCGGTGGCCAACCTGCTGCTGGGCCCGGGTGGCTTCAAGAAGCAGATCTCCGGCTTCAACGTGGAGCGCCTGGGCAATGCTTCGCGCGCGCTCGCGCTGGGCCGCCACGCCTTCAACCTGGCGCGCGAACACGCGCTCACCCGCAAACAGTTCGGCCGCGAGCTGTGCGAATTCCAGGGCATCCAGTGGAAGTTTGCCGAGATGGCGATGAAGCTGGAGCAGGCCCAGATGCTGCTGTACCGTGCCGCGCTCGAAGGCGAACACGGTCTGCCATCGGCCCAGAGCACCGCCATGGCCAAACTGGCCTGCAACATGGCGGGCTGGGACGTGTCCAACGAAGCGCTGCAGGTCATGGGCGGCACCGGGTTCAGCCAGGAATGTCTGGTGGAATACTGCGTGCGGCGCACGCGGGGCTGGATGATCGCGGGCGGCTCCATCGAGGTGCTCAAGAACCGCATCGCCGAAGGCGTGTTCGGCCGCACCTTCTCGCAGCGCCCGCCAGCGGCGAACTGACTCGCGCCACGCAGCCCCTGCCCTCCCGGCCCGCAGTACCCATTGCGGGCCGGGCCCGACCCGACTCCCGAGAACCGAGACGCATGAACCAGCCTTCCACCGGCGCCGCCCTGGCCTCGGCCCTGCTCAACCCCACCAGCGTGGCCCTGGTCGGCGTGTCCGACGACACCTCGAAAACCAGTGGCCGCCCGCTGCAGTACCTGCGCCGCAGCGGCTTCGCCGGCGCGATCTACCCCATCAACCCGAACCGCACCACCGTGCAGGGCGAGCGAGCCTGGGCCTCGCTGGCGGCGTTGCCAGAGGTTCCTGAACACGTGTTCGTGCTCTCGCCCACCAGCAGCGTGGTCGAGACGGCACGCGAATGCGCCCGCCTCGGCGTCAAGGCCATCACCGTGCTGGCTTCCGGATTTTCCGAGGCTGGCGCCGAGGGGCTGGCGCGCGAACAGGCACTGCGGGACCTCTGCGCCGCCTCCGGCCTGCGCCTGCTCGGCCCCAGCAGCCTGGGGGTGGTGAACCCGCGCAACGGCCTGATGCTCACCGCCAACGCCGCGTTCGCCGAGCCCGATCTGCCGGTGGGCAAGGTGCTGGTGGCCTCGCACAGCGGCAGCATGATCGGTTCGCTGGTCTCGCGCGGCAAGGCCCGGGGCGTCGGGTTTACGGGCCTGGTGTCGGTCGGCAACGAAGTCGACCTGAGCATCGGCGAGATCTGCATGGCCACGCTCGATGATCCCGACATCGAGGGCTATCTGCTGTTCCTCGAAAGCCTGCGCCACGGCGCCGAGCTGCAGGCCTTCGCGCGCGCGGCACGGCGCGCAGGCAAACCGGTGATCGCCTACAAGCTGGGCCGATCCGCCGCCGCGGCCGAGATGGCCACCACGCACACCGGCGCCATCGCGGGCGAAGACGACATCGCCGACGCCTTCTTCAAAGACCTGGGCATCGCGCGCGTAGGCATCCTCGAGGCCTTGCTGGAAACCTTCCCGCTGGCGCGCCGCATTCCGCTGGAGAGTGCACCGAAACGCGTCGGTGTGGTCACCACCACGGGTGGCGGCGCCGCGATGGCGGTGGACCAGCTCGGTGTGCGCGACGTGGTGGTTGAGCCGCCGTCGGCGCAGACCCTGGCGCTGCTCGATCAGGCCGGCCTGCCCTGCACCCCCGGGCGCGTGCTGGACCTGACCCTGGCCGGGACCAAATACGAAACCATGAAGGCCGCGCTGGACATCCTGCTCGCAGCGCCCGAATTCGACCTCGTGCTCGCGGTGGTCGGTTCTTCCGCGCGCTTCCAGCCGCACCTGGCCGTCAAGCCCATCATCGAATGTGCCCGCCACGCCAAGCCGCTGGCCGCCATGCTGGTGCCCGACGCGCCCGAAGCCCTGGCCTCGCTCACGGCCGCGGGCGTGCCCTGCTTCCGCACACCCGAAGCCTGTGCCGATGCCATCGCGGCGGTGTTCGCGCGCCGCCAGCCCGGCCCGCCGGCACAGGCCCTGCCCGCAGACACGCCGGACCAGGTGCGCACGCTCAGCGAAGCCCAGGCCTACGGCATCCTCGACCAGATCGGCGTGCCACACGCCCCCGCCGCGCTGCGCCGTTTCGACGACACCGGCACACCCGCCCCGCTGCCCTTCGGCTTCCCGGTCGTGGCCAAGGTCTGCTCGGCCGAGATCCCGCACAAGACCGAGGTGGGCGGTGTGCTGCTCAACCTGCAGGACGAGCAGGCACTCGCTGCGGCCATGACCACCCTGCGCCAGCATCTGGACGACAAGGCGCCCGGTGTGGCCTGCGACGAGGTGCTGGTGCAGCCCATGCAAAAGGGGCTGGGCGAGGTGCTGGTGGGCTACCGCGTCGACCCGGAAGCCGGCCCCATCGTCATGCTGGCCGCCGGCGGCATCTGGGCCGAGATCGCCAAGGACCGCAGCATCCGACTGGCACCCGTGACGGTGGAGACGGCGCGCGAGATGGTCACAGAGGTCAACGCCCTCAAGCCGCTCACCGGCTTGCGCGGCAAGCCGCGCGGCGACCTCGAAGCGCTGGCGCGCACCGTCAGCGCGTTGTCGCAACTGGCCTTGCAGCCCGCTTTGCGCGTGGTGGAAGCCGAGGTCAATCCGCTGCTGATCCTGCCGGAAGGCCAGGGCGTGACCGCAGTCGACGCACTGATCTACCAGGCATGAGCGACGCACAGGGCCCCTGCGCAGCCCGCCACCTCGTCGCGGCGCGGCGCGGGCTGCGCGCCCTGGCAGCGAACGGCCAGTCGCACGTCACCACCGGAGAGGCTGGCACCCGCCTGCACTGGCGCCACTGGGGCCCGCCGGACGCCCCCGCGCTGGTGCTGCTGCACGGCGGTCACGGCGCGTGGACGCACTGGGCCCGCAATATCGAAGCCCTGGCCGCCGCCGGGCGCAGCGTCTGGGTGCCGGACATGCCTGGCTTCGGCGACTCCGACACCCTCCCCGGCCCTCCGCATGCCCCCGACCGCATGGTCCGCCTGGTGGCGGCGCTCGAACAGGGGCTGCGCCAGCTCATCGGCACGCACACCCGCTTTGACCTCGCCGGCTTCTCGTTCGGGGGTCTGGTGGCCGCCCAATGGGCCTGCGGCCCGGCGATGGGCCGTGTGGGGCACCTGGCCTTGCTGGGCACCGCCGGCCACGGCGGCGAGCGCCCGCGGACCATCGAACTGATCAACTGGCGCAGACTGGCCGGCGCTGAGCGCTGGCAGGCGCATGCCGACAACCTGGCCCTGCTGATGCTGCACGACCGCGCGCGCATCGACGCGCATGCCCTGGTATTGCACGCCGACGCCTCGCGCGCCACGCGCTTTCGCAGCAAAGCCATCTCGCGCGACGCACAACTGGCCGACATCCTCACCCCTTACCGCGGCGCCCTGCTGCTGCTCTGGGGCGAACACGACGTCACCGGGCGCCCCCAGCAGATCGGCCCGACCCTGCTGCAAGGCCGGCCCGAACGGCGCCTGCACATCCTGCCCGATGCCGGCCACTGGGTGCAGTACGAACGGCCCGACGCCACCCATGCCCTGCTGCTCGACATGTTCGCGTCGGGCACCTGCAGTCCCTCCTGATCACCGCCTTCGACCGATCCCGGACCCGACCATGCCCCCAGCCTTCATCTGCGACGCGATCCGCACCCCCTTCGGCCGCTACGGCGGCGCCCTCAGCAACGTGCGCACCGACGACCTCGGCGCCATCCCGCTCAAAGCCCTCATGGCCCGCAACCCCGGCGTGGACTGGGCCGCCCTGAGCGACGTCATCTACGGCTGTGCCAACCAGGCCGGCGAAGACAACCGCAACGTCGCGCGCATGAGCGCGCTGCTCGCCGGCCTGCCGCTGCAGGTGCCCGGTGCCACCGTCAACCGCCTGTGCGGCTCCGGCCTGGATGCCGTGGGCACCGCCGCGCGCGCCATCAAGGCCGGTGAAGCCGGCCTCATGATCGCCGGCGGTGTCGAAAGCATGAGCCGCGCCCCCTTCGTCATGCCCAAGGCAGAAACCGCCTTCAGCCGCGCCAACGCGGTCTACGACACCACCATCGGCTGGCGCTTCGTCAACAAGCTGATGAAAGCCCAGTACGGCGTCGATTCGATGCCCGAGACGGCCGAGAACGTGGCCACCGACCACCGGATCGAGCGCGAAGCCCAGGACCGCATGGCCCTGGCCAGCCAGCTCAAAGCCGTGGCCGCCCAGAAGGCCGGCCACCTGGCGCGCGAGATCACGCCCGTCACCATCCCCCAGAAGAAGGGCGAGGCACTCGTGGTGGACACCGACGAACACCCGCGCGAGACCAGCCTGGACAAGCTGGCAGCGCTCAAAGGCGTGGTCCGCCCCGACGGCACGGTGACCGCGGGCAACGCCAGCGGCGTCAACGACGGCGCCTGCGCGCTGCTGCTGGCCGATGAAGCCACGGCCGCCCGCTACGGCCTGACGCCCAGGGCCCGGGTCGTGGGCATGGCCACGGCCGGGGTGGCCCCGCGCGTGATGGGCATCGGCCCGGCACCGGCGACCGAAAAGGTGCTGGCGCTGACCGGGCTGTCCCTGGCGCAGATGGACGTGATCGAACTCAACGAAGCCTTTGCGGCGCAAGGGCTGGCGGTGCTGCGCCTGCTGGGGCTGGCGGACGATGATGAGCGGGTCAACGCCTGGGGCGGTGCCATCGCGCTGGGCCACCCGCTGGGGGCCAGTGGCGCGCGGCTGGCGACCACGGCGGTCAACCGGCTGCACACCACGGGCGGGCGCTACGCGCTGTGCACCATGTGCATCGGGGTCGGGCAGGGCATTGCGCTGGTCATCGAGCGGGTCTGA
>Ga0067045_1029403_pt1 | contig 21050 bp, 15 predicted proteins | sample TerdegcTABiofilm_FD_59184 | JGI IMG/M metagenome (GOLD analysis project Ga0067045, IMG submission 59184) | Combined Assembly of (Gp0054472, Gp0054536) Wastewater bioreactor microbial communities from Singapore -Terephthalate degrading...
CGTTCACAGCGCCCTTATCGCCTCCATCGCCGACGTTCCCGGAGTGCACTCGGTGGCGCTCGACTGACCGACCCTACCGCTTGCCCTGATCATCGGCTGCGTGTACTTCAATCTCGCTTAGCATGGCCCAGCCGATGCTTCGTCTGGTCCTGACGCGCAGGTACCGCAACGCGGCGGGCCTGCTCAGTCGCAGGGTCCACGGAAAAGCCTCGCAAGTCTTGCCATCTTCAACCAGTGGCCCGTGGACGGCGGCGCCCAGATCCTTCCAGTGGACACCGTCGTCGGAGCATTCCAGCGTGATGGATGACGGGGCGCGTACGCCCGCTGCACCGCCGGCGAGGGTCCACACTGTGGCCGAGCTGACAGCGACCGACTTCCCAATATCCACCTCAACGGTCCGTTCAGGCTCGCGATCCCATCCGAAGACCTGAGTCCGGTTGAGCCCTTGCGCTATCACCCCGTCGGTCAGGCGCACGCCATCATCGGCATATTGCGCTGCCGTCTCGGGCGCCGGCGTCGGCCACGGACGCAGGCCATACCGCACACCGGCGCCGCGCGCAACATTGTTGCCGGCATCCAGAATCCTCACTTCGGATAGCATCAACCATCCGGTCGGCCGAAAGGCCAGCGTGACGTAGCGCGCCGTCACCGGTGCATCGAGGGCAAAGCCGATCACGCCATCCATGTCCGTCGCCGATCGGCGCCGCGTAATCGCGGGTCCCGTTCCCTGTATCCAGCGGAACCCTCCCGGTAGAGCGCCCTGGCCGGTCAGCGACCCAGGAGGAGGAGCATCATTCGAGATCATCGCGATGGCGTCGGCTGGCCAGTTGACAGCGGCATACGAGCCGCCCTGACACACAGCCTCGATGCGATCGAAGCGGCGCGAAGCGCCGAGATCGAAGCTAACGGCAACAGAGGGCGACGTCCATCCTACCGAGCGGCCTTCGGAGAACCCACGCTCCGGCACATAGCCGTCCGTGAGCTTGGCGCCGTCGTCATCATATACTCCTGACGCTCGCGGCGACACCACGTAGGCGCACCCTCGCGCAGCATGAGACCGCGGCGTCTCTCGCTCTAGCGTCTCGGCGACGAGGCGCGCCAGCATGAGCGGGCGCCCATTCTGGCCATGAGCAACCACGCGCAACTCAGAGGCGACCTGGCCTACGGGAACCGTGATCACCTGTCGGCTGCCTGCGGTCTCGTCGTAACCTGACCGGATCGCCCATCCTCCGGCCCGCCATGATTCAGCCCGCGACTTTCGCACAAGCACTTCAACCTGCCCGGTCCATGCCGCGGACCTGTCAGGTTCATCGAGCAGGATGTCCAGCGCGCTGATACGGCGCTGCGAGGAGAGTCGCGCCTCCAGCACATCGCCGGTCCGGTTGAGCGCAAGACGAGGCGAGGGATCTGGCACCCGATCCCCCGCGATATAGCGAGCCAGAGAATCGTACATCAGTCGGTCCTGCGGTCTGTTCGATGTGGAGATTCGCTCGATGGTCTCGGTGCCGAGGTAATAGGCCATGGCCGAGCGCTGGTAGTCGAGCATGCTCGTCGCACCGTCGGCCAGATAGTGGAGGAATGCCAGCCTGTCGGCCTCGCTGTTCACCACATCGCCGGCCTCCATCTCGATCCCCAGCCCATGCTTGGCGGCGAGATCGGCGGCAGCCGCCAGACGGTTGCGGCGCACGGATCCTCCGTGGGTCCACGCGTGGAATGCATAGTTCGGCTGGAGAAAGGCAACATCGAAGCCGGGGACCCTCCAGCGATCGAAGCCGGATGCCCGCCACCATGGGATCCACGCAAACTTCAGGCCGGCCTGATGCACGACATCGGCAACCGTTCTGACACGAGGCTCATCGGATAGCGGCATCTCCTCGCGCATCCAGTAGATGCCCCAGAGCTTGAGGTGACGAAAGCCAGCGCTCGCGAAGCGGCGGACAGCCTCGCCCACATACCATTCGGCGGCCTTGCGGACCCCGTCCTGGTCCTGCAGGTCGAGCGATGCGCCGTCCACGCCGGCGCCGAAGTCACGGACCGTCGGATTCGGGTAGGGGATCGTGAGCACGACCAACCGCGGCCGATGGGGCTTGCCAAGCCGACGCGCCGCCTCGGCCACTGCCTCGTCGAGGGCATGCAGGTCCCGGCCGGGCGCGAACCACTGGTCGAGCTGGTATTCCCAGTCCGAACGGGTCGTTGGTCCGTCGTCGGTCCGAACGCCTGAGCGCGCCGTGAAATGAAGGAACAGGAACGCATCGAACAGCCACGCCCGCGGACGACCGGACGCGACATGGCTAACGTAGGGCAGGAGGTCAGCCTTCGACCGTGTCTTCCGCTCGTAGATCAGAGCGCAATGATGAAATCCGACCTGTTCCGGCGTCGGAAGGTCGGCCCACGCCGCAAGCGCCAGGCTCGACGCCAGCGCGGCGACAACGGCCATGCGTATGGCCGCCTGCAACATGCGACGGGTTCCAGACTCGTCAGTGAAGCTCGCCCTGTCCCTCCATCTCGCCGATGCGGATGTCAATGTCCTTGCGATCCTCGATCTTGGCAATGCGGCCGTCACGGATCCACACGATCCGGTCAGACACGTCGAGCATCTTCAGGTCGTGTGTGGCGGAGATGATGGTCACGCCCTGCTCGCGATTGAGTCGTTTGAGCAGTTCGATGATCTCCTTGCCGGTATTCAGGTCGAGGTTGCCTGTCGGCTCATCTGCGAGGATGATGGACGGGTTGTTGGCGAGCGAGCGCGCAATCGCCACGCGCTGCTGCTGGCCGCCCGACAGCTCGGACGGCTTGTGATGGAGCCGCTCGCCGAGACCCACCAGGTTCAGCAGCTCGATGCCGCGCTCAATGCCGTCGTCGGTGCTCATGCCGGCGAACACCGTCGGCAGCGTGACGTTTTCGAGCGCTGTCATCACCGGGATCAGGTTGAAGGTCTGGAAGATGTAGCCGATGGTGTGGCACCGAAGATAGGCGAGCTCCTGGGCATCGAGCTGCGCCATGTCCACGTCGTTGATAAAGACGCTGCCGCTGCTGGGCTTGTCGAGGCCCCCGATCGCGTTGAACAGCGTGGACTTGCCCGAGCCCGACGGCCCCATAATGGAGATGTACTCGCCCTTGAATACGTCAAGGTTGACGCCGTTCAGCGCTTTGAGCGTCTGATCGCCCATCGTGTATTCCTTGACGAGATCCTTGGTTCGGACAACGTACTCGTTAGCGCGCATCTTCGTGTAGCCCTTTCTATATCTCGACGCGAAGCGCAGCAGCCGGGGGCATCTGCGCCGCCCGCATGGCAGGCAGGATGGTGGCAATGAACGTCAGCACTGTGCCGACGAGCACGGAAAGGCCCAGCAGCTTCACCGAAGCAATCCAGAACGCGAGCCCGAAGACCTCAACGCCGTCGGTCGCCAGCCGTATGAGCGAGATCACTAGCCAGCCCAACACAAACCCGATGACCGACGAGAAGAACCCCAGGAAGCTCGCCTCTATGAAGAACAGCTTGACCACAAGTCCATCAAGCGCCCCGAGGCACTTCATGGTGCCGATCTCCTTGTACCGTTCGGTCACGGACATGAGCATGGAGTTGGCGATGCCTACAGTGCAGACGATGAGCGCCATGATCGAGAGCCACTTGAGACGCATCTCGGCGGCCTTGGCGTCGGCCTGATCGGTGGCCAGCGAGTTCACCTGCCGGATGTCGTTGGGAGTCGGTTTCAGGGTGCCGGCCGCAATCGCGTCGCGCTTGGCCTCGATCACCTTGCGCTGGATCATGCTGAACTCACCCGACATACGGACAGACGTGAAGAACGCGATCCCGAGGAAGATGCCTGCCGCCGTGATGACTGAGCGCCAGAACCGGATCTTGATGCTCTTGAAGGCGATCTCGATCGCCTTCGACATTGGCAGCTTGATCTGCCGGCGCAGACCCGCCCGGCCCTTCTCTGCCATGTTACTCTCCGCGCTCATCGCTGTGCTCCCCCTCGACGGTAGAACCCTATGAACCGACGCTCAGCCAGCATCTGCAGGTAGCGCCCCACCGATGCTTCGACTTCCGCCCGGTTCATCTTGTAGTGCTTGGTCATGGCGCGAACGATTCCCTCAACGGTGTTGGACCCGTCGCACAGTTTCCATACAAACGTGCCCACCTCGTCCAGTTGTACCCTGCGAGCCTCGGGTAAGTGGACGAGGAAGGCCACAGCCTTCGCGAACCTGTCTTTGCGATACGGTATGCTAAGTTCGGCCTCACCGGACTCGTTTTCCTCCCAGGTAATGGCATCATTCCGGACCGGCCTCAGCCCCATCAGGGCACCACGATCGGGAACCTGTTTCGCTCGAACGAACGGCAGGTACCGTGCCGCATAGTACTGCAGCAACTCGCCTAGTGGCACTCGCACCGCGCAACCAAATCCCCCATCAGACTGGACGCTCCACGCGGCCTCCATGTCTGAAGCACATACAGCTTGTTCGTTTCGTCACATTCCCACGCACAGGCCTCGTATTCGGTCGCCGGACGCAATGAAGGCAGCGAGTCGCGCGCGGCCCCCAGCGTTGCCAGGAGTCCGGACACGCGTCCGGTGGCCCTCACTGCCGGATGCCCGTTTGCCGTCACGTCAGCATACTCAGACCCATGCTTCTGGGCCTCGCCCATCTGCCCAAGCCACTCACGGATCGTGAACTTCTTGCGCGCTATATTGGCCAGACCCCACCGTTCTGCGAGGATTCGCCCCTCGCGCCGATCACCGAACTCCAACCTGATATACCCTGACAGAAACTTGTGCGAGCGGAGCACGAAGGATTGCGGAACCGCCATCACAAGGTCGAACAGCCCCCACACGGTCCAGCCGCCCTCTGGGTGGTCGCGCATGTCGCTGAACACGCTCGCTGCCACGTCGGCCACCGGGTCCTTCCCCTGTCCGACAACCTGCGCGATCACCGTTCGCCTGCATGTCGTACAGCGCCATATCTTTCCCTGCCCGACCCCACCGCCAGTCCAGGTGAAGTGAACGGCAACTCTCTCGCCGCCCGCCTCGGAAGTCTGGGGCCGGATCTTGCAGTCGAACTGCTGCCTCTGCTTGCGCGCCCTTCGTTCCGTCTCCTTTAGGTACGCCTCCAGGGTTGGCCGCAGGTCGGGCGAGTCCGACGCAGGCTCGGGCTGCTTGCGCACCGCTCTGAGCATCTGCGTCACCATCCCGGCCAGCGTGCGGGGTCGGGCAGCCGAAGGATCGGCCCACTTCACCTGCAAGAACATCGTCTGGGGCGAATCGACCTTGAGATAGCCGTTGGCTCGATCGGCGGACACGCCGGTCACGTTCCAATCGCCCGGAACCGTGAATCGGATTCCATCCCAACCGATCAGTGCTCGATCCTCTGTCTGATTGTCGCGCTTGGCCCGTGGAGCCATACCACCCCATGTCCTGCAGCACCGTCTGGCCGCCCAGCGCCCGACTTCCCGGCCGCTTAGGGCCCGGGATTATCGTCGGGTTTGAGTCGGCAGCTGCCATCTGCATACCCTATCCAGTTGCCTCGAACCGAGGCCCGCTCCTGCCGCCGGCGCGTGATGTGGCGTCCCGGCACCGGCATGTCCTGTTGGCGGCCAGCCGCGTTTCGCACAGACTGCGCGCTGTCATACAGCAGGGCCGCCATGCTTTCGTCGTCGAGCTTGATACGCTCCGCGCCGGACCGCGCCAGGTCGGCCGCATAACCCGCCCCGGCGGCGTCGGGCGCTGCCGAAGGGCAACGTCGGTACTTGGGCGGAGCGTACGGCTCGACACAGTCCTCCCAGCGCTCTGCCGGCAGATACCGGCCATCATAGTCGTCGGCGTACATGTTGAAGCCCCGCACCAGGATGTGGATATTCCGCCGGCACTCCACCGACTTGCTCCACTCCTGGTACGGACGGATCGCTCGGGCAGCGAGCCACAGGACTCCGTAGCCGACCAACACCACGAGCGCGGCTGTCGCAACTGCACGCCGCAGCCACGACGCGCTGGCCGTTTCGGTGAGCCGCATGCCGGACCCGGATTCCCTCCCAGACGTCTGATCATTCAGGGCGATTCGACCGCCTTAACGTGGCCGTCGAGAAACACCACGTTGTTGGAGCCGCCATGACGCCCCGGTACCGGCAGACTGCTGTACGCATCGTTGGCGTTACGACCAGGGCTCGTTGAATCGTAGAACGCTGGAACGTCGGCCGGCGCCGATATCTCCCATAGCGCGCGCGCACCAGCATCGCGGTTCATCGCATAGCCGTAACGGTCGGCGGACCCCTGCGCGACGGCAGGACACCGGAACACAGACGTATCCTGCGCATACTCGGTGATGCGGTCCATCCACACGTCGGGCGGAGGCAGCATGTCGTCCCAACTGTCGGCGTACAGGCGAGCAGCCGTGTACAGTCGCTTCAGGTTCTCAGGGCACCCTCCGGTGTTGGCGCTCGCCTGTTGCGGCGCGGCGGGCTTGAACTCGCGTACAAGCGTAACAACCGGTTCGAACTGAAAGCCCGTCCATGCGACTCCTGCGACCAGGACCACGATCCCGATCGGCGTCCCGCCCCTCTGTCCGGTCGCCAGCAGCCCGCCTGCCAGAAGTCCCCCGACCACCGCCGGTATGACGAGCATGAGCGGTCCGAGCGAGATCGACGTGCCACCGACATTCACTTCATGTCCGGACGCCCACCACAGCAGAACGCCCCATCCTGCCGCGACCAGCGCTGAAGCGCTGATGGCGTTTCGACCGGCCCGACGACATCCAGCCCATGACGCGATCAGAGGTCCCAGCACCGGCACGACGATGAGCGGCACTGAAAGCGCCGCTGTCGCCGCCGCCGCCGTCCCTAAGCCCTTCCGATCACCCTCTTGGCGCACGCTGACAACCTGCCCCCATCACCGACCCTAGAAGGGCAGGTAGTTGACCGACTTCGCGATCAGCGACAGCGCGATGGATACCATAGCGATCAGTCCGGTTCCGCACGCAAATCCCGCCAGAAGCACGGGAGCGTAGTTGCGCCACTGATCGAGGCCGAACCGCTTGGCAAAGTAGCGTTGACCGAGCCATGCACCGAAGAACGTCGGGATGATGTCGGCTGGCCAGGCCCCCACGCCTCCTACCATGCCGTAGAACAGCAACTGAGGGAGCTTGAGGACGTAGACCATCCCGCCATACAACCCGAGACCCGTCACAATGCCCCATCCGATGCGCGTGAAGTTGATGCCCTCCAGCACCCACTTAGGGCCATCCGGCTTGTTGATCGTCTGGAACATGGCCTGGAACGTGGCGGCCAGCGGCCAGAAGCGCTGAGCGTACGGATGTTGCGACGACGGAATGGCGCCCGTATGCCAGAAGAACCCCCAGAAGATGAACGAGGCCGTCAGGAAGATCGGCAGCACGAGGAACTCCACCTTGACAATGCTGCTGAACTTGGTGCCCGTCAGCTCCACTTCGCGGAAGCGTTGCGCCAACGGTCCATAGTCTGCCAGGGGGATCGGCGCGTACCAGATGTCCACGTGGGGATACCCGCTCTTCATGATCGAAGCTTCGCGCAGGAACGGGAACGACACCCCCGACCCGGTCAGTCCCATCATGCGTGCGCTGATGAACGAGTTGATCGGCGTCCAGATCAGCCCGAAGAAGATCAGCAAGCTCCACGGGAACTGGCCGCCATGGCCATCTACGCCGAGCAGATACTGCGTCAGCACAATGTAGAACACCGTGATGACGAACCACACGCTGAGCGGGATCCAGATCGCGACGTCGCCTCGGCCCTTCGGCACCTGGGAGAAGAGGCCGCGCCCCTTCGTCTGATGCCGATACTGCGACAGAGCCTTGATGACCTGAAAGATCCCGATCATGGCGACCGCCAGTTGGAGGCCGATGCCGATGGACATCCAGAACTTGATGTCCGTGACAAGGCGCGTGTTGATCGCGTCCATACCGCGCGTCCAGCCGTTCGTCGCGGCTGAGCCGAACGCCCCCATGCTGTAGAGGATGTTGGGGCCCGGGAACACCTTGCACAGCAACGAACTGATCAAGCTGCCCAGCACGATCGGATAGGGCAGGACGAAGCCGACCAGCACCTTGCCGAGGTCGCCCGAGATGCCCGTCAGCGCACCGGGCAACACGGTCTCCGTACTCGGCGTGAGATCAAAGAACGGTATCTTGATGAGCTGCATCGCCTGGTTGAAGACGACGCCGGTGAACACCGGTATGCCCACGTAGAAGAACCCGAACACGAGACCGATGACCGTGCCGATGGAGAAGACGCGCCAGCGCCAGGACTCCTCCTTGCTCGCAGCCTCGGCCAGAGCGGTCGCTCCTGATGCCGCCACCGGCGCCATCGGGAACGGCAGTTTCTCCACGTCGGAGGTCACCCGGAAGAGCACGTAACCCATGCTCATCCAGTTCAACCGCCCCAGGACTTCGCCCACAACCAGCAGAAGAATCGGAACGAACCACGCCGGATGCAGGAACGTTCGTTGCGTCAGTGCCGCCGATCCCGCCGGCGGGACGACCCAGTTCGGGATCTCGTTGGCGACAAGGCCTGCCTGAGGAGCCTGTCGGAAATACTGGTTCCAGATCAGGTAGCCGAACGGACCGCCGGAAATGCCCCGGTCCGCCAGCAGAAGGCTCGAGAGCATGGCGGCGACGTAGTAGAGTATGTAGATCTCCTGCCGTTTCATGGGCAGGAAGGACCGCCGCATGACCTCCGAGAAGAGAACGATCGTCACCCACTCGGCGGCGGCTCCGAGCCCCTGCCCCGCCACGAGGCCGAGATAGAGGGCGCCTGGCAGCATGATGAAGCCGACGAAGAGCGCACCCACCACCGTTTTGCCGGTGAATCCCTCTTCAAACTGAACCTGTTGTAACTCGGCGCCTTCCTCGACCGACGCCTGTTCAACGCTAGCTCTGGCTCGGGCAATGTCGTCAATAGCCAAGCGCTGAGTCCTCCCTATTCCGTGCGCGGACCGTCACGCCAATCCACCGGCGGGTCGGCAACCGCATGTCGGCATTGCGACGTCTACTCCGTGGCCGCTGCGGGCTTCGCCGCCGGCGGCGCCGTCGAAACCGTGGTGGGCGCCTGTTGCTCCTTGAGATAGCGCTCCCGCTCGCCCTGCTTCAGGGTGCGCCAGATCAGGAACTGCTTCCGGAGCGTGTTCAAGAACCTGCGATTGACGCGCTTCCAGTTGGAGATGTCGCCGCTCTCACGATGGATCACGACCCGGATCTCGAACACGTCCGCCATGGTGGTAGGTCTGGTTTCGATCATTACCTTCTGACTCACCCCGAGGTCAAACGGCGCCAGCCACGTCATGCAGCGGATGCGATACACGTGCCCCTTGCCGGGCGAGGCATCCGAACCTGCAGGCGCGGGAAGGTCAATCTCGACCTCCTCGGTCTCGACGTTTTGGGTGACGAAGTCTCCGATGCTGTACTCCTCGTAGGCCGCGAACCACTCGGCGAGAAAGCCGTTCAGACCGGTGGCCTGCTCGCCAGTGACCGAGAACGGCAGCGGAATGGACCACTCGTCGCCCTCGGGCTCAGGCACGCGCCAGGTCCGATCTATGGCAGGTGTCGCGACCTCAGCCGCCTTCCGAGCGGGATAGAGCGTCGAAAGGAGCACGACGCCCACCACCACCAGAGTCGTCATCACTGCCGAAACGGACGAGAAGTTCAGGTAGAGCCCCTGGAACGCGCCGGTCAACACGAGGATCTTCGTGGCTAGCTGCCCTAGCAAGTAGCCGGCCACCGATCCCAGGATGGCGTAGACCAGCGCCTCGGCGATGAACAGCATGGCAATGTGCGCCGGAGCCAGACCGATGGACGAGAAGATGTGGATCTCCTTGACCCGCTCGAATACCGAGCCCAGCATGGTGTTCAGGACGATCAGCGCCGCAATCAGCACGGGGAAGAACACCAGCTCGAGGCCCTTGCTCGATGTCGCGGCAATCGAGGAGTAGCGCTCGATGGTCGGCTTCAGGTTCGGATCCGACGGTATGCGTCCCGCGTACAGGTTCAGACCCAGCCGATGCATGAGGGGACCAAGGGTCTGCGTGACCTTCTCGGCGTCACCGAAGTCAATGCCGATCGAGCGCAGCTCCGCGCCGAGATTGGTTGCCGTCTGGAACGGAACGAAGAAGACCGCATCCGGCTCCAGGTGCGTGTATTCGCGGAAACCGGTCTCGCCGCCGCCTCTGCCCTGTTGAGTCAGCTTCTGCATCAGGATGAAGTCCACAGGCGTCAGCGGCTCGCTGTCGAGATCCAGAACCTTCTTGAACCGCTGGATGTCGAAGATACCCACCACCGTATAGTCAACGCCGGCATACGAAACGGTCGCCTTGCCGACATCTTCAGGCTCTACGCGCAAGGAGGCTGCAATGACGTCGGGTAGGATGACGGCATAGACGTCGTCAGGCTCGAACCATCGGCCGGCGATGAGAGCCTCTTGCGGCCGCGTCACGCGGGACTCCTGCGGCGTCAATCCCACCAAGGCCTTCGCGTCGTACTGAGCGTTGCCTCGCTTGATTGTCAGGAACGACTGCTCGCCCAGTTGGGTGCCGAAGAACCATGAGCGCGGGGCGACGGCATTCTTCTTGCCATATTCGTCCGCCAGAAGCCGGTAGGCTGGCTCCTGCAACTGATCCCACATGGCGGTGCGAATCATCAGACCGTTGTAGCGAGGCTTCCCTGGCGCAGGGACCTGGTTGAAGCGCATCGTCTGCACCACGGACGTAAACGAGAGCACCGTGAACGTCAGCAGCACGAGCGTGATGCAGGTCAGAACGGTTCGAGCCTTCCTGCGCCGCATGTTGGAGATACCGAGGTTGAACGCCGCCAGAGCGACCGAAACGCGCCCGATGTCGGCTCTGTGGACCCCAGACACCTGCTGGTTCATCTGCTTGAGCTGCTCCTCGAACTTGCCAGCGATGAGCGCGATAACGATGCAAGACAGCGCCCCCATGATGAAGGCCAGCAGAACGATCACCGGATTCATGGTGATATCGAAGGCTGGATGAACGCGCGAGAAGATGATGAAGATCAGCAGGAAGATCAAGGCCGCCACCGAGAGCTGCCTCTTGAGATCGTAGGAGCCGAACAGCAGCCGCTCCATGAAGTAGGCGAACGGGATCAGCAGCGCCAGGTAGAAGAGGACCCCCTGAACCACATCCACGGCGGTGCGCTGGACATCCGGATAGGCCCGCGACGCATACCCCCAGGCGGCTCGGCTCTCGGCATCGAACCTCTCCCAGTTCTTTTCGGCCTGAGCCTTCTCTGCCCGCTCGATGGACTGCTTGCCCAGTTCGTGAAGCTTATTGATACCCTCGTTGATGATGCGGTACTTGGCGAGACGCTTGATCCGGAAGTCGTCGAGATGCCAGATGTCCTTGGCCACATGCAGCGCCGTGTGGTAGATGGCGCCGCCACGGGCGATCTCGCGCGCCGGATCGAACTTGTCGAGCGTTACCTTCCCGCGCAACTCCGCATCCTGCGCCTGATTGGGATCGCCGCCGACGAGGTAGCCTCGCCCCTCCGGTCTCTCCTTGTCGGGATTGATCAGCAGCAGCCGCGTAGCGCCCGGCCCCGCGCCCATCAGGATCTTCAGGCGCGTGCCCGGCTGCGAGAAGATCACCGCGAGATCCTCGACGTACGATCCCACGAGCCAGGGATCCTGCGGGTCAATGGCGTAGCCGAACATACGAGGCTCGCCGTTGGTATCGCCATCAAGAACCGTGATCGACACCAGCGCGCGCAGCGACTGCTGATCGACCAGATCGAATACGGAGGTCGGCACGCAACGGAACAGGATGACCGACACCTCTTTCTGTGCGGTGGTGACCTGAACATCGAGCGGCATGAACTTGGCGCCCGTAACGCCGAGGTCCGGCGCGAAGTTGATGTTCCCCTTGTCGGGGTTGGGGATCATCCGACCGGTTGGCGTGCTCGTCGCCAGGTCTATCTCCGGGACCTCATCGCGGTAATCGAGGTGATAGGCCGCGACACGCGTGACGGCGTTGCCGCCATAGGCCGTTAGCGGCGCGACGCCGCGGAACTCGAACACGTTCTTCTCATTGGTCGCCGGTTCGTCATACACGCCCTGGATCATGTTGCCGCGCACGCCCATGTAGCTCTTGGTGCGATTGCGTATGACGGCGAGCGAACCGGCCAGCAGCGGATCGGCGTAGGCGATGAAGCTCTTGCGCGGGTTGTAGATGGTGAGGCGGCCGCGCAGCGTCGCGAACCCGCCCTGCAGCGCCATGCGGGACCACTTGGAGGGCTCGGTGATCGGCATGCGCTGGGCGTTCACGTCGCCCGGCTCGTTCGTGTCACGGGTGATGTGATAGAACAGATTGGCCAGCAGCTTCGTCTGGAACGCGACGTTGGCGATATTGACGCGATCGGCGGTGTCGAACGGCGTATCCACCAGAGCGCGGGAATCATCCACCGACGCGAAGGTGACGCCATTGCCCTGCGCCATCGTGACCACTTCCGAGTCGAATGCCGGCTTGCCGGGAATGTGGTTGCGCCAGTTCTTGCCGTCCACCGGATTGACGCCGTCGGCGAACACCTTCTTGGAGTCAAAGCCCAGCGTGTTGCCGATCTTCTCGGCGTTCTCGCGACACACGCGGGCGATATCGGAGAACCGTCCCTGAATGTCTTCGCGGAAATCGTAGAACCAGCCCTTGTAGAAGATGCCTACGCCGCGCGTCTGACTGCTCAGGTCGAGGCCCGCCCACAGGTAGATGGTGTCGCGCTTGCGCACGGACTGGTTGCGCGGCTGCGCATAGAACCACACATTCACGCCCAGCGCCACCAGAACGAGCGCTGCCAAGACCCATGAGCCGGCATTCATGCGCTTCTTGGTCTCTGGGTCGGGCGTCTTAACCCTGCTGAGCAGCCAGAATGCCAGCACGAGCAGGATGACTCCGAGCCAGATCGCCGTCTTGGTGGCGTTCTCGCGCGCGACAGCCTTCTCCGCCAAACTGGGCGGCACCCACTCGTCAATGTGGGCATTCAGAAACTCACGGACTCCCTGCAGAGCCTGGAAGTGGCCGCTCGTGGCCACAAAGTACATACTTCGCTTCGGCGGGTTCTCTTTAAACACGCGCGCGATCTCAAGAAGACTGGCAATGCCGCAGGCCGATTCGGCGCCGGGGGCCAGGGCCGGCACCACCGAGATCGAATCGAAATAGCCCTGGACGGCGATGATCTGATCGCGCATCTTGGGGTCGGTGCCCGTGATCTTGCCGAAGACGCACGCGGACTCCCGGGTCTCCCACGGCATGTCGCACTTCAGCGTGCACTCCGGCGCCGTCTCGCCGGCAGCCATGGCGAGGATGGCCGGCGCATCGCTTCGGCTGAGCCAGAACCTGGGGATCGAGATCGGTATCGAGATGAACTTGGCTTCGGCCTCGCCTCGCATGGACGTGTCGGGAGCCACGAAGATCACGGCTTTGGCGCCCAGACGCGGCGCGTTCAGCCATTCGGCCCGGCTGTTGAAATCCACCAGAACGATGGCGCCCTCGACGTCTTTGCCGTTGAAGTTCGCCAGCTTGCCGTCGCCCACATAGACCAGCCGGCCTGTCAGGCCGTTGGGCGGCAACTGCGAAGTTCGGACGAGGTTCGGCCAGAGTGCATTCAGAGGCTTGGTGATGCCTGCCACTGTCAGGCTGGCCCCACGATCAACCGGTACCGTGACCGGGAACTTCATTACCTTGACGTCTTCGAGGCCAATCTCGCGGAACTTCCGCTCGACATACTGCGCAGCCTTGGCATCACCCTCGTAGCCCGCCACCCGCGACCCGTATGACGCCAGGGTCTGTACGGTCTCGGCGATGTTCTCAGCCTTAACGGCGGCTGCAAGCTTGCGGTAATTCTCCGGATCTTCGGTTGCGCCGTGGGCGCCGATCGAAGCTACTAACGCAACAGCAGCCGAAACCCACGCTAGGCGTAACTGTGACACGATCCGGGTATGCGACATCCGTGCGTTCCTTTCAGATCAGGTCGGCCGTACTCCGGCACAACCCAGTGAGGCGGGGGTGTACACGCGTGCCCGTATCATAACACACGGCTTAGCGAAAAGGCAACAATCCAGCCAAAGGCAGGCGCCGCGCTTGTGTGGCAAGCGGCCGAGGGCGCAGTGAGACAAGTGCGGCAGAATCGACTGCTGAGTTCTTGACATAGCATATCTAGTGTGTTACTATGGCGCTCGCCACAACATCTTGTGTTCTTGGCAAGGGGTCCGCGCGATGCGGTGTCCATTCTGCGGATCTATCGAAGACAAAGTACTGGACTCGCGCGAGTCGCCAGACGGCACGTTCATCCGTCGCAGGCGCGAGTGCAAAGGGTGCGGTCGGCGCTTCACCACGTTTGAACAGATCGAGCAGCAAGAGCTGTTCGTCATCAAGCGAAGCGGGGCCCGCGAGCCGTTCGATCGCGCCAAGCTCCTGAAAGGCATGCAAATCGCCTGCACGGGGAGACCTGTGAGCATCGAGGATCTCGATAGCGCCGCCAGCGAGATCGAGCGGATGCTCCTCAATCGGCTGGAGCGGGAGGTGGCGTCGCACATCATCGGCGACATGGTGATGGAAAAGCTCAAGGTGATGGATCAGGTCGCCTATGTGCGATTCGCTTCGGTCTACCGGCAGTTTGAAGACGCTACGCAGTTCCGCGAGTTGCTGCGGAACCTCAGAAAACGATAGACAAGCCGCGCCGCAGTCGCCCGTGAGCAGCCGCGAACTGAGGGCAAACGGCGAGCGGAGGGAAGGGATACAATGAGCATGATGGACGACCCGGTCACGGGTGTTCTCGAAGCTGCAGAGTCGGGCTCAGAGACCGCGCGCAGCGCGTCGGCGGGCAACGGCGCCCACGGAGGCCCAACCAAAGATCACGGAGCGCCGGGCATCACCGTGGACCGATGGCATACCTCGCCCGATTCGGATGTATGGGATACCGTCCAGTGGGTACGACGCTCCGCTGTTATCACCGGAGAGCGGGGCGACATCGTCTTCGAGCAGCATGACATAGAAGCGCCGGCGGACTGGTCACCCCTCGCGGTCAACGTCGTTGCGTCGAAGTACTTCAGGGGCCACCCGGGCAGCCCGGAGCGCGAGTCGTCGGTACGGCATCTGATCCGTCGGGTGGCCTATACGATCGCCGACTGGGGCAAGAAGGACGGCTATTTCGCGACGGACGCGGACTTCGCGGCATTTCGCGACGAGCTCACCTACCTGCTGCTTCACCAGCGGGCTGCGTTCAACTCACCCGTCTGGTTCAACGTCGGCCTGCCCGATCAGCCCAGACCCCAGTGCTCAGCCTGCTTCATCAACTCCGTCGAGGATACGATGGAGAGCATCCTCACGCTCGCCAAGACGGAAGGCATGCTCTTTAAGTACGGATCGGGAACCGGCACCAACCTCTCGACGCTGCGCTCGTCACAGGAGCATCTGCAGGGCGGCGGTACGGCATCGGGCCCCGTGTCATTCATGCGGGGCTATGATGCGTTCGCCGGCGTCATCAAGTCGGGCGGCAAGACGCGCCGCGCCGCCAAGATGGTGATCCTCAACGCCGACCATCCGGACATACGCCAGTTCGTCACGTGCAAGGCCGATGAGGAGAGGAAGGCGTGGGCTCTCATTGACGCGGGCTACGACGGCAACTTCAATGCTCCGGGAGGCGCCTACGACAGCGTCAGCTACCAGAACGCCAACCATTCGGTCCGCGTCACCGATGAGTTCATGCAGGCAGTTCTGAACGATGGCGAATGGTCCACGCGCTACGTGCTCACCGGCGAGAAGGCCGAGACCATGCGCGCGCGGGAACTCATGGACGCGATCGCCGACTCTGCCTGGGTATGCGGCGACCCCGGACTGCAGTACGACACGACGATCAACAAGTGGCACACGTGCAAGGCCACCGATCGCATCCATGCCAGCAACCCGTGCTCGGAGTACATGTTCCTCAACGACAGCGCATGCAATCTCGCGTCGCTGAACCTCATGAAGTTCCGGCATCCCGACGGCAGTTTCGATGTCGAAGCGTTCCGGCACGCTTGCCGGATCGTCATCACCGCGCAGGAGATCATCGTCGGTAACGCAGGCTATCCGACCGAGGCCATCGAGCGCAACAGTCACGACTTCCGGCCGCTGGGGCTGGGCTACGCCAACCTGGGCGCGTTGCTCATGGCAGCCGGATTGCCCTACGACAGCGATGAGGGCAGAGCTCTCGCTGCGGCGATCACTGCCGTGATGACGGGCGAGGCCTATCGGCAGTCGGCCATCATTGCCCGCGATCAAGGCGGCCCCTTCGTTCGGTATCCCGAGAACCGCGCTTCGTTCCTTGGCGTCATGCGCATGCACCGCGACGCTGTCGAGCGCATCAAGGATTCGGTGGCCGCCCGGAGCGGCGCCACGCACATCAAGGACGCTGCAAGGCAGTGCTGGGATGACGCCATCGCGATCGGCGAGAAGTACGGCTATCGCAACGCGCAGGCAACCGTGCTCGCGCCCACCGGCACCATCGGCTTCATGATGGACTGCGATACGACGGGCGTCGAGCCCGATATCGCGATCGTGAAGTACAAGAGCCTGGTCGGCGGCGGACTGATGAAGATCGTGAACAATACCGTGCCGGAAGCGTTGCGACGACTGGGCTACGCGACGGATGAAGTCCAGGCCATCGTGGCCTATATCGAGCAGTTCGACACCATCGAAGGCGCGCCAGGCCTCCGGCCCGAGCACCTCCCTGTGTTCGACTGCGCATTCCGACCGGCCAGCGGCACGCGCTCCATCGCGCCGATGGGCCATGTCCGCATGATGGCCGCGGTGCAACCGTTCATCAGCGGCGCCATATCGAAGACGGTGAATATGCCCAACGATGCGACCCCCGAGGACATCAAAGAGGTCTACATCGAGGGTTGGAAGCTCGGACTCAAGGCGATCGCCATCTATCGGGACGGATCGAAACGCACGCAGCCGCTCTCCACCCGCAAGGCCAGCGCCGAACCCGAGAGCTCGGCATGCATGGGCGACGACTCCGTGCCTGATACTCGGGAGTTCCGCCCCGTGCGCCACAAGCTGCCCGACGAGCGGCGCTCGATCACGCACAAGTTCAGCATCGCCGGTCATGAAGGCTATATCACCGTCGGCATGTACGAGGACGGCCAGCCCGGCGAGATCTTCCTGACTATGAGCAAGGAGGGCTCGACGATCTCCGGGCTCATGGATACCATCGCGACCATGACCTCGCTGGCGCTCCAGTACGGCGTGCCTCTGAGCACGCTCGTGAACAAGTTCGCCCATATGCGGTTCGAGCCTTCGGGCATCACGCCGAATCCCGACATCCGCTTCGCCAAGTCCATCCCCGACTACATTTTCCGGTGGTTGGGCACGAAGTTCCTTCCCAAGGAGGAGCAGCCGCCTGCAGAGGAGCGGTCGCTGAACGGCGTATCGCTTCCCGTCACGGCGACGCCTCAGGAAGGCTCCATGCAAGCGCGGGAGAAGGAGATCTTCCAGTTGCAGGCAGATGCGCCTGCATGCTCGGTGTGCGGAGCGCTCATGGTGCGGAACGGTGCCTGCTACAAGTGCTTGAACTGCGGCTCGACCTACGGGTGTTCTTAGCAGCCGACGTCACGATTGTGATCACCGCCATGCAGTGAGGAACGCGCATGCTCAAGATTGCAGACGTACACCTGTCGGATTCGGTGAACGGTGAGTACATCGTTCTCCAGAACCAGGGGCTGACCACCATTTCCCTGCATGGCTGGGTGGTTGCCACCGATGCCTATTCCTCGGGCAGCATCGCCGATGCGTGCGAGGAGATGTACGTCTTCAAGGGCGAGATACTCGTCAAGCCCTACGCCAGGGTTGTCCTGTTCTCGGGTGGGGGCACCGATGGTTGGTGCCCCACCACCGACGGGAAATGGGCCTATGTAGCCTACTGGAACCGGTCCCGGCGTGTGTGGTCGGGAGCATCTCGCATTGTGCTGCTCCAGCCGGCATGCTCGCGGAAGCTCGGCGTCGCAATGGATCCGGCGCCGACGGCCGCCGGCAGACAGGCCGAGGAGACGGCGCGCCCCTAGCCGATCCTCTCCACCAGGGCTGCAATGCCCGCTTCGGCCACCTCGCGATCCTGCTCGGCGGACCCTCCGCTGCAGCCTACCGCGCCGATGCATTGCCCATCAACCAGGATGGGCACCCCACCGCCAAAGACCGTGAACCTGCCCTGGTTGCTGGCATGTATGCCGAATGCCGAACCGCCGGCGCCGCCGATTGCTGCATACTCGTGGGTCGGCTTACGTGTGCCCGCGGCTGTGAACGCCTTGTTCATCGCGATGTCCACGCTGGTCAGCTTCGCGCCGTCCATCCGGTAGAGCGCCATCAGCCATCCGCCCGAATCGGCAACGGCAACCACCATCTTCAGACCCATGCTCTCGGCATGCTCGATGGCCGCTTCAAGAGCCACGCGAGCTCCCGCCAGCGTCAGCTCGATACCGTCGCGACGAATCAGGTCCATAGTTACCTCCCTCTCTACCGCAGGAACGGGTTGGTCCGACGCTCCTGCCCGACTGTTGTGGACGGCCCGTGTCCTGGATAGAGCCTCACCGTATTGTCTAGCGTCAGGATGCGCGATCGGATGGACTCGATCAGCGTATCATAGTCTCCGCCCGGCAGATCGGCGCGCCCAATCCCGCCCGCGAAGATCAGATCGCCCACGATGATCCAGTCGGGCCCGGCGAAGCACACGCTCCCGGGTGAATGCCCCGGTGTGTGGATCACGCGCACCGAGCTTCCGCCCAACGCTAGCTCTTCCCCGTCCCGAAGGTCGTGGGTTGGAGTCACCATCCGCGGGGGCGGAACGCCGAACCATTGCGCCTGGGCCCCGGCTGCATCCATGAGCGCCCTGTCCGCGGGATGGAGAGCAAGCCCGGCGTCGAACACCTCGACGAACAGCGCGTTCTCGGCGATGTGATCCAGATGGGCATGCGTGTTCAGGACCGTCCGAACAGTCCAACCGTCCGAGTTCACCTGATCCATGATCGGCGCGGTGCCGAAGCCGGGATCCACGATGAACGCTTCTCGTGTCGCTTCGTCGCCGATCAAGTAGGTGTTGTTGTCCATCGGCCCGACGTTGAATGCCCTGAGTGTCATCCTTACCTCCGCGCCATGTCGCATCGCTCCCGCCGCGCACGCCCAGTATACCGGGCGGTCAGGAAGAGCGTGCGAGCGGCTCCGTGTGCTCTCCGATCAATACACGTGCGCCGTCCCGTCGGCACGGCGTACGAGCGGCATGAAGCTCCGTTGGTAGGGGTATCGGGCCGCCAGGTCCTCGTCGAGGTCCATGCCAAGGCCCGGACGATCACTCGGATAGAGAGCGCCGTTGCGCATCTCACATGCCCCGGGCGTCACCTCGTAGGCAGGCTCGGGGTGCCGCGTGTACTCCTGAATGCCGAAGTTGGGAATGACCATCTGCACCGCCACGGATGCCGCCTGACCCACGAGCCCGATATCGGCGGCACCATGGAACGCGCTCCGCACGTTGTAGGGCTCCGCCATCACCATGATCTTGCGCATCTCGGTGATGCCGCCGGCATGTTGAGGCTTCATCCGAATGAAGTCTATCCATCGGTTGACGAAAAGAGGCAGACACTCCCAGCGCGACGTCAGTATCTCGCCGATGGCGAGCGGCGTAGCCGACGCCGCCCTGAGCAGAGGCCATGCCTCACGTTGATCCGGCTGCAGCGGGTCCTCGAGGTAGAAGAGCCGGTACGGCTCCAGTTCACGCGCTAGCCGAATCGCCTCGATCGGGCTGAGCTGCTCATGGACGTCATGGAGCAGCTCGACCTCCATGCCGAGTTCATCGCGAAGATGCGCAAACAGCCGTGGCGCTCCGATCACATAGGGAGTCGGCTCGAAGACCTGCGTCGGCGGCGTGCCCGGGCTTACCGGCGGCAACTCGCCTATCACGCCCTCGCCGCCGTAGGGGCCGACCTGACACCGGATGTGCCGGAAGCCGCGTTCCATGATGCTTCGGACGCTGTCCTCGCATTCAACGGCATCACGCCCGCCAGCGTGCGTGTAGCATGTCACACAGTCGCGGGCAGCTCCGCCCAGCAGCTCGTAAACTGGCAGACCGGCGATCTTCCCCTTGATGTCCCACAAGGCCATGTCCACGGCAGCCAGAGCAGCCATGAACACAGGTCCGCCACGCCAGTAGCCCTGCCGATAGAGCAGGTGCCAGGTGTCTTCGATCCGTCGCGGATCTCTGCCTATGAGCAGGTAGCTCATGTGGCGCAGGGCCTCGGCCACAATGGTCTCGCTGCCGGCCAGCGTACCCTCGCCCACTCCGTAGAGCCCGGGCGAATCGGTAATGACCTTCACGAACACGAAGTTGCGGCCCGGACACGTCACGATCACGCGGACCTCGGTTATCTTCATCGCTACCCCCTGACTGGCATCACTGCACGTCCATTCAGCATGAGCGGGCAACGCTCCTGCCGACCTCCTTGTTCGGTCACCGGTGCCGGCGATACGGGCATCCGGGACGCAGGATCATCTCTACAGGGCGACTGAGCCGCCTCGCAGTGTTACCCATGTTCCCCGTTTGCAGGTCCTGCACAAACCGGACAGGACGGTCTCGCCCCTCCAGGGCGAAAGACGAATCCTTTGTCCGGGCATACGGCCTGAAGGGCGGCAACCGCTCAGCCCAGGGCGCAGTCCTGGGTCGTGTGCCTCACGTCCCTTCTCAGCCCCGCTGGCTCTACGGGTGGCTCAGTTTTCATTGAGACTCATGGCTCAGTTTTCATTGAGGATCCGCATTTGTTATCCTTGCACCCGGACGTACAATGCGCCGCCGTCGTTCCGGGGGCTTGCGCCACCCGGCTACCATCCGTCGTCGCTACGCGACGATATCCGTACCCAACCCCATCGCGTAGCGACGACAACATGCTCCACGTTCGTCGCGGAGCGACGGTGGATGATAGCCGAGGTCCTTGGACCTCGGGAACGCGAGCAGGCACCACATTCCCTTGCCCCTGGCGGGCGGGGGGCAAGGGGGAGGGG
>Ga0067045_1029407_pt1 | contig 21047 bp, 18 predicted proteins | sample TerdegcTABiofilm_FD_59184 | JGI IMG/M metagenome (GOLD analysis project Ga0067045, IMG submission 59184) | Combined Assembly of (Gp0054472, Gp0054536) Wastewater bioreactor microbial communities from Singapore -Terephthalate degrading...
GGCAAGCGTCTGGAAAAATTCCTGCCACTCAGGCGAAGGCGTGCGCGGCTTGTGAGCAAATACTTCCAGCAGGCCGTAGCGTTGACCCTCAATCGTCATTGGCGCGGCGGCATAAAACTGATAAGGGACAAAACCGCTGAAGCGGCTGGTCAGCCAGTGGGACAGTTCGCCGGTCACCAGACGGTTGATGACCAGCGGTGTGCCGCTGGCAAGCGATTCCTCGGCTTCTTTCACACCAATCTGGGCAGAAATGGGCATGATTTGCGCCAGATTGAAACCGCGGCTGGCGTAAGGCAGCAGGTAGCCGGGCACACTTTCGGTGAGGATGTTGACCGCATCCACTTCCAGGGCGTTTTTGATGACGTTGAGGATGATGCCCATCTTTTCTTCGGAGGAGCGGGGGCTGGTGATGGCGGTGTCAATCTCCCGCAAGGTTTTCAAACGCGCCAGCAGCAAATCTGTTTCGTGTAAATGCTGGCGGATTTTTTCTTCGTTCCGGCGCACCTCGGTAATATCCTGCCCGATGCGTGCCATGCCGGCTACCGAGCCATCCGGGTTGCGGATGAAGGTGTTGTTCCACGCAATCAGCCGTTTTTCACCTGCCCGGGTGAGGATGCAGGACTCATCATGGTGCTGAATGTTTTCTTCCTGAATGTGCCGCAAAAAGCGTTCGCGGCGTTTGTGTCGTTCTTCTGGCAGCGCAAAGCGCTCGAACCAATCGCTTTGCAGCACTTCGTGCCAGTTCCAGCCGGTCAGGTTGATGAAATACTCGTTGCAAAAGACGATCCTTCCCTCGCGGTTGAGGATGACGGCGAGCATCTGCATGTTCTGAAGCATCTCGCGGTACTGGCGTTCAGAAGCCGCCAGGGCACGGTGGTAACGACCCAGGTCGGTAATCATCTGGCTGAGGGCCAGACCTAACTGGCTCAGTTCGTCACTACCGCGCACCGGAATGGTGATGGAAAAATCGTGATTTTCGCGAAAACGGTTGATGGAGTGGATGATGGCGAATAAACGGGAAGTGAATGTACGACTGAAGAAAAACCATGAAAGGCTGCCCATGGCGATTGCCAGAATGGCAAGGAAGAGAAGAAAATTACGGAAATTATTCAAGCCGATCTGATAAATTTGCGGTACTTTGCTCACCTTCAAAAACAGGTACGGTTCGCCGCGCAGGGTGGTCAGCAGGCTGAATCCAGTGATGTGTTGGGGCTGGAACACCTGGGTTGAGTGAAATACCACCATATCCGTGTCGGAATTTCGCAGTTGGTTGAATGCTGCGCGGAAATCAGCTGGCAGTTGGGGATTGGTGATGGTTTCTATTTCGATGGAAAGATGGGTGGCTTCTTCCCATTCGGCTAACCGCAGGTTGTTCAGGTAGCGCCCGATGACAATCAAGCCGGCCGGTTGACCGACCGCATCATTGCGCAGGATGGCGCGGGCGGCTATCATCAACGGCCCAAACTGAGTCTGAATCAGCCCTTTGGATTGAAATTGCGGTTCGGGCGGTAGATGCCCGAGAAAATTCTTGAAAATCTGCCGGTCAATGTCCTCCGGCAGGGGGATGGGATGGAACGTGAACGGGTTGATTGAAAATTCTGCAACCCGGTGCAGGTTCGCGTCATAGAACGCCATCACATCTACCCCCAGCCCCTGAAAGGTCGTGGGGGTCAGGTTATCCTGAATATAATCGGGGTTTCGTCCCTTGATGAAGTGGTAGGTTTCATCCCAGTAGCCCCAGTCGGCGGCGATGCTGCTTAAGAAATCTACGTCCCATTGCAAAAGGGCTTCGACACGCTGAATGTCCTGATGTAACAGGTTTTCTTCCAGTGTGCGATAATGACGGAGGAACAGCGTGTTGGAAATCAAAACAAGACTGAGGATGGAAATTCCCCCCGCCAGCAGGGAAAAGAGTAAGATTCGGTTGCGAAGCGTCACGGCGTCCCCTCACAGCAGCATTGGCAGGTAACCTGACCATCCGTTCAAATGCGTCTGGCATGTGGAAAAGGCGAGCGGGAAATTGCATCCGGCAACTTGATTCGGATTATTCCGGAAGTTTTCTCCCTGGCTTGCCGGCTGACCGAACCAGCCTGCCACGACCAATTGGGCTCATTTACCGATTATCGCTCATCTTGATGAATTCTGAATGGCAAAAAAATTACAATGAACTTACAAATTTCGTACGACGGTAAAAAAGCCTTGACTTGCCGGCAAAGTGGGATTGGCGCTCAGGTCAGGAACGAAATGGCGGATTATTTCGTCTTTCCTTTGTCGAATACTTGCAGCTGCTGACCTGAAAAGGAGGACGAGATGAGCCTTTGGAGAAAGAGTCTGATCGTTTTGCTGGCAGGGCTGTTGATCCTGACGGCCTGTTCCCCTGCACCAACACCGCTGCCCACCGAGCCGGCGGTTAATCCCACTCCCAAGGAGAGCGGTATGGATCAGGACGAGGTTTTGATTTCTTCCCGCCCGCGGAATACAGCCCCACCAAGCGGAGAAATTGCTCTACGTGAACTGGTGAATGGCAACAACGCCTTTGCGCTGGATTTATACCAGCGTCTGGCGCAGGAGCCGGGCAACCTGTTTTATTCCCCCTACAGCATCTCGCTGGCGCTGGCAATGACCTACGCCGGAGCGCGCAGCGAAACCGAGCGGCAAATGTCGCAAACGCTGCATTTCACCCTCCCGCAGGAACAGCTGCATCCGGCCTTCAATATGCTGGACCTGAACCTGCGCCCGCTGGAGCAGAAACCTGCCAGCGGGGAGGAACAACCGTTTCAGTTGAACATTGCCAATTCGTTGTGGGGGCAGGCAGGTTTCGATTTTCTGCCTGAGTTTCTGGACTTGCTGGCGGAAAACTACGGCGCGGGAATGTACCGGGTGGACTACAACGATCCCGAAGCTGCCCGCCAGCGGATTAACCGCTGGGTGGAGGAACAAACGCGGGAGAAAATCAAGGATTTGATTGCTGAGGGAGTGCTGAACCCGCTCACCCGGCTGGTGCTGGTCAACGCCATTTACTTCAAAGGCGCGTGGGTTTATCCTTTTGACAGGGAATCCACCCGCGAAGGATCGTTTACCCTGTTGGATGGCAGCCGGGTTGAGGTGCCGATGATGTTCCTTGCCAAGGATTTGTTGTACACCCGCGGTAAAAATTTCTCGGCGGTGCGTTTGCCCTACCGTGACAGTGCCATGGGCATGCTGATCCTTGTGCCGGATGAGGGACAGTTCGAGGCGGTGCAGAGTGCCTTGACGCCGCAAATGCTGGAAGAAGTTCGCACAGGCGGTTCACTGACTGCAGTTCGGTTGGCTATGCCCAAATTCAAAATGGAAACCAGCTTCAACCTGAGCCAGACGCTGGCGGATATGGGCATGCCGCTTGCTTTCGACCGCTCGCTGGCGGATTTTTCCGGCATGACCGGACGCAAGGATTTGTTCATTTCCGATGTGGTGCATAAAGCCTTTGTGGATGTAAATGAAGAAGGCACCGAAGCCGCCGCAGCAACCGCGGTGATTATGGAACTGAAATCAATGCCGATGGAGGAAGTGGAACTGACGATTGACCGTCCATTCCTGTTCTTCATCGAGGATCAGCAAAGCGGAACGATTTTGTTCGCCGGGCGGGTGGTGGATCCGCGTTAGGCAGCGGTTAAAGTTGTTCGGGCTGGCGGAACTCCCGCCAGCCTATTTCCGCTTCAAAGGCGCGCCTTTCCTCGCCGTTCGGACTGCCGCAAATCACATGCACCAGCGGGCTGCCGGAGCGTTCGCCAACCGAGAGGGTGACACTGCTGCCGGGAAGCACCTCGTGATTGTAGTTGATTTGCAGGTAGGCCGGCTGGTAACGGCGGTAATGTTCGGGGGGAAAGCAGTCGCAAATCCATTCGACGTAGCGGGCGTTGTTGACGTGATTCATCAGGTCGAGGTCGCTGTAGGCAGCCTGACGGGTCAGAACGGGGGACATTTCGGCGGGCAGGGCAATTTTTTCCAGATTTTCGTTCAAGGTACTCAGGCCTTCGTTGAGCGGCAGGCTGCCGGGCAGGCTGTTGGGCAGCAACATACGCCGCTTGTACGGGTCAATCAGCAGCCACGCCGAAGTTGCCACCGCCAGCCGTTTGCCGGCCGGAGTGGTGAACAAAAAGTCGCGGGTGAAGAAGATTTTTTGCTGAATACCGCGCGGAAAGGTCTGCAGAACAATTCGATTGGGTATGGTGGGAAAGTGCTCGAACTGAATTTTGATGCGCGAAAGCACCCAGATCATATGCTTTGCCATCATGTCGGGGTAATCGTATCCCAGATTGCGGGCGTGGTTGGCGGCTGCTTCTTCCATGGCTTGAAAGAAGGCAGCCGGTTTCCAGCGGTTATTCAGATCGGTTTCAAAGACACGGACGTGAAATTGTTCGCACCAGATGGGTTGAGGAAGGGTGGATGGGTTTGACATTTCAGACCTGATTAAAGAGGTATCCATGAATGATGGGGATATTGTACTTCAGAAATCGGGCTTAACCCGTAACCGCTTTGGCTTTTTGGCGTCATACTTTAAAGAGTGATGGATGAAGAAAACCACCTGCTGGAAGGCGCGCGCCGCTTTGATTTGGAGAGCCTGGCGGACATTTACGACCGCTATAACGACCGGTTGTATACTTACGCAGTCCGGCTGTTGGGTGATGCTGATCTGGCGGAGGACTGTGTTGCGGAAACCTTTTCGCGCTTCCTGCAGGCATTGCGTAACGGCGGCGGTCCACGCGATCATCTGCAAGCCTATCTGTACCGGGTGGCGCATAACTGGATCACAGACCTGTTCCGCCGCCAACCCCGGCTGGTAGAACTGGAAGAAAACCTCGGCAGCCACGAGGATGATACGGTGGATGATGCCATGCACAGTGAACAGGAAAAACAACGTCTGCGGATGGCGCTGCAAGCCCTCACCCCGGATCAGCGGCAGGTGATTGTGCTGCGCTATTTTGAAGGCTGGGAAAACGACCAGGTGGCGGCGGCGCTGGAAAAGCCGGTTGGGGCAGTGAAAGCTTTACAGCACCGGGCTGTGGCTTCGCTGCGCCGGTGGTTAAACCCGGATGGGAAGGAGAAAGAAGACCGATGAATGACCAGGAATGGGATGACGAAATAAAGACTCGCCTGCAGCCGCTTCAAGAAGTACCTTCGCGGAACCTGCAGCGGGCAGCCCAAAACCGGGCTGTATATCTGCAAAAAGCCCAACAACTGGCAGAGACCGTATCTCAATCACCAAAACGGCGTCCTACAACAAAAGGGATGTGGATGCCCTTGATCTTTTGGAAACGAAAGGAGCGGTCTCTGATGGTTAATCCAATTCTTGCTCTGGTACTGGTACTTTCACTGGTGTTTGGCGGAGGAGGGGCGACCGTGGCTGCGGCTCAATCCAGCCTGCCCGATCAGCCTCTCTACGGACTGAAACTGTGGAGCGAGGATGCCCGCCTGAGTTTCACCAACCAGCCCGAAAGCGGCTGGCAGGTAGCTCTGGAGTTTGCGGAACGGCGGATTGCTGAAATTCGGGCAATGATTGAAGCCGGGAAGCAGCCAGATGAAGCCCTGCAAACCCGCTATGAGGCGCAACTGGAACAGGCCTTTCGGTTTGCACAAAACCTGCCAGATGAGCAAGCTTTGCAGGCTTTGGAACAAATCCGTCAACGGCTGCGCCTGCAGGAAGAACAACTGAGCCAGTTGCCTGCCAATCAGGCGGTGCTGGTGCAAACGCGCAGCATGATTCAACAGCGGTTGCAATGGGTGGAAAACGGTTTACAAGAGCCACAACAATTCCGCCAGCGGCTGCAGCAAGGGCTGCCCCGCCAGGAAGTTCCACCAGCGCAGCCGGGCAGCGGCAACCCGTGGACGGATGATACCTCCACGCCGGGCAGCGGCTACGGCAGCGGGCAGGGCGGCAATCCGTGGACAGACGAAACTCCCACACCCGGCAGCGGCTACGGCAGCGGGCAGGGCAGCAACCCGTGGACGGATGAAACCCCTACACCCGGCAGCGGCTACGGCAGCGGGCAGGGCAGCAACCCGTGGACGGATGACACCCTAACACCCGGCAGCGGCTACGGCAGCGGACAGGGCGGCAACCCGTGGACGGATGACACCCCCACGCCGGGCAGCGGCTACGGTTCACCGGGTGGGCCGGGTGAGCAGGGCGGCGGCAAAAAACCCTGATTGTGAATACAGTTTTATTCACTCTTTTATGCGGGCGGCGAGTACTTTCAGCGCCGCCCGCGCGGCATGATAGCCAGCCATGCCGTGTACTCCGCCGCCGGGCGGGGTAGAAGCGCTGCACAGAAAGACACCCCGAAGAGGAGTGCGGTACGGGTTGAGGCTGAAAACCGGGCGGGTGAACAGTTGGGTCAGCGTTTGGGCGCCGCTGTTGATATCGCCCCCCACATAATTGGGGTTATAGGCCTGCATTTGCACGGCTGAGAAGGTATGTCGCACGAGGATGCGCTGGCGGAAACCGGGCGCAAACCGTTCAATCTGGTCTTCGATGGCGGTCAGGTAATCCTGCGGGCTGGCATGAGGGACGTGGCAATATGCCCAGGCAATGTGTTTGCCAGTCGGTGCGCGGCGCGGGTCAAACAGGGTGGGTTGAACGAGGATGACGAAAGGGGTGGCGGGATTTTTGCCCTGCCAAACGGCGCGTTCTGCCTGACAGATTTCTTCCAGTGTGCCGCCGAGGTGAACCGTCAGCGCACGGCGGGCGTTTTCGGCTTTCCACGGGATGGGCGCATCCAGCGCCCAGTCCACTTTAAACACGCCCGGCCCGTAGCGGTAACGGCTCAATGACCGGCGGTAGCCGGCCGGCAGACGGCTGGCAGCAATGCGCAGTACCTCACGAGGGCTCAGGTCGAGCAGGGTGAGACGGGCGGGGGGCAGCTCGTCCAGCGCGTTCACCTGCCAGCCGGTGCGGATTTCTCCTCCCAGGTGGCGCAGGTGTTCACTCAGCGCATGGGCAAGTTGGGCTGAGCCGCCTTCGGCCAGGGGGAAGCCGCTGGTGTGGGCCAGCATGTGGAGCACCAAACCGAAGGCAGCCGTTCCGGCAAAATGCAGCGGTAAAATGGCATGGGCGGCCATTCCGCCGAACAGGGCGCGTGCCGGCGGCGTACGGAAAGCCAGCTTTGCCAGGCGTTCGGCCGGCAGCAATGCCAGCGGGGCAAAGCGAAGCGCCGCCCCCCAGTGGCGCGGCGGCAGTGGCAGCGGACCTAAAAAATCGGTCAGGATCTGGCGGGCGGAGCGCGCCAGCGGGAAAATCAATCGGTGGTAGGCATCTGCATCACTGCCCAGCCCGGCAGCCGTTTCTTCGATGGAGCGACTGACCGTTACAGCGCGGCCGTCATCCAGCGGATGGGCAACCGAATAAGGCGCGTAAAGCCAGCGCAGACCGTAGTCGGTGAGCGGCAGTGTGGAAAGGAAGGGCGAATTGACCGCCAGAGCGTGAACGGTGGCGCAAGGGTCATGGATAAAACCGGGCAGGGTCAATTCGGCGCTGCGCAAACCGCCGCCGATCTCATCGGCGGCCTCAATGACCAGCACTTTCAGCCCTTTTTGCGCCAGATGGACGGCGGCTGCCAGGCCGTTGGGTCCGCTGCCGACGATAACGGCATCCAAGGCTTTGTGCGGTGGGAATCTGGTCATGGCGAGGAGGGGGTCAATCTGGCGGTGCCGGAGCTTCTGTTTGCCAGTGAATCACCTGAATGCCCGCCTGCTCCAGAAACTGGAGAGCGATGGGGTCAATCCGGTAGGGTTCGCGGTAAACCAACCGTGAGATGCGCGCATTGATCAGCATTTTGGTGCAATTCAGACAGGGGAAGTGGGTGACATAACAGACCGCGTCGCGGGTTGCCAGCCCAAAAACGGCGGCCTGGATGATGGCGTTGACTTCGGCGTGAACGGTGCGCACACAATGTCCGTCCACAATCAGGTGGCCGACATCGTCGCAATGCTCCAGCCCGGCCGGTGAGCCGTTGTAACCGGTGGCAATGATGTGCTTTTCACGCACCAGCACCGCGCCGACCTGGGCGCGGTCGCAGGTGCTGCGCAGGGCAACATCTTCGGCAATTTTCATGAAGTAGGAATCCCATGAAGGCCGCCGCATAGCCTTATTGTAGAAAAGAAGGAGAGGGCTGTCAAACGCCAAAGGGGGTGAAGTTCGGGCAAGTGTGAGGTGAGGGCGGGTTTTGAGCGGGTATAATTCATTTCATGAACACAAACACCAAATCCTACGGTTCTCTTTCTGTTCTGCTGACGCTCGGTTTGTTTTTATGGGTACTGTTGATGTACACATTTCTGCACGAGGGCGGCCATGCGCTGGTGGCGTGGCTTTCGGGCGGGAGTGTGCATGTGTTTGATATCAACTTTTTCAATCTGGGGGCACATGTCCGCACCAGCGCTGAGCTCAACCGTAGCGGGGAGGTCTTGAATAGTCTGGCGGGCATGGGGCTGCCCTTGCTGGTATGGCTTTCGTTTTTGCTGATTGCGCCGCGGCGGGCAAGTCCGCTGCTGGAGACGCTGAAATTGATTACCTCCGCCGGGGTGTTGGGCTCGTTGATTCCGTGGGTGGTCATCCCGCTGGTTGTTGCCAGTGGTGGCGGGCCGGTCAGCGATGACGCCGCGCGATTCCTGCAGTACAGCGGCCTTAATCCAAACTGGGTGGCGGCTTTCTTTGCGGTGCTGATCTTTGGGTTGTACCGACTGGCGCGGGCGCGCATCAGCAATCTGGCTGCGCTGCGCGAATTGATTTTGGGCAATGAGGATGGGGGTGCGTTTGGCTGGCAGCAAAACCGCCGCACCTACCTGACCCTGCTGGTCAGCGCCGGGTTGGTGTTGGGTTTGACGGCGCTGATCAACGCGATTGGCGGCGGGGAGTTCAATCGGACGGTCGCGCCCGTGCCGGCAGGGTATCAGTTTGTGCGGCGGGTGGATCTTTCAGCGAATCATGGTCAGGATGAAGTGATTGCCGTATTCACCCGCTGGCTGGGCAGCGGCGGCATTTTGCTGGATCTGCAGGATGTCAGGAGTGAGTTTTTAGAGGTGCGGCTGGTGGGGGATAATGGTTTTGAGGATACCCTGCTGCACGGTGAGGATTTCACATCTGAGCGGGGGCGGGTGGAATATACGCAGGACTTGCCGCCGGGCGAGTACCGCATTCTGTTGAACGCACGCCGGGCAAGGGGTGGAATCAGCGTCTACCTGCGCGGACGGTGAAAGCCGGTTATGGCAGCGGGTTGATCTGCCAGAGCAGCAGCAGGCCGGTCGAGTCGAGGGATGCCAGCCAGCGTCCATCTGGAGAAAAACGGGCGCTGATGACACTTTCCTGATGACCGGACAGGGTTTCGAGGATGTTCATATCACTGGTGGTGTAAATATCCACGCGGCTGCCGACCCCAACTGCCAGCAGACGGTCATCCCATGAAAATTCCAGACTTTGCGGCATGGCATCCTGCCGCAGGCGGAGGAGTTCCTGTCCCAGCACGGCATCCCAGACGAAGAGCACTGGGGTGAATTCGTCGTCCATTGTCCCCCCGGCAGCGCTGACCAGCAAGGTGTCCGCCCGTGAGCGGGTAAATGCGGCAACAAAATCCTCGTGGTCTAAGGAAGGGTAGAGGGTTTCGCTGGCAATATCCTGCAGTTGAATGCGCGCGCGGGCAGACCAGACCAGATCCAGAATGTTTTCAGCAATGCGCACATCATAGACCGGGGCTGCGGTTTGAAAACCGGTGATTTTCTTGCGAAATTCAAGGGTGTGAGCGTCATAGAGATTGGCAGCCCATTCCTCGTTGGAAGCAATCACCAGCAGCAGACCATCCGGTGAAAAATGGGCGCCGCCGAACGGAAAACCGGGGGTGAGGGTGCGCTGTTCGCCGTTGGTGATGTCGGTCAGGGTGAGCGTCAGCTGATCGGTTGTGGAAAGGAGGGTGCGCCCGTCGCTGGAAAAATCGAGCAGGCTGCCGAGAGCGGGGTCGTTATACGAGAAAAGGGGCTGCAGGTCGGGGACGCTCAACAGGGTAACGTTCTGGCTGCCCAAAACGGCCACAGCGGGATAATCGTTTGCCCAAATTAAGCGCTGCGCGTCGGGAAGGGTGGTTTGACCGGCAGCCTGGAAATGACGGGCAGGCGTTGGGGAAGGAGAGGGGGTAAGGGTCGGGGGAGGGGCAGCGGTCAGGGTTGGGGTAGGCGGCGGAGGGGTCAGGGTTGGCGGCTGTTTGGGGGCGGAAGGCAGGCAGGCCGTCAGAAGGAGCAGGAGGAGAAGGGAGAGGGAGCGGGCGTTTGTTTGCATCAGGATGGATGCCTCCGGGGAGTTCAGATAATATCCAATTTTCAAGGCTGACTGATTTGAATATAGCAAAGTATAATTGAGTTTGGAATGATGGTATGAAACTGATTATCCAGATTCCCTGCTACAACGAAGCCGAAACGCTGCCGGAAACGCTGCAACAATTACCTCGCCAGATTGAGGGGATTGATGTGATTGAAATACTGGTCGTTGATGATGGCAGCGAGGATAATACTGCAGAGGTAGCGCGTGTCTGCGGTGCAGATCATGTCTTTTCGTTACCATTTCATGTCGGCTTGGCAGGCGCCTTTTATGCTGGCTTGGATCAATGCCTGAAATTGGGGGCTGACATCATTGTTAATACGGATGCGGATAATCAGTACAATGCCGAAGATATTCCCGTTCTGATATATCCTTTATTGCATGGCAAGGCGGAAATTGTGATTGGTGATCGTGGGGTTGGAAGCTTAGCGGTATTTTCCCCGTTGAAGAGAAAGTTACAGGTTGTTGGCAGCCGAGTAGTTTCGGCTGTGGCTGGTTTAGATATCCCGGATGCAACGAGCGGCTTTCGAGCGTTAACCCGCGAGGCCGCTTTGAGGACGCTGGTGCTGAGTGACTATTCCTATACCTTGGAAACGCTGATCCAGGCCGGTAACCGCGGTATGCGGGTGATATCTGTGCCGGTGCGAACCAATCCCCCCCGCCGCCCTTCCCGTTTGATGAGAGGGATTGGGGATTACCTGACCCACTCAACTGCCACAATTATACGGTCTTATGCCATGTACCGCCCTTTGCGGGTTTTCTTTCTTGCCGGTCTGTTGTTGATCATTCCGGGAATGATTCTGGTAGGCAGGTTTTTGATTTTTTTCCTTCGTGGAGAAGGTGGCGGGCATATTCAATCCTTAATTCTCTCGGCAGTGTTGCTGATTGTAGGCTTTCAAACCGGATTGATTGGTTTGGTTGCAGATCTGATCAGCAAGAATCGGCGGATTTTGGAGGATATTTTATACCGCTTAAAGCAGATGGAGGGGGGGGAAAGAAAGTGAGGTTTGTAATTGTTGGGCCGGTATATCCATATCGAGGAGGAATTGCCCACTATACCAGCCGCATGGCTCAAGCAGCCATTGAGGAGGGTCATGAAGTAAAGGTGATTTCATTTGCACGTCAGTATCCGCGTTTTCTTTACCCCGGCAAGTCGGATCGCGACCCCAGCCAGGAAGTCATGCGCATAGAGGCAGATTATCTTCTGGACCCCTTATATCCATGGACGTGGGAAAGAGCGATTAAAGAAATTGATAAGTTTTCACCAGAATTGGTGGTTATCCAGTGGTGGACAACGTTCTGGGCGCCTGCATTTGGGTGGATCAGTTATCGGCTTAGGAATCATATCAAGGTTGCCTTTCTGATTCACAATGTTGTTCCACATGAAGCCAGGTTTTTTGATCCCTGGCTGGCGAAGTTGGTCTTAAGACAGGGAAATAAACATATTGTTCAATCGGAAAGCCAGCGGCAGAGACTTAAGGAATTGCTTCCCAAGGCAGATCCTGTTTTGATTGAACACCCACTTTACGATCAGTTTGCCGAAAAGAGAATGAGCAAAGAAGAAGCCCGCCGCCGGCTAGGTTTGCCCGAAGATCGTCCGGTTTTGTTGTTCTTTGGAATTGTACGGCCATACAAGGGTCTGACCAATTTGATTGAAGCCTTGGCGTTGGTTTATCAGGAGGGTTATTCTCCTCTGTTGATTGTGGCAGGCGAGTTTTGGGAGGACGTGGAATTCTATAAACGGAGAATTCAAGAGTTGGGTTTACAAGAAGCGGTTCGGATTTATAATTATTACATTCCCAATGAGGAAGTGCCGGTTTTCTTTAGCGCAGCGGATGTGTTTGTTGCGCCTTATACAGGCGGCACACAGAGCGGAGCCTTGAAAATTGCATTGGCTTTTGGTTTGCCGGTGGTGGCAAGCGAAGGGATTACCGAACGTGATAATTTAGACACGGTATTTGTGTGGAATACAAAAAAGGAAGAGTTTGTAAATGTTCTTAGAGAAGCCATTTCTTTGAAAATAAACTCGACTGGATCGAAAAATCCTGAAAATTGGAATAACCTTATCTCGTCTGTTTCTACTTTTGTTTAGAATTCTTCCTTAACACATGAAGATTTTGTTCTTGTTGACACAGGACCTTGAAAGTCCGAGCGGTTCAGGAAGATATTTTCCTCTTGCCAAAGAACTGGTTAAGTTAGGACATGATGTAACCATTTTAGCGCTCCATTCAAACTATAAAAAACTAAGTAAAAAACGAGTCAATAAGGAGGGTGTAGATATTTATTATGTTTCACAGATGCATGTGCTTAAGGAGGAAAATACGAAAAAGTATTTTTCATCCCGGGAGCTGGTAAAAAAAGTTTTACTTGGCAGTTTTCAATTAACTCGAATAGCTTTACAACAAAACGCAGACATTATTCATATCTGTAAAGCACATCCAATGAATGGTATTGCAGGGATTGTGCTTAAGTATCTACGGAAAAAACAAGTCTATTTAGATTGTGATGATTACGAAGCTGGAAGCGGGAATTTTAAGAAAAAATGGCAGAAAAGGATTGTTGAATTTTTTGAAAATTCAATCCCCTTAAGGGTTGATTTTATTACAGTTAATACAAATTTCATGAAAGAGAAGCTAATTAGATTAAGAATACCAGAAAATAAAATTTTTTATCTTCCAAACGGGGTAGATAAAGATCGATTTAGGTACCCAGGCGATGAGTCTATTAGAAGTCTCCGGGAGAAATATCAATTAGATAATAAAAAAATTGTTTTATTTGTTGGAAGCTTAAGTAAACCCAGTCACCCGGTTGATTTATTAATTCATTCCTTTGCTATCTTGAGAAAGAAGGATCCGAAAAGTCACCTTGTTATTGTGGGAGGGGGTGAAGAATTTGACAATTTGGTAAACCTAACGCAAAAGCTTGAATTAACTAATAGTGTAACTTTTACCGGAAAAATTCCTCCAGAGAAAATTTCCGCTTATTATTATTTGGCTGACATAAGCGTGGACCCTGTATTTAATGATGAATCTGCAAAAGGCAGATGCCCGTTAAAATTGTTTGAAAGCTGGGTTTGTGGAGTACCTTTTGTATCTGTAGATGTTGGAGATAGAAAATTTCTGTTAGGTGACCCTCCGGCAGGTCTTTTGGCAAGTACTTCGGATCCAGAAGATCTTGCAAATAGTATGTATACAGTCTTAAGAGATGAGAATTTGTCCGAAATTTTACGCCAAAAGGGGATAAGTAGAGTAAAAAATTATTACTGGGATAAAATAGCAAGGCAGCTGAATGAAATCTATATTGGAAATTTGGAGGCATATAAAATATAGTAACTATGAAAAATAAAGTTATCGTTATTATCGTTAATTGGAATAGATATGATGATACTGTAGAATGCATTCAATCGGTTCTAAATTCTGATTACCCTTATCTTCACCTTCTATTGATTGATAATGGCTCGTCAGACGAAGTATTTAAAAAAATAAAACAGGAGTTCACTAATATAGAAACTATAAGGTTGAAAGAAAATATAGGATTTGCTAAGGCATATAATATTGGTTTTAAGTATGCAATTGAACATGGTTTTACAGATATATTAATATTGAATAACGATGTTGTAGTCCATCCTTATGCTATAAGGTTCCTAATGAGTGCCAAGTCCAGCATTGCAGTTCCAAAAATCTTGTATTATGAAAATAATAATATTATCTGGTCTGCGGGTGCAAAATGGAAAACTTTTCCGCCAAGAGTAATAATCGATGGATTCAAAAAGAAGGATAATCCAAAATATAATCAAGAAAAAAATCTCCAATTTGCAACAGCTTGTGCGTTATTGGTAAAAAGCGAGGTAATATCGAAAATTGGAGGGTTCGATGAAGATTATATTAGTTACTTTGAGGATTATGATTTTACCTGCAGAGCAAGTAGAGCTGGGTATAAAATAGCTTATGTACCTAAAGCAATTGTATTTCATAAAGTTTCAAGGAGCCTAGGGGAAAATTCTTACGCGAAATGGTATTATTTGGGTAGAAATTCATTTTTGTTTTATAAAAAAAATAATTTCCCCTTATCTTTTTCGTTTTATTTTTTAGTCTGGGTGATGTTGAGGGAATTATTCAAAATGAATTTTCGTTCAATAATTCCTTTTGTAAGAGGAGCATATTTTGCAATTAGGGAAATTAAAGGATGAGGTCTTTCAAATTATGGAATATGTAAAATGTGACGTGTGTGGATCAACAGAATACAGGTATTTCATGCGACGGGTCGATCGTTATAGTGGTGAAGTTTTTCAATATGTAAAATGTAAAATATGTGAATTGATTTACCTTAATCCAAGGCCTTGTAGAGAGGAAATTATTAAGTATTATCCAAACGACTATGAAGCATTTGACATAGAAAATCTAAATAATCCTAGTATAAGAAATAATAATATTTTGCAATTGAAATATGTGGAAAAGTATGTTACAAAAGGCAAATTACTTGATATTGGATGCGGAATAGGAGGATTTTTATCCATTGCCAAAGAGAGGGGTTGGCTTGTAAAAGGAATTGAGCCAAATCCAGCAGCTTCTGAGATTGCAAGAATTCATCTCAAAGTTGATGTGCTTAATGGCAATTTACAGGAAGTAAGTCTTCCAAAAGATTATTTTGACGTGATAACTTTATGGGATGTTCTGGAGCATTTGTATAATCCAAAAGAAACTCTAAAGATCTGCTATAACTTACTGAAAGATGGTGGCTTCCTAATATTCTCAATTCCAAATATTAACAGCTTTGACCGATTTTTTTTCGGCAACAAATGGATTGGCTGGGATGCACCACGTCATTTCAATTTGTTTTCTGAAAGACATGTCAGTAAAATACTTGAGAAAACCGGATTTGATTTGATGGACAGAAATTGTATTAGTGGAGGCAAAGGCTCTTTTTACCTAAGCATGATGAGTGTGTTGGAAGAATCCCAAACTAAGATGTTCAAAAAAATTAGCAAAATGATAGATTTTCTATTATTCCCTTATCGACAGTTTTCTTATTTATTAAAAATGGGACCCATAATTAATTATGTGGCAAAAAAAAATAATAGCATTAAGTTTTAAAGAATATGATTTTCCGTCACAAAAAAAGTGGTGGATCATTGTATTTTTGTTACTTATTTGTGCTGTTATCTTAAGATTTTGGGGAATAGAAAAAGAAAGCGTTTGGATTGATGAGGCTTATTCTATATTTTTGGCAAATCATTCTTTCCAAGAAATTATTCAAGGAACAATTGCCGATCAGCATCCGCCGTTATATTATTTACTGTTAAGTATTTGGCTGCAAGGTAGTAATTCGGTTGTCCTAGCAAGATCATTTTCCGCAGTACTGGGTGTTTTTTTTGTTTTTCAAGCCTTTGTTTTTTCAAAGAAAGTTCTAAATGACATCGCGGCTATAGAAGTTGGCTTCTTGATAACTATATCTCCGTTTCATATATGGTATTCACAAGAAGCGCGAATGTATATGTTATTAGCGGTTTTAGTAATGGGATCAATGTGTCAATTTTTTTTGATTTTGGAGGGCAAAAACAGATTAATTTCATATACTATATTGACAATACTGGCACTCTATACCCATTATTTTGCAATTTTCATTTTATTGACTCAATTTTTTGTTATTTTAATCCTGAGAATTAATTCATTGATAGCAAGAAAACAATTTCTGATCAGTTTATTGGGTATTTTTGTCGTTCTGGTGATTTTCTTGCCATGGTTACCAATTGCATTTTACCAAAGTCAAAGCCATCCATTGGTATGGATAGAAAAATTGAGTTTACAAACCTTTTTAGACACTTTCCTAAGAATATTATTTGGGAGTGGCTTTCTATTATTGCCACCTTTGCTAAGATCTATCACGTTTATAGTAATAATTTTATTGATTGCTTATACTGTATATAGAGAGATTATAAAAAATAATTATAAAGATATATTTTTTATAGCCATACTTTTTTGGGCATTTGCACCATATCTTATGGTTTCAATTATTTCTGTAAGATCTCCAATTTTCCAATATAAGCAATTTCTGTTTTTAATCTTTCCCATTTTATTGCTGTATATTTGGGTATCCCACAAAAAACGAGAATGGATTAGATTGCTTATGATTGCAGTAGTAGTATTCTTTTCGGTAATTTTCTTATTGTTTCAGCAATCTACAACGACCAAAGATAATTGGAAAGGATTAGGAGGGTACCTAAATCAAAAGGCAGAATTACAAGACGGCATATTTTGTAATCCAGCGGCTTCTAAATTACCATTATCATTTTACATAAAAAAAAGTTTTGACATCAGAGGGTATCCTTTAGATTATGATATTCTTAAGGGGGGATGGGAAGGCGAAAGAATATCTCAAAGAAACATTTATGAGATTATCAATGGTTATCCTTTTGACAGAAGAAGAGTCTGGTTGATAGAATTTTTCCCAGAATTATGGGATCCTGATAAGTTAATAAGAAAATCATTAAATAAAAAATGTGTGATGGAAGAAGAGCAGTATTTTGGAAACATTACACTTACTTTATATCGAGATTGTCATGATGAATAAACTAATAGTTTACTTTTACAATAAATTACTTGAAATATCAAAAAATAAAAAAATTATTAAACTTGTAGTAGTTTTGGTTATAAGTTTCAGCTTAATTGTGATGTTTTTCATTAGCATTAAGGGTATAAGCACTTTAGATTTTCAAAGAATCTCAAATATTAGTTACCACTATATATTACTTTCTATACTTCTATATCCTATAGGAATGATTCCTACAGCAATTGCATGGCATTACACTATAAAGTCCTTAGACGTTAATTTACCTTTTTTGACAAACTTAAGGATTTATTTACTCACTTTATTCCCACGGCATATACCTGGTTTTGTGTTCTTTCTCGGCAGTCGAACTTTGTTGTATGATGAGATAGGTATATCAAAGGTTAAAATAATTTCAGCAACTTTTTTGGAGAGTATTTTGTTAGCTATTACTGGGCTTGTTATTACTCTGATGTTCCCCGTTTTGGGAATTCAGTACGGTCAAATTAATAATATTGGGTTATACATTATTGCCGTGATTTCTGTTGTTATTATTGGTGTTTATTTAGTTCGTAAAATAAGCAAAAATCAAAATGTAGAAGTCCTAAATAGTATTAAAAAGATAAACTTCTCAAAATTGTTTATAGCGGCGTGCTGGATGATGATTGCTTGGTGCGGAGGAGGTATTCTCCTTTTTATATTAGCCAAATCACTTGTTGTTGAAACAAAAAATTTGTTATTGCTAATTGTTATGTGGGGACTTTCTGGATCTATTGGCATTATTGTTGGGTTTGGCATTCAAGGATTGGGGATTAGGGAAATCACGTTGGGTTCTTTATTATCCCTTATCTTTCCTCCTGTGATTTCATTTTCATTAGCAATAGGGTTCAGGTTGGTATTGATTATTGGAGAAGTGTTATGGACTAGCGTCTTCTATTTCTGTAATTTCCTGCTAAATAAAGCAAAAATTAATTAGGGAATAACCAAAGGCTGTAATTCGATGTTTGTGTGTTGAATTTTTTCGTCAACTGTAATTACAGCATATTCAGGATTTTCAGAATAATATCTTGCTGGTATATAAGACCCTCCAATTGTGCGAACCATTACTAAATAGTTGCCCGGAAGAACATTAGAAAAATTGAATTTGCCTGTGCTTTCGTCTACTGTTGCCTGAATAGTATCTCTATTCTCAGGCGAAACAGACCTAACATCATCTAGATCCTCATTCTTTAACTTGATTAGGTAGATAGCATCGTCATCAGCAGGTAGAAAGCTTGTTGGATCACTTACAATTAGAAGACCTTGCACGCTTCTTAATCCTTCGGGTAAATCTGTAATTTTTTGATTAGGCAAAGTTGAAACTTCCTTAGTGGAATTACAAGATGACAATATATTTATAACTATGAATGAAATCACTAACAATAGATATGTTTTTTTCATCAATCAATGGCTCCTGCCTGAAGTCCGGTAGAGTAACCCATCTCACCAGTATGAGATGGGTTACTCTGGAAGATTTGGCTTAAGGAGGTAACTTATCTGTTGAATGCATTGTAGCTCATGGACCAGTCTCCTGATGTGGAAGCCATTTGGGCAGGATTATTGAAATTTACAATGCAAGCAATTTGAGCACCAGATGCATTCGCGGTTACAGTTACTCCACCTTGATATCCATTGGGTAAAAAGGCTTCACCCGGAGTAAATTTTTCTAACGTTTTACCAGGATCCAAGACTGGAGTATCATAAGCGTTACTAGTATATCGATCATATTTGATATTTAATGTCGTTGGAACAGTCCCGATATTTTGGCAGGTAAAAGAGGTGTTCCATCCGTAGTAGGATTTCATCACGCTTGGAATTCCTACCGTTGATGTACCATTCCCAATCGCATTATAGGTTTGTGCTTGAGAGCCATTTGCTGCGTTTACAACGGCAACAACAGGTAATGAAGAGGAGGTTATTGTAGCGCCAAATAATCCTCTGCTAGGATGTGTGGAAGGCATATACAATAGACACCCCGGTGTAGCATCCGTCAGATTACAGGTAGAAGCAGGAGTTGAGTCGCTGTAAGTGACGGTTACAGTGGTGTTACCCGATCCAATTTTTCGAATATTTATACTACTGTTCCAGCCATAGTAATTTGTATACAGTGCTGGAGTATAAATCTTTGCTGATCCCGAAGAAACGCCGCTATAAGACTGGGTATTACCACCTGCAGGTGCGCTTTGATTGTCAACAGCTACAATGTTTTCAACAGAAGATGTGATCTCTGCAGAACCGTTACAGCGGGTCGAAGTTGTAAAACCCGTTGGAGTTTCGTTTTTGAGAGCAAAATGACGGGCTGCTTTTGGTTTTATAGTCGCGCTTAGGGTGCCTGTTGCTCCGTTTTCGCATTTAATGGTTACCGTAACAACAGTGTCGTTTGAACCAGTATTTTGAACTGAGATCAAACTATACCAGCCATAGTAGTTGTATACAACTGCTGGTAAATAGAAGGTTTTTGCTGCTTCAACACTGGAAAAACCGGAATAGCTCCCATTAAAGTTCACTGTTCCTTGTCCCACTAGATTCGCAATTGCAACGATTCTGCCTGTTGCTCGAACTTCAACCGAATAACGCCCCGCAGGCAATTGTGAACTTGGAATTCCGGGAACATAAATTTCAAAAGACTCTCCCGGATTTAGTGTAAACGGATTGGGTTTCCCTGAGTTTAATGAAGTTGGAGTTCTCGTTGTTCCATCTTCCCCTATAAAGTCGATAGTTACCGTAACGGGAGAACTATCTATATTTTGAATGGTAAAAGATGCCACATCAGTCGTGCCCAATTGTGCATAAACTGGCTGGGATACCCCCAATATCAAAACAAAAATAATCGCAATTAGAAATGGCTTAAGAAGTTTCATTTTTCCTTCTCCTTTTGTTTTGTATTTTTCTAATTTGTATGATAAGACTGGCTTAATATTTTTGCAATACCACTTTTGTATTACACATCAGAAAGAGTTTAGAGAAAATGGAATTATAGTAGTTTCTTCCTGTCTAATCCTCGTTTTGAATTGAGAGTGTTGAAAAACTAATACTGGTAACCATATATAGGGGTGAAAACAACCATTTTTCGTGTAGGGCTATGCTATATATGACTTTTTAACACCCTCTTTGAATTGTTATTTTATAATTAAACCACCATTCACTCACCGTGGGGAAATATGCTCAAGCGCTTCATGATCCTTCTCTCCCTGTCTCTTCTCCTGACCGCCTGCCGGGTGCTGCCGGAGCCGACCCCTGCGCCGATTCCAACGCTGGACCTGCCGGTTCTTCCGCCCCCCGCTACACCCACCCCTTTTCCTTCCCCAACACCTCTGCCCAGTCCAACCCCCTTGCCTTCTCCCACGCCAACGCCAACCCTGCCTCCGTTCATCCCGCTGGATCAGGCGCCGCTGTTTGCCCCGCCCTTTGCCCACGCTGACCCGGCTTGCGGCTGGATGGGCCTGGCCGGGCAGGTCTTTGACGAGGAGGGCCGGCCGCTCAATGGCATTATCGTTGCGGTGGTTGGCAATGTGGCAGGTACGGATGTGGACACTTTGGGATTTACCGGCCTTGCTCCGGCTTACGGCCCCGGCGGCTATGAAGTCACCCTGCACAACGGGGTTGCCCCGGGCATCTTTTGGGTGCAGTTGTTCGATCTGGCGGCACAGCCGCTCAGCGAACCGCTCAATTTTGCCATGCTGACCGATTGCCAGACCAGTCTGGCGGTCATCAATTTTCGCCAGCTGGATGCAGCCTTTCAACCGGTTCTGCCCTGAGTCACCTCATAAGTTAACAAGATTAGCGTTTGGTTAAAAACCGGCTGCAGGGGGGATTGCAGCCGGTTTTCAGGCCCCGCCAGGCGGGGTGCGCCCTTGACCCAGACTGCCGCCCGGTTTATAATTCAGCCACTGAATTTTGGAATATGACCGAACTTTCGACCGAATCGACTCGCGACCTTGTCATCCTCGAAAAAATCGAACAGGATCCGGATGCCACGCAGGCTTCGTTAGCGGCTCAGCTGGGTGTAGCGGTTGGAACGATTAACTGGCACCTCAAACGTTTGATCGCCAAAGGATATGTCAAGGTGCGGCGCGTAGAGCGCCGTAAATTACGGTATATCATCACCCCGGAGGGGCTGGCG